>Ga0181520_10006463_pt1 | contig 17908 bp, 17 predicted proteins | sample PEATcosm2014_Bin_29_FD_132451 | JGI IMG/M metagenome (GOLD analysis project Ga0181520, IMG submission 132451) | Peatland microbial communities from MTU Mesocosm Facility, Houghton, MI, USA - PEATcosm2014_Bin02_30_metaG | ecosystem: Environmental > Terrestrial > Soil > Wetlands > Peat | place... | reverse complement strand
TTCCAGGCAGTTTAGCGATTCAGGGGGTCTCCTGTAAGTGATTGAAAAACAAAGATGTTAGCGTAAAGTCTTCAAAATAGGGACTTTCTGCTTTCGGCTCTTTCCGTGGATCGTGGATCGCGGACATGATTGAGTGCCGATGGAAACAGTGTGCGCCGAGAGGAAGAAATTTTGTGCACGGTCGGGTGGGCTCTTATCTCGTTGGAAATAGGATGGTTGAAGAGAATTGGAGGGTGGGGAGGGGTTGACAGGAGCAGGGAGCAAGGGAGCGAGGGAGCGAGAAAACACTGTCCACGGGAGGGGCGGATCGGGGTTCGTGCGCTCCCCGGTCCCCAAATGCGAGGGACCGGGGGCACCCAGCGTCGGTGGCTTAGAAGCTTCCCGAATGCAACCGCAGCTCCTTCGACTCGTCCCGGTGCGCCGGGACTCGCTCAGGATGGCAGGCCATTTTTGTTGCTCAGGATGACAGAGTTTGGTTGAGGTTCGTGCGGTCCCACATCTCAAAATCGAGATGTTGGGCACCCGGCTTGGTGAAAAAGTTTGCGTGGCCGGTTGGAAGAAAATTCCGTGGCTAAAGCCATGCCGAATCGAGAAGCCTGATTCGGGAGGCTGAAGCCTCCCGCTCCCTCCGCTACCAGACGATTTTGTAGAGATTGCCTTGATTGTCTGCGCCGACGGCTACGAAGTTGTCGAGCGATTGCACCTGAAGGGTGGTTCCCTTATCGCCGGTGAAGGTTCCCTGGAGGATTTTTTTGCCGGCGATGTTGGAGGCGTAGTAGCCGGGGCCGTAGACCAGATCCCATACGGCGGCCAGGTTTTGCTGGGGCGCGTTGCTGTCGGCGGCTTCGGAGGTCTGCGCATCGGCTGCGGGCGCAGTCACCCAATCGGGCTTGCCTTTGAGGGTTTCGCCGTTGGCGTAGCTGAACGACTTGACGCGCGCGAAATCGGACTTGATGGAATACCCATAGGTGCCGCCGCCCTTCGAGCCTTCGTAAAACGGGCCGGGCGCCTGGAGCGACATGGGGCCTTTGACGGGGTCGAGCTGCTGCGCGTGGGAGGGTGCGACGGCTAGAGCGATGGCGGCGAGGGCGAGAGTGAGGGTCGCGGTTTTCATTGGGGTGGACCTCCGGATTTTGGGATGCGGAAACAGTGTCGCATTTTTTCTACAAAGAGGGCGTAAAGGGCGGGGGCGGAAATTTGGGGTAAATGTCCCGCAGGGGCTAAAGCCCGCGATCGTTTTGGGGCGGATTTCGGCGCGGCTAAAAGCCGCGCCCTGATACAAGACTTGTGAGCTGGGGTTCGTGCTTTCCCACCCATTCGGTCGCCACGGCGACCGAATGGATGGGGCACGGGATTTTGTTAGCGGCGCGACTGAAGTCGGGCCCTTTCAAAACCTAGTTTACGCACCCAGATCTACAGGCGCTCTTCGACCGGAACCCAGTGGGTGGGATAGGGGGGGCCGATGTATTCGGCGCGGGGGCGGATGAGGCGGTTGTCGTCGAGCTGCTCGATGACGTGGGCGGCCCAGCCGGAGATGCGGCTGATGGCGAAGATGGGGGTGTAGAGATCGATGTCGATGCCGAGGGTGGCGTAGGTGGAGGCGGAATAGAAATCGACGTTGGCGTTGAGCTTTTTTTCCTGGTTGATGTAGAGCTCGATGGCGCGGGACATGTCGTACCACTTGGGATTGCCGGAGTCGTTGCCGAGCTGCTTGCTCATCTCGCGCAGGTGGGTGGCGCGGGGGTCTTCGGTTTTGTAGACGCGGTGGCCGAAGCCGGAGATTTTTTGCCGGGCGGCGAGCATGCCTTTTACGTATTCGACGGGGTCGGCGCCTTCCTTGTCGATGAGGAGCAGCAGGCGCATGACGCCTTCGTTGGCGCCGCCGTGAAGCGGGCCCTTGAGCGCGCCGATGGCGCCGGTGATGGCGGAATGAATGTCAGAGAGTGTAGCGGCGATGACGCGGGCGGCGAAGGTGGAGGCGTTGAGCTCGTGGTCGGCGTGAAGGATGAGGGCGATATCCAACGTTCGGGTGGCGGTTTCGGAAGGCTTTTCGCCGTTCAGCATCCAGAGGAAGTTGCCGGCGTGGGAGAGCGAGCGGTCGGGAGGAACGATCTCCTTGCCTTTGCGGAGACGGTCGTAAATGGCCACGATCATGGCGATCTGCGCGGTGAGATTGTAGGCCTTGCGCACATTGGCGTCGTGCGAGTTGTCTTTCTCGTCGGCATCGTAAAAGCTCAACGCCGACACCGCAGTGCGCAGGACTTCCATGGGCGTGGCGGAGGTGGGAAAGGTTTTGAGCATTGCGATGACGCGCTGGTCGAGGGAGCGCGCCAGGGCGAGTTGCGTGGAGAATTGGCGCAGGCCGAGCTCATTGGGCAGCATGCCGTTCCAGAGCAGGTAGGTGGTTTCTTCGAAGGTGGAGTGCTCGGCGAGCTCATGGATGTCGATGCCGCGGTAGGAGAGGATGCCGGCGTCTCCGTCGATCCAGCAGATACCGGAGTTCGCGGCAACGACTCCTTCGAGACCCTTTCCTGCGACAGCAGTCCCCATAACCTTTTGCATCTCCTCTTCTTTAGGATGCGATATGCCCGTTGCGATAGAGTTCCAGCCCCGCTGAGCGAGCCGCGACGCCAAAAAATGCAGTAAAGATGTTTATAGCTTAGCGCAGAGACAGGGAGCAAGGGAGCGAGGGAGCAGGGGAACAGGGACTAATGGACGGAGGGAACGAGGGGCGAAAGGCGCATAAGATGACACACGGCCTGCCTGTTGGATTTATCCTGTAGTTTCGCTGGATGCTTGAGAGGGTATTGGCCGGCCTGGATGTCGGGGAAGCCGCTCGCGGGCGAAAAGGCGAACTGCAAGGATTTCCGGAAGGATTGAGACAGTTTACCCCGGAAACGGCGTCTAACCGGACAAGATGCCGTTCCTACGCCCGGTGCGGCTGGCCTGGAGAAGCCCCCGGAGCACGAAAGGCAAATAGATGAGTGAGATTGACGAGACCCCCCGAACGTATTCAGGCCCGCTGTTAGCCGCGATCGCCGTGGCACTGCTGGCCGCCGTCGGCGGACTGATTTGGAGCTATACGCTGGGCAGCAAGCTGACCGCTGTGCAGGCCGAATTGACGGAAGCGCAACAGCAGAATGCGAAGCTGGCCGCGGATCAGCGGGAAACCGCAGCCCGGCTGGAGGTGGCTACGGATGAGCTGGGCAAATCGCTGGGTTTGACGCAGAAGCAGCTTGACGAGCGCGCCCAGACGATCATCCAGCGCGAACAGGCCGATGCCCAGAAACTGGAAAGCGAGCAGAAGCAGACCGCGCAGCAGGTGAGCACGGTTTCAAACCAGGTTTCGAGTGTGCAGACCGATGTGGGCGGGGTCAAAACGGATTTGAGCAAGACCCAGAGCGACCTGGCTGCGACGGAGAGCCAGTTGCAGAGCGTGCGCGGCGACTTGAGCAGCACCAACAGCGTGATTGCGCGCAACCACGAGGAGCTGGTGACGCTGGAGCACAGAAGCGACCGGAACTTCTACGAGTTCACGCTGATCAAGGGACAGAGGAAGCCTGTGGGCACGATCAGCCTGGAGTTGAAGAAGGTGGACGTGAAGAAGAACATCTTCACCCTGGTGGTTTACTCCGACGACAAGGCCGTGCCGAAGCCGAATCGCGGGCTGGACGAGCCGCTTCAGTTCTATAGCGGCAAGGATCCGGCGCTGTTCGAGGTGGTGGTGAACGCCATCAACTCGAAGAATCAGATTTCGGGGTATCTATCGACGCCGAAGAGCGCGCCGGCTCCGCCTAGCGTTCAGTAATCGCTACCTTGGGCGCGACCGTGAGGGCGGGCTGGTACCGGAAAGAGAAGGTATAGTCGAGTTTCTTGCGGGCGTCCCACTGCTGCTGGGTCATCTTGAAAGCCGAAACGAAGGTGCCTTCGACGGTCTGGCCGGGGTCGATGGTGGTGTCGAGCGGCGAGATGGGCGCCAGGTGGGGCACGGGAATGTTGGGATACGCCACAAAGATGCGATCGTAGTCGCCCTTGTTGGCGGCATAGCAATGGGCGATGGAGCCGTCGTCGAGGGTGACGTTGGTGGTGACGTTGCCGAGAAACAGCGGGTGGTTGGTCAGGTTTTGCAGCTTGACGGTGGTAAAGACCATGACCTGGTCGACGCTTTGTTTAGGTATCGGCATACCGTTGGCATCGAGGCCCGAGGTGTCAGTGTGCTGGGGATGGGCCCAGACGGCGGTGATTTCGCCGGAGGCAAAGGGCGGGGTTCGGCCAAGGACCGCGTAAATTCCAATGGCGATGCACATCACGAGGCCGGCGACGATGGCGGCGATCACCACGTGGCTGGTGCCTCGGGTTAGCTCCTCACCTTTCGCGGCGTCGTCCAGCTCTTCCTGGTGAAGCAGACTCATGGGGACTCCATCCACCTTGCGCCTTCATCTTAGCTCGAAGAGCGCGAAAGCGGCTACGGGGAGTTTTGGCGATCCATTACGGGGGCGCGGTGGGAGATTACCAATAGGGGACTGAGAAGGCGGGGACGTAAAGCCTGGACACCGAGATTCCTCGAGCAAACATCACCAGTCCACAGGTTTTGCAATGGGCTTTCCATCTCGCCCGATCACTGGGTCGGGAAACTGGCTTACGCCGAGGTATGGACCCAGGTGACGAACATCGGTAGCAAGCTTTTTCAAGGTGACTGCGGGATCACCGACGGGAGTAAGAAGTGTGGCCGGAAGTCTAACCTCCTCCACAACAAGTCGCAGCGGCTCTTTCAGGTCGGTGTCGTTCGTCACGATGACAGCGTGATCGAATACGCCCATAAACGCATCCCGCACCAGATGCGCGCCTAGATTGACGTCCGATCCCTTTTCCTCCGTCTTGGCCACGCAAACGGAGTCGGGAACGGGAAAGGGGGTCAAGCCGGGAGGCCAGAATCGCAATGGCTGGACCAAGGGCATCCACGCATCTGTGACCTGGAAGTTGCCAAAGTGAATGTGCAGTGCGGGCAGCGTTCCGAGTGCTTTCAAATATGCGTTTTGGTCCTTCGGGGACGCAGGATTGCGGCTGCCGGAAACGCGAGCTGTGTAGTAGTTGATGGCTACGATGTTGCAGCTTTTAGGAAGCGCTGCCTCGCAAAGTGCTTGCAGATTGAGCCATTTGTGCTTGGTTTTCCGCAGGGCCCGATAGTATAGGTTGAACCCGTCGACGTAGACGACCGTACGCATGACGAGAATTCTATATGCAAAAAGCCGCCGCACTTTCATGCGACGGCCTCTGGGCCTACGGCACGCCGTAGGTGGGTTATTGATAGTTTGCTATAACTGACTCAGCATGTCAAGTAAAATGTCGCCAAATTGACAGATAAGCTATTTAGATTAAACTACTTGCCTCAGCTGCCATCTCAGAAAGCCACACTTGGTTTCGGCTATCCTCGCGGCCTGAGCGCGGCCAAAAACTCCTTGGCGGGCCGCGTGTTGAGAACGTCTTCTGCGGTGAGCCAGGCGCGGCGTAACTGCTTTATGCCGTAGACCATCTTGCCGAGGTTGCGGCTGTCGTGCGAGTCGGACGACATGACGATGCGGCAGCCCATCTCTTTGGCCAGGCGGAGGTCGTGATCGTTGAGGTCGAGCCGCTCGGGCGCGGCGTTATGCTCCATGGCTACGCCGAGCTCTGCGGCGCGCTTGAAGACGGCGACGAGGTCGATGGCGAAGGGCTCGCGGCGCAGCAATAAGCGGCCGGTGGGGTGGCCGAGAATGCGGACGTACGGGTTCTCGATGGCGGGCAGCACGCGGCTGGTCATCTCCTCGCGTGGCTGGGCGAAATGGGTGTGGACGCTGGCGATGACCACGTCCAGTTGGGCGAGCACTTCGTCGTCCATGTCGAGTGCGCCGTCGGCGAGGATGTCGACTTCGATGCCGGTGAAGACGCGGATGCGGCCTTCCATTTCGCGGTCGACGGCGTGCACCTGCTTGATTTGCGCGAGGGCACGCTTTTCGTCGAGGCCATTGGTCATGGCGAGGTTTTTGGAGTGATCGGTGATGGCGATGTATTTGTAACCGCAGGCGAGGGCGGCGTCGGCCATTTCGCGGATGGAGTTGTGGCCATCACTGGCGGTGGTGTGCATGTGCACGTCGCCACGAATGTCGTCCAGGCCTACGAGTTTTGGAAGAGATCTGTGGGCGGCGAGGTCGATTTCACCCAGATTTTCGCGCATCTCCGGGGGCATCCAGTCCATGCCGAGAGCGGCGTAAATCTGCTCCTCGGTGGCGGCGGCGACGGTTGAGCCGTCGCTGAGCCGCGCGAGAGCCCATTCGCTGAGGGTGTAGCCCATTTTGAGAGCCCGTTGGCGGAGCACGACGTTGTGCGCCTTGGAGCCGGTGAAGTATTGCAGAGCCGCGCCGTAGGAAGCGGTTGGGAGAAGACGAACGTCGACCTGCAAGCCCACGTCGAGATTGAAGCTGACCTTGTTTTCACCTTTGGCGATGATGTCGTGGATGCCGGGATAGGCGGCGACGTGTTCGACGGCAGCCTCAGTGTGCCCGGGTTCGCAGGCCGGGCCGGTGGCCAGCAGATCGAGGTCGCCTTCGGTTTCGCGGCCGCGGCGGAGGGAGCCGGCCGGGGTGACGTTGTGAATTCCCTTCAATTGCAAAAGATAAGCGGCGATGCGCGCGGCTTCTTCCGTGGCCACGTCGATGCGGAAGCGGCCGGAACTGCGGCGATAGTCCTCGATGCCTTTGCGCAGCTTGTCAATCTGTTTGGCTCCCATGCGGGGAAGGCCGTTGAGGCGGCCGGCTTCAATGGCCTGGGCGAGCTGGTCGATGCTCCCAATTTTGGCCGCATCCCAGAGCAGCGCGACGGTTTTGGGGCCCATGCCGGGGAGTTTGAGCAGTTCGAGAACGCCTGCGCCGTATTTTTTCAAGAGTTGATCGCGCTGGGCGAGCGTGCCGGTTTGGGCGATGGACTGGAGGTGGGCGGCCATGCTTTTGCCGATGCCGTCGATCTGCATGAGACGGGCGGTATCGGAGGTGGCCTCGGTGAGGTCGACGGTGGTTTGCTCGGCGGCTTCGGCGGCGCGGCGGTAGCTGCGGATGCGAAAGCTGTCGGCGCCGTCGATTTCAAGCAGGTCGGCGGTCTCGGCCAGCAGGCGGGCCATGGTTTTGTTGTCCATGAAGCGACTCTCCGCCTTGAGTATCGGACATTTGCGGGAGGGAGGGCCAGAGGGGTTTCTGGGCCGCGTGGATTTGTGCGTTTGATTTCGTGGGCCAAAGCATGTGCGGGTCTGGAGACCGGCGCTACAAGGATCCGCAGGCGGGAAACCCGGGAAGAGACTACGGAAGGTGTGAGAAGAGGCAACTGAAAGGGCACACATCGCCCTTACCGCCGGGCGGCGGTCTTGCGCTTGCGATACGCCCGGGACCTATCGACGCTTAAGCAGCGTTGTGAGCGGCTGCATCCCGAAGGCGAATGACAGCATCCGCCTGGGGACCTTTCTGCCCTTCGACTACGTCGAACTCGACCTCATCGCCTTCTTTGAGCGTTTTGTATCCGTCCAACTGGATTGCTGAGTAGTGAACGAATACATCCGGCCCGTCTTCGCGTCCGATGAATCCGTAGCCCTTGGCGTTGTTAAACCACTTGACCTTTCCCTTGAACTGAGCCACAGGTTCCGCCTTCCTTTTTCACTTGCGGGGATACGGCGGGTCTTTTGGGGAACACCACACCGTATTTGTTAAGACGCGGGAAGAAGGCGAAAGGTTGACTTAAATTGGCGGTTCCACAAGGTGGGATAGACGGGGTGAGTTCGCGGGAAGAAACGCGAACGCTCAGGCGCGTGCTCTCCCATCCATTCGGTCGCTGCGGCGACCGAATGGGTGGGGCACGGGAAGGTTTCTGGTGAAGCGCGCAGAAGAATCTAGTTTTTGCGGCGGCTCTGGAGGCGCGCGTAGAGGAGCACGCTGGTCAGGGTCTTGCCGTCGAGAATGGCGCCTTTCTCGATCATTTTCAACAGTTCCGACATCTTTACCAGCCGCAGCTCGATCTCTTCATCGTCTTCGAGGTCGGTTTCGCCGGGCTTGAGACCTTCGGCAAGGAACACCATCATGGATTCGCCAAGAAAGCCGGGGCTGGCGTAATACTCGACCAAAGGACGCCATTTCTTCGCCCGGTAGCCGGTCTCCTCGGCCAGCTCGCGCTGGGCGCCGGCCAGCGGATCCTCGCCGGGTTCGAGTTTTCCGGCAGGCAGTTCCCAGAGGTATTGATTGGCCGCGTGGCGGTACTGCCGCTCCAACACGATCCAGGGGTCGCGCTTGTTTTTCGAAGCGTCGATGGCCAGAATTACGACGCTGCCGTTGTGGCGGATGACGTCGCGCTCGTTGGCGCGGCCGCCGGGCTCGATCAGCTTGTCGTGACGCACGCAAAAGAGCGGCCCCTGGTAGACCACCTCGGAGCTGAGCACCGTGGCGCGGGCGACGACTGCCTGGGGCGCCTTTTTACGCTTTGCGGTCTTGGGCTTCGTCGTTTTCTTTGTGTTTTTGGTGGGCATGGCAAGTCCTTTTCTGGTTACGGGCGCGCGATGCTCAGACTTTTGGCGCGCACGATTCAAGACGAGTATACGCATTGGGCGTGCGGGGACAGGTCGTGGTCTCCCACCCATTCGCCCAAAAGGCGGGCGAAAGGATGGGGCACGGGAGGGTTCGCGGGTTCTGCATCGATTCGGGCTGGCGTGGCATCCTTAACTCAGCAACACGCTGAGATTTGCGGCCGCAGATAGGGTTGCGCGCGCACGTCGATTTGCCAGCACATTCAGTACCTTCGGAAAAACGAGTCGCCAGTGAGTGAAGCTACGACAGACGAAACCACGACTGCAGAGTGTTATCCCGTAACCGTGATGCCGGGGCAGAGCCGGCTGTTTCTGGATTTTTGCGCGCTGGCGCTCCGCGCCTTTCTGCCTTTGGATGAGATTGAACGGGAACGACCAACGCTGCCGGCGCACTGGCCGGAGCTGGTGCGGCTGCTGGCGGCGCAGAATCCGTCAAGCTCCGCGGCGGGGGCGCTTGCGGCGCTGGAGCAGGGGGCGGGAACGATCCTGACCGGGCAGCAGGTGGGATTGTTTGGCGGGCCGCTGTATACGCCTTTCAAGGCCGCTACTGCGATTGCGCGCGCGCGAAAGGGCAGCACGGCGTGCGGCAAACCGTTTGTACCCGTTTTTTGGCTGGCCTCGGAAGACCACGATTTTGCCGAGGTTAACCATGTGGTTTTTCCCGCGGGGCGCGAGCTGGCGACGCTGGCTTACGCTGCGACGCCGGAGGCGGCGCTGCCGGCGGGGCGGATCGTGTTCGACGATTCGATTACGGCGCTGGCGGAGCGCGCGGCGGACATTCTTGGAGCCTCGGACGCAACCAGTGCGCTGGTCGAAAGCTACAGGCCGGGCCGGACTTTTGCGCAGGCGTTTGCGGATTATTATGCGCGGGTTTTTGCGGCGCAGGGATTGCTGATTGTGGACGCCGCAGGCCGGGAGTTCCACCGGCTGGGCGCGCCGGTGCTGCGCGCGGGAATCGAACGCGCCGATGAGTTTCATGCGGCGCTGGTGGAACGCAGCCAGACGCTCGAAGCCGCCGGTTATCATTCCCAGGTTTTGGTTGCGCCGCAGTCGAGCTTGCTGTTTTTGATTGATGAAAAGACGGGAGCGCGGCTGGCGCTGAAGCGCGTTGCGCCGACGGCGGAGGAGCCGAACGGCCTGTGGCATGCGGCGGGCGAGCGAGGGAATCGAACTTTCTCGACGGCGGATCTGGTGGGCATTCTGGATGCCGAGCCGGAGCGGATTTCGCCGGCGGCGCTGCTGCGGCCGGTGTTTCAGGATTTTCTGTTCGGGACCACGGCGCAGGTTGGGGGCCCCGCGGAAATTGCGTACCTGGCGCAGTCGACGGTGCTGTTCGAGCGGATTCTGGGGCGGCAGACGCCGCCGATTGCGCGCTTCTCGGCTACGCTGATCGAACCGCAGATTGCGGAGCTGTTGCGGAAGCATGAGTTGACGCTGGAGACGATTTTTGGCGAGGAGAACGCGGCAGCGCTGGCGCTGCGGCTGGCGGCGCGCGCCATGCCTCCCGAGACCAAGATGAAATTGGCGGCGGCGGGCAACGCGTTCGACGCCGAACTGACGGCGCTGGTGGAGTGGCTGCAGTCGCAGGACAAGGGGCTGGGGCAGTCGGCCGAGACGGCGGCGGGTAAGATGCGCTACCAGATGAATCGCCTGCGGACGCTGGCGGCGAACTTCCAACTACAGCGCGAGGCTACGCTGACGCGCCACGCCACGAGCATTTCGAATGCGCTCTATCCCGGCGGGGTGCTGCAGGAGCGGGTGCACGGGGCGGCGTATTATTTTGCGCGGCACGGATTGGATTTGGCGGAGACGCTCTCGGAGCAAGCCGGCTGCTGTTCGGGGCACACGGCTCTTTGGCTGTGAAAAGGCAGGGTTCGGGTTTCAGGGGTCAGGGGTCAGTAAGACACGGCCATGAATTTTGATCCTGGATCGCCGGTCCCGCGGGCGGATCCGCCTGCTGCCTCCAAAGCATCTGACATCTGAAACCTGATCCCTGACCCCTGGCCGTATAATCCTCGCGAAACCTGTTGAGGCTCCCATGAAACAGATTTTGGCGTTTGTTATTGCGGCATCGCTGGCGCTGCCGGCTGCGGGCGCGCAAACCGTGTCGTGCGCCACGCCGGGGACGGACAATGCGTTTCTTGGCATCCAGACCATCCGGCTGTGGCCGGGCACCGCGCCCGAGGCCAAGGGCGCGACGTGCAACGACATTCCCGCGCTCACGCTGTTCGAGCCGCGGGAGGGCGCGGCCAACGGGTCGGCGGTGATTATTTTTCCCGGCGGCGCGTATGTGCATCTGGCTGGGGATCTGGAAGGGCGCGAGGTGGCCGACTGGTTCACCGCACGGGGGTTCCGCGCCTTCATTTTGAGCTACCGGCTCGCCGCAAACGGCTACCCGCTGCCAGTGCCGCTGCTGGATGCGCGGCGCGCCATCCAGACGGTTCGCGCGCGGGCGGCGGATTACCACATCAACGCGAACCGCATTGTGGTGATTGGATTTTCGGCCGGGGGGCACCTGGCGGCGCTGACGGGAACGCAGTTTGTGGCGGGCTCACCCGACGCGGACGACCCGATTGAGCGCGCGTCGAGCCGGCCGGATTTTCTGGTTCTGGGCTACCCGTGGCTCGACGCCATTACGCGCGACACCACGTTCCTGAGCTACTGCAAGATTTTCAATCTCATGGATCCGTGCGACGCGCTGCGCGCGAAATACGATCCGGTGCTGTTTGTGAGCAAAGACACGCCGCCGACCTTTATCTACCAGACGTTTGCCGACAAAACGGTGTCTCCGGCGGCGACTGTGGAGTTCTACCAGGCGCTGATCAAGGCCGGCGTGCCCTCAGAGATGCACGTCTTCGCCAACGGCGGCCACGGGAGCGGGCTGGGCAAGGGCGATGCCGCGCTGGACCAGTGGCCGGGATTGCTGGAGAACTGGTTGCGGGCGCAGGGGCTGCTGAATAAAGGCAGCTTTTAGCTTCTAGCTTTTAGCTCATGCATCGTCCCTACGGGACTCGGTTTGAACTGCCGACTCTCCCCACGCTGAAGCGCGGGGCTAACAAACACTGCGCCTACGGCGCGAGAACCCGGTTGCGCTGTGTCCTTGGCGCGAGAGCCCGGTTGCGCTGTGTCCTTGGCGCGAGAGCCCGGTTGCGCTGCGTCTTTTACGGGAGAATCCGACGGCGCCGGGTTTTTGACGCGAGGGCTTGGTGGCAATTCGTCTTTGATACCAGGGCTCTACGGCGCTTCGACCTTAGTTGAAGGTGAGGGGGTGAGAGTCAATTTGGGAGAAATGGGCCCTGAAATTAGAAGCGGGCGGCCGGAATCAGGAGTGGAAGGTAATCCCGAAACCGGCTGCCCGCAGGACCCTGGACCGGGTCTAGGTGGTAAGTTAAGTGTAGGACCAATTCAGGCAAAAGCAAGCCCTTTTTTGCATGAAAATTCCCACTTCGTGACAGCTATCACACGAAGTGATCCTGTGGACCCCCGATGCGTTGACTTGGGGGTTTTCCCTTGGTAAAACAAAGGGTTCCACTTGCGAAAAATCTCATTTGAGAAGCCGCGGTAGTCCGGTACCTCCATGCAGGATATCTTTCAACAACTCGGAGAGCTTCTGGTGGGTGCGATCCCAACGGCTCTGCTCTTCATCGTGCTGGTCGTTGCGTATCAGTTTTTGATGCAGGGCCCGTTGACGGCGGTGCTGGCCAAGCGCCGGGCGCTGACGGAAGGCGCCATGGAAGACGCGCGCAAGGCCGTGGCCCAGGCTGAGGCGAAGGCCGAGGAGTACGCCGAGCGTTTGCGGCAGGCGCGCGCCGAAGCCTTTAAACTGCGCGAGCAGCGCACCAAGCAGTGGAATGCAGAGCGCGAGGCGGCGCTCAATGCCGCGCGACAGGCAGCCGGCCAAAAAGTGCGCCAGGCCCAGGCTGAGCTGGATGCGGAAGCCGCATCCGCGAGGGCTGCTCTGGAGGCCGCGTCGGCCGATCTTGCCGGTCAGGCCGTCCGCGCGGTTCTGCCAGCCGCTGCCGGGGGTTCCCGTTGAAATTTTCTGGCTCGAAATTGAAATTTTGCGTACGCGCTTTTTGGCTTGGGCTGCTGCTGGCTGTTGCAGCGCTGACGGTTGCGCCGCGGGGCGTGGTCGCGCAGCAAAGTGCGGCGGGTACCGCGACTCCGGCGGCGAGCGCGCCGGCGGGCGGGTCTGGAACCGCAGCCGCACAGCCGGCTCAGAGCGAGGACGACGGGGACGCAGCGTTTCTGCATTCACCTGTGGTGCAGTCCCTGGCGCGCATGTTGCACCTGAAGCTCGATATCGCGGTTGCGATTCTGCTGGGGATCAACTTCGCGATCATCTTCTTTGCCATCGCCATTCCGCTGAAGCGCGCCATGCCGAAGATTCTGCACAAGCGGTCGCAGACGCTGAGCCAGGACCTGAGCAGCGCGCGCCAGGCGACGGCAGACGCGCAGGCGCGCATGAGCGCCGTAGAGGCCAAGCTGGCGGGACTGGGCGAGGAGATCAAGAAACTTTCCGCGCAGGTGGAACAGGAGAGCCTGGAAGAGGAAAAGCGCATCAAGGCGGCGCTGGGCGAAGAGAGCACGCGCATTGTGGCCGCAGCCGAACAGGAGATCGACGTGGCGGTGACACAGGCCAAGCGCGGACTGCGAAACTTTGCCGCGGATCTGGCGATTGGGCAGGCGGAGAAGCAGATCAAGCTTTCGGCGGAGACCGACCGCGCATTGATCGCCGAATTTGTGGCCGGAGTTGCCGGCGACGGCGCAGGCAAGCCCGCCGCGGCGGGCAAGGGAGGCAAGAACTAGATGCCCGCATTTGTGGCTCGCTACGCCCAGGCCTTTGCCGATGTGGTGAAGGACTCTGGTCTCGACTCGGCGGCATTGAGCAGCCAGTTCGGGGAATTTCTGGCGACATGGGAAGGCAGCGCCGAGTTGCGCACGCTGTTCGAGAACCCGGCTTTTCCGGCCGCCGAGAAGGTGGCGATCCTGGACAAGCTGAATGTTCAGATGGGCCTTAAAAAGGAGCTGCGCAACCTGCTGGCTGTGCTCATCGACAACAATCGCATTGCGCATGTGGCCGCAGTGGCCGCGGAGTGGCGCAGCATTTTGCAGCAGCAGCAGGGCATTCGCCCGGCCGAGATCGTAACGGCGCGGGAGTTGAGCCAGGAAGAGCGCGACGCGCTGGCCGCCGAAGTAGCCAAACTGGCCGGCGCCAGGATCGACGCCAGCTTCAAGCTCGACAAGGGGATTCTCGGTGGCACGGTGGTGCGCATCGGGTCGACGGTGTACGACGGCAGCGTGCGCGGTCGCCTGGAACGATTGAGAGAAGCGCTGACGAGTGGTCAGTGATCAGTGATCAGTGGTCAGTGGTCAGATGGTGGCTAGGAAAGTGAAGTGCAAGGTGGAAAGTAAAGTGGCTGCGCGATCCTTTCGGGATTTGATTGTTTGGCAGAGGTCGATGCAATTGGCGACTGCAATATGCCGGCTGACTCGTGGATTCCCGAAGGACGAGATTTATGGTTTGACCAGCCAAATCCGACGCTCCGCCGTATCGGTCTCCAGCAACCTTGCTGAAGGCCAGGGAAGATTAGGCACAGGCGAATTCAGGCAGTTTCTTGGTTTTGCTCGTGGTTCGAATTTTGAATTGCAGACGCAGCTTGAAATTGCGCGGGCGTTGAAGATGGGAGATTCCAAGCTGGTCGACGAGGCAGAGGGTCTTTCGCACGAGGTGGGTAAGATGATTCACGCGATTCTGGTCAAGACCGGCAATCGCACCGCGGTCGCTGATCGCTGATCACCGACCACTAGAATTTCTTGGGTACTGAACGAATTTAGGGATGAAATGAGGGAGGCAGGAGATCGGCAAGAGCATGTGGGCGGATAACTGACCACTGATCACTGATCACTGTTCACTGGAAAATGGCTCAGATCAAAGCAGACGAGATTACACAAATTCTTCGCGAACAGATCGCGAACTACGACGCGAAGGTCCAGGTGGACGAAGTGGGGACCATCACTTCGCTAGGCGATGGCATTGCCCACCTGTACGGGCTCGACAAGGTGATGACCGGCGAGCTGCTGAGCTTTCCGCACGACATTGCGGGCCTCGCGCTTTCGCTCGAAGAGGACCAGGTGGGCTGCGTGGTGCTCGGCGATTACACCGAGCTCAAGGAAGGCGAAGAGGTGAAGCGCACCGGCAAGATTCTCTCCGTGCCGGTGGGCGACGCAATGATCGGCCGGGTGGTGAACGCGCTGGGCCAGCCCATCGACGACAAAGGCCCCATAGCCGCCACGGAAACGCTGCCCGTGGAGCGTCTGGCTCCGGGCATCATCGACCGCCAGCCCGTGCGCGAGCCCATGGCCACCGGATTGAAGGCCATCGACTCGATGATTCCCATCGGCCGGGGCCAGCGCGAACTGATTATCGGCGATCGGCAGACCGGCAAGACCGCGGTGCTGCTCGACACCATCATCAACAACGCCAAGAACGACCTGATCTGCATTTATTGCGCCGTCGGGCAGAAGCGCTCGTCGATTGCGCAGGTGGTGCAGACGCTGACCGAAGCCGGCGCCATGGGGCACACGATTGTGGTGGCCGCCTCGGCGTCGGAGCCGGCGCCGATGCTGTACCTGGCGCCTTACGCGGCCTGCGCCATCGGCGAGTACTTCCGCGACAACGGAAGGCACGCGCTGGTGATGTACGACGATCTTTCAAAACATGCCGTGGCGTACCGCGAAATCTCGCTCTTGTTGCGCCGCCCGCCGGGCCGCGAAGCGTACCCGGGCGATGTGTTTTACCTGCACTCGCGACTGCTCGAACGCGCGGCCAAGCTCTCGAAGGAGCGGGGCGGCGGCTCGCTGACCGCGCTGCCCGTGATCGAGACGCAGGCCGGCGACGTTTCGGCCTACATTCCGACCAATGTGATTTCGATTACCGACGGGCAGATTTTTTTGGAAACCGATTTGTTCAACTCCGGCGTGCGTCCGGCGGTGAACGTGGGACTTTCGGTTTCGCGCGTGGGCTTCTCGGCGGCGATCAAGGCGGTGAAGCAGGTGGGTGCGACGCTGAAACTGGACCTGGCGCAGTACCGCGAACTGGCGGCCTTTGCGCAGTTCGGCTCAGACCTCGATCCGCTGACGCAGAAGCAACTGGCGCGCGGGCAGCGGCTGACCGAGCTCTTGAAGCAGCCGCAGTTCCAGCCGCTGACCTGGCAGCAGCAGGTGGTGGTGCTGTTTGCGGGAACGCAGGGCTACCTTGACGATTTCCAGGTGGCGGACATCCGCGCGTTTGAGGACGGACTCTATAAGTACTTTGCTGCCGCGCAGGGCGGGCTCATGGATGAGCTCACCAAGAAGCAGGCACTCGACGACGATATGCGCAACAAGCTGCACGCGGCGATGAAGGAGTACGCGGCGAACTTCAAGGCGGAACTGGCGGCAACGAAGGCGTAGCGGGAAGTGGTCAGTGATCAGTGCTCAGTGATCAGGAAGAGCACGGATGCGCGGGATCTGACCACTGAACACTGATCACTGACCACTGATCACTGGAAAGAGAATGGCAAACGTACTCGACTTACGACGGCGCATCCGCAGCGTGAAGAACACGCGGCAGATTACCAAGGCCATGAAGATGGTCTCGGCGGCCAAGCTGCGCCGCGCGCAGGAGCGTGCGCTGGCGGCGCGGCCGTATGCGCGCATGATTACGAGCGTGCTCGAGTCGCTCACGCGACGCGTTGATCTCTACGACGAGAAGACCGGCAACCTGTGCAGCCCGCTGTTTTTGACAAGACCGGAAAAGCGCGTGCTGCTGATCGTGGTCAGTGGCGACAAGGGATTTGCGGGGGCCTTCAACGCCAACATTTTGAAGGTGGCGTACCAGTTCATCACGGGCAATCCGGACAAGGAAATCGACATTGAGGCGGTGGGGCGCAAGGGCCGGGACCAGATGCGGCGGCGCTACCCGGTGGCCGAGTATACGGAGCAGACCGGCGAAGACGGCCGGAAGCGCCAGGTGAGGAGCACGCGCAAGGGAAAAGTCGAGATGACTGGCGACTATCCGGGGCTGCTGGCGAAACTCGAGATTTCGCGCGTGGAAGACATGGCGCACAACATTATCGCGCGCTACGTGCGCGAGGAGATCGACGCCGCTTACATCGTTTACAACGAGTTCAAGTCGGTGATTTCGCAGCGGCTGGTGGTGGAGAAGGTGCTGCCGCTGATCGAAGTGGGCAAGCAGCAGATTGCGGGCGCGGTGGAACCGACGCTGGAAGAGCGCGAGCGCGTGGCCGAGGCGGCGCGTTCGGCAGGCATCGAAATCGAGGCTGCGGATACCAACGAAGCCGAAGACGAAGCCAAGAAGTTCGGCACCGCGAGCGTGGACTACATTTACGAGCAGCCGGCGCACGAGCTGTTCAAGGGCCTGCTGCCGCAGTACATTTTTTCGATGCTGTTCCACGCCATGACGGAGTCAGTGGCCGCGGAACACGCGGCGCGCATGACGGCGATGGATTCGGCATCGAACAACGCCTCCGACATGATCGACTCGCTGACGCTGGTGATGAACCGGGTGCGGCAGGCCAAGATCACGACGGAGATTATTGAGATTGTTTCGGGAGCGGCGGCGCTGTAGGCAGGGAGCAAGGGAGCGAGGAAGCAAGGGAGCAAGAGAACGCCGCTCCTGAGGGTTTGAAATGAACCTCCGTGGGCTTTTGCAGACCGAGATATGGAGCAAAAGAACGACGCGGAAGATTCTTGTTGCAGTTGGAATCGTCGTTGCAGGTTATTTTGTTTGGAATGCGGTTGAGGAGCGTTGGATTTCGCCGGGAGAGCGCAAGGCAGGCAGAGAAGCTCTGGTTCAGATTGAGGCGTTAAGGAAGATCGATCCGGAGAAAGACGGAGATTTCGGACTGGGAGTGCAGCAGGCGAAACAGAAGATTGAAACTGCGAAAGAGGCAGCTTGGACAACGCGAGATACGTTTCTTACTCTCGATTTGTCGATGTATCTTCTCGCGGCCGAGGTGGATCGGAAAGCTCCGGCCATTCGAGAGAAATTGTTGCAAGGGAAGGCATCTTCATCTGATTCAAGGCAGAGATTGGTCGAGGAATTGGAGTCGACGAATACGGGATCAGAGGCTCAGCTGAGCGCGCGGTTGCACAAGGAATTGGATTAGCAAAGGTTTGGACTGAAAAGGCAGAACAATGGCAGAAAACATCGGCAAAGTGATTAAGGTCTCCGGCCCGGCCGTGGACGTGCAATTTGAAGAGGCGACGATGCCGCCGATTTACCAGGCGCTGCGCGTCACGAGC
>Ga0181520_10006462_pt1 | contig 17909 bp, 15 predicted proteins | sample PEATcosm2014_Bin_29_FD_132451 | JGI IMG/M metagenome (GOLD analysis project Ga0181520, IMG submission 132451) | Peatland microbial communities from MTU Mesocosm Facility, Houghton, MI, USA - PEATcosm2014_Bin02_30_metaG | ecosystem: Environmental > Terrestrial > Soil > Wetlands > Peat | place... | reverse complement strand
GTATGCAAACGCGTTTTCAGGACTCCCCAACAGCACCCTCTCAAACGTTCCTGCACTTAACCATTTCCGGCTCGTCCACGAATCCCCTGACGATGCGACGGTGCAGATGGTCCAGGGATCGGTACCCGTTACCTTACCGGGCATAAAATATGTAAAAATATTTGAGTATGTCAAAGGGGCTCGTATTCCCGGGGACGGCATAATTGAAATTCCTCTCGTTACAAATACCGGCCGGACGTTTGTGTATACTCAGGAAAGCCAGAACGGGACGTTCATTGTCCCGTATTCCACCTCGGGAAATCCCTATGGTGTCCAGGCAACCGGCCCATACCATATCGACGGCACTAACAGGTACATCAACGTCACTGAGGACGAGGTGCAGAGCGGCACAACGATCGGATGAACACGGTGATGCTCTACCTCAACACCTTTAGATATTAAAACCGTAATACAAAATTTTATCTACTTTTTTGCATTATGATAATATAGAATACACAATGACCGTCAGGGACGCCCTTTTACAGCAGAAGCGGGAACTAGAGCTCCGCAGGCAGGAGCCATATATAGAACGAACCGTAGAAATCCATGAGGGAAACAGTCGGCTTGTCAGGATTGTTATAGGCCCCCGAAGAGCAGGAAAATCTTTTTTTATAACCCGGCACCTCATGGCACAGGGCCCGTTCGGCTACGTAAATTTCGATGACGAAGAACTCAATAGCAAAGAGAAAATCCCTGATATCTTGGCCGCAGTCAAAGACCTGTATCCCGGAGCAAAGACCCTCCTTCTTGATGAGATCCAGAATATACCGGAATGGGAACTTCTCGCAAACCGGCTTGCACGACAGGGTTATATGCTGTATATCACCGGAAGCAATGCACACCTGCTCAGTAAGGAACTCGCGACACACCTCACCGGCCGGCATACGGTGACAACCGTTTTACCTTTCTCGTTTGCCGAATTCCTCAGGACAAAACAGGGTGAATTTACCGAAAGCGAATACCGCTCACATCTTGAAGATTATTCTGTCACCGGGGGATTTCCCGAGATCCTGACAACACCGATCGATAAAAAAGAATATCTCCTCCGGCTCTTCGATGCCGTTGTGTACAAAGATATCATACGACGCTACCGGGTCCGATCCCCGCAGGGACTTGGGGACCTCGCCCAGTATCTCTGTTCCAACGTCGCAGGAGAATATTCCGTCCACCGTCTTTCCCAGGTGACAGGATGCAAGAGCGACCATACCGTTCGAAAATATCTTACGTATCTCGAAGAGGCATTTCTCTTCTTTTCTATCCCTAGATTCTCGTATAAAGTAAAGGAACAGGTACTCGCGAACAGGAAGATCTATTGTATCGATAACGGGTTTGTTATCGCCAAAGGGTTCCGGTTTTCCCGCAATGACGGAAGCCTCTATGAAAACCTTGTTGCAATTGCACTCCAGGAGCTCGCTCTTGCCGGCAGCCTGAACCTGTATTACTGGAAGAATGCGCAGCACCATGAAGTCGATTTTGTTCTCCATAAGAACGGGAAGGTTGTTGCATTGATCCAGGTATGTACCGATCTGACTGTTGAAAAGACACGACGCCGGGAAGTCAACGCGCTCCTTATCGCAGGCCGGGATCTTGCCTGCGAAAGACGGATCATACTGACGTGGGATGAAGAGCAGACAAAGGCTCACGAATGGTTTGATATTAAGGGAGAAATCCAGTACATCCCCCTCTGGCAATGGTTGCAGCGGCCGGGCATGTGATGCAGGCAGGAGACCTGTCAATGTACCGGAAAAGAGCGCGTCTATGCAGTGACAGAGCCCTGTTCTTCTTGATTCATGACTGATTCCCACGAACCGATCCGGTTTTTGCAATCACCGACCGATAATAGTCCTCGCTCTTCGCTGCAATGAGATCCCAGTCGTAACGTCCCGCTGCAGCAGTGCATGCTTCCCGCATCGTGCTATATTTTTGTAGCGCAGACCTGATGGTCCCTGCAAGGTCTTCTGCGGTAAGAGCACACACAAACCCGGTTTTTTTATCGACAAGCTCGCGGACGGCATTTGCCGGGTGATCGACCGTAACCACCGGTAACCCGGAGGCCAGTGCTTCAAGGGCGGTAATGCCAAACCCTTCCCGGGTAGAGGGAAGGACGAATACTTTAGACGATTTGCAATGAGCGATGAGCTCGCGATGGTCTTCGAAAAAGCCGTTAAGGGTAATGCGATCTTCCAGTCCCCGTGAACGTATCAGGGTTTGGATGTGGTCTCGCTCCGGCCCTTCGCCAATAATGATGGCGTTGAGCTGAGGTGCATCCGGGACAAGAAGACTGATGGCTTCAACGAGCAGGTCCGCATGTTTTTCCCGGATGAGTCTGCCGGCAAAGATAATGTCGGATGAGACATTCGCGGGTTGTGTCGCGGCGATACCGGTAAGGTCGATGCCGTTGGGTATGAGCACAGGTTGTATCCCCGGGCGTAACTGTCGGAGCTGTGCGGCCGTTGTTCCTGATACCGCGACGGTATTCCGCGTGACACGGGAAACAACGGTTTCGATGACCTTGCCCACGATTCCTTTGTTTCCCAAGTACTCATACCAGTAGTTGCCCCAAACCTCGTGCCAGGTAACTACAAGGGACGTTTTTCTTATAGTTGTGGCAAGTTTTGTGGAAAGCGCGGGAAAAAACGGGAACTGCTGGCAGTCGATGATGTCAAAACGGTCCGCGAGCAGATACGGGAGCAGCGCACAGGAAAACCGCAGTGGTTCGATAAATCCCCGGCGGCGTTTGGTGTAGAGGGAACTTGCCGGGCAGACCCCGTGCAGGACAACACCATCCTTCCTGATGACGGCATCGCCCTCCCAGTATTTCATCCCGAAGATATGGACTTCATGGCCTCGTTTCGCAAGCCGGGTGGCAAGCTCCCAGACCCGTTTTTCCACACCCCCTTTTACGTACGGGTAGATGACATCGTAGACAAACGCGATCTTCATCCGGTCCTCGTCAGGCATTGCTGGTGTTCTCGTTTAAGAGCATCATACTCTGGAAGATAGCAAAAAGAAAGACCTGCATCCCAGTAACTATCAGGATAAGCGCAATAATTGCGGTCGATATCTCGGAGAGCATACCAAAGCTGATCGCAATCCACTGGACCAGGATGTTAATGCCGATGATTATGCCACCCAGAATAAGGAGGATACCTAAAACAAGGAATTTTTCGAGCGTGCTGTACTGCATGAAGAGCGTGATGATCCCTGCCTTGTTCTCGTACCCGTGGATGACCGAATAGGTCTTCATCAGGAACGCAGTAAGAATCACCTGCATACCTCCCATGATCAGGATAGCACCGACAATGAAGATGTGGAGGTGAGAGGACTCGACATTTCCCTCGAGGGAAAAAAATGCCATTAAAAGGAGCCCGACAACGGAGAACAACAGGCCCGGTATGGCAAGGAAGGGCAGGGGCTTCATGAGGAGCACAAACCGGATGTGTCGCCAGCCGTCGGCAAAACTGTGGAGTTTTGAGGGCGCCACCCGGGGATAATATTCTATGGGCACCTCGGCAATCTTCAGGTGTTCTTTTGAGGCCATCACCAGCATCTCGGAGGCAAATTCCATGCCGCCGCTCTTTAAAGAGAGCCGGTCAAGTGCCTCCCGGGTGATCGCCCGGAAGCCACTATGGGTGTCAGAATAATCAGTACGGAAGATGGTGTTGATCATCCAGGTCAGGAAGGGGTTACCGATGTAACGGTGGAGCGGTGCCATTGCACCAGCATGGATGGTCCCCGCGAACCGTGAGCCAATGACAAAATCGGCACCGGCTTCAAGCGGCGCAAGCAGCAGCGGGATTTTAGCAAAATCATAGGTGTTGTCTGAGTCGCCGATGACAATATACCGGCCCCGGGCTTCTTTGAACGCTGCAAGGTAGGCATTGCCATACCCTCTCATTGCCGGTTTTATTACCCGCGCGCCAAGAGAACGTGCAATCTCCGGCGTCCTGTCCGTTGAGGCATCAGCAACGATGATCTCGCCGTTGATATGGTTGCCCCGGAATACCGTCTGGATCTTTTGTATGCATGCGCCGATGGTGAGCTCTTCATCCATCGCCGGCATGATAACCGAGACGTCGACCGGGAATACGCTTGAGGAGGGGGTATCCATTGGGGTGTCCTTGTACTCTCTGTGTGTGAAAATAATGGCTGTTTGGTTCAATAAATCCATAGGAAACAAGAACTGGGGAATACCGGTTCTGGTGTACGCGAATGTTCATGTGAATGAAATGACGAATATATAGGATACGGGAAGAGACCGGGGATAGTGCCCGTTTATCCTGCGACGCTAAGGAAAACCACCATGAAGCGACTCTTGATCACCGGTATCAGCGGTTTTGTCGGTGGACACCTGATTTCCTACCTGGAAAAACAACAGAGCGAGTTCGAGATCCATGGTATCAGCCGTTCAAAACCTGCGTGGGATTTTGTCGATCCCTCCATGAGCGATCGTGATGGTGTTCATTTCCACCAGGCAGACCTGCTGGATATCCCGACCATCAAATCACTTCTGGAAGAGATCCAGCCGGAATATATCATCCACCTGGCTGCCCAGAGTTCCGTTGCCGAAAGCTGGAAGACTCCGGTATTCTCGTTCATGAACAATACCAATATTTTTTTAAATATCATCGATACGGTCAGGCAGAATGACAACGGTGCGCGGGTGCTCTCGATCGGGTCTTCAGAGCAGTACGGGATTGTCTCTGCTGCTGACCTGCCGTTAACGGAAAGTACTCCTCAGCACCCGGCAAATCCCTACGCGGTGGCACGGGTTGCCCAGGAGCAGCTGGCACAAATTTACGCTGAAGGTTACGGCCTTAACATCTGCTGCACGCGCTCATTCAACCATTGCGGTCCAGGTCAGACTGACCGGTTCGTTGTGAGTGCTATCGCCCGCCAGTTTGTGCGGATAGCACGTGGCCTCCAGGATCCCGTAATCCATATCGGTAACGGGTCTATCGTGCGCGACTTCGTGGATGTGCACGATGTTGTTGCCGCGTATGTGCTCCTGCTTTCAAAAGGAAACCGGGGAGAGATCTACAACGTGTGCAGTGGTACAGGCCGGACTATTGGAGAAATCGTTGCATTACTTGCGGATCTTAAGGATATGAATGTCGGGGTACGCGAGGAGCAGGCGCAGATCCGCCCGATCGATAACCCCCGTATTATCGGCAGCAGCGAAAAAATACGGCGGGATCTGGGATGGACACCGGCGATACCGTTTGAACAGAGTCTGTTGTCGCTCTATGATTACTGGGATGAACGTCTGAGCAAGGAAGAAACCGGTGTTAAAAAAGCTGATGGGCAATAAACCGGTTCTTCACGATGTTTCCAGAAATACCGATAAAAAATGAAAGGGTGAACCGGTTACGAGAATTGCGATCTTTCATGATTATTTTGGCGCGATTGGCGGGGGGGAGAAAGTTGTTGTCGCTATGGCAAAGGCTCTCGATGCCGATATTATTACAACCGATACCGATGCAGTCAGAAAGATCGATTCCACGGTCCGGGTAATAAGTCTGGGAAAGACCCTGAAATACCCCGGACTGAAGCAACTCTCTGCTACGCTGAAATTCTATTTCTGCGATTTTTCCCGGAACTATGATTTTTTTATTTTCAGCGGAAATTGGGCACATTACGCAGCACACCGGCACCACCCCAATTTATGGTATTGCTACACACCAGTGCGAGTTTTTTATGATCAATTCTCGAATTTTGTAGGTAGACAAAATGCAATTACAAAATATTTTTTTCAAATTTGGGCCAGGTGCTGTCGTAAAATCGACATAATGTCTGTCAATGACATTGATTCAATAACAACGATCTCGAATAATGTTCAAAAGAGAGTCAAAAAATATCTCATGCGTGAAGCTGATGTGATATACCCCCCCGTTACGATTGAAAAATTTTGTTTTAAGGAGTACGGAGATTTTTGGCTTTCCGTAAACAGATTATACCCTGAAAAACGTATCGAACTGCAGATCGAGAGTTTCAGGAATATGCCTGATCAACGGTTAATTATCGCAGGTGGCCATGCATATGGTGATCATTCGGAACCCTATGCCAGGGAGATATTGAACAATCTGCCCGCGAATGTAGAAATCAAAGGTGAAATCACCGAAGAGGAACTGATAGATCTCTATGCCCGGTGCAGAGGATTTATCTGTACTGCCGTTGATGAGGATTTTGGTTTAACACCCATTGAAGCGATGGCTTCCGGTAAACCTGTAATTGCGGTAAATGAGGGAGGATTTCTTGAAACCATCACCGGGCAGACGGGGATACTTGTCTCAACATCAGTTTCAGATATTATAGATGCGATCAGAATAATTTCAGCTGAGCCTGAAAAGTATAAAATTTCATGTCAAAAGAGGGCACATGATTTTGATATATCAGTATTTGAACAACAGATGGATAAAAAAATTCGATATATGATGGAGAGTGTTATTGATTAAAATAGATTTGATTTTCCATTTATTTTGTCTCATAAATGTCAAAATACCAATAAAGGATCATTTTTCCTCTATTGATAAAAATACTTGATACTAAGGAGGTAAACATGCAGATTAATCAGTTTATTCCTTCATTAACACCGGGGGATGCAGCGAGCAATGATGCACTCGCTATTCGTGCCATTCTGAGGAAGAACGGCTATACATCAAATATATACGCGAAATTTATCCATCCTCGGATGTTGTGGTACGCAAAACCGTATTTTCTTTACCGGAGCAACAGACAGAACATTTCAATTTATCATTTTGCCGTTGGAGGATTGAAATTTTCGGATTTTGTTCTTAAACTGCCTGATGTTAAAATTTTAAGATATCATAACATTACCCCCCGAAATATTTTGAAAATTATGATTCCCATTAAAGTTTCATTTGCCGGAAAAGTCTGAGTGAAATAAAGGATTTTAAAGGCCATTTTGTCTTGGGCATGGGAGATTCTTCATTTAATTGTCTGGAGATGGAGCATGCCGGCATTGAGAAGACAGCTGTTCTTCCGGTCTTACTTGATTTTTCGAAATACGTTGGATACGATGAAGAATTAAACCAGAAACTCGGAAAAGATGATTTCAAAGATCGTTTTTTTCGGAAGAATTGCTCCAAACAAAAAACAGGACGATATAATAAGAATATTTGACCACTACCATCGGAAATTCAACCCCTCCTCCGCACTATATTTAATCGGACAAAAACAGATCAAGCCCTATGTGCAAGAGCTGGAGGAGTTGGTTCAGACCCTCGGGCTTTCAGATAATGTAGTGTTTACGGGGAAAATTACTGATAAAGAGTTAAACACATATTATCGAAATGCCGATGTGTTTGTGTGTATGAGTGAACATGAAGGTTTTTGCGTCCCTCTTGTCGAGTCCATGTTTTTCAATATTCCCATAATTGCGTACGATTCATCGGCGATTAGAGATACGCTGGGGGACGCTAGTATTTTATTGCAGAATAAAGAAGCTGAACCGGTTTCGAGGCTCATTGACAAGGTTACTAAGGACAGATCTTTCAGACAAGAAATAATTGAAAAGCAAAAGAAACCCCTGCCAGTTTTTCAGTCAGATACTCTTAAACGGAAACTGATGAAAGTAATCCGTGAGATCCAAGATTCCATTTATAATACCCAGTGATAATAATAATGATGAATTGCTTAAGAATCAGCTATCCCCTCAATACCGAAGACATCCCCCTGGTAATTCAACAGGCTCATCCCTGTAGGGCCCTGCCGTCTGATATCTCCAAGATCGAGAAATGAATCTAATGGAAGATATACAAACAACATAACAAAATTGGTGTCGCATAATGTTCTTTTCCACTGCTCCGGGAAAATCTTCTTTCAGACGATTTCGAAAGAATTTCGGCCTTATCCTTGAACTGGCCAAACGGGATTTTATCGAGCGATATTCCGGTTCGGCACTCGGTTTTACCTGGTCGTTCATTTATCCCCTGATTAACATCTTCATTTACATGGTCATTTTCGGCAGCCTGATGGGTGCACGATTGTCGGGCAATACCTCGATATGGGGGTATGGGGTCTACCTGGTTGCCGGTCTCGTTCCCTGGACGGCGTTTGCAAACACGGTCACCCGGTCCTCTACGGTGTTCCTCGATAAGAAAAATATTATTGCCAAGATCCACGTGGACCTCCCCACACTCCCGCTCTTTATTGTGATATCGGAAACGATCACGTTCATCGTTACATTTGTGATATTCTTTTTGATCCTGCTAGTTGCGAGGGTCCCCCTTTCCTGGTATCTGCTGCTGATCCCGGTTATTTATTTGATCCAGCAGGTGTTTGCCTATGCGCTGGGATTTTTTCTCGCTATGTTTGTTGTCTTTCTTCGGGACCTCAAGGAAGTGGTCACCATCGCGTTCCTGATCTGGTTCTGGTTTACCCCCATTGTTTACGTTTTTAATATTCTTCCCGCGTTTGTGCAGAATATCTTGATCTGGAACCCGATGACTGCGGTGGTCTCAGCGTATCACGACATTTTTGTCTACCAGAGAATGCCCGGATTCTTGTATCTGTCGCTCGCTCTCATTGGGAGTATCGTATTGATTGTTCTGGATTATGCAATCTTCAAAAAGCTCGAAAAGGATATCCGGGATTTCATATGATCACAAGTATGGGAATACTGATTTTTCAATCAATCTCGGGGGAGGGAAAGCAGATCGCTAGTTTTCTATCCTTATTCACTTTCGATATTTTTAATGCGCTCGCGAATCAACCACGATACACACATCCATGATAAAAATCGAAGGGATCTCGAAGCAGTTCAAGCTCTACCACTCTCCTGCCGACCGGCTTAAGGAAATAGTCTACCGTAAGAAGTACCACAAGGACTTCGTGGCACTCAACAACATTTCCTTTGAAGTGAAGAACGGCGAAACGCTCGGGATCATCGGACAGAATGGAGCCGGCAAATCTACGCTTTTGAAAATTCTCTCCGGCATCGTCATTCCGGATAAAGGAACGATCCTGGTTGATGGCAAAGTGACAGGCCTCCTCGAACTCGGCACCGGGTTCAATGCCGAGATGACCGGCTTGGAAAATATTTACATGAACGGCACGCTCATCGGGATGACAAAAGAGGAGATCGGGCGGAAAAAACAGGCAATAATTGATTTTTCCGAATTGGGGGAGTTCATCAACGAACCCATCAAGACCTATTCGTCAGGGATGACGATGCGGCTTGCGTTCTCGATAGCCACTCACGCAGATCCGACGTGTTTTTTGGTTGATGAGGCGCTCTCCGTTGGAGATGCCTATTTCCAGCAGAAGTGCATGCGGAAGATTCAGGAATTCCGTGCAGCAGGCGGATCGATTATATTTGTGTCGCATGATATGAACGCTATTACAGCAATTTCCGATAATGCAATTTGGCTAAAAAATGGGATAATAGAAAAAATGGGAAAACCCTCTCAAATAGTAGACTGCTATATGTCTGAATTTCTTGAAAAAATCAGTGAAATTCCTTCGATCGATGTCTCAGATAAGCAGGATCTGAAACCTCCTGTAACATTAGGTGGAGGGACTGCACGCCTCACTGAAGTAATATCATGTAAAAATTTTACTGTTTTAAATGAAATGGGTGATGAGATCTCACATATTTTAAGTAATGAGGAAATTATTGTTGAAGTAATTTATTTTGCGTATCAGGATATCATTAATCTGGATTATGGGATCCAATTAAGAAACCAACACGGTATCGAGATTTTCGCAGTGAATTGTGGAGGCAAAGGCATTTCTGTAAAAAAACATCTAAGGGGAACAACTAGAACAATCCGTTATAAGATCAAAATGAATGTTAAACCTGGCGAATATTTCTTCTCTATTGGAGTAGGAGCTAACCCAATAAATCAGAAGGATTGTATTTTTGAGAGATATTTACTCAATATTTGGGATATTAAAAAGATTACAGTTCAATTTAATAAAGGATTGGATATCTATTATGGTCTTACCCAATTAGAAAATTCGATTGAAATCATAGATCTTCAATCTGAAAAACAAGAATAATTCTCATATATAGAGAGAGACCCAAAACAAAGATAAATAATGCAATCAATGTATTACTTCAAGAGTTATTGTATGGAGAATAGTATATTTGAAATTCGAGATAACGAGATCGATGTAAATGGAATAATGGATAAAATCCGGGAAAATATCCGAAAACGGACTGAAGATGGGGTTAATCCACCGGATCCTAATCTCATTTGTTCGCCATCGATTGGAGATATTTCACAAAATTACAATTCTGATGTTATAATCCAACAAGATCTGTCATTTATTAATTCTAACTGGGATATTAACAATAATAATTATTCAATCCATTCCCATCGTCCCTTTTTTGGGAGATTCCTTGTGAAAGGACGTCAGGCAATTAATGGTGAAGTTCGACGCTATATCGATCCAATGATTTCCAGACAGACAGAGTTCAATGAACACTCTTCCAAACTCCAGAATTTTACATTTAAAACGCTCGATACTTTGGAAGGAAAATCCGATGCCCTGGAAGGAAAATTCGATGCCCTGGAAGGAAAATCCGATGCCCTGGAAGGAAAATCCGATGTTCTGGGAGGAAAATTCGATGTTCTGGGAGGAAAATTCGATGCTCTGGAAGGAAAATTCGATGCCCTGGAAGGAAAATTCGATGCCCTGGAAGGAAAATTCGATGCCCTGGAAGGAAAATTCGATGCCCTGGAAGGAAAATTCGATGCCCTGGAAAAAAGTCAAAAACAATTACACTATCAGAATATAGCTTTTGTTGAGGATTTCCGGAAGCAATTCTATTTAAAAATGGAAAAAAATATTCGCGTCTTTTTATCGCAGATGGATAAAGATCTTGAAAAGAAAGCATGGCTTGCAAATTTATTTGGGACTTGGATTGAAGCTGCAACCCCGGATAAGGTTTTACAATTATCACTATTGGAAAATCAAGAAAATATATTTAATTATGATAAATTTACCCGGGAGATTAGCAAAATCTGGGTTCAAGAGAGTGGAGCTTCAGATAATGAATCAAATTTTTTTGAAGATTCTGCAAAGGTCTTTAGTAATTGCAATAATGTGATCGATATTGGATGTGGTAAAGGTTATTTTTTAGAGCTCTTAAAAAATCACAATATCGGAAGTTATGGTATAGATATAGATTCGGAGTTTGTTCAGTATTGCCAGGAACAGGGATTGATAGTTTATAATGTTGATGCCATTACGCATCTCAAATCATTGGAAGATAATTCGCTCGATGGAATTTTTATGTGTCAATTAGTTGAACATCTTGATTTCGCTTTATTGTGCTTATTATTAAAACTAAGTTATCAAAAAATCAAAGCTGGATGTTCTGTGATTATATCGACTCCCAATATCTTAAGTATTCATGTTTCCAGTAATCTTTTCTATCTTGACCCCTCCCATAAAACTCATATCCATCCCGAAGTTTTAAAATTTTTATTGGTATCATGTGGGTTTAACAATATCCAAGATAAATATTATCAACCTGTTCCGAATAACTTTAAATTGAGAGAAATAGATCAAACTTCCATTCAAAATGCAAATCAAGAAATAATTGAAATTTATAACAGTAATATTGAATGTTTGAATAAACTTTTATTTGGTGCACGGGATTATGTAGCAATTGCCACAAAATGAGGGCGGTTATATGAACGTTCACCAGATATTACCAGCTTTGAGTTATAGAGATGCAGTAAGTAACGATGCAATTACTATACAATCTATCCTCAGGAAGCAGGGATTTAAATCTGAAATATATGCAAAATATATCCATCCAAATGTAGCAAAATATGCAAAAAATATCAGAGAATATAGAGAAAATCATCAAAATATTCTCTTTTACCATTTCTCCCTTGCAGGTGACGATATTACAGAATTTGTCAAATCCACTCCAGCTAAAAAGGCATTAATCTATCATAACATCACGCCCCCTCTTTTTTTTCAGGATTTTGATATTAATCTGATGAAACACTGCAGAAATGGTCTGAATGAACTAAAATCGCTTCCTCAAAGTTTTTTCATGGGGATTGGTGATTCCGAATATAATCGGCTTAATTTGGAGGCTGTAGGCTTTAATAAAACAGATGTTCTGCCGATATTTATTGATTGGAATAAATTTCCCCGTAATTGTGGAAAATCGAAACAAAAGTCAGGTACTTCAAAAGAATTTATTGTATTATTTGTGGGACGTCTTTCACCTAACAAAAAAATAGAGGATATTATAAAAATTTTTTATTACTTCAATAAATCGATCAATTCCGAATCAAAATTAGTTCTATGTGGGGATAATCAAATTCCCCGATATAGTATGTTTTTAAAAAACCTTGTGAATTCTTTAAAATTACAGGATTCGGTAATTTTTACCGGGTCAGTAACTGATGAACAAATCCACAATTATTATGGACTTGCAGACATTTTTCTATGTATGAGTGAACATGAAGGATTTTGCGTACCTTTATTGGAAGCCATGTATTATGATTTGCCGATCATTGCATACAATTCTACTGCGATTCCTTATACTTTGAATAATTCGGGTATTCTCGTAAATAAAAAGGATTATCAAGCTATTGCTGAACTCATATGTATCATCATTGAGGATAATCAATTAAAAGAAAGGATCCTTACAAAACAAAGGTTACGTCTTCAGGACTTCACCATAGAGAAAAATTTGCCCAAACTACTCAGTATTGTTGAAACAATGACGAATCATACTCTATCTTAGTAAATGGCTGGTTGAAAATGATTAAATTTCGAGTGTCTGTTGTAATATGTACCTATAATCGGGGAAGACATCTTGAACGCTGTATTGAATCCATTAAAAAACAGACATACACAAATTATGAAATTATTGTTGTTAATGGTCCCTCAACAGATGATACAGATACAATTTTACAAAAATATGATACTATAAAAACTGTTCAGCAACAAACGTTAAACGGTCTTTCATACGCGAGGAATTTAGGCATAAATGCCTCAAAGGGTGACATAATTGCATTTATTGATGACGATGCGGTTGCTGACGAGAATTGGATTAAGTATCTTATCGGGGGATATTCCGATTCTTCAGTAGGTGGCGTTGGAGGTCTCGTATATGGTCCCGGAAAAACGCATGCTCAGTTTGATAATGGCACAATAAATAAATGTGGCATACCTTCAGCGATTAGAAAGGTAGGAAAACCAGTTCGGAAAGGTGATTTTCGAATTTTAATGGGAACGAACTGTTCTTTCAGAAAAGAGGTAATGCAAGCAGTTGGAGGGTTCGATCCATATTTTCGATATTATCATGACGAGAGTGATATTTGTATACGAATTATCATCAATGGCCATTCGATTGTTTACGAAAGGAACGCAATTGTTATTCATGAAATGGCTGAAGGGCATAATCGTAAGTCCCCACATGATTTAAACTGGAGTGAAATTGTTAAGAATGTGAATTTTCTTATTTTGAAAAATTTTGGAAGGAATCCATTATCGTATTCATATCGACCCGCTTATGCATTATCATGGTGGTTGTTATATTTCCAGTATCATTTCTGGATGAGAGCGATATCATTGAGTGACCTATTAATGATTTACAAGCAGGTCTTTAGAGGTGCATTACAGGGATATAAAGAGGGGATAATTTTTAATATCAAGGGAATGGATAAAAATGCTTCTCACCTCACCATGATTTTAAAAGATACATCTCATGTATCTCAAGAAGTCTTTCTCATTAATTCTAAAACTGAGATAAAAACTAATAATTTTCGAATAAAAATTGCATTTTTAAGCCAAGAATACGGAAAGGATTGCCACGGAGGTATATGCCGTTATACATATGACCTTGCCCATGGTCTTTCCAATATGGGGCATGAAGTGCATGTCATAACAAAGTCAGAAAATGATCGTGATTTCGACCAGATGGACGAAAATGTGCATGTCCATAAGATTCAACCAAAACCTGTAGATTTTACCGGATTATCGTTGCTGATGTCGATTTCCAAGAAAAACCTCTCTTACAGTTATGCAGCTTGCATTAAGTTGCTTGAATTGACCGAAAATTTTGGTATCCAGATTGTTGAAGCGCCATTGTGGGATGCAGAAGGATTCGCCTTCTCAATTGTCAAAAATGTTCCGCTCATTATCCGGATTGAAACTCCACTCTTCAAAGTAGCAGAAATTCAGAACTTGAAGATAAATAAAGATTTGAAGCTGGCAAACTGGATGGAAGGAGAGGCTGTTAGGCGTGCCGATAGGGTTATTGCAATCAGCAGTGGTATCGGAATGCTCATCCGCAACCACCATAATGTTCCTGAGAATAAAATCGATCTCTGCCCACTTGGGATCGAGTTTCCTGATGATAGTCAGCTTTTGGTTGATCAAGATAGGGAGGTTATTGATGTTTTATTTGTGGGACGGCTTGAAAAAAGGAAGGGGATTGATACACTGTTCAGAGCGATACCTATTATTCTAGATAGAATCTCCAATGTTAAGTTCACCATTATCGGCAATGATACCAACACTGCACCGCTCCATGGATCATATAAGAAGCATCTGTTGAAGGCCCTTGATAAAAAGTACCATAAGAATGTTCATTTCATCGGATTTGTTTCCGACAATGAATTGAAAGGGTATTACCGCAATTGCGACATCTTCGTCGCACCCTCATTGTACGAATCGTTTGGCTTGATCTTCATTGAAGCAATGGCCTGGCGAAAGCCTGTTATTGGCTGTAAGGTAGGGGGAATCCCAGAAGTTATTGAGGATGGTATCACAGGTTTTCTCATCCAACCAGATGATGAACGTGAACTTGCTGAAAAAATAATTCTTTTACAGGATGAAAAAATAAGACGAAAACTGGGGGAATCTGCAAGAGAATCTGTAAAAAATAATTTTTCTATTGAAAAAATGGTGATTAATTCACATTCTGTGTATAATTCAGTTATCAAAAATGCAAAAAATTATCCAATCCCCATAGATGACAAAAGCACAAAAAGCGTATAGAGGGCGGGAAGGTATTGAATTATTCGTTTGATCTGAAAATTCCTATATAAAATTTGAAATCCACCTAATATTAATAGTAGTATTTATAGATTCATGGAACATTTTTTCCACTTGAATAGATAAGTGAAGGATCCTTCTAGAAATCACTTCAATCATTTTGATTTCATAAATGACCTTCATTTGGATATATAACAAAACATCAATCTATGAAGCGCTTTTTTGAGCAATTACGGCGATTTCATTCCTATAACCAGGTATCCATGTAAGGATATCTGCTTTCCACTTCGGTAAAGTAGTTATCGGGTTATTGAAAAAATCATCACTAAATGAGTTATAGAATATTTCATAATATTCTGTTTGCAATACTGTAAATTCTGACTTTTCAAGAAGTACTTTTATATCACTATGTGAAAAAAATCTATTATGTGCTCTCCATTGATTGAATTTCATGGCAGCAGTATCTTCAATGGGTTCATGAATCCAATCATTAAGGTTACATAAATTCAAAACGGTAGACAGCATAAATGCATTATCTGTGGTAACTAATAATCTCCCATTTGGCTTCAATAATCTGTTTATATCGTTAAACATAGTATAGGGGTGATATAAATGTTCAATAACATGTGTTGATATTGCAAGATCTATTGAATTATCCGCTAAATCAATATGATCTTTCATATTTAATGATTCGACACCTGGTTTAACAAATGGATCTAAATTGACATAATGGATTTCAATATTTCTATCCTTGAGTTCTTTAATCCATGAATCTTTTAATTTCCGATTTGTTGTAACATAGATATTTCCTTGAAATTTTAAATAATCTCTTAAAATAATTTCAATAGAAAAAGGAAAAGCACCAACATCCAAAATCGAAAAATCCTTCCTATTTTCCATAATATGTAAAATTAATTTTGTAGTTACCCATAGACGGTGAATTTGTGAAATCATGAATGTAGGTTGTTTCTTATAAAGTTCTTTATTTGGAGGTAAATAATCAAAACCGAGCTGCTCTTTATTAATTATATAGTCTATAAATTGTTGATCAGGAAGAGCAAGCCATTTAATTGAAGGATGAAATATCGAAACAGGTGTATTATCTGAAAATAACTCATCCCAATGTTTTTGATTAAATGCTTCAGAAAAATTTTTCGGTATTGGTAAATTTTTCGATAATTCTTCAGAACAATGAACTTTTTTTCGGGAAGTAAAAAATTTTTCAAACATAAAACCACACTAACCAATATTTTATTTCAGGATATATCAATAAAGATTTTTCGATGGGTGAAAAATTTTACTTCTACGACAGATGTAATCATTATTGGAATCACATTGAAGATACCTTACGTTGCTGTTAATTTGACTCTATCGAAATCCCTTTCCGATGAAAGAGAACTTACAGTAGACCGAAAGATCTAAGATATATGTGGAGACAAAGTATCTTAGATCTTTCGGTCATCGGTGCATCCTGTTTTAACTTAGATTTTCTATAGAGCATATTCAGGCAAAGAAAGCAAAATCGAAATTATTCCCCACAAGCTTTTACGACTCATGGGATCTTTTTCTCTACCTATTTTGGTTGAGTTTTTCTTCAGAGCCTAAAAAACATAGATTTAAATAAAATATTGAGAAAACGTAAATGGCACAATGTTTAACTTGCAAAACCAATTAGCTAATATATTAAGTTATTTAAAAAAAAATAGTAACTATCATTTGCCAATTCTTATCATATTACCAATTTCGTTATTACTTATTGATGATTATTGGTTTTTTTCGAATGTTTTTAATTATCCGCATGTCTTTGCAGATTATGTCGATGGGTGGATATATACCGGATATTTTTTAAATTTTCAACAGTATATTCAACTTTATCCCTCAGCATACTTTGGATCTCGGCTTTCCTGGATTCTTCCAGGGTACTTAATATATCATCTTTTTTCGTCACTAATAGCGCAAATTACGCTGCATCTTATTTTTCTCTATGCCTCTTTGTTTTCCATCTATTATATTTTAAAGTATACACTAAATGAGAAAATTGCGTTGATAATATCAATATTATTTACTGCATATTCCTACTTCCTTCTTGAAATTGGCGACAATTATGTCTCCGGGGCTGTAATTACATATTTACTATTGACATTGTTGTTTATTGTCATTTATACAAAAATTAAACAAAACTTTTGGTACCTGTTTTTATCGGGGATATTTTTCTTTTGTTTAATTATTGCGAATCTATTCTCCCTGATATTTCTTCCATCGATTATCCTGTTCTATTTGGGATTGAATAATTTCAAATTATATAAAACGTGGTTTTTTGACGTTGGAATCTTTTGTTGTGGCATTTTCTTTATTGGCACCATTTTTTGCATTATTAATTTCTTGTTTGCAAAAGATTTTTTATTTTTTTATCCTCAAATTATTGCGGCAATACACACTGGCGCCACTCAAAACAACCCATTTTACTCTCCCATTACATCTTGGATTTTCGAGGCATATTGGTTAATCCTTCCAAGTATCATTTTTCTTGCATCAATTGTATTCCTCGGTCTGAATCGCACTAAATTGTCTCAACATCAGAACCCTTCAAAATTTATTTTTTGCTTAATGTTTATTGTATTATTTCTTTTGTTTTCTGTGTCAGAAATTATTGGTAAATCAAGTTGTTTACAGTTTTTGTTTTATGCATCATATTTGATTCCATTTATGTTTTTAACATTGGGAACATTATTAAATCCATATCTAGAAAGATTATCTTATCGTAAATTTCTTATATTAATTTTAATCAGTATTTGTTGTTTATTAATTTCATTTACTCGGATATTCACAGGACTAATGCAAAATGTAATTGATTTGCCTGTTGGAATTCTCCT
>Ga0181520_10006461_pt1 | contig 17910 bp, 11 predicted proteins | sample PEATcosm2014_Bin_29_FD_132451 | JGI IMG/M metagenome (GOLD analysis project Ga0181520, IMG submission 132451) | Peatland microbial communities from MTU Mesocosm Facility, Houghton, MI, USA - PEATcosm2014_Bin02_30_metaG | ecosystem: Environmental > Terrestrial > Soil > Wetlands > Peat | place... | reverse complement strand
TATCATCAGAACGACCTCACCTTTGCGATGCTCTACCATTTCAACGAAAATTTCATCCTGCCGCTGTCGCACGACGAGGTCGTTCATCGCAAGGCGTCGTTGATTGGCCGGATGCCCGGCGATGACTGGCAGAAATTTGCCAACCTCCGCTCCTTGTTCGCCTATCAATGGCTGTTCCCCGGCAAAAAACTGCTGTTCATGGGCGGCGAATTCGGCCAGCGCGCCGAGTGGAACGAAAATGCCCAGTTGGATTGGTGGCTGTTGGATGCGGGTCCGTTCCATCGCGGCCTGCAAAAATTCGTCGGCGATTTGAACACACTTTACGCCGCCACGCCCGCGTTATGGCAGGCGGATTATGACCACGCCGGTTTCTGGTGGATTGACTGCAATGACCGCGAGAACAGCGTTCTCTCCTTCATGCGCCAGGGCGCCGATGGCGCGAATCCGCTGGCGGTCATCCTGAATCTCACGCCGGTGCCCCGCCCGCATTATCGCATCGGCCTGCCGCGCGCGGGCCGGTGGCGCGAAGTGCTGAACAGCGACGCGGGAATGTACGGCGGCGGCAACCAGGGCAATCTCGGCGGAGTGACGACCGGGAATCATCCGTGCCACAACCAGCCGTGTTCGGCGGAATTTTATCTGCCGCCATTGAGCGCGATTGCGTTCGCGCCGGAATCCTGACAACGAATGGGACGCATCAATGAGCATTGCCGGCAACCATGCGGACGGCGCGTCAGATGGCCAGTCCGTTAATTTCAAATGGGCAGTCCCATACTTGATTTGGTGGCGGCGGTGCTGCTGCGCCGCCGTGCGCCGCGGCGGCACGCACCCCACATTTGTAATTGGAATGCTGCCGTAAAATGTATTTGAATTTCGTGATGTAATCTGCCAAGTTGTGACAGCGTCTGATGATAAAGACGGTTGGATTTTGCCATTTTCGGATGAAGTCATTGTATAAAATTACGGTTTTGCTGTGTATGCTCGCTGGCGCGGCCTTTTCCGTGCGGGCACAAATGGAGGTTCCGCCGCCAATGCCCGCCTATCAACCGCTTTCCGACGCGCAGCTTGACCAGTTGCTGGGGCCAATCGCGCTTTATCCCGATCCGTTGATTGCCCAAATCCTGCCGGCGTCCACCTTGCCCTCGCAAATCGTGCTGGCCGACCGTTATGTCAGCGGCGGCGGTGACCCCGGCCAGATTGATCAGCAGCCGTGGGACCCCAGCGTCCAGGCGCTGGCCCGATACCCGAATGTGTTGCAATGGATGGATGAGAATCTGGATTGGACGACGGAGCTGGGACAGGCTTTCCTCAATCAACAGCAGGACGTGATGGAGTCCATCCAGCGTCTGCGCCGGTCGGCTTACAATCTGGGCAATCTGCAATCCACGCCGCAGCAACAGGTGATTGATGACGGCAGCGACATTGAAATTGTTCCGGTTGACCAGCAAGTGGTTTATGTGCCGGTTTATCAGCCGGACCAGGTTTATTATCAAACGGCGTATGGCGTGCCTTTTGTCACCTTCGGCATCGGCTTTCCGGTTGGCCCGTGGCTGGATTGCGATTTTGACTGGGAACACTACAACATCATTGTCTGGAATCACGATCATCCGCGTCCGGCCAATTGGTGGCATCTGCCTCCGAGTCAGCGGGACATTGGGCACACGACCGTCTGGCGTGCCGGGAATAATCCGCGCCCGGTCGTGGTGAATCGTGGCGACCGGGGATGGGGCGCCCCCAATAATTCAGTCGTGGTTCCCTCTGTAAGCCGGGCCACGCCGGATCCGGCGGCGACGCGACGGATACCGGTGCCGGCGGTCCGGACGGAAACGCCGGCAATCCGGCCTGTGACGCCCGTCACCCGGCCCGCGCCGGCTCCGATTGAACCCGCCAGCCGGCCGGAATCAAACGGCGCATTCATTGGCATCCAGAGTTCGAGCGATACAAAAACTTATAGCAGCCGCGGCCAGCAGAGCATGCAAACCATCACCCAGGCAGCGCCAGTTTCACGGTCGGAACCGGCAATGCCTTCGAGTGGCGGCGGCGGGGGTGGCGGTGGGCACAGTTCAAGTTCAAGTTCTTCAACAAGGCATTGATTCTTTCAACCAAATGACTGCCACACAAACATTGCCGCTGATGAAACTTGGATGCATTTCATGGTTGCGCCGGATTTGCCCGCTCGCATCCGGTCCCGGCCTGGCGCTCCTGACGCTGGCGTTGCCGTTGTGCGCGACGGCTGCGGATGAACAGACCTTCGATTCCCCGCAGGATGCCGTCAACGCCCTGGTCGCGGCGGCCACGAATCATGACACCAATGCCCTGCATTCGATCTTTGGAACGGAAGGACAGTCCTTGGTTTCGCCCGATGTCGTCCAGGCCAACGAAGCATTCAAGATGTTCGTCCAGCGCCTGGTGGAGAAGACGCAACTGGCCACCAACTCCGATTCCAAAGTCACGCTGGAGATTGGCGCGGACGGCTGGCCGTTTCCCATTCCGCTGGTGATGCAGGGGCAAGTGAACAAATGGTTTTTCGACACCGCCGCGGGCAGGGAGGAAATTCTCGCGCGCCGCGTCGGCAGGGATGAAATGGGCGCGATGGATGTTTGCAACGCGTATGTGGAGGCGCAGCGGGCATATGCCAGTGTGGACCGCCTGGGGGACGGGGTGCTCGCCTACGCGCAGTTCCTGCGCAGCACGCCCGGCACGCATGACGGCCTTTTCTGGCCCACGAACTCAGGCGGGGAATTGAGCCCGTTGGGACCCCTCGTCGCGCAGGCCCGCGTGGAAGGGTATCAGCGCACCGCCAAAATGCTGAACGATGAGCAGGCGCCCTATCACGGTTACTATTTCAAAATCCTGACCCGCCAGGGAAAACATGCGCCGGGCGGCAAGTATGATTACATCATCAATGGCCGCATGATTGCCGGATTCGCCCTGGTTGCGTGGCCGGCCGAATGGGGCAACACGGGTGTGATGACCTTCATCGTCAACCAGCAGGGCAAGGTCTATCAGAAAAATCTCGGACCCAAGACCGCGAAAATCGCCGGGGCCATGACCACTTATGACCCTGACGACACGTGGACTCCGGCAAGGTAAAATTTGAAACGGACAACACGTTGGATGCCGGGGGCAATGTTGTGGAGCGGGATCCGCAACAAAGGCAGACCGGCCCTTTTAGTCCCGCGCTTTCACAACACTGGCGGCCAAAATATAATTTGCGGACATTTCATGATATCCGCCTCTGCGCAAAGATCGCTGAAATTGGCGGCGGGCCGTTGAACTTTTGGCGATGAAGGATGTCAAATTTATGGGATGCAAATTTTGAGGTGAATTATGAAGAAACAATCGTTTCAATATTTTTTGGCGGTGACCGTGGTTGCCAGCCTGTGTTTGCTGGCTTCAAACATGCTGGCGCAGGACTCGCCCGTTTCCACAACCACAACGGCAACCACGCCTGCCACCGCTCAACCGGCAGCCGCGGACCCGGCCTCGCCGCAATTGTCGCCTGGCGTGTCGGAAATCGTACAACTCGCCCGCGCGAACGTCGGCGAGGATGTCATTGTCAGTTACATCCGGAATTCCGGCAGCCTCTACGGCTTGAACGCGAGCCAAATCGTTTACTTGAAGCAGCAGGGGATTTCCGACCGCGTCATCAACACCATGCTGAACCAGCCGAAGCCTTCTGTTGTCGCGCCAGCCGTTGCGACGCCGGCTACACCCGCGCCGCAACCGGCGACCGTGTCAAACAGCGCGAGCACGGCGAAAACAACGCCACTTTACAGTCCGCGCCAAAAGGAAGAACAAAATTCATCGTCGTCGGCCAGCGCGGACGCGCCGGAATCTTCGCCCGCCACGGTTGCGCCGGCGGTGACTTATGTTCAAAACACGCCGGCTTACACTTATTACCAGCCGTATTATTATCCGGCTTACTACGGCTGGGCTTACCCGCCGGTCACCTTCTCCTTTGGCTGGGGCTGGGGCAGGGGTTGGGGTGGTTGGCGTCGCTGAAAAGCCGCTAAGCCCCGGTCAGGCATTTGAGAGGCGGTTGGACAAAGGGAGAAAAGCGGGGTTGGCTCATCGCTGCCTCTTCCTCCATGCGGAGACTCGATTGGGAGACTGCCGCTGTGTAGTATTCCGCCAGCGACGGCGATGCCTTCTGAACAAACTAAACCATCTGCGCAGGTCGCCAATGTTCCGCAAAAAGTCACGGGGCAGCCCCGGCGGGGCGGCGTGACTTGGCGCGACACCTTTGCCGCGCTGAAACACCGCAATTTCCGGTTGTTCTTCGTCGGCCAGCTCGTGTCCCTTACCGGGACATGGATGCAGAGCACCGCCCAAGGCTGGTTGGTCTATAAATTAACCGGCTCCAAGGTTTTGCTGGGCACCGTGGCCGCCGTTGGGTCCTTGCCCATGCTGTTGTTCTCCGTCTGGGGCGGCTCCGTGGCTGACCGGCATTCCAAGCGCACCGTGGTTGTCGTTACCCAGAGTGGAATGATGCTGCTGGCCTTCGCGTTTGCGATGTTGGTGGGGACCGGACACATTCAGCCCTGGCATATCCTCGTGCTGGCGGCGCTGGGTGGTGTGGCGATGGCTTTCGATATGCCGGCCCGGCAATCGTTCATGGTTGAGATGACCAGCCGCGAACACCTGATGAATGCGGTGTCGCTGAACAGTGCCATGGTCAACGCCGCGCGGGTCGTTGGCCCCGCCGTGGCCGGTTTTCTCATGGCGTATGTGGGCATGACATGGTGCTTCCTCCTGAACGGCTTCAGTTTCATCGCGGTCATCGTTGGATTGTTGATGATGCGCCTGCCCAAGTTTATGTCCCCTGCCGAATCTCATTCAACTGGACGGCATATCCTTGAAGGTTTCGCCTATGTGGCCGGCCAGCGCGATGTGCGCATTCTGCTGCTGCTCTTTGGGGTGGTCGGTATTTTTGGCTGGTCATATTCGGTGCTGCTGCCCGCCTATGCGACGGATATCCTGCATGTCGGCGAGAGTGGTTATGGCCTGTTGCTCAGCGCCAATGGCTTGGGTGCGCTTTTAGGCGCACTTACAGTGGCCACCTGCGGCAACCGGGTGCGGCCGCGACTTTTGATTTTCGGCGGGCTGTGGCTCTTTTCGGCCATGCTGGTGCTGATGGCCGTCGTTCGTTGGTATCCGCTCGTGCTGGCGTGCTTGATGGTGGGTGGCTGGGGAATGCTCCTCAATTTTTCGACGACGAACACTCTCATCCAGACCAGCGTGTCGGACGAAATGCGCGGACGGGTGATGGGCATCTGGGCGCTGGTTTTCGGCGGCATGATGCCCGTAGGCGGCATCGAGTCGGGCTTCTTGTCGCGCGCCGTGGGCGTGCCATGGACAATCGCGGCGGGGGCTTTGATTTGTGCCGGAGCCGGTCTGTTGACGTGGCGGGTGATGCATCATGGGCAGCAAACGTGAGATGTGTGCGCCCAACCCTTCGTGACAGAAGGCTTTTCATAAAGGCCAGCCGGATTCTTTCCATAGACCTCGCCTGCCCGCGTTCAACGGTAGCGGTATAGGGTGAACCGCTGAATGCCCATGTGCCTCTGTAGTTCGAACAAATCTTCCCCCTGCCCGGTGTCGTCCCCCGCGAGCCGGATGTCTGGAACCCAGCGGCCGTTCACAAAAGTGCCTTCTTCCACGGTGGCCAGCCCGGCAAGCGGAAGCCCTGGGGTTTTCGATGAAAAAGTGACCTTGACGCCGCTTCCGACCGCGTAGAATTCGTCAGTCCCCGTCTCAATGAAAATTGCCGCCGCAGGGGGCGCGGTTCCCGGCGGTGGTTCCCCGGGCATCTGCAACGGCATCGTGTAACGGATCGGCCAAAACGCGACCTGTAGCGTGTAATCCCCCAACTGGACTTTTTGAGGCGGGTCGCCCTGTTTCATCATGACGGCGGCCATTGTGCCGTTGCCTTGGTGTTCCAAAATCAGGGGTGCCAGTCGCGATAGAATATCGTAGATGCCCGCCAGATCGGGTGAATTGCCCAGGCGGTCCTCCCGGTCAATGCCGAACGGCGAAAAGCCGATGGTGTCGTGATGTCCGAAGGCGTAGAGCGCTTTGGCTGCGTTGATCGGCCCATTCCCCGTTTCGGGTATGAACAGCGGGTTCCCGGAACGGGTATATTCCGCGCACATCCCCAAGTAGTCGCCGCCATAGATGTCGGGTGAGAGCATGTCTATTTTAGGCGCCCCGGCTCTCCAGACATCTATCACAGCGGGCTTTGGGGCGCCGTTTGCGCGTTGGTCCGCCTTCGGAAATCCGTTTCCCCATGTGTTCACATACATCGGTAGCGGATACTCGGCTTTGCCCGCCTCGGCCACCCGGCCTGTATAGCTTGCATAGTGCCAGGCGATGAAGATTTCATCCGCTCCGCCCCCTTTGCCGAACACCTCTTCCCACGTCCCGGATGTCTTGAAGCCAGCCGCTTCCCATACTTGGCGAAGCTCCGGAGTCAGGGTGTCCTTGTGGCTCTGAAGGTAGTCCATCAACTCCTTCGGCACCTGGCCATCATGAGCCTTGGTGGCTAGGGGCGAGTAGTCGAGGCCATTAATTTCGTTCTCCACCTGTATCATGATGACGGTATGTTGCTGGCTATCCACTTTCCTGACATGCTGCATCAGGGCGGCAAAGGCGCGGGTATCGGCATCCCGGTTCGCATCGCTGAAGGAGCTGAGTTGTTCGATGCTCCTGCCCGCTGTGGCCTGGGCGCGCGGGAACCGCTCGAAGTCCTTCTTAACCCAGTCGGGCGTGTAGCTGGACAGGCCGTTTTTCCAGCTTCCAAACCATAGAAGCACGAGATGCAGGTGGTGGCTCCGCGCATCCCGGATCACGCCGTCCTGCACATGGAAGTCGAACTTCCCTTCCTGGGGTTCGATCTGCGCCCAGGAAACGCCCGCCAGGACGGTGTTGAAATGGGACTCGACGAGCTTGGGCCAAATCGGCTTCATGTGTTCGATGCTGGTGGCGCTGTCGTTGAGCAGTTCACCCGCCAGCGCCAGGAATGGCTTGCCATCCACGATCAATTGGGTGGCGGTCCCGTTCTTTTGCAAGTGAGGAATGCCGGAATCAGAGGTGGTTGGCGATTTGCTCTGGCCCTGACTGGAAACGACGGCGAGATGACAAGCGAAGGCGGCGCAAAATACAGTTCGCAATTTCATGATGCTCTCTTTCGTGTTTTTCATTTTAAATCATTGGAATGGTGGATCGTAATTTGCTGGCAGGTCTTTGAACAGGTTCAACGCTTCCGGTCCTAGGTGGACCTGCCTAATTCGTCCATCCCAAATTGCATGAAGAAATACATTTGGCACGGCATTTTGGATGAGTCGCCGATTTTCGGCAAGGGGATTGCTTATTGCCATTGGATGTTGAAAACAGATTGTGATTTGAAAGGGCTTTTGTGCGAAAGCATTGGGAATCGCGCGCGAAGCCGGCTTCAAAGTCGCCTTGTGCCGGCAAATTCAAGCTGTTGAATAATGCCCACGTCGTTCAAAAAACGACGCGCGCCGCTGTTATGATAAAAAAATACGCAAGCAACGAAGGATTCGATGAAATGGTGGACGCGAAGGGTGCCTGCCGGTCGCATTACCGCAAATTTCAAAGACTTTTCCAGAAAATGTCGCGCGCGGAATTCGACGCCAAGCGGCAGACGGTGGACTCAAGTTTTTTGCGGCAGGGTATCACGTTCAACGTTTATAGCGACGCGCAGGGGGCGGAGAAAATTTTCCCGTTCGATTTACTACCGCGCATCATCCCGGCGAAGGAATGGGAGCATATCGAGCGCGGGCTGGCGCAACGCATCACCGCGCTGAACCTTTTTCTGCACGACATCTATCACGAGCAAAAAATTGTGAAGGATGGCGTCGTGCCCCAGTTTTTCATCCTGTCCGGAAAGCATTTTCGGCGCGAGTTTGTGAATTTTGAAGTGCCGAAGGGAATTTACATGCACGTCTGTGGCACGGACCTGATTCGTGACAAGGACGGCAATTATCTCGTGCTGGAAGACAATGGCCGCTGTCCGTCCGGCGTGAGTTACGTGCTGGAAAATCGCCGCGCAATGAAGCGCGCGTTTCCGGGCATGTTTGAAAGCATCGGCGTCCAGCCCGTGGACCATTACGCGCAGGAGCTTTTGAAATGCCTGCGCCACATCGCGCCAGCGAGCGTGGCGGATCCAACAATGGTGCTCCTCACGCCCGGCGCCTGCAACAGTGCGTATTTTGAACACACATATCTGGCGCGGCAGATGGGCATTGAGATAGTCGAAGGCCGCGACTTGTTCGTGCGCGACTCGCGCGTCTTCATGCGGACGACGAAGGGGCTTCAGCCGGTTCACATCATTTACCGGCGCATTGACGATGACTTTCTCGACCCGACGGTTTTCCGCCGCGACTCGATGCTCGGTGTGCCCGGACTCGTCCACGCTTACCGCGCGGGAAACGTTTCGCTCGCCAACTCCATCGGCACCGGCATCGCCGACGACAAGGTGATGTATTATTTCGTGCCGCGAATGATCAAGTATTATCTCGATCAGGAGCCGATTTTGCCAAACGTGCCGACGTACCTCGCCAGCGAGGAAGCCGACCGGAAATACATTTTGGACAGCCTGCCGCAACTCGTCGTGAAGGCGGCGAACGAATCCGGCGGCTACGGAATGTTGATCGGGCCGAAATCGTCGAAGGCCGAAATTGAAAAGTTCCGTGAGAAAGTCATCGCCGAGCCGCGCAATTACATCGCGCAGCCGATGGTTTTTCTATCGCAACATCCGACGTATTGCGACGGCAAAATTGAAGGCCGACACGTGGATTTGCGACCGTTCATTTTGTCGGGCGAGCGCATTTCGATCATTCCCGGCGGCTTGACCCGCGTCGCGCTCCGCAAAGGTTCCATCGTGGTCAATTCATCACAGGGCGGCGGCAGCAAGGACACGTGGGTTTTGTATGAAGATGAATGAGAAATTTATGATTTGCAATCTACGATTTACGACATCAAACACCGCCGGCGGGCGGCATGAGCGCGTTGCGGTGCTCTTCAAATCATCAGTCATCAATCATCAATCATAAATGCTTTCCCGCGTTGCACATTCGCTCTATTGGATGGCTCGTTACATCGAGCGCGCCGAAAACATCGCGCGCCTCGTGGACGTGAACCTGCAGCTTCTCCTCGATTTGCGGGAACTGGACGACAAGAAACTCGCCGCCTACTGGTTGCCCATCGTGCAGGCGACCGGCGATGAAAAGGAATTTTTAAAATTGCATCCGCGGGCAACCGGGAAGACGGTCACGGAGTTTTTGGTCTTTCAAAATGAAAATCCGAACTCCATCGTGCAGGTGATTTGCCAGGCCCGCGAAAACGCCCGCATGGTGCGCGACCAACTCACGCTCGAACTCTGGGAAGAGTTAAACCGATTGTATTTGTTCGTGCGCTCGCCTCAGGCGCGGAAAGTCTGGGACCGCAGCCCGAGCGAGTTTTTTCAGGAAATCAAGGCCGGCTCGCTGCACCTGATCGGCATCGCTAGCGCGACCTTGATTCATGACGAAGGCTGGTGGTTCGTGCAGGCCGGACAATTTCTCGAACGCGCCGACAAGACCACGCGCATCCTTGATGTGCGCCACGAGACTTTGCCCGAGCGTGGCGCGCCGGAAAGTGTGAGCCAGACCAACACGCTCGAATGGTCGGCGGTGCTGCGTTCGTGCAGCGCGTGGGACGCTTACAAAACTTTTTACGGCGCCGACGTGCATCCGCGGCTAATCGCGGAATTTCTTCTGTTCAATGACAGCTTCCCGCGCTCGGTGCGTTTTTGCGTGAGCGAGTTGAACCGTGCCCTCCGGCGCATCTCCGGCGTGGCCGAGGGAACATTTTGCAACGACGCCGAGAAATTGACCGGACGCTTTCTGGCCGAACTGCAATTCAGCACTGTGGACGAAATTTTCGACCGCGGTCTACACCAATATCTGGACGAGGCGCAGACGAAGTTGAACGACATCGGTGCGGCGCTTTTCCGGTCCTACATTTTCCAGGCGTTTCAAAATCCCGACGGCGAACACATGGTGCAACAGGAGGAACAGCAGCAGCAATCATGCGGGCCTTGCGCCTCACACCTCATGCATCACTGAACCATGTCCATACACGTCGCACTTCACCACAAGACGCACTACAAATACGACCGACTCGTCAACCTCGGCCCGCAGGTTGTGCGACTGCGACCCGCGCCGCATTCACGGACACGGATCTTGAGCTATTCGCTGCGCATCGCGCCGGAGAAACATTTCATCAACTGGGTGCAGGATCCGCAGTCGAATTACGCCGCGCGCCTCGTCTTCGACCAGCCGACACGCGAATTATGCGTGGAGGTGGATTTGGTCGCGGAAATGTCCGTGCTGAATCCATTCGATTTTTTCCTCGAACCGCGGGCGGAAAAATTTCCTTTTGAATACGACCCGGCGCTGGATCACGAACTCGCGCCGTTCCTGCGCAAATGCTGGCTCACGCCGAAATTCACAAAACATCTCATGGCCATCCGAAAAGATTTTCTGAAGGAAACCAAGCGCCGGACAAAAAAGGAGCGGCTGGAGATTCCGGAAAAAGACAAGCCGCGCACGATTGATTTTCTCGTGGCCGTCAATCAGCGGTTGTGGAAGGACATCAAATACACCATCCGCCTCGAACCGGGAGTGCAGACACCGGAGGAAACGCTTGGAATATCGAGCGGCTCGTGCCGTGATTCCGCGTGGCTGTTGTGTCAGTTGCTTCGGCATTTTGGCCTCGCGTCGCGTTTTGTCAGCGGTTATTTGATCCAGCTCAAGCCGGATGTGAAATCGCTTGATGGTCCCAGCGGCGCGAAAAATGATTTCACGGACCTCCACGCGTGGTGCGAAGTTTATCTGCCCGGTGGCGGATGGATTGGCCTCGACCCGACTTCCGGTTTGCTCGCCGGCGAAGGCCACATTCCGCTTGCCTGCACGCCCGATCCGTCCAGCGCCGCGCCCATCACCGGCCTCGTGGACGAATGCGAATGCGAATTCGGTTTTGAAATGAACGTCACGCGCGTCTATGAATCGCCGCGCGTCACCCTGCCTTACACCGATGAGCAATGGAGCAAAATCGAATCGCTCGGCCGCGCGATTGACACGGATTTGAAAAAAGGCGACGTGCGCCTGACGATGGGCGGCGAGCCGACGTTCGTTTCGATAGACGACCCGGATGGCCCGGAATGGAATTTCACCGCTGTCTCGCACAAGAAACGGGTTTTGTCCGGCGAACTCATCAGGCGCCTGAGGAAAAAATTTGCGCCCGGCTCGCTGTTGCATTACGGCCAGGGCAAATGGTATCCCGGCGAGGAGCTTCCGCGCTGGGCGCTCGCGGCCTACTGGCGTAAGGATGGTGTGCCGATTTGGAAGGACGACTCGCTTATCGCCGATGAATCGAAAAATTATGGCCACGGTGCGAAGGACGCCAAGGAACTGCTCACGCGCATCGCCAGAATCGCCGGCGCGGACCCGAAATATCTTCTGCCCGCTTACGAAGACGCATTTTACTACATGTGGAAGGAGCGGCGCTTCCCGTCCAACGTCACGCCGGGTAAATCCAATTTGAAGAACAAGCTGGAGCGCGACCGCATCGCGCGGTTGTTTCAGCAAGGCTTGGACGAAGTGGTTGGTTACGCGCTGCCGATCAAGCGCGCGTGGTATGGCAACCAGGAAGGCTGGATGTCCGGCACGTGGTTTTTGCGCGACGACGACACGCTCTGGCTCATCCCCGGCGATTCGCCGATGGGGCTGCGACTGCCGATTGATTCAATTCCGTGGGTCGCAAAAAAGGATTATCCGTGGATCAGGCATCTAGACCCGTCACAGCCGCAACTGCCGGAATTGCCCAAGGAATTTCCGTATCGCGTGCGCCAACCCGAAACCACCGGCCAGAGATTTTTGCGCGGTGGAGGCATGCCGATGCCCGCCGGCCACGGCCCGGGCCAGCACGCGCAGTATCGTGGCGAACTTGAAGAAGAGCGCGTCGAATTGCCACCATTGCCGCCGGATTATGATCCGAACCGCCGTCCAGTTCAGGGACAGAGCGCGCCATGGATCATCCGCACCGCGCTTTGCGTCGAACCGCGCGAAGGACGGCTGCACGTTTTCATGCCGCCGGTCGCGACGACGGAAGATTATCTCGATTTAGTTGCCGGCATTGAAACCGCCGTCACCGAAATGGGCACGCCCATCATCGTCGAAGGCGAAACGCCGCCGCGCGATCCGCGCCTGAACAAGCTCGCTGTCACACCCGACCCCGGCGTCATCGAGGTCAATATGCACCCGGGCAATACTTGGAACGAACTCGTCGAGCGCACGACGATACTTTATGAGGAAGCGCGCCAGACGCGGCTCGGCACGGAAAAATTCATGCTCGACGGCCGCCACACCGGCACCGGCGGCGGCAACCACATCATCATCGGCGGCGAAACGCCGCAGGATTCGCCGGTGCTGCGCCGGCCTGATTTGCTGCGATCGCTGCTGGCCTACTGGCAGAATCATCCCTCGTTAAGCTGGCTGTTCAGCAGTTTGTTCATCGGTCCGACCTCGCAGGCGCCGCGCATTGACGAGGCGCGCAATGATTCGCTTTACGAACTCGAAGTCGCGTTCAAGGAACTGGATCGCAATCTCAACGTCTTCGGCTGCACGCCGCCGTGGCTGTGCGACCGGCTGTTCCGAAATTTGTTGATTGACGCGAGTGGCAACACGCATCGCTCCGAATTTTCGATTGATAAATTATTCGCGCCCGAAAGCAGCAGTGGCCGGCTTGGCCTCGTGGAAATGCGGGCGTTTGAAATGCCGCCGCACGCGCGCATGAGCCTCGCGCAACATCTGCTACTGCGCGGCCTCGTGGCGAAATTCTGGAACGAGCCTTACAAAAACGACATGGTGCGCTGGGGCACGGACATCCACGACCGCTGGATGTTGCCGCACTTTTGCGAAACGGATTTCCGCGATGTCATCAACGACCTGCGTGAGTCCGGTTACCATTTTGAATACGATTGGTTTGCGCCGCACTTTGAGTTTCGTTTCCCGCGCATCGGCGATCTGGAACAGCGCGATTTGCAGATCGAACTTCGCACCGCGCTCGAACCATGGCACGTCCTTGGCGAGGAACCGGGCGGTGGCGGCACGGTGCGTTACGTGGACAGCTCGCTCGAACGCCTGCAAATCAAGGTGCGCGGTCTCATCAGCGACCGCTTCACCATAACTTGCAACGGTCATCGCGTGCCGCTGCATCCGACCGGCACGAACGGCGAAGCCGTCGCAGGTGTGCGCTATCGCGCGTGGCAGCCGCCGGTGTGTTTGCAGCCGACCATCGGCGTCCACGTGCCGCTGCGCTTTGATCTTTACGACACTTGGAACCAACGTTCGCTGGGCGGCTGCACGTATCACGTCGCGCATCCCGGCGGTCGCAGCAACGACAAGTTTCCGGTGAACAGCTACGAAGCCGAGTCGCGCCGGCTGGCCAGGTTTTTCCGGCATGGCCACACGCAGGGGAAAATGAAAGTTCCGCCGCTCGAAAACAATTCTGATTTCCCATTTACGCTCGATTTGCGCAAAGTTTGAAATACCGAAACGCTCCAATGAAATTCGACATCCTGCATCGCACACGCTATACTTACAATTTACCCGCGCGCGAAAGTTTCAACGACGTGCGCCTCGAACCGCCTTCGATTCCCGAACAGACGGTCGAATCGTTCCTGCTCCGCGTGCAGCCCGCCGTGCGCCTGCAACATTATAAGGATTTTTATTCTAATTGGGTGCATCATTTCGAGATTGCCGAGGCGCACAACTCCCTGCTCATCGAAAGTCGGGTGCGGGTTGAGACCCATTGGCCGAAGGCCATCGCCGGGGACGCGTTGTTGTGCCCGCTTGAAAAACTCGGCGACGTGCTGGATGCCGAGCGCTGCTTTGATTATTTGCAGAGCAGCCGTTACATCGAAATGGAAGCGGACGCCTGGCGGCTCGCTCTGGACGCGATTGAGGGCCGGACCGATGCATGGCAGGCCGCCCTTGCGCTCATGCGTTTCACGCACGGCTATTTGAAATACCTCCCGAACTCCACGCACGTCCACACGCACATGCGCGACGTCATCATGCAGCGAAGCGGCGTCTGCCAGGATTACGCGCACTTTCTCATCGGCCTTTGCCGCAGCATGAAGATTCCCGCGCGCTACATCAGCGGTTACCTGGCGACAGAAACGGCCAGTGCAACGCACGCGTGGGTGGAAATTTTCATTCCAGAACTTGGCTGGCGCGCGCTCGACCCGACGCACAACCGCCAGATTGACGAAACCTACGTGAAGATCGGCCACGGGCGGGATTATGGCGACGTGCCGCCCGTGTGCGGCCATTATCACGGCACGCTTGAACGCACGATGGAAGTCGAAGTGCGAATCAATGCTGTTGAATAATTGTCTCTTTCTTTCGTCCAGCATGTCGGTCAATCGATTTCCACGAAGTTGTTTGTCGTCTGGCATTTTATTATCGTGTTTGAACTGGGAAGCGCGCCACCGGTTGACCGGGCGAAGAACTGTTTTTCTCCCGTCCGGTTTCTGGCTTGTCGTTTTCGCCGGACGCGGACAAGCTTTGTGCATGAAATGATTTTTGGTTCTCCGGCTGGCACTGGCATTTCCATCTGCAACGACGGTTCAACAGGATCATAACTTTATACGATTTGAGACCGCTGACTACTGACTACCGACGACGAGACGTTCCAAATAACAGAAATATCAATTTAAACGCAGAAATTGAGAAAGCGGAAATATATTCAAATTTCAGCTTTCTACTTTCTGCTCTTAAAGTGTGAGCCTCTTCACGCCTTCCAAACCTGACCGGGTTTTGTTTTTATCATCACCATGGCATTGCGCGTGTCCACGATGCACGGCAGCCAATCGGCCAGTTCTTGGTAGTTGATCGCCTGATGGTTGGTCGCGATGATGGCCGCGTCGAAGCCTTCCAGCGTCTGCCGGTCCCAGTTCACCGAACGCGTGCCCGCCCAGTGCGGATGCTCGCGGGTCGGGCGGATGACCGGCACGTAGGGATCGTAATAGGCGGGTTCCGACCCGCGTTCCTTCAGAAGGTTCATCAGTGTGTAACTCGGTGATTCCCGCTCGTCGTCCACGTTCGGTTTATAGGCCAAGCCAACCACCAGCACCCGGCTGCCGTTCACCGCCTTGCGCCGCGCATTGAGCGCCTCCGCTGTGCGGTTCACCACATGCACCGGCATCGCCGTGTTGATTTCGCCCGCCAATTCGATGAGGCGCGTGTTCTGGGAAAACTCCCGCGCCTTCCATGTGAGATAAAAAGGATCAATCGGAATGCAATGGCCGCCCAAGCCCGGACCGGGATAGAACGCCATGAACCCGAACGGCTTGGTTTTGGCGGCCTGAATCACCTCCCAAACGTCAATCCCCATGGCTCCATAGACGAGCTTCAATTCATTCACCATCGCGATGTTCACGCTGCGGAAGATGTTCTCCAGCAGCTTGGTGGCTTCGGCCACGCGGCAGGAGGACACCGGCACAATCGTCTTGATGGCCTTGCCATAGACGGCCTTGGCGCGCTCCAGGCAGGCGGGCGTGTAGCCGCCAATCACTTTGGGAATGATTTCCACCTTGCTTTGCGCGTTGCCCGGGTCTTCCCGTTCCGGCGAAAAGGCGAGGTGAAAATCCACGCCCGCCTTCATCCCCGAGCTGCTCTCCAGAACGGCCCGCAAATCATCGTCTGTGGTGCCCGGATAAGTCGTGGACTCGAGCACCACCAGCGCGCCCTTCCGCAGGTGCGGCGCGATGCACAAGCCGGTGTCAATGATGTAGGATATGTCCGGTTCACGGTTCTTGTTCAGCGGTGTCGGCACGCAAATGATCACGGCCTCCACCTCCCGGATGCGTTCAAAGTCCGTGGTGGCGGCAAAGTTGCCGGCCTTCACCGCTTCGGCGATGGCGGACGATTCGATGTGTTTGATGTAACTCCTCCCCTGGTTGAGGGAGGCGACCTTGGCCGCATCAATGTCCAGTCCCAACACACTGACGCCAGATCGGGTGAATTGGAGTGACAAGGGCAGACCGACGTAACCCAGACCGACGATGGCTATTTTCATGGATGTTTGTTTGTTTCAACGTTAAAGCTGCTATCGGATTGCCGCCAGCTCAAAACATGGCGGATTTCGCAGACGGACAAGTTGCGGATGCAGTCGAAGTTTTTGTCCTTGATGGCGACTACCCACCGCCGCCGCGTTTCGTCCTTTTTCTTTGCAACGATGTCGTTCATCACGTCCTGCCAAGTCCGTGTTGCCAGTTTGGGATCAGTGACATTCAGGTAAACCCGCGCCAAACCGAGGCTGATACCCGGCTGGCGTTCCGTTTCGTTCATGGCGTTGACCTTTTGGACCGCCTCGGCCTTGACCCTCGTTTTGAGGCTCATGGAATTGCCAGTAGCCGTGTCGAAGGCATACCACATGCCCCAGGCGCGTTTGAATTTGCGATAGCGTTGCGTCATATCCTGCGCTTTCATTTTGTAAGGATATGAGGACTGAATTTATCTCGCATCCGTGCAGTGGGCGTGTCCGCGACGTGCCCGTGCCGGATAGTGAGCGAGAGTTAAAATCGTTGAAGATTTTCCCAAGACTCCAATAAAACCCTGTATTTACAGGCATTTTATGTGGAGGCGAGGGTCGGAATCGAACGGGGTCAGGGGATTTTTACAAAATCCACTACTCCGCAATTACCACCGCACCACCAGAGGCGAACAGCCTCATAACTAACGAACACCAATAGAATCAGGCATTTCTGTATGTTTGTCAAGCACCAGCGATTGCGCACCCAATACCAATCAACTACTCACCAATTACTCATTCATCACCCGTTCACTGGCACTTTCACTGGCACTAAATTTCGTTCAGTATTTCGGCCATGCCCGTTCAGGAATCATTGAATCAGCCGATAAAACCGGCTGTTGCCTGAGATTGTGTTGGTCACGATGTAATTGCCTCCAACCACGACCGGCGTGTTTGTCACCGTCGCCCAAAGAGCCGTGCCCGGCAGGTTCGTCGTGGATTGAATCGTAAATCCGCTCGCGGTGGTGGGCCAGAGCAGCACGATATTGTTGGGCGGGACCAACATCACAGTGAGAGTTGGCGGGAGGGCCTGATTGCTGAGTCGGTAGAACTTGCTCGAACCCGTTATGGCGTTGGTGACATAACACGTTCCACTAACAATGACTGGGACATTGGTTACACTGCTCCACGCACCTGTCGCCGCGAGAACGGTTTTGGATTGCAGATAATAGCCTGTTGCGTTTGCGGACCAGGAAAGCACGACGTTGTTGCCGGCCTGAGTGATCTTGAGCATCGGCCCGGCAGGATTTTGAACCACAGTGGTCACCACCGAGGCAGTTGTGTTTGTGCTCGGACTGGCTGTGGAAGCGGAAACGCTGGCCGTGTTCGTAATGGAGCCGGCGAGACTTGGGCTGGCGACAATTGTGGCTGAGGCCAACGCACCGTTGGCCACGCTGCCGAGATTCCATGTGAGGGTGCCGGTTGAATATGAGTAAGTGCCTTGCGACGGCTGGCAAGAAACAAAAGAAACTCCAGGCGGCAAGATATTGGTTACAACAACTCCGGTCGCGCTGAGAGGACCGCGATTCAGGACGCTGACAGTATAAATAAGATTGTTAAGAGCGAACACAGGGTTGGGCGTTCCCCACTCGGAAATCGCAAGACCTGTGGAATTTGGAATTATACTGAATTCAAACCCAGCACTGGTGTTGTTGGTCTTGGTCACTTCGTAAACCGTGTAGGCTCCGCCGCCATAGGACGGATCGTCCACCACCACAAACAGGTAGTAGGTCCCGGCGGGCACCT
>Ga0181520_10006460_pt1 | contig 17910 bp, 16 predicted proteins | sample PEATcosm2014_Bin_29_FD_132451 | JGI IMG/M metagenome (GOLD analysis project Ga0181520, IMG submission 132451) | Peatland microbial communities from MTU Mesocosm Facility, Houghton, MI, USA - PEATcosm2014_Bin02_30_metaG | ecosystem: Environmental > Terrestrial > Soil > Wetlands > Peat | place... | reverse complement strand
TTTGGGCAGCTGTTGCAGTCGGTGGCGCCGCTGCCTCCGCCGGGGGATCAGCAGGCGGCTTTGCTGGGCGGGCTGCTGCTGGGGTCGCCTGATTTCCAGAGGCGGTAGGAGGCCTGGAGCTGGGAGCTGGGAGCCGGGAGCCTGTCCTGATTTTCAGCGGAGATAAACTTTCGACATGCGTGGTTCGCGGATCAAACGCGGCAGTGATGGCTCTTCGGGATTTGACATCGATGCCTGGTTCGCGGAGATGAAGGCTGGCGGTTAGTCGGGCGTGCAGTGAGAATCCTGCGTGACCGCCTTCATCACGGCTGGAACGACGGTGCGGACGACTGCGGGCACGACGGTGCCTACGACCTTCGGCACTACGCAGGTGACAATTTGGACTGCGATGATGCTGGAGAAGAGGGTTAAAGCGGCAACGCCGGCGATGAGGACACGAATCATAGCTGCCTCCTGGGGATCGATACGCAATTCACGGCTGGCTGGTTCCTACGGCGGTCTTTTCGTAGAGGTCGGCGGAGTCGACGCTTTGCGAGGGGCGGCGTGATGTGCCTTTGCCGCTGAAGGCTCCAAGCAGCGTCTGCAGGATGACATAGAGCACAGGGATAAAGAAAAGATTTAAGACGGTGGAGACCAGCATGCCGCCGATGATGGTCGTGCCTACCGAGCGGCGTCCGGTGGCGCCCGCTCCGGTTGCGATGGCCAGGGGAATGACGCCGAGGATGAAGGCGAAGGAGGTCATGAGGATGGGGCGGAGGCGGAGCTCGGCAGCTTCAATCGCAGCGTCGACGATGGAGCTGCCTTTGCGGCGGAGCTGCTCGGCGAACTCGACAATGAGGATGGAGTTCTTAGCGGCGAGGCCGATGAGCATGACGAGACCGATCTGGCAGTAGATATCGTCTGGGAAACCGCGCAGGGATTGAGCGAGCAGCGCCCCGAGGACGGCCATGGGGACGGCGAGGAGAATGATGAAGGGCAGCGCGAAGCTTTCATAGAGCGCGGCGAGGGTGAGATAGACGACGAGGATGCCGAGGCCGAAGATGATGACTGCTTTGCCTGCGGACTCGACTTCTTCGAGGGCCAGACCGGTCCACTGGTATGCCATACCCTGCATCATGTTCTGCTGGGCGACCTGCTGCATGGCCTGCAGGCCTTCGCTGGTGCTGAAGCCAGGCGCGGCGGAGCCATCAATTTCAGCGGAGCGGAAGAGGTTGTAGTGGCTGATGACCTGGGGGCCCGATGTGTTTTCAATGGCGACGAGATTGTCGAGGGGGATCATCTGGTTGGTGGAGGAGCGGACGTAGTACTGGCGGATGGCTGCGGCGTCCCGGCGGAATTGCTGGTCGGCCTGGACGTAAACGCGATAGCTGCGGTTGTTGAAGTCGAAATTGTTGACGTACTCGGAACCCATGTAGACCTGGAGAGCGTCGGAGATTTGGCTGAAAGGTACGCCAAGGGCTTTGGCTTTTTCGCGGTCGATGCGGACGAGGACCTGGGGATCGTTGGAGGTGAAGCTGGTGAAGAGGCCGGTGAGGTCTTTGCGCTGGCCGGCGCGGGCGACGATGAGGTGCGCGGTGCGATCGAGGTCGGGGAGGGTGTTCCGGCCGAGGTCCTGGAGCTCGAACTGGAAGCCTCCGAAGCTGCCGATGCCCTGAATGGCGGGGGGTTCGAGGGGAACGATAAGCGCGCCAGGGATCATGAAGAGCTTCGGGCGCAACGCCGTGACGATGTCGGCGGCGGTGTGGCCTGTGCCGCGGCGCTTGTCGTAATCGGTGAGCGCGGAAAAGATGAGGCCGTAGTTGGGAGCGTTGCCGGAGAAACTGAAACCGCCGACGGCGAAGGAGCCGAGGATGTCTTTGTTCTGGAGAAGGGCGGCGCTGACTTCCTCCTCGATGTTGCTGGTATAGGCGAGGGAGGCGCCCTGGGGGGCCTGGACGAGGATCATGATGTAGCCCTGGTCTTCCTGGGGAACGAAGGCGGTGGGAACGTGCTGGTATTCCCAGGCGGCAGCGCCGAGACCTGCGACAAAGAGGAGAAGCATGATCCAGCGCAGGCGAAGGACGCCGTGGACAGCACGCGCGTAGCCGGAGCCCAGGGCTTTGATTCCGCGTTCGACAACGTGGAGAATGCCGTGCTTGCTTTCTTCACGGCGCAGCAGGATAGCGGCGAGAGCCGGTGAGAGCGTGAGGGCGTTGAACGCCGAGATGGCGATGGAGAAGGCGATGGTGAGGGAGAACTGGCGGTAGAGAATGCCGGTGGTTCCAGGGAAGAAGGAGACGGGGACGAAGACCGCGATGAGGACGAGGGAGGTTGCGACGACGGCGCTGGTGACTTCGCCCATGGCGGCGGAAGTGGCGTGGTGGGGCTCGTCGTCGCCTTCCTGAATATGGCGCTGGACGTTTTCAATGACGACGATGGCGTCGTCGACGACGAGACCGGTGGCGAGGGTGATGCCGAAGAGGGTGAGGGTGTTGATGGAGAAACCGAAGGCGCTGATGAAGGCGAAGGTTCCGATGAGGGAAACGGGGATGGTGACGGCGGGGATGAGGGTGGCGCGCCAATCCTGGAGGAAAAAGAAGATGACCAGGATGACGATGACGATGGCTTCGACGAGGGTCTTGATGACTTCGCGGATGGATGAGCCGACGACGGTAGTGGAGTCAAAGGCGATGACGTACTTCATGCCGGGCGGAAAGGATTTGGCAAGGTTTGCCAGCTCGGCTTTGGCATCGCGATCGACCTGGAGGGCGTTGGCGTTGGAGAGCTGCTGAACGCCGAAGCCGACGGCGGGAATACCGTTGAAGTGGAGGGAGCTGGCGTAGGTTTCCGCGCCAAGTTCGGCGCGGCCTACATCTTTGATCTGGACGATGCCCTGGGGGGTATTTTTGACGATGATGTTGGCGAACTGTTCGGGAGTGCTGAGGCGGCCGACGACGTTGACGGTAATCTGGAAGGCCTGCTTCTCGTCGGAAGGGGGCGCGCCGAGCTGGCCGGAGGGGACTTCGACGTTCTGTTCCTGGAGGGCACTGACGACGTCGGTGGCGGTGAGCTGGCGGGCAGCGAGCTTCACAGGATCGAGCCAGACGCGCATGGCGTATTTACCGGTGCCGAAGACTACGACGTCGCCGACGCCTTTGACGCGCTTGAGGGCATCCTTGATGTAGACATCGAGGTAATTGCTGATGAAGAGATTGCTGTACTCGCCATGCTCGGCGTAGATGCCTGCGCCGAAGACGAAATTGGCGTTTGCCTTGCTGACGGTGATGCCGGTCTGGTTGACCTCGGCGGGGAGCAGTCCGGTGGCGGAGGAGACGCGGTTCTGAACGTCGACTGCGGCGATATCGAGGTTGTAGCCGGTATCGAAGGTGGTGGTGATGGCGCTGGAGCCATCGTTGGCGCTGGTGGACTGGATGTAGCGCATGCCTGGGACGCCGTTGATGGCTTCTTCAAGCGGGATGGTGACGGCGGACTCGACCTGGCTGGAATTGGCGCCGATGTAGGCGGTGCCGACGGTGACCTGGGGGGGGGCGAGCTGCGGGTAGAGAGAGATGGGCAGCGACGGAATGACAACCGCGCCAGCGAGGATGATCAGCAGCGCGCAGACGGTCGCAAAAACCGGGCGGTGGATGAAGAAATCAACCAAGGAGGGCCTCGCAGGTGAAGCTCTGGTCTCGCATAGGGTTCAGAAGCCGGCCGCGGGTAGAGCGGCTCCCGCCGCGGGTCCCGGTGGACGAGGGGGCAGAGGGATAACGGGCGCGCCATCCATAAGGAACTGGGTGCCCGAGACAATGACTTTGTCGCCATTATTGAGGCCAGCAAGTACGGCGTAGTTATTGCCCATAGTGTCACCCAGGGAGATGGCCTGCTGATGGGCGACAAACTTGCCTGGGCCGGCGCTCTGCGCGACGAAGACGAAGGCCTGGCCGCCGAGACGCGTGACGGCCAGGACGGGAACGATGGGACGGGGCGTCATGCCCCAGATGACGAGGGCTTTGACGAGCTGCTGGGTGCGGAGAAGCGGCGAACGGATCGGAGCTTTGACGAGGATTCCCTGGAGCTGGTCATCGACCTGGGGAGAGACGAAATCGATAGAAGTGTTCTCGACGGGGTTGCCGGTGTTGTCGAGAATCTGCACGCCGAGGCCTTTGCGCACCTGGGCAGCGCGCTCGGTGGGGATGTAGATGTAAGCTTCGAGATCTTTGTTCTCATCGACGGTGGTGAGCATGGTGGAAGGCGTCACGTAGTCGCCTATGTGCACGGGGATGTCACCGACGATGCCGTCGAAGGGAGCGGCTATGCGGTAGTAGCCGAGCTGCTTCTCCTGCTCCTGACGGGAGGCGGTGGATGATCCGTAGTCGGCTTTGGAGTTGGCGTAGGCCTGCTCAGCCTGGTCGAGGGCGTCTTTGCTGATGATGCCAGCGGCGAAGAGCTTGCGCTGGCGCTCCACCTGGAGCTGGTTGTATTGATAGACGGCAAGCTTTTGCTGCTCGGTCGCAGCCTGGGAGGCGAGGGTGGCCTGCTGCTTCGAGGGATCGATCTGCATGAGGAGCTGGCCCGGGGTGACGTGGTCGCCGGAATGGACGAGGATGCTGGTGATGTTGCCGTCGACCTGCGGATTGATGGTGGCGGAGCGGCGCGACTTGATGGTTGCTACGTACTCGTCGGATTGCGGGACGGGAGTTGCGGCGACGGTGAGGGTCTGAACGGGCATGGCCTGCATGCCTGCGCCGGCCGGCTGCTGCGGCTGGGCTTTGTTGCAGCCTGCGGCTGCGGCGAGGAGAAGCGGAAGCGCGAGGAGGGGAAGAAGGGAGCCGGGTTTGCCCGGGCTCTTTGCGATCTGCTGAATCTTCCTGTTCACAACGGGGACTTTCGGAGCCATTTTCACAGCGGGACCTCGGGCAAGTATCAGCGGAAACGAAGGGAGGACGAACGAGAAACAACTCAGCTTATTGGAAGGACTCGAGTAATTTGCCGATGCGTTTCTTCCCTGGATGTTCGGTTGATTGGATTCGGCAGAGGGATTGTGCGCTTCAGAAAATGCAGGAAAAGCAATGGTACCCCAACGCAGGAGAAGGGGCCCAGGGTCGCCGCGAAATGAAAGCGGGCTGTCCGTATCCGAACAGCCCGCTCGATTTGGCTCGGGCTTAGCCGCCCGGGTCAGGGTTCGCGTCAGCCGGGAGATTTCCGGCCTTTCTACTGCTTCCACGGTCGGGCATCGCGCGCGGTTTCAACATTACCAATCCCAAGGTGAGATTGGCGTGAACACTTTCGCGGTGCTAACTCATGAACCGAGGAAGCCTATGCGCCCGCCCTGGATTCGCCTCCAAAATAGAGCATGCACCATTTGAGGTTTCCTCCAGAGGGGCTGATGTATTCGAGCAGAGGCTCCGAGAGTGGGGACTCGGCTCGAGTTGCTCTCCTGCGGATTTGCCGATTCGTGGCGACATCGGGCGAAGACATTTCGCTTTCGTGCCGATTCAGTTGATTTTGTCCGTACTACTCTGGACATCCATCCTCCTTCTTCGGATTGCAAGCGTTTCCGCCTTATACGTAGTTCGATTGCGGGAGCGGGTCTGGCGTTGCCAGTTTTTCAGGGGTCGGACGGTACGGGTGGGGATTTATTTTCGAGAGGGAGCTTCGTTGCGGGCACGGACTTTGAACCAGATGGGAGAGCCTTCAAAGCCGAAGGCGGCGCGGATTTGATTCTCGAGAAAACGCTCGAAAGAAAAGTGCAGTTTGACGGCGCGGTCGGTGAAGAGGATGAAGGTTGGAGGCGCGACGGCAGCCTGAGTCATGTAGTAAATGCGGACGCGTTTGGACATGGGAACGCTGGCGCGCTGGAAATCGATTCGATCGAGGAAGCGATTCATTTGGCCGGTGGAGACGCGCTTGCGGCGCTCGGTGGCGACGCGGAGGATCATGTCGAGAACGCGGGGGACATTGCGGCCTTCGGTGGCGGAGATGAAGAGGACTGGAGCGTAGCTGAGGTATTTGAGGACAGAGCGGAGCTGGCGCTCGAAGATGGCGCGGTCTGCGGGCGGTTTGCCGTCGGCTCGGCCGGCGGTCACGAGGTCCCACTTGTTGACGACAATGATGACGCTGCGGCCGCTCTCGTGCGCGTAGCCGCCGATGGTGGCGTCGGAGGCGGTGACGCCTTCGGTGGCGTCGATGATGAGGAGGGCGACGTCAGCGGCTTCAAGGTGGCGGCGCGCCATGATGACGGAGAGCTTCTCGGCCATGAGGTGCGTTTTGCCTTTGCGGCGGATGCCGGCGGTATCGACGATGCGGAGGTCGTGGCCTTTGTAGTCGATTAGCTCGTCGACGGCGTCACGGGTAGTTCCGGCGACGGGCGAGACGATGGCGCGGGCCGAGCCAGTGAGCGCGTTGAGGAGCGTGGATTTGCCGACGTTGGGGCGGCCGATGATGGCCACGCGAGTTTCGTGCTGCTCGAATTCGCCATGGGTTCTATGGAGGCTGGCCGCCTCGGGCAGATGAGGCTGCGCCTCGATCGTGGCGGACCTGTCGTTAACTTCGCGGTAAGCATCAGGTTCGGAATCGGCGCGCGCTGGTTCTGTTTCCGGCAGGACGGAGAAGACTTCGTCGAGGAGGTCGCCGATGTTGTTGCCATGTTCGGAGGAGATGGGGATGACGTTGCGGATGCCGAGCCTGCGGAAATTTTCGGCGGCCGCTTCCATGCTTTCTGTATCGATTTTGTTGACGGCGAGGAAGAGCGGTTTGCCGGTACGCTGGAGGAGACGGGCGAGGTCGAGGTCGGGGGCCGTGAGCTCGGTGCGGCCGTCGACGACCATGATGATGGCGTCGGCTTCGTCGAGAGCGAAGCGGGCCTGGCGGAAGATTTCGGCGGGGATGAGAGCTTGGTCGTCGGGGACGATGCCGCCGGTGTCGATGAGGCGGGCGGTGCGGCCTTGCCAGCCGATTTCGCCGTAGATGCGGTCGCGGGTGATGCCGGGCTCGTCGCCGACGATGGAGCGGCGGGAGCCGGTGAGGCGGTTGAAGAGGGTGGATTTGCCGACGTTGGGGCGGCCGACTATTGCGAGGACAGGCCGTCCAGGCGGACCCGGGACCAGCCGTCCAGGCGGACCCGCCTTCGGCGGAGCTGCTTCGCGCGGAGCGAGAGGTGGCTTCTCCGCCAAAGGTTCTGGCCGGAAATCTTCGTTCGCATGCGAGGGTGGAGTTTCGCGCCGGGTGGGGCGACGGTCGTTGCCTGCGTAGGGTGAGGGGCGGGAGGCTTTGTTGGATTTGCGGGCGGCTCGGGGACGGCCGCGGTCTTCGGCGCGGGGCGAGGCGGATTTGTCTGGCGAAGGAGCGTGTCCGCGGCGGATGGCTTTCCACTTTGCTTCGACCTTGCGCTTTGTCTTTTTTGCGCCTTCGCGGTTTCGCTTGACTGGTTTCAAGGATGGCTCACCTTAGGGGAATGCGGCGGATTGCGGGCACAGGGAGCTGGGCGTCTACGCTTGTCCATCATAGGGAGGAGCAAACCGTGTGCGAGCGGCGACAGCAGAGAGTCGAACTAACTGGGATCGCGTGAAGCGCCAGTTTGAGGCGAACGCTCCGACTGTTTACGATCCCGGCATGACCGTACGATCCGAACGATGATGCTCTGGTCGAAGCGTACTGGAAAGGCTGGTCGTTTGATCCCTAAGTGCCAAGGTACTCAACGTGGACGTAGGTGCCGAGGCGGACGTTATAGGCGAGGTACCAGCCTGGATCGTCGGGATCGTCGTAGAGGATGATGTCGTCGGAGTCCCAGAGCCAGCCGTCGCAGAAGGCAAGGTCAGCCGGCGCGACGCTGAAGTAGAATCCGCCGAACCAGAAGCGCGAGGGACCGCCGCCGGCGAGACGCCAGACCTGGTGGACGCTGATGGGACCGGGGAAGTGCCCGTGCTCCCAGGGATGGTCGAGATGGTAGCCGGCAGGGTTGGGAGTGTGGCCGACCCAGCGGTCGGTGCCTGCGTCAACGTGCGGCACGGTGGGGTGCCCGGGCATGTCGGGTTGGCCGTTCGTGGGGAGTGGAGTGCGCGAAGTGGGACCATGTGCGGGAATATGTCCGCCGCCGACAGTTGGACGGGCAGGCCCTACGGGATGGGGCGCCGTGCCCGGGCCGGGATGTCCGGCGGGGCGTTGGGCGAAAGCGGGAAGCGCGAAGATCAGTAACGCGAAGATCGGGAGAGCTGCCAAAGGGCCGATGAGGTTTTTCATAGGAATCCTCCGGAAGAACAGAGTACAGGGATCGGGGTACAGGGTACAGGGATTCAGGATGCGGGGTCGGAGTCGATGCCGGAGTCGAGAAAGTCCCAGGAAACCATGACTTCGGCGCCGAGGCCCCCGGCGATGCGGAGGGCGGCGCTTTCGAGTTGCTGCATCAGACCCGAGAGATAGTCGCGCGAGGCGGAGATGGCGGCAATGCCGAGAGTGGCGGATTGCCAGGTGGGGGATTCGTCCATTTCAGCGATGGAGATGTTAAATCCGTGTGAAAGCTTTGCTTTGAGACTGCGGACAACCTGGCGGCGGTCCTTGAGGGACTGGGCGTGCTGGATGCGCAGTTCGAGGAGCATAGTGGCGACAGGCATGGAGAGATTCATCTTACTGCCGGGGTTGCGCGATCTGGATCATGCGTGTGGAGAGCCTGCGATGCCAGGGGATTACCGCAGGATGTGCAGAGACGCGGGTGTTAATTCCGCTGAGTGGCCATCTTCGGCCACGATTGGCGGCATCCCAGGAGAGTTAAGGAAACCAGGAGAGTTGAGCAAAGTAGCTCAACTTTTTCCGGCGAGTAAGAGGAGACTGTTGATATGAGGAAACTTTGGGTTGTAACGATCGCCCTGGCAGGCTGTGGCTGGCTCTCCGCGCAGGAGATGAATCCTACGGCAACGGATCACTGGCCGCAGAACCAGCAGCCAGAGGGGCAGACGGATGCTGGCATTCCTATTTACAAGATTCAGGTAGTGGCGCGCGATATCCCGGCGGTCAACTACTTTCACCGGAGCGGTGCGACGAAGATTGGATTTGAGGGGACGCCGCTGCTGCCCATGGCGAAGGGCAGCGCGGAAGTCAACAGCCTGAACGGGCGGACCGAGATCAAGGCTCATTTCGAGGGGCTGGGGCCGGCAAACGGTTTTGGCATTGAGTATCTGACCTACGTGTTGTGGGCGATATCGCCGGAAGGCCGGCCGGTGAACCTGGGCGAGGTGCTGTGGACGCACGGTCACGCGGACACGACGGTGACGACGAATCTGCAGTCGTTCGGACTGATTCTGACGGCGGAGCCGTATTTTGCGGTGACCATGCCGAGCGATCTGGTGATCATGCAGAATGTGGTGCTGAACGACAAGACGACGGGCGTGCTGGAGACCATCAACGCGCACTACACCCTGCTGCCACGGGGCGCGTACACGGACACAGCAGGGCGGCACACGGTGCTGCATCCGATCACGCGCGACGACCGTTCACCGCTGGAGTTATATGAGGCGATCAATGCGGTGCAGATCGCGGAAGCCGCGGGGGCGGATCAATATGCGCCGGAGAGCATGGTGAATGCGAAACAGGATCTCCAGAATGCTCAGGAGATGGACATCCACCAGAAGGAGATGAAGCAGGAAATCACCTACGCGCGCGAGGCGGTGCAGACGGCGGAGGATTCGCGGCTGATTACGATCCGGAAGATCAAAGCGGATGACGAAGCTGCCGAGAAGGCGCGGATCGAAGCGGCGCGGAAGGCAGCGCAGGACCAGGCGGCGGCGGCGCAGGACCAGGCGCAGCAGTCGGCTCTGGAGGCACAACAGGCGCAGGCGCAGCAGGCACAGGCGCAGGCGCAGGCGGCAGCGGCGCAGCAACAGGAAGCGCAGGCTCAGGCGGAGGCAGCGAAAGCTCGCGCGGAGCAGCAGGCGGCAGAACAGGCAGCGGCGCAGGCTGCGGCGCAGACGCAGCAGATGCGGGAACACCTGCGCGAACAGCTGAATACAGTACTGCAGACGCAGGAGACGGCCCGGGGACTGATCGTGAATATGTCGGACGTGCTGTTCGCATTCAACAAATACGAACTGAAGCCGGACGCCCAGGTGAAACTGGCTAAGGTATCGGGGATTTTGGCGACTTATCCTAACCTGAAACTGCAGGTTGAAGGTTACACAGACAACATCGGGTCGGATGACTACAACCTGAAGCTTTCGCAGGAGCGGGCAACGGCGGTACAGGCATTCCTGATTGGGCAGGGAGTACAGCCGGAAAATATCTCGTCGCAGGGATATGGGAAGGCCGATCCAGTGGCGGATAACTCGACGAATTCCGGACGCGCGGAGAATCGGCGTGTGGAGTTAGTGGTGTCGGGGCAGTCGATTGGGGTGCAGGAGCAGGCGCCCACGACTTCAGGTGCGGAGCCGATGGCTGCTCCGCGGCCGGCCCCTGCTCAGCAGCCGGCACAACCGATGCAGAACAATAATGCAACGGGCGTGGTGAACGAACCACCCCAGTAAGGACTAGCCGTCCCCAGTAAGGACTAGCCGTCGAGGCGAACGCGCCCTCCGGGCGCAAAACCGAAAGGCCGCTTTTGGGTTGGGATTTGCCATTAAGGCGTTCCCCCCAGGGCGGCTTTTCTCGTTTGAGTTTAATTTTCTGCGCAAATCGCTTGCAATTCACAAGTAAATATTGTTAGTGTAGCGGGCATGGCGAAGAAGGCCTTTCGGAAGCATCGTTCGGGCTGCCCGGTCAATATCTCGCTGGAGGTGTTTGGGGACCGGTGGTCGCTGCTGATCGTTCGGGATCTGATGGTACGCGGATTCACGACGTTCCAGGATTTTGTGGAGTCGGGCGAAGGGATTGCGACGAACATTCTGGCGGACCGGCTGCGGCGGTTGCGGAAGTCGGGGATCGTGACAGCGGAGACGGATGCCACGGATGGGCGGCGGGTGATATACAGGTTGACCGGGAAGGGAATCGATCTGGCTCCGGTGATGCTGGAGTTGATGATCTGGGGCGCGCAGTATGAGGAGACGGGCGCGCCGCCGGCGGTGATTGCGGAGTTGGCGAAAAATCGGAGGGCCGTGCTGATGGAGACGCGGCGGCGATGGGAGGAGCGGGATCCGACTCCGATATTGCCGTGGCTGGGCGGGCCTCGGCGGCTGGAGCAAAGCGGGAGTGGCAGGCCGGAAGCTTGAGTTCGCAATAAAGTGGTCATGGAGGAGAGCTGGCGATGGAGTCGACGATGGGAGTGAGCGTTGTGGGGCTGGAGCCACGGTTTGTCGAGGGAGAGCGGATGCGGATCGCGGGTCTGCGCGGACACTTTAAGCGGGAGGAGATCGATCGCATTCCGGCGCAGTGGCAGCGGCTGGCAGCAATGGGCGAGATTGCGGGCCGGGTCAGCCGGGTGGAATACGCAGTTGTGCTGATGGCGGGCGACGGGTGCGATTATGTTTCGGGCTATGAGGTTGAGCCATCGGCCGAGTTACCGGCTGAATTTTATTCCGTTAACTTACCCGGGGAGAGATATGCTGTGTTCGCGCACGAGGGACATGTGTCGAAGATGCGGTATACCTTCGGTGCAATTTTCGATCGGTGGCTGCCGGAGTCGGGCATGGAGGTGGTGCGATCGATTGAAAGTACGTCGTGGTGCCTGGAGAGGTATGGCGAGAGGTTCCAACCCCAAACCGGCATGGGGGATGTGGAAATATGGGTTCCGGTAAAGAACCGAATTCGGCAGCAATAACTAAATAAGGACCAAGGAGGAAATTATGAAGATTACACCGTATTTGCTGTTCAGCGGGCAGTGCGAAGAGGCCTTTAAAACCTACGAGCGGGTGCTGGGCGGCAAAATTATCGCATCGTTCACCTTCGGAGACAGCCCGATGGCGGCGCAGTTTCCGGAGATGGCCAACAAGATCATGCACGCACGGATGGATGTGGGGGACCAGATGATCCTCGGGTCGGATTGTCCACCGGCGTATTTCCAGCAGCCGCAGGGGACGTCGGTGTGTCTGGAACTCGACGATACGGCGGACGCCGAGCGAGTTTTCCGGGAGCTTTCGGAAGGCGGAACGGTGAAGATGCCGATTCAGGAGACGTTCTGGGCGAAGCGGTATGGGCAGGTGACGGACCGCTTCGGGACGCCGTGGATGGTCAATGTGGCGGCGCCGGCGTACGCCGCGGCGTGACGTGCAGGGTACAGGGTGTAGGGTGCAGCGCTCAAAACTGCGGGGGTGAGCGCTGCGCATTTTCGCGAGAAAGGCAAATCAAAGTTGGGGAATGAGCATGAGCCGAGTGCGGGTGCTGGTGGGCACGAGGAAGGGCGCGTTTGTTCTGACGGCGGACGGCAAGCGTGAGAGCTGGGAGGTGAGCGGGCCCTTCTTCGCCGGTTGGGAGATTTACCACATGAAGGGATCGCCGGTGAATCCGGAGCGGATCTATGTGTCGCAGACGAGTGGATGGTTTGGGCAGGTCATTCAGCGGTCGGATGACGGAGGGAAGACGTGGAACGCTCCGGGAGGCGGAGTGCAGAAGTCGCCGGAAGGATTTCCGGTCGGCGAGAGCAATCGGTTTAGGTACGACACGTCGGAGGAGACGGGTAGGCCGTTGACGACGCATCAGTGGTACGACGGGACGCAGCATCCGTGGGAGTTCAAGCGGGTGTGGCATCTGGAGCCGTCGCTGAGGGATGCGGAGGCGGTTTACGCGGGTGTGGAGGATGCGGCACTGTTTCGATCCGGAGATGGTGGGCATTCATGGCAGGAGCTGGCGGCACTGCGCGGACATGGGACGGGTCCACAGTGGCAGCCGGGCGCGGGCGGGATGTGCCTGCACACTATTGTGCTGGACCCGAAGGATCCGGAACGAATCTACATTGCGATTTCGGCGGCGGGGGCGTTTCGCACCGATGACGGCGGCAAGAGGTGGAAGCCGATCAACAAGGGACTGCGCTCGGAGTCCATTCCCGATCAGGATGCGGAGGTTGGACATTGCGTACACCACATCGCGATGAATCCGCGGCGGCCGGGCGTGCTCTTCATGCAGAAGCATTGGGACGTGATGCGGAGCGACGATGCGGGCGATACATGGCGGGAGGTAAGCGGCAATCTGCCGACGGATTTCGGGTTTGCGATTGACGTGCATGCGCATGAGCCCGAGACGGTGTACGTTGCGCCGATTACGAGCGACTCTCTGCACTTTCCGATGGAGGGGAAGCTGCAGGTATGGCGGAGCCGCACGGGCGGAGATGAGTGGGAGGCGATGACGAAGGGGCTTCCGCAGAAGGATTGCTATGTGAATGTGCTGCGGGACGCGATGGCTGTGGATTCGATGGATGAGTGCGGGATTTATTTCGGGACGACGGGTGGGCAGGTTTACGTTTCTCCGGATGGGGGCGAGCACTGGAGGCCGATTGTGCACGATTTGCCGGCGGTGCTTTCAGTTGAGGTGCAGACCTTAACATGATCCGCGTAGAGTTGCCGCATCATCTGCGAACGCTGGCGCAGGTGAGCGGCGCGGTAACGCTGGAGGTTGAGGAGCCGGTTACGCTGCGGCGGGTGCTGGATGAGCTGGAGACGCGGTATCCGGTGCTACGGGGAACGATTCGGGATCACGACACGCTGCGGCGGCGGGCGTTTCTGCGGTTTTTCGCGTGCGAGGAGGACTTGTCGCACTCAGCGACGGATGACTTGTTGCCGGAGGCGGTGAGGACCGGGAGGGAGCCGCTGCTGGTGATTGGGGCGATAGCGGGTGGGGCCTTAGAAGCGGTGAGCTAAAAAAGCGCTCAGCCAAGAGCCCGGAGCTGGAAGTTAGCGAAAAGCGTTAAGCAGGAAGCTTATCGCGAAGGGCGTTTGGCAAAACGCGAGCGGGAAGCTATTAGCTAAAGGCGGGTGGCTAAAAAAAGCGGTTAGCGGTTCGCGATCAGGAACAAGGAGGAGTTATGGCGACAACGATGGTGACGCCCGCGATTGCGGGGGAGATTGAGATCCTTACACGGCAGACGCGGGCGATTCATGGCGTCGTGCGGCGGAACGTTGAGGGATTCACGCAGGAAGACAGTCTGAAGCAGCCGGAGCCGGGCGGGAATTGTCTGAACTGGGTTCTGGGGCATCTGCTTTGCATCTACGATCAGGTGCTTCCGGGGATTGGACAGGAGCCGGTGCTGGGGGTGGGCGCGCTCAAGCGGTATGAGCGGGGAAGCGCGGAGCTGCACAACGCTGGTGAAGCGTTGCCGCTGGCGGATTTGCTGGCTGCGTGGGACGAAGCAGCGAAGCGCGTGGAGGCTGGGCTGGGAACATTAACGGCGGAGAAGATGGACGCGCGCGCTCCGTTTTCTCCGAGCAACAATCCGAAGGAGACATTGCGCTCTTTACTAGCGGCGGTGTTCTTCCATCAGGCGTATCACTCGGGCCAGACCGGGCTGCTGCGGCGGATGGCGGGCAAGGAAGGCGCGATCAGGTAAGGTGGCTGGAAGCAGCTGGGAGGCAGGAGCCTGCAGTCCGCAGCCGGTAGCCTGTAGCCGGCAGCGAGACGTCGTTTCGAGAGGGGGATTGCGGTGCAGCAGATCAAGCCATTCCTGTGGTTCAACGACAATGCCGAGGAGGCTGTGCAGTTCTACGTTTCGGTTTTCAGGAATGCGAAGGCCGGGACGGTGACGCGTTGGGGGGAAGGCGGACCGGGAAAGCCGGGATCGGTGTTGACCGCGACGTTTACGATCGAGGGCATCGAGTTTGTTGCGTTGAACGGCGGACCGCAGCATCCGTTTACGGATGCGATTTCGTTTGTGGTGCCGTGCGAATCGCAGGCAGAGATCGACGAGATGTGGGCGAAGCTGACGGCGGGCGGGACCGAAGCGCGGTGCGGATGGCTGAAGGATCGATTTGGCGTCTCGTGGCAGGTGGTGCCCGCGAACATCGGGGAGCTGATTCAGGGCAAAGACGCGGAGGGCGGGGAGCGGGCCATTCAGGCGCTGATGCAGATGACGAAGATCGAGATCGATACGTTGAAACGGGCGGGTGGGTTTGCGTAACCGGATCCGGTTCGCTTATCTGGCCGGGTGACGATTCGGTAACAAGAGAGACGTGCTCCGCCTCGCAAGTCGCTGGTTCCCTTCGGGGTCACAACTCGCTGAGGAAATCGGTGCGGCTGCAGAGGCAGACTTGCTATGATGTTGCCCTCCCAGCAAGTGGGGGAACCACGGCGAAATCGCCTTTGTGCGGCGGGAAGAGGAAACGGCTGTGACGATCTCACGAAGGACATTTTTGAATGAGCTGGCGGCGTCGGGAGCGCTGGCGGGACTTTTGGCCAAGCCGGATACGGCGTCGGCAATGGCCGCGGCGATTGAAGACACGATCCAGGAGCCGGGAGCGGGGAATGCGGCGGCATTCTGGGGCAGCTTTCTGGCCGCGCCGGTACACGAGCGCGGACTGCTGCACAAAACGCAGCCAGGAACGGATGCGGACCGGCAGGTGAACTTCCTGCACTTCGACTCGAATAAAGGGCTGCGCTATGCGGACCAGATCGATCCGTCGGAGCTGCCGGATTATCCGGGCGACGTGGCGGTGAGCATGACGGTTGGGGGGATTCGGCTGTCGACGGCGGACCGGGCGAAGTTCGAGGAGCTGCAGTCGGCGCAGCTGCGGATCGATATGCTGCAGGGGCAGCAGATGTACGGGATGATCGATCCTCTGGCGTGGATGGCGCTGGCGGCGATCTTTCCGGATCAGGGCGGGAAGCTGCCGCCGCTGCAGAACCTCAGCTTCGATCCATCATCGACGGCAAACAATATGCAGAAGATCGTGCTGCCTGGGGGCTACGGGCACGTGGCGGTCAACGTATCGATGGTGCACAAGGCTTCGGCGTTCTGGACGGTGATCAACACGCTGGTGACGGATGCTTCCCATCTGGCGCCTGTACTGGGCTTACCGGCGATCAGCGTTACGGCGCTGACGGGGTTCAGCAAGCTCTACGGAGTGCTGGCGAACCGGTCGACGTTTTTGTTTCAGGCGCGGCCGCAGGCGGCGTATGCGACGCAGTCGGCGCGAGAGAAGGCGAGCTCGACCATTGGAATGAATCTGCCACAGGGAGATTACGTCCTTGTGCCGCAGTCTCACACGGACGATCTGAAGCCTTATCTGGACAAGATGAAGCTGGCCAACGGATACATGGTGCCGAAGGATGCTTCGACGGCGGATTCGACCTATGAGACGGCGGAGAAGGCGCAGCCGGACATCAGCTACATAACGATGCACATGAGCGTGAGTCCGCTGATGCAGATCGGGGAGCCGCAGAACGGGGGAACGTCGAGCGGCAGCGGCGGAGGGAGCAGCAGCAGCAGCTCAAAAAAGAAGAGCACAACCAGCGGGAGCAAGACGACAGAGACGACCAGTAAGCCTGAGACGAATACCAAGCCCGAGTAGCAGCGGGCACTCAGCGTTCGAGAACAGGTCTCATATATAGCTCAGCGGCTTCGGCGGGGTGCGTGAGGCCGCTTCGATGGCGGGTCCCACACGCTGCATATCGGTGGTATGAGTTCAGAGAACAGGTCGAGGGAGTTGGAAAAATGAATGCGCGCGGAATGGGAGCTGTGGCAGCGCTGGCTGTCGCAGTGATCGCGACGCCGGTATACGCCCAGAATTTTGGAGCGTCGAAAACCACTGTGAGACTGCAGCGCAAGCTGCCCGCGTTGTATCGCCTGCCGGGGAACACGATCCGCGTGAGGGTGACGGCGCATGCGGACCAGGCGGATCTGGCGACCGATCTGCAGGGTCAGCTGCAGACGGAGCTGATGAAGAACGATCCGCAGCTGCAGGAAGAGGAAAACGATCCGTCGGTGACGGTGACCTGCCAGATCACGAGCTACGCGCATCCGAAGCCGACGCAGAGGACACAGCCGGGGATCGGGAAGCAGCCGGCGCAGGCGATCACGCGGATTACCGGGTCGCTGGACGTCGCCTTTCAGGCGAAAGCGAGGGATGGGCGGACACTGGGATCGGACAACGTGCAGGTGAACTACGACCAGGAGTTCGATGCGGCGGGGAACAATGTCTCGCACGGAGTGATGGGAAGTCTGGCCAATTCGTGGCACCGGTTGAGAGGGACCTCGGGCACGGACAGCGAGGACATGAAGCCGCCGACAGACGCGGAGCTGCGCTCATTGCTGTTGGACTCCGCGGTGCATCGCATGGCGCAGGACATAGTGAACACCAACGAGACGCTCGAGGTGTTCCTGGCGAAAGACAAGGGCGCGATCGACGACGGAGACAAGCTGGCGGTGGCGGGATTGTGGCAGCGGGCGCTGGAGACGTACGAGACCGCTAAGCCGCTTTCGAAGCTGGAAGATGACGCCTACCGGCTCTACGACATCGGCGTGGCCAACGAAGCGCTGGGATATCAGGCTGAGGATCCAAAGGCGGCGATGAAGTTTCTGGACGAGGCGGCTATTAACTACGGCAAGGCGATCGACGCCAAACCCGGCGAGAAGTATTTTTTGGGGCCGCAGAGGCGCATTGAGACAGCAATTGCGCATTACCGGAAGCTGGAGGAGGCGAAGAATGCGCCACCGCCGGCGCCCGCGGTTTCAGCCCCGGCGCCAGCTATCGCAAGCGCGCCGACGGACAAGAAGCCCGTTACGAAGACGACGCGCGTGAGTACGGCGTCTCCTGGGCCGAAGCCGGTGGTGACGCACACTGGAGGCGGCTCCCACGCGCTGACGGATACGCAGGTGATCGCGATGGTGAAGAACGGGATCGATGACGACTCCGTGGTGCAGACTGTAAAAGGAGCCAAGGCGGTAGATTTCGATCTGAGCTCGGCGGGGCAGCGAAGGCTGACCGCGGCTGGGGTTACTCCGGCGGTGCTGAGCGCGATGAAGGCGCGGGCGGCTCAGGAACTGGCGAAGTAATGGGCGCGGCGAGGAGCGCTGCGGCAGGC
>Ga0181520_10006458_pt1 | contig 17911 bp, 15 predicted proteins | sample PEATcosm2014_Bin_29_FD_132451 | JGI IMG/M metagenome (GOLD analysis project Ga0181520, IMG submission 132451) | Peatland microbial communities from MTU Mesocosm Facility, Houghton, MI, USA - PEATcosm2014_Bin02_30_metaG | ecosystem: Environmental > Terrestrial > Soil > Wetlands > Peat | place... | reverse complement strand
TGAATTTTTTCTTTTTGATGAAATCAGATATCCTCTTTAGCGTCCCCGGAAGGCGCTTTTCCTCGTTGAAAGCCGGTATGATAATGGAAATATGTGCCACTTTGCTCTCCTTTATATTGGTTGCCGCGTGATTAATATTATCCTATGGGGCATAAAGTGTAAAGGCAAAAAATAGGGAGCGGGCGCAAAGGCCCCGAGGTTTTAAAAGTTGACAAAGGGAAATTAAGGTATATAATTACACAACCAAAAATCAATATATCATTTTAGAGGAGACAACACCCATGGATAAAAGCAGGCTAAAAAACCCGGCCCTTTCGGATAATGCGCTAAAAGTGCTGGAAAAGAGATACTTTTTAAAGGACGAAAAGAACGAACCCGTAGAGGACGCCACAGGGCTGTTCCTGCGCGTGGCGCAGAACATAGCCTCGGCGGACAAAATATACGATAAAAAGGCGGACACCGACGCCATTGCCCATGATTTTTATTCCATAATGGCTTCCCTTGATTTTTTGCCTAATTCGCCGACATTAATGAACGCCGGCCGCGATTTGCAGCAGCTGGCCGCCTGTTTTGTGCTGCCCGTCGAGGATTCCATAGAGGGGATATTCGAGGCCATCAAGAACGCGGCGCTTATACACAAATCGGGCGGGGGCACGGGCTTTTCTTTCTCGCGCTTGAGGCCCAACCGCGACAAGGTAAAATCCACTTCCGGCATCTCGTCCGGGCCGGTCTCTTTTATGAAGGTATTCAACGCCGCCACCGAGGCGGTAAAACAGGGCGGCACGAGGCGCGGCGCCAATATGGGTATACTCCGCGTCGACCATCCGGATATTAGGGAATTCATCGCCTGCAAGGCCAACGACAGGGAAATAAATAATTTCAATATTTCGGTCGCACTGACCGAGGAATTCATGGAAGCCGTAAAAAAAGGGTCGAAGTACAACCTTATCAACCCGCGCGGCAGGGAAATAGCAGGCCAGGAGGACGCCAGGGAGATATTCGACATGATAGTTGAATATTCCTGGAAGAACGGCGACCCCGGAATAGTTTTCATAGACAGGATCAACAGGGAAAACCCCACGCCGAACGTTGGCGAGATTGAATCTACCAATCCTTGCGGGGAACAGCCGCTGCTGCCTTACGAGGCGTGCAACCTCGGGTCGCTTAACCTGGCCCAGATGGTGACGCCGGAGTTAAAAGTGGATTATCCAAAGCTCGGCAGGATAACGCGCAAAGCGGTCCATTTCCTCGACAATGTCATAGACATGTCCAAATATCCCCTCGATAAGATAACAGAGATGGTGCGCGGCAACAGGAAGATCGGGCTGGGAATAATGGGATGGGCGGACATGCTCGTCCAGATGGGCATATCATACAGTTCTGAAGAGGCCATAAGCCTTGCCGGGGAGATCATGAAATTCATCCATGCCGAGGCGCAGGAAGCCTCGCTGGAGCTGGCGAAAAAAAGGGGCACTTTCCCGAATTACAAGGGATCGGTCCACGAGAAGTCCGGAAAAAAATTAAGGAACGCCACCCTGACGACAATTGCCCCCACGGGCACTCTTTCCATGATAGCTACGTGCTCTTCAGGCGTGGAACCGTTATTCGCGGTGGCATACACCAAGACGGTCATGGACAACACAAGGCTCCCCGAGGTTAACAGGTATTTCCTGGAAACCGCCAGGCAGAGGGGATTTTACACCGACGAGCTCATCATGAAAATAGGAGAGACAGGGAACGTTTCACACGAGCAGGGAGTGCCCGAGGACGTAAAAAAAGTATTCGTAACCAGCCACGACATAGAGCCGGAGTGGCACATAAAAATGCAGGCCGCTTTCCAGAAATATACCGACAACGCCGTCTCAAAGACGGTAAATTTCAGGAACGAGGCAACGAAGGAAGAAGTGCACAGGGTGTACATGCTGGCCTACGAGCTCGGCTGCAAAGGCGTGACCATATACCGCGACGGAAGCAGGAACGAACAGGTGCTGACCATTTCTGTGTCGGACAAGAAAAATGAGGTGGTCCAGGCCGGACTGGAACCGCATGAGATAGAACCCAGAAAAAGGCCGGATGTCACAAATGGCAAGACCATAAAGATGAAAACAGGGTGCGGAAACCTGTATGTCACCATCAACGAGGACGAGAGCGGGTTGTGCGAGGTATTTACCGCAATGGGAAAATCGGGCGGCTGCGCCGCGGCGCAGTCCGAGGCCATATCCAGGCTGGTTTCCACGGCGTTAAGGGCCGGAGTAAAACCGGTCTCCATAATCAAGCATCTGCGCGGCACAAGATGCCCGGCTCCGGCATGGCAGGAGGGCGGCATGGTGCTCTCATGCCCGGACGCGATAGGGATCGCCATGGAAAAATACATTCACGACAAGGAACAGGGCGGGGAAAAGTTCATTTTCAGGCAGCACGAGGAGCATAAGATGTTCGGCGAGACCTGCCCGGAATGCGGCACCACGCTGGAGCATGAAGGCGGCTGCAATGTGTGCAGGGTGTGCGGATACAGCAAGTGCCTCTAGTAAAATTAAAAAGTTAAAATTCAAAACCAAGAAGTGAAACAAAAATGAAAAGTGTGTAAATTTAAGGCATAACTCCTCTCCCCTTGTGGGAGAGGATAAAGGAGAGGGGAAGCGGGACAGTATCACGGCAAAGCAACTACATGGAAACAATTGATTTTTATGATATAATGCGTGCATATTGAGCGAGTAAAATTTTTCCGGGGGTTGAAATATGCCCGAAAATGACGGAACGAACGACGGACAACTTTCTTTCGGCAGGGAAAAAAGGGAATATCCCCGTGTCGTAATGAACGCTCCCGTGCGTTACCGGGTGCTGGGCAAGGAGGAAGGCGAACACGCGCTCGGAAGGTTCGCCGACAAATCCGACCTGCTCGAGGATTACGAAGAATCAGAGACCGCCAACGTCTCCAGGAACGGGACGGCGATTTACACCAACCAGGAAATACCCGAAAGATCCATAATGGCCGTGAACATTAATATCTCTATACCGGGAATAGCGGCCAACTGCAGGGCGCTGGCCGAGGTCCTGCGGAGGGAAAAAAGCGACAACCCGAAGTATTTATATGTGGTGGCGGTAAAGTTCCTGACCATTACCCACCATAACCTGAAAAATTACAAGTTCAAGGAGCTCAAGGAACTGCTGGATTTAAAGGATCCTCTGGCGTAAGGATGCGTCTGATAAAGTTTTCAATGGCCGCTAAAAATAAGATCAAGGGGTAAAACATGACCGGTGACATGAAAGAGGAAATAAAGGACGGGGAACTTCTGGTACCGAAAGAACGCAGGGACTATCCGAGGGTGGCGGTCAACGTCAAGGTGAAATACCGCGTACTCGACAACGACGAGGCGGACCACGCGCTTGTAAAGCACTTCGATCCTGAAAAAATATTCACGGCCTGCAGGGAGTGCGACGTGGTGAACGTCTCCACATCCGGGCTGTTGATGTACACCGACGAGAAAATATCAGATAAAAGCTTTGTGGCCATAAATATGGTCCTGCCCCTGCCCGGGCTGGCATGTTCGTGCAAGGCCATAGCAGAGGTGATAAGGTGCGACAGGGAAAAGGAAAAATACCTGGTGGCCCTTAAATTCCTGAAAGTGATCCACCACGACCTGAACAAATTCAAATACATGACCCTGACCGACCTGCTGGACATCCGCGGCGGGGAAAATATAAAGCTGTAAAAAAACCGCTCGTGCAGGGGCCGGCTTATAGCCGGCCCGGAACCATGGCCTATGTAGAGAGGCTGCTTGCCGCCTCTCAAACCGGGTTATTTTCATCCGCATTCATCCTCCGATTTCACGTGGCGCATTTTTGATCCTCCCATTAGACTTGACATGTGTCTTAGGAGCTGTTTATAATATATTTGTTGGGAAAACAAAGGGGAATAAATGAAAAAATTATTAATGGTGATTCTTATTGCATTTGTTGCTCTAAGTCTGCTCAGTTGCAAAAAAAAATCACCATCAGATCCGATAGCAATGGCAACAATTGCCTATACAGAGCTTGCATCAGTTCCCGGCGGAACATTCACCCAGACCGATGGAACAGTCAGTTTCAACCATACAATTTCTGCATTTAAGATGGGAAAGTATCAGGTAACATATGAACTGTGGTACACGGTATATCAGTGGGCAATAACAAATGGTTATACATTCCAAGATGCAGGCGCGGAGGGAAGTAACGGAAGAATCGGAGCCGCACCTACTGCTGCAAAATATCAACCCGTAACATCCATAAATTGGCGTGATGCAATAGTGTGGTGTAATGCATACAGTCAGAAAATAGGTTTGTCTCCAGCGTATTACTCGGATGCAGCCTTTACCACTCCGGTTAAAAGTTCTGAAAATGGGTCATATGGAAGTAGTGTAAATACAGCATCAGGAAGTTTTGATAACCCGTATGTGAACCTGAGCGCAACCGGATATAGATTGCCAACAGAAGGAGAATATCAGTATGCTGGAAGCTATATTGATGGAACAAACTGGGCTCCGTATAACTATGCCAGTGGCGCCACGGCAGACACTACCAACGAAGCGGCAACGGATCTTGTGGGTTGGGATAATATAAATTCAGGATTGACAACACATGAAGTAGGTGGTTTGGCTTCAAATGCACTTGGAATCTATGATATGTCAGGCAATGTATGGGAATGGTGCTTTGATTGGTATGGAACTTACCCTACTACAGCAACTGCAAACTATACAGGACCTGCCAGCGGAGCCCTTCGCGTGATCCGGGGCGGTTGTTTTGATTATGAAGCAGGAAGCCTTGCACTTGTCGTTCGTGGTAGCACTTTTCCGTATCTCGGACAATCCAGCTCCTTCGGCTTCCGCGTTGCGAGGAATAATTAGAGTTTTATAAACATATATGAAAAGAGGGGGAAAAAATGAGAAAAACATTGTTTGTGTTATTCGTTTTATTAACATTTCTAAGTCTATTCAGTTGTAAAAAAAGTTCTTCGCCATCAGGGCCGGTTGCGACAGCGACAATTGATTCATCCGCGCTTGTATCGGTTCCGGGTAATACATTTTATCAGACTGACGGAACATATGGTTTTAACAATGCAATTTCATCCTTTTATATTGGAAAATATAAAGTAACATATAAATTATGGTATTCGGTATATCAATGGGCCATTACCAACGGTTATACTTTTCAGAACGCAGGCGCAGAGGGCAACGGCGGTACAGTTGGAGCGGCGCCGGATTCGGGAGAATATCAGCCTGTCACAACAGTAAACTGGCGCGACGCTATTGTGTGGTGCAATGCATACAGCCTAAAATCAGGATTGGTTCCTGTGTATTATTCGGATTCCGGTTTTGGCACGGTTATAAAAGATTCAACAAACGGGTCTTATAGCGCGACTACCTGTACTACGGCCGGGTGTTTTGATAACCCCTATGTGAACTGGAATGCGAATGGATACAGACTCCCAACGGAAGGGGAATATCAGTTTGCTGCAAGCTATATAGACGGGACAAATTGGACGCCGTATGATTATGCCAGCGGAGCTACAGATGCGTATACTGATGTAACTGCAACCGTAATTGTAGCGTGGTATGTCGGGGATTGCGGCAGTACGCAGGCTGTAGGAGTAAAAGCCCCTAACGCCCTAGGGATCTATGATATGTCAGGTAATGTATATGAATGGTGCTGGGATTGGCAGGGAACTTATCCTACCACACCGGAAATAAATTACAGGGGATCTTCCATCGGATCCATAGAACCCTTCCGTACGGTACGGGGCGGATGTTACAACTATTCCGCCAAAAATTTGATTGTCGGCCTCCGAGGCGTCGATTTTCCATATTCCGAGGGTAGCAATTTGGGCTTCCGTATAGCAAAAAATAATTAAGGGATTTATCTAAAATTTTATCAAAAGCCCGGGGCGTTCCCCCGGGCTTTTTCATTTATAGTTGCGTCCTAAAGCATCCTCCCTCCACCCAATTTTACATCAAAAAAATTTGCAAAAGCCAATAGCGCGGCAAGCTGTAAAAATTTTTTGCTCGCCTGTCCACCCGGCGGCTTTTCCTCTTTCCCATTTGACTTTAAAAAACCCTTAATATATAATAACTTTACAGGTTTTTGATATCATCATGGCCCTGCCACAGCGGCCATGAACCATATAACTTCGGAGGGCTTAATGAAAGCCATTATTTTAGCAGGAGGGTTCGGAACCCGCTTACGGCCTCTTACGGCCAACATCCCCAAGCCGATGGCCCCGGTAATGAACACGCCCATGCTCGAGCACATCATCAATCTCATAAAAAAATACGGCATCACCGACATCACCATGATGCTTTATTTCCAGCCCGAGGTGATATCGGGTTATTTCAGGGACGGCTCGGATTTCGGGGTGAAAATAAGCTACCTCATATCCGACAGCGACCTTGGCACGGCCGGGTGCATAACCCTTGCAAAAGAGCAGATGAAGGACGACGATTTCATAATCGTCTCCGGCGACGTGCTCACGAACTTCAACCTCGCCGAAGCAATCGATTTCCACAAAAAGAACAATGCAATCGGGACAATCGTGCTGACAAAGACGACCGACCCGCTGCGTTACGGCATAGTGATAACGGAAAAGGACGGCCGCGTTAAACGACTGCTGGAAAAGCCGTCGTGGGGGGAAGTTTTTTCCGACACCATAAACACCGGCATATATGTTTTTTCACCCGAGGTGTTCAAGTTCATACCCGGCGGGGTCGACTATGATTTTTCAAAACAGCTATTTCCCGACCTGCTCGCGAAGGGTGAAAAACTTTACGGATTTACCGGGGAGGGCTACTGGAAGGATATCGGGACCCTTGCCGAATACCGCCAGGTCCATGAGGACATCCTGAACGGCGACATAGACTGCGAGATAAAGGGCGAGCGGAAGGGAAAGATAGGCCGCGACGTGTGGGTGGGCAAGGACGTCAAGATATCGCCCAAGGCCAGGCTCAAGGATTCCGTGGTCATCGGCAACAACGTCACCATAGAGGAAGGGGCCGAGATAGCAAATTCCGTCATCGGCGACAACGTTTACATAGACAGCGGCGCGAAAATTGTGCGCTCCATAATATGGAACAACAACACCATAGAAAAAGAAGTGGACATAAAGGAAGCGGTCATCGGCAACAACAACAAGATACGCTACAAGGCTTACATAGGCGTCGGCGCGGTCATCTCGGACAACTGTTTTGTCGGCAAGGAATCGGTGATAAAGCCCGAGGTAAAATTGTGGCCGAACAAGAAGGTGGACGACTTTTCCGTGGTTTCATCATCGCTCATACAGGGCGAGCGCTGGTCCAACAGGCTCTTTGACATTTACGGCATAACGTCTATGGCCAACATAGAGCTCACGCCCGAGATAGGCGCGAAGATAGGTGCCGCTTACGGCTCAACCCTAAAAAAAGGGAGCTACGTCCTCATATCGCGCGACTATCACAGGGTTTCATTCATGATAGAGCGCTCGATCATGGCAGGCATTCTTTCGACGGGCGTCAACATTTACGACTTCCGCATAATGCCGCTTCCTGTCACCAAATTCGTGGCAAAGACACTGAAAGTGGCGGGCGGGCTCCACATAAGGAAATCGCCTTACGACGAAAAAATGCTCGACATAAAATTTTTCGACGCCGACGGCCTGGACATCGGGCTCGGCCAGGAAAAATCCATCGAGAATTATTTTTTCAGGGAAGAATTCCGCAGGGCCGAGAACGACTCGGTCGGCGTGATATCCTATCCGCCGCGCGCCCTTGAATATTACAACGACGGTTTCATGAAGGCCGTGGATTTCGAGAAGATAAAAAAACGCAGGTTCAGGGTGATAATAGATTATTCGTTCTCCAACGCCCTGAATATTTTTCCGTCGATTTTGGGCCAGCTTGAATGCGAAGTCATAGCCCTGAACGCCTACAACGACGAGAAAAGGCTCACCAGGAGCAATGAAAAATTCGAGGACTCCCTGGAAAAGATAGGCGAAATGGTAAAGACCCTGAAAGCCGACGCGGGCATCATGATAGACGCCGGCGCGCAGAAGATATTCATAGTGGACGATTCCGGGTTCGTCCTGGCGGACGACAACGCCCTGCTCGTCATGTCAAAGCTGTTTCTCATGTCGAACAAGGGTGCAACCATAGCGGTGCCTGTAAACGTGGCAACGGCCGTGGACAAACAGATAGAGGCCGAAGGCGGGAAAGCATTAAGGGTCGGAACGAGCTACCGCGCGATGATGACCGCGGCAAACACGAAAAAGGCCGATTTTGTAATGGAGGAAAAGGGCGGCTATATTTTCTCGAATTTCCAGCCCACCTTTGACGCCATGATGTCCGCGGTAAAATTCCTTGAATACCTTGCGGCATACGGCAAGCCCCTTTCCACCCTGGTGGAGACGATACCTTCTTTCATAAAACTTGTGGACTCCGTTGTGGTGCCGTGGGAAAAACGGGGCCATGTCATGAAGGAGCTCGTCGCGCTAAAGGACAACAACACCGACGGCGACATAGAGGGGATTCAGTTCAGGGACGGGGACTCGAGGGTTCTCATAATACCGGACAACGACAGGCCGGTCTTCCAGATATATGTGGAGGCTAAAACAAAGCAGTCGGCAAGGGCCCTTCTTGAAAAGAACAAGAAATTCCTGAACAGGTTCGTTGAAAAGATATAGCCCGGACAGGAAAAAATATATAGAAATGTGGATGGAAATTTGTTAAATTATAGCGTCTTACAAAAAAGGCTTTGCCGGCCTTTTTTCATTTTTAGGCAGACCAAGATCCGGGAAATGGAGCCGGTGAACCCTCAAGGAGCCGCATGAAAGACACCATTGCAGTTATAGGAAGCGTGAATCTCGACATACTCGTAAGGACGCAATCCATGCCCGAGCGCGGGGAGACAATTTCCGGGGACGAGGTTTATTTCCTGCCCGGCGGCAAGGGGGCGAACCAGGCGGTTTCAATAGCCAGGCTCGGCAAAAAAGTGAACTTTGTCGCCAAAACAGGGAAGGACGCGGTCCCGGGCGATCCCATGAAGAACCTGTCCCACCCCAATATTGATTTAAAATACCTGATAAAAGACGCGAAGATGAACACCGGGATCGCCATGGTCAACACCACCGGGAAAAAGGGAAACAAGGTGACGTGGTACACGGGCGCGAACGGAAGCCTGACGCCGGAAGATATTGAAAGATCCGAGGAAGCCATAATTAATTCATCCATGGTGCTTGTTTGCACCGAGCTCCCCCTAAATACCGTAAAAAAAGCCGTGGAACTCGCAAGAAAGAACGGCAAGAAAACAATAATAAGCGTGGGCGCCCTTGCCGGCAAAAAAAGGGAGGACGTGATGTCCCTTCTCAAGGGGTGCTTCCTTATAGTGATGAACGAAAAAGAGGGCGGCTACCTTTCGAACAGGGTCATATCGCACATGGAAACAGGCAACCTGACTGGAAAGGAACTTTTGGCCCGCGGCGTTGAGAACGTCATCATCACGATGGGCCGCGAGGCGCTTCTTGTGAACGCGGCCGGCGCAGAGGTTTTTCCCGGCTTCGGCGTAAAGGTCGTGGACACCATCGGCGGAGGCGACGCTTTTGCCGGCGCCCTGGCAGTGGCGCTTCTTGAGGGAAAATCCATGCGGGATTCCATAGAATACGCGAACGCATCCGGCGCGATGAATTCCACAAGCACCGGCGCGCAGGAAGGCATGCCGTCGCGTGAGGAGCTGGACAGGTTCTTCGGGTCCAGAAGCGGCATCGGCGGCCATTACAGGGATTACAACGACACCATAAAAATGCTCGAAAAGCGCACGGTTAAAATGCGCGTGAACATCATAAAAATGCTGGGCTGCGCCAGGTCGGGGCACCCGGGCGGGTCGCTTTCCGCGGTCGACGTCATATCAACCCTTTATCTCCACACGATGAACGTGGACCCGAAAAACCCGAAGATGGAGGGCCGCGACAAATTCGTCCTTTCAAAGGGGCACGGCGCTCCGGCCCTGTATGCCGCGCTCGCCGAGGCAGGGTTCTTTCCCGAGGAAAAACTCTGGCAGTTGAGAAAGATAGGCGGCGGGCTTTCCGGACACCCGGACATGAAAAAAACACCGGGCATAGACATGACGACAGGCTCCCTGGGCCAGGGGTTGTCCGTGGCCAACGGGATGGCGCTGGCGGCCAAATTAAAAGGGCTGCCCACCAGGGTGTATGTGATGATGGGCGACGGCGAGATGCAGGAGGGCCAGGTATGGGAAGCTGCCATGACATCGTATCACAGGAGGCTGGACAATGTATGCGCCATACTCGACTATAACGGCCTGCAGATAGACGGCTCCATCGGCGAGGTAAAATCCGGGCTCGAGCCTCTCGTGGAAAAATGGAAAGCCTTCAACTGGAACGTTATAGAAATAGACGGCCACAATTACGAGCAGATAATGGAGGCCTTTGACGCGGCAAAAGAAGCGAAGGGCCTGCCGAGCATAGTTATAGCAAGGACGGTAAAGGGAAAAGGGATTTCCTTCATGGAAAGAAAAGTGGAATACCACGGGGTGGCGCCGACGGCGGACGAAGAGGCGCGCGCCCTAAAAGAACTGGGATGCGGTGAGTGACATGGCAAAAACATCGATGCGCGGGGTTTACGGTGAGACCCTGGTAAAGCTCGGCGCGAAAAACAGGAACATAGTGGTGCTGGACGCGGACCTTGCAAAGTCCACGCAGACTGGAAAATTCGGCAAGGCGTATCCGGACAGATTTTTTGACATGGGCATCGCCGATCAGGACATGATAGGGACCGCGGCGGGGCTGGCGGCCGCCGGGATGAACCCCTTTGCCTCTACATTCGCGATGTTCGGCTCGGGCAGGCCGTGGGAACAGATAAGGAACTCGGTGGCTTACCCGAATCTTCCGGTAAAAATAGTGGTGACGCACGCGGGCATCTCGGTCGGAGAGGACGGGCCGACGCACCAGGCGTGCGAGGATATTTCCATAATGAGGTCTATCCCGAACATGAAAGTGGTGGCGCCGGCGGATTCGGTCGAGACCGAGAAGCTAATCGAATTTTTGGCGGAATATTACGACTCCCCGGTCTATGTGAGGCTCACAAGGATGAACACCGACGTTGTCTTCGGGCCGGACTATAAGTTCAGGTTCGGAAAAGGCATTGTCATGAAAAAAGGTTCTGACATAACGATAATTTCCACCGGCGTCATGCTTTTTCAGGCGCTCGAGGCCGCGGAAATATTAAAGGCGAACAAGATATCGGCCGAGGTGATTCACATGCCGACCATAAAACCCCTTGACGAGAAACTGGTCGTTGCTTCGGCAAAAAAGACGGGGAAAATAATAACAATAGAGGAACATTCCATAATCGGGGGGCTTGGCTCCGCGGTGGCAGAGGTTATTTCCGAGAGAGCGCCGGTAATGTTGAAAAGGCTCGGTATAAAGGACCTGTTCGCGGAATCAGGGGCGCCCGAGGCTTTGTTGGAAAAATACGGCCTGACGGGAAAGCATATAGCGGCCGAAGCCGGAAAAATGCTGAAGCCTGGCATGGCCAGAAAAATACCGAAGCCGGGAAAAAAGCGCGGGAAATAATCCTTAGTATTTGTAGTTATAGGTCAACTTAAGTTCGTTTTTTGCTGGATTGTAGGAAGTTTTCACGTTCTCGGGGAAGACGAAATGCAGGGACAAAGCAACAATTATTGTATAAAGCAGCAATCCTCCGGCTACGGAAACAACCGTGACGCCTATCGCGTCCTTTTCCATTTCCGTCTCGTTTTCGCGGGTAAGGTCATCGAAGCTGACAGAACCGTAATTCCACCAGTCGCTCTCCATTTGCGCGTATTTTTTGTCCTCGTTTTCCATGTCGTTGTAGGCGTAGAAGCCCCACACGGTAAAGGCTATATCCGACCCTATGAGAACCCATTTCCACGGATTGTCCTGGTGCGTTACCGGCGCGGCCGTCATTGATTCGTCGGTGGTATAGCCGCTTACTTGTTTCAGCTTTTCAATGTACTTTTCCAGGGCTTCGCTTGGCTTTTCCCTTTCCGCGGAGGAGTAATATTTGATGGCCTCGAGGTAATCATTCTGCCCCATGGCGATTTTTCCGTTTATAATATCGGAGCTGTAATCGCAAAATAATTGGGGGGTTATTAATATTGCGAGCAAAAGCATGGCGGCAATTTTTTTCATCGGCATCTCCCTGGTCATCGGCTTATATCATGAACATATTACCACCGGGCCATATAATATTCAATTAAAATTTACTTAAAATAATCTTGTCTTCCCTGCCGATTGTGTGTTATTATATGACATTATTTTTGCGCAAATCACCGGCGGAGAAAACCGCCTGATTATTTCCAGGGAGGATCTTTATGCAGAGAAGGATGCAAATTACGGCAATAATAACTCTTATTCTTATCGTATTTTCGGTCATCAGCCTGAACCCGCCGTTCGACAAAAAAGACAGCCAGGGCAATGTCATTGAAAAGGGAAAGATAAAGCTCGGCCTTGACTTGCAGGGCGGAATGTACCTGAAACTTGCCATTGATACTGACAAAATGCCGGCGAACGTGAAGCTCGAAGAGGCTGTTTCACGCGCCCTTGAGATACTCAGGAACAGGATAGACGCGCTCGGGGTTGCGGAGCCTTTGATAACCAGGGAGGGCGACAAATACATAGTGGTCCAGCTGCCCGGCGTCAAGGACCCGGAAAGGGCGCTCAATATAATAGGAAAGACGGCCCTGCTGGAATTCAAGATGGCGGACGAACGCGACAAGATATCCGAGATGACCGACGCCAGCGGTAACACGGTCGCCTCGAAGATACCCGAGGGAGTCATGGTGCTCGCGGATAAGGAAGGCAACAGGACCCCGATATTCACGAAGGACCTTTTGACCGGCAACGACCTGGTCGACGCCAAGGTGCAGATGGGGCAGTACGGCACGCCGGTAGTCTGGTTCAAATTCTCGCCCGAAGGCGGAAGGAAATTCGCGGAGCTCACCGGCGACAACGTCGGAAAAAAGCTCGCCATAATACTCGACGACAGGGTATATTCGGACCCGGTGATAAAGACCAGGATATCGGGCGGCGAAGGCATCATAGAAGGAAACTTCAACCTTGACGACGCCAAGGACCTCTCGCTCGTGCTGCGCGCGGGCGCGCTCCCGGCGCCGGTAAAGATAATAAACAAATACGTGGTCGGGCCCTCGCTCGGCGCGGATTCCATCGCCAAGGGGCAGAAATCCATAGTGATAGGCGCGCTCGTCGTGGTATGCTTCATGGCTTTTTATTACGGTTTTTCCGGGCTCATTGCGGATTTTGCCCTCATATTCAACGTGCTTTTCGTCCTGGGTATACTCGCCGCCCTGAACGCCACCCTCACATTGCCCGGCATCGCCGGGTTGACCCTTACCATAGGCATCGCGGTCGACGCCAACGTCCTTATTCTTGAGAGGATAAGGGAGGAGATGCGGGCCGGCAAGACCATACGCGCGGCCATAGACGCCGGTTACCACAGGGCGTGGCTCACGATCCTGGACGCGCACATAACTTCGCTCATCACGGCCGCGATCCTTTTCCAGTTCGGCACGGGCGCCATCAGGGGCTTTGCCGTGACGCTTTTCTGGGGCCTTCTGATATCGCTCTTTACGGCATTCTTCATCACGCAGTCAATATTTGACCTTAGAAAACAATACAAGACTTTAAGCATATAACGGAGGAAAAAAATGATTGAAATAATCAAGAACACAAAACTGAATTTTATCGGGGCAAGGAAAGTGACATACATAATATCCACGCTGCTGGTCCTGAACGGTTTGTGGGCCGTTTATAAAATAGCGACGGGCCAGGCGAAGATGGGGCTTGATTTTACCGGCGGCATCAGCGTCCAGGTCCAGTTCAAAAAGGACGTCAAGGTGGACGATGTCCGCGGCGTTTTGAACAAGGCCAAAATGAGCCAGGCCGTAATACAGCAGATCGGGGAGCCATCAGACAGGGTGTTTTTGATCAGGGTCGGATCCCAGGAATTGACCGGCGAGAACGCTTCAGGGACCCTTACGCAGATGTTAAAGACCGGGACCGGGGACAACGACATGTCGGTGCTGGAGCAGAATGAAATAGGCGGGCTGGTAAGTTCCCAGCTGAAGGAAAAGGCGTTTTACGCGGTATTCTGGGCGCTGCTCGGGATACTGATATACATATGGATAAGGTTCCAGTTCAAGTTTGCGGTGGCCGCGACCATTGCGACGCTCCACGACGTCCTGGCGGTGCTGGGCATCCTGGTTTTCCTTAACAAGGAAGTGGACCTCCTGGTAATTACATCCCTGCTAACCATAGCCGGATATTCACTCACCGATACCGTCGTGGTATTCGACAGGATAAGGGAGAACATGAAGCACATATTGAAGACAAGCTATCACGACCTTGTGAACATATCCATAAACGAGGTCTTAAGCAGGACCATAATCACGTCGTTTACGACCTTCTCGGTGGCCATGTGCCTTTTCCTGTTCGGCGGCAACGTACTGCACACATTCTCGCTGGCCATGGTCATCGGCGTCGTGGTCGGCACCTATTCCTCCGACTTTCTGGCCTCGCCCATAATAGTGGACTGGGAGAATTTCGAGAGAAAGAACAGGACCGGGAAATAAAAATCAATTAGCCGGGGTGTGGTTTTATGGCCGCAGTATTATTACCCGCGATCATCTTGTTGAGCCTTGCCTCGGCTTATGTAAAAGATCACATCCTGCGCTTTGCGCTGCTTGTCGCCTGCGACTCGGCATGCGCGTTGATCCTGGCGCCGAGCTCCGCGCTTCCGTCCGCAATAACTTTTTTTATAATCTCCGCATTCATCATGAACGTGATCATAATGACTATCACGCCCGATGAAAAACCGGGTTTTTCATCGGCGGACCTGCCCGCGGCAGTTTTTGGGGCGTTGTCGGTCGCGGCGGTGTCATCGGTTGCCGCCTCCGTCAAACCCGCGGCCCTAAAAAGTCCCGGAGCCGACCCCGCCGTAATATTCATCCTTTTCTGCCTTTTGTTCACCGCGGGTTATTTCATAATTAAAGAGAGCCCGGGCGTGGAAAATGACTGACATATATTTTTTTTCCTTTGAGTCCGCGTTTGTCCTGGTTTTTGCGTTCTTTGCCGCCATAAAATGCGACGTCAAACGCGCCATGATAACCGGGCTCATTGCCGTAAAGGGGGCGATCCTGTGGGCGGTGTTTTCCGGCGGATTTTCCGCCTTATCCGCTGGATGGGCGTATTTGTCCCTCTTTATCGCAGCTCTCGGGGTCATTGCCGCGCTTTCATTTAATGCAAAAACCGTAAAAGGCGCAAAGGGTTTCGCCGTCCTGTGCCTGGGTATCATATTCCTGGCGTTATTGTCGGGCGGCTGCGGGAAAAATAATTCCTCGATGCCGGCGATCGCGGGCGAGTATAAGCTTGATTTTGTCCCGTCAAAGGTCGCCATGCCAGGAAACGACGAGCTATTCGTCGGATCGGAAAGAGGCAAGGCGGTTTACATATACGACACGGAGAATTTCAAAAAAAAATCATCGATCGCGGCCGGTTATATGCCGGTGGACATGGCTTTTTACATGGACAAATTATACACGGCCAACAAGGCGTCCAATACGGTGACGATCCACGACATGCTCAACGGCAAAAGCGTCCAGGCAGCCGGCGGCGGGGAATCGCCGAGCGCGTTGGCGCTGGACCCTTCAAAAGGGCTGTTATATGTGGCAAATACCGGGTCTTCGAACGTCGCCGTGATAAACCTTAAAGGCGACGGATATCCGGTGATAAAAACAATAACCGTCGGAAAATGGCCCGCCGACCTTTATCTCTCGCCGGACAACAGGTACCTTTATGTGTGCTGCAAATACACCAACACGGTCCAGATAATCGACGCGGAAAAAGAAGAGCCGGTATTTACACGCATTGACACCGGGATCTCGCCTTCGGAATTTGTCCCGATATCCGGCCGGGACATCGCCATCATAAATGAATGGGAGTATGCCTACAATCACCAGAGTTCTATAATAATATTCGACAGGATACACTACAACATGGAATACGACATTATGGTGGACGGCGGGATATTTGACGCGGCGCTGTCAAGGTCAAAGAGGTATCTTTACGTGTCGGTGCCCTTAAAGGACAAAATAATATTTGTGGACATAAAAAAGAGGGAAACTGTTTTTGAAATCAAGTTCAAGGATTACCTGCCCAAGTGGGTGTGTGTTTCAAAGGACGGCAGGTCGCTTTATGTGGCGTGCCAGCAATCCAGGGAAATACTGAAGATAGCGGTCAACGGGTTCAGATGATTAACGTGGAAAAAATCATGGTCTGGCTCCCGGCCGCAATTTCCGGGGCTGCGGCGGTGGCCTTCGCCGCGATGCATGTTTTAATGCCGAAGGCCGAGGGGCTGAAAAAGGCCGTGTTCACGGCTGTCTGCTTTGTATCTTCGATTTTCGCCTTCTTTCTTTATATGTACTCCCGGAACTTTTCTGCGGCCATCGCAGGGATATATCCGGTAAGATCCGCCCTTGTTTTTGCCCTGCTTCTGACGGTCACCGCGCCTTTTTGCCTGGACGGGACCCAGGACCGGCTTTTCTATTTTCCGGCTTCAGCCATGCTTTTTATCGCCCTGCTCGGGGCATGTTTCTGCGATCCCATGACGGAAATGCTCCTTTTCTGCCTTTCCGGGGCGCTTTTTTTTGTTTTTTCCGGAAGGGATACTGCGGGCAGGGAAGGGCCGGACACCGCGGCCATTGCCTCGATGTTCTTCTTTTTCCTCGCCGCTTTCATATCGGCCGGGCTTTTTTTCTCGTCAGGCCCGGGAAGGGCCGGGACAATGGCATACACGGGATTTTTGGCGGCGCTCATAGTTTCATCACCTCCGGCTTTTTATACCTTAAGGCGAGGCGACCCGCCGCTATTTGCGTCAAAATTCGCGGCGTCCAGATTTTTCCTGCGGGCAATAACGGCGGGGGCCCAGATAATAATCATGGCGGCCATGATGTCGGGCGGGCAATGGTCGCGCATATACATGACGCTCTTTGCCGGGACAATGCTGGCAATGGCTATGTTCAAGTCCATAACCGAGGAATCATACATATCTTACGCGCTGAGGGACTCGGCAAACCTGGGTTTCCTGGCGTTGCTCTATTTTTCCTGCACCTGCTCCCCGGCGGGTAATATGGCGGCCATGGCCGCTTGCGGGGCCCTGCTTTCGGCCGCGGCTTCATACGAAATGATAAGGGCCAACCCCGAGGAGCTCACCGTGACGGCCCTTAAGCTTGCGCCCTCCAGGGTCAAAAACGGTTTTGCCGGATATATCGCACAGATAATACTCCTTGCGGTGGAGGTCACCGTCATAGCCGCGATAAAAAAGGGGATTGTTGACTCCCCGGCGGTGCAGGCGGCGGCTATAATCAGCGTGGTATTTTACATCCCGGCGGTCCTTAACAGGATATTTTCGATAACCTCTATGTCCATGAGGTTTATTAAAGTTGACGCCATGAAAAAATTAAGTTTTAATGACAGCGCCATAAAGCTTGTCCTATACGGGGCCGTATCAGCGGCCCTTTTTTGCAGGTGGTAAAAAATGTCCCTCAAGGTAAAGACTTTCATTTATCTCTCATGCATCGCGGCGATAACCGTGACCGCCTTCATATTCGCACCTTTTTCGTTCACGTCGATATTCATGGCCGCGGCATTTGTCCTCAATCTCCTGCTTTTTGCGGATAATTTCAAAAAGGGCAAATAAATGGACGACGTCCTGGTATTCGTTCTTACCGCGGCCTGTTTTGCCGTTTTGAACCGCAGGGACCCGTCATTCAGGGTAAAGCCTTCAAAAATCTCGGTGGCTGCGGCCCTGTTTTATCTGGCCCTGACGGCGGCGGCGCT
>Ga0181520_10006456_pt1 | contig 17913 bp, 16 predicted proteins | sample PEATcosm2014_Bin_29_FD_132451 | JGI IMG/M metagenome (GOLD analysis project Ga0181520, IMG submission 132451) | Peatland microbial communities from MTU Mesocosm Facility, Houghton, MI, USA - PEATcosm2014_Bin02_30_metaG | ecosystem: Environmental > Terrestrial > Soil > Wetlands > Peat | place... | reverse complement strand
TAGGGCGCGGGGTTGCGTTCGACGGGCGAAGCGAACCGGTCGGCGACGCCGCCGAAATCCTCGTCGTCCTCGATCTCGACCGCCTCGCCTTCGCCCGGCGGCCGGCCGCTCTGGGCGTGCGCCTGGGCGGCCTGGGCGGCGGCGATGAGGCGGAAATAGTGCTCGGCGTGCTGCAGATAGTTCTCGGCCGCAACCGGATCGCCGCTGGTGTGGGAATCGCGCGCGAGCTGCAGATACTTCTCGGCGATGTGGTGGGCGTTGCCGCGGATCTTCACGTCGGGTCCGTTCGATTCGTACGAACGCGTCAGCGGATTGGGGCCACGCCGATTGTTGGAAGGGCGGTTGCCGCGCATCCGCTTATTGTTCTGACCAGGTCTCATCGAATGTTCCTTGAATGATCTCGACGTTCGCGACGGCCGGACGCGCGTCCACGCTGCCGGGCGGAAGATCCGCGCGGCGCGGCGAAATGAAATTCAGCCTGTTCAAGCATCTGCGGATAGCGTTCTCACAGGAACGACTGCCTGCTCCCGCTGCGTCTCGCGCGCCGATCGCCGCATCGATCGGCCCGCGCGGACGGCGCGAAAAGAAAGCGGTTTGGCTTCACAGTCCCGAACCGGTCGCGAAACCCCCTCAGGTTGCGTCCGCAAGTCGGCTCATTCTGGGAAACCGTACGTCGTCTAGACTCAAGGCTCGACGACGAATCTGGGCGGTATGTAGCGCCTTTTTCACGTGCCGCCAAGAGGGAAGTTGTTGACTTCGAGGGCGGCGTCCGGCGCGGCGCCGATTCCCGTCTGCTTGAGGATCGCCCAGGCGTCGGCGCCGTCGTTGGCGAATTCGAGCAGGCCGAAGTCCTCGGCGCTGACCATGCCGTTCTCCTGCAGCGCCCGCCAATCGATCACCTTTCGCCAATAATCCTGATCGACCAATACGATCGGGATGCGCGGCGTCTTTCCCGTCTGCGATAGCGTCAGCAGTTCAAACAGCTCGTCGAACGTGCCGAAGCCGCCCGGAAACACCACCAGCGCCTTGGCCCGCATGGCGAAATGCATCTTGCGCATCGCGAAATAGTGAAAGCGGAAAGTCAGCGCGGGGGTGGTGTAGGGATTGGGCGCCTGCTCGCGCGGCAGGGTGATGTTGAAGCCGATGGTCGGCGCGCCGGCGTCGTGGGCGCCGCGGTTAGCGGCCTCCATCGTTCCCGGTCCGCCGCCGGTCGCCACGACATTGGCGTAGGGAGGTCCGCCGCGCACGGCGCCGCCTTCGAGCGAAGCGATACGGCCGAAAGCGCGCGCTTCAGCGTACCAAAACGCCTGACGGCCGGGACCGTTCTCGCGCACGCGCGCAGAGCCGAAGACGACCAGCGTCGAAACGACCCCGTAGGCGCGCAGCGCCTCCTGCGCCTTCTGATATTCGAGCTGGAAGCGAACGCCGCGGGTCGAATCGCCCTGCAGGAATTCTTGATCGAGCGACGCCAAGCGGTAGGCGCTGGAGGCGGCCTGCGCGGCGTTGGAAACGGGAGAATCAGTCATTGATGTCGCTTGCGCCCGGCCGCTGCGCGCGAAGCGACGGCCCTGTCAAAAGAGGGCTAGTTGCTGTCGACTTTCACGCCAGCGCCTTCGGCGGGCGCGCGAAAGCCGGGCGGCGGGTCCGTGAGCGACGTGCGCGCCGGCTCGGGGCCGAGCACCGTCACCGGCTTCGGCTGGACGCCGACCCAGGTCAGCGGGTTCCAGTTGAGCGTCGGCGAGGGCGGGGTGTCGCATGATTGGCCAGGGCCAGCGGTGCATTTGCCGCGCTCGCTGGGACCCATGCCGGCCGTGTAACTCGTGGTGACGACGCCATTCGGCGGCGCGTCTTCGGGGCCCGTGCGCATGCGAGCGCCAATCGTGTGCGTGTGCGGTTTGTCTTGCTCCGCCTTGAGCTTCTTGAAATTCTCGACGTCGGGATCGCGCGGCCAATCGGCGACGCTGGCCGAAGGCATGGCGGCGGGCGGCGGCAGATCCAACTTAGGCGGAACGACGAGGCGCGGATGATCGCGATAGTCGATATCCGGCTCGATATTCTCGTCGCCAAAGTTGAACAACGAGCCCAGACTGGTCCAGATCGGTGCCGCGCCGTCGTCGCCGGCGGTCGCCGGCTGGCCGGCGCAGGCAAGCCACAACGCGCCCGCGGCTGAAATCGCCAAGCCGCCGGAGCAGCCGCGTCCAAGCCCGATCCTCGCCATGACCAAAAACCCCTGTCCTTATCCGCGCAGGGCCGGTTCGCGACGCGCCGGCCCTGAGATTGGTAGCCGCGACAATCCGGCGAATCCAAGGCGCGGAAAGAAACCCTGCGCCCGGTCGCCAGCGCGGCGGGGCGTCTTCCCTACCACGGAAATGCGGAAAATGGGACTCGTCGCCGCGACGGCGGAAGAGAAATCGACAGTGTGGTCGGCAATTCGGCGCGCGCCGCGCCGCGCCCCCGTGTCATTTCGCCACCCTCAATTGAATCTCCGCGACCACAGCGGTAATCCCGCGGGCATGAACCCTGTCGCTTCGGCGGAGGGCCCAGCGGCGCGACCCGCGGGGCCCGAGGCGCCGCCCCAGATCGCGCTGCTGCAACTGATCACGGCGGGATTCGCCGCGCAGGCGGCGCATGTCGCCGCCCGGCTCGGCCTCGCCGATCGAATCGCCGCCGGCGTTCGCGACACGTCGGCGCTCGCCAAGGCGCTGGGCGCCGATCCCGCCACGTTCCGTCGTTTCCTGGCCACGCTCGCCAGCCTCGGCGTGTTGCGCCAGAGCGGCGAGGACCACTGGGAGCTCACCGCAATGGGCGAGTGCCTGCGCGGCGACGCGCCGGGATCGTGGCGCGACTTCGCCCGCTGGTTTGGTTGCGACGCGCATTACGCCGCTTTCGGCGCGCTGGAGGACAGCATCCGCACCGGACGGAGCGGATTCGCCAAGATCTTCGGCGAATCGAGTTGGTCGTACATGGCGCGCGATCGCGAGACGGGCCTGTGTTTCGACCGCGCCATGAGCAGCGTCGCGGCGTCGGCCCATCCGCTGATCCTTTGCCAGTACGATTTCGCCGGGATCGAAACGCTCGTCGACATCGGCGGCGGTCAGGGCGAGCTCCTGTCCGCCGTTCTCGCCCGCTATCCGGCGATGCGCGGGATTGTTTTCGATCTTCCTCACGTTGTCGAAGCGGCCCGGACGCGCATCGCCGCGCACGGACTTGCCGGCCGGCTCGAAGCCGTCGGCGGCGATTTTTTCGCCGCCGTTCCGCCGGCCGACGCCTACATCATGACCAACGTCCTGCACGACTGGAACGACGCCGACTCGATCGCCATTCTGCGTAACTGCCGAGCCGCGATGCGGCCCGGCGGGCGTGTGCTGATCAGCGATTTCGTGCTGCGGCCAGTCAACGAGCCCGACATCGGGCGGCTGTTCGATCTGGAGATGCTGGTCCTCACCGACGGCGGCAAGGAGCGCAGCGAGGCGGAATTCGCGGCCATCCTCGCCGCGTCCGACCTGCGTCTGACCCGCGTCGTTCCGCTCGGCGGCGTCTGCCTGATCGAGGCGCGCCCCGCTTAAGCCGGTTTGTCGCCGAGCCGCGCGCCGCCGAACAGACCGTCGAGGACCAGCAGCGCGACGCCGACGTTGATCGCCGCGTCGGCGAGGTTGAAGACGAAGAAGTGGCGGCCGAGCGCGTGCAGGTCGAGGAAATCGACGACCGCGCCGTAGACGAGGCGATCGTAACCGTTGCCGATCGCGCCGCCGACGATCAGGCCGAGGGCGAGACCGACCAGCGGCGCGCGCGCGCGCCACAGCCACAGCGCGATCAGCGCGGTGACGATCGCGGTCAGCGCCAGCAGCAGCCAGCGTCCGGCCGCCGATTCCTGCGTGAACATGCTGAAGGAAATGCCGCGGTTCCAGCGCAAGGCAAGGTCGAGGAACGGCGTCAACGGCGCCGGCGCGGCGGCGGTCGCGGCGAAATTGGCAAGCACCAGCGCTTTCGCCGCGCGGTCGAACGCGACGACGGCGACGATAGCGACGGCGCCGACGGCGCGCGCGCGCATCACGCCCGCCGCTTGACGCCGAGCTCGCGCAACGCCGCCGCGTCGCGTGGGCTGACGTCGGGATAGTCGGGGTCGGCGGTCGCCGGGTCGAAATAGCGCCACGAGCGGGCGCATTTGACGCCCGGCGCGCGGGCGACGACGACCGCGACGCCCGCGACGTCGGGCAGGCGGAAAGCGTCGGCCGGCGTTGATTCGCCCGAAGCGAGGGCAAGGCCGGAGGTGATGCACACTTCGGCGAAATCGACTTCGTCGAGCGCGGCCTTCAGCGCCGGATCGTCGACGTAGACGCGCGGTCGCGCTTCCAGCGACGAGCCGATCGCCTTCGCCTCGCGCGCCTTTTCCAGCGCGCCGGTGACGACCAACCGAGCGCGGCGGATCTCGTCCCAGCGCTTGGCGAGCGCCTCATCGAGCCATTGCGCCGGCGCGACCGGGAACTGCTCGAGATGGACCGAGCCGGCCGACGGATCGCGCGCAGCCCACGCCTCTTCGCAGGTGAAGACGAGGATCGGCGCGAGCCATGCGGTGACATAACGGAAGATGCGTTCGACCGTCTCCAGCGCCTCGCGCCGCGTCTCGCTCGACGGCGCGTCGCAATAGAGCGCGTCCTTGCGGATGTCGAAGTAGAACGCCGACAGATCGACGTTCATGAAGCTCGCCAGCGCCGCGACGACCTTGGCGTAGTCGAAGTCGGCGTAGGCGTTGCGGACGACGGGATCGAGCTCAGCGAGACGATGCAGCATCAGCCGCTCGAGCGGCGCGCGCGGCAAGGCGTCGCTAAGCGGCCCGAGCGGCCGGTGGGCGAGCGTGCCGAGCATCCAGCGCAGCGAGTTGCGCAGCTTGCGGTAGTTGTCGGAAACGCTCTTGAGGATTTCCGGTCCGATGCGTTGGTCGTCGGAATAATCGACGCTCGCCGCCCATAGCCGCAGGATGTCGGCGCCCGACTGTTTGATCACGTCCTGCGGGAAGGTCTGGTTGCCGAGCGACTTCGACATCTTGCGACCCTTCTCGTCGAGCGTGAAGCCGTGCGTCAGCACGACGTCGAAGGGCGCCCGGCCCCGGGTGCCGCAGCTTTCAAGCAGCGACGACTGGAACCAGCCGCGGTGCTGGTCGGAGCCTTCCAGATACATCACTTCGTCGCCGCCGCCGTCGATCTTGCGCTTGATGCCGGCGAGGCCGGGGAAATGTCGCGCGTCGCCGAGCACGTAGGCGTGGGTCGAGCCGGAATCGAACCAGACGTCGAGAATGTCGTCGATCTTCTCGTATTCGGCGGGATCGTAGTCGGGCGCGAGAAAGCGCTGCGCGGCGCCCTCTTCGTACCACGCGTCGGCGCCTTCCTGCTCGAACGCCGCGGCGACGCGCGCGTTGACGCGATCGTCGATCAGGATTTCGTGGCCGCCCTTCTTGACGAAGACGGCGATCGGCACGCCCCAGGCGCGCTGACGGCTCATCACCCAGTCAGGCTTGGCCGACACCATGCCGCGGATGCGGTTCTCGCCCGACGGCGGCGCCCAGCGGGTCTCGCCGATGGCTTTCAGCGCCGTCTCGCGCAGGCTCGCGGCGCGGCCGGCGATCGGCTTGTCCATGGCGATGAACCATTGCGGCGTGTTGCGGAAGATGATCGGCTTCTTCGACCGCCACGAATGTGGGTATTGGTGCTTGAGCTTGCCGCGCGCGACCAGCGCGCCGGCGGCGACGAGGGCGTCGATCACCGCCTTGTTGGCGTCGCCTTGCTCGCCCTTGTCGGTGAGCACGCGCTTGCCGGTGAAGCCCGGCGCCTCCGCGGTGAAGGCGCCGTTCTCGTCGACCGTGTAGGGGATGCGGGTGTCGATATGGCGCGCCGCGAGTTCGCGCCCGCTCGCCATCCACAATTCGAAGTCCTCGCGACCGTGGCCGGGCGCGGTGTGAACGAAGCCTGTGCCCGTGTCTTCCGTGACGTGGCCGCCATCGAGCAACGGAACTTTAAAGTGGTACCCGGCGATTTTCGAATCAAGCGGGTGCGCGACGGTAACATTGGAGCCGGAGAGAAACCCTGCCGGAACGCTTGCCACCCGCCTAAAGGCTTCGACATGCGCGGCGCTGAATACGGAAGCGGCAAGATTATCGGCCAGGATATATCGGCTACCTACACTCGCCCAGTTCGATTCTGGTGCGTCGGTTACCTCATACAGGCCGTATTCGATGTTCGACGAGAACGCGATCGCCCTGTTCCCGGGGATTGTCCACGGCGTGGTAGTCCAGATGACGATCGAAGCCGACTGAACTTCTCTCAAAAAGCTCCCTGGGTCCTGCCCGTAGTCTGCGACTGGCCCAAGTCCTGTGATCGGGAACGCAACATAGATCGTATCGCTGACGTGGTCCTCGTACTCGACCTCGGCCTCGGCCAGCGCGGTCTTTTCGACGACGCTCCACATCACCGGCTTGGAGCCGCGGTAGAGCAGGCCGTTGGCGGCGAACTTGTGGATCTCGCGGGCGATCTGCGCTTCGGCGGGATAGGTCATCGTCAAATAGGGATGGTCCCAGTCGCCGACCACGCCCAGCCGCTTGAACTCCTCGCGTTGCACTGAAACCCAGTGATCGGCGGTGGCGCGGCATTCGCGGCGGAAGGCGACCATCGCCTTGCCGTCGCTGAAATCGGGCTTCACCTTGCCTTTGCGGCGGTAGTTCTCCTCCTCGACCTTCCACTCGATCGGCAGGCCGTGGCAGTCCCAGCCGGGCACGTAGTTGGAATCCTTGCCCGCCATCTGCTCCGAGCGGACGACCAGGTCCTTGAGGATCTTGTTCAGCGCGTGGCCGATGTGGATGTTGCCGTTGGCGTAAGGCGGGCCGTCGTGCAGCACGAATTTCGGCCGGCCGGCGGCGGCGCGGCGCAATTGGCCATAAAGGCCGTCGCGCTGCCAGCGGGCGAGAATTTCCGGCTCCTTCTGCGGCAGACCGGCCCGCATCGGGAAATCGGTCTTCGGCAGATAGAGGGTGTCGGAATAGTCAGGGCCTTGGGCGGACGCGTCGGTCATGGCGAACGTTTCAACATGCGTAAAAAGCGGCGAAGCTCCAGGCTTCGCGGCGCACGGATTAGATGATTTGGCTGGAATCGCCAAATGGGCGGGCGGCGACGACCGCGCGCGCCTCGGCGAGGTCGCGCGCCATTTGCGCCTTCAGCGCCTCGAGCGAGGCGAATTTCCGCTCCTCGCGCAGTCGAGCGAGGAACGCGACTTCCATCTGCTGGTCATAGAGGTCGCCGGAAAAATCGAACAGGTGAACCTCGAGCAACGGCGCGCCGGAATTGACCGTCGGACGCACGCCAAAGCTGGCGACGGCGCCATAAACCTTGCCGCCGACCGCCGCCCTGACCGCATAGACGCCAAAGGCGAGTCGGTTGGTCGGCTCGAGCGCCAGATTGGCGGTCGGAACGCCGAGCTGGCGGCCGAGCCGCTGGCCGTGGGCGACGCGACCGGCGACGACGTAGTCGCGGCCAAGACCGCGCGCCGCCGCCTCGACGTCGCCGCGTTCGAGCGCGCGGCGGATCGCCGAGGACGAAACGACTTCGGCGCGGCCGTCGATCGGCGCCTCGACCTTTTCGACGACATCGACGGCGAAGCCGAGCCGCGCGCCGCCGCGGACGAGATCGTCGGGCGCGCCGCCGCGCGCACGGCCGAAGTGGAAGTCCCAGCCGACGACGACCGCGCCGACGCCGAGCCGCGCCACCAGCGCCTGCTCGATGAATTCGTCGGCGGTCAGGCCGGCCAGCGCGGCGTCGAAGGTCAGCGCCGCCACGCCAGCGAGACCGAGCGAGCGCAGGATGCGCGCCTTGATCGCCAGCGGCGTCAAGCGAAAGACGACCGGCCGGCCGGCAAAATAGTCGGCCGGATGCGGCTCGAAGGTGAGGACGGCGGCCGGCGCGCGCCGTTCGGCGGCGAGCGCCAGCGTGCGCGCGATGACCGCGGCGTGACCGCGATGAACGCCGTCGAAATTGCCGACCGCGTAGACCGCGCGTTCAAGCCCCGCCGGCGGCCGCGTCGGGTCGATCGCCAGCGCGAAGGATCTCGTCGGGGCTTGAATCAAGGCTGCATCCGGCGCCGCGGCGCGACATTGGTTTGAGGCGCGCGGAAACTGCCTCGCCGCGCCGGCAGGGTCAAGACGCCGGCGCTTGCGCCCTCGGCACGCTCAGCACGCCCTCGCCGTCGAGCACCACCTTGCCGTCGACGAGGCACTCGCACTTGAGCCGCACCCGCCGTCCAGTCTCGACAAGCTCGATCACTTCGACATTGACCTCAATCACATCGCCGATCTTGACCGGCCCGCGAAAGTTGAGCGTTTGGGAGACGTAGACCGAGCCCGGGCCGGGCAGGCGCATGCCGATCACGGCCGAGATCAGGCTGGCCGTGTAGAGGCCGTGGACGATGCGCTCGCCGAAACGCGTCTTGCGGGCGAAATGGTCGCTGAGATGGATCGGATTGTGGTCGCCAGTCAGTTCGGCGAAGCCGATAACATCCTCGCTCTCGACCGTCTTGCGCAGGGATTCGCGCATGCCGACCCGGAGGTCGTCGAAAGACAGGCTCTGCAATCCCAGAGTCGGCATGGAGGCGCACTCCTCACGCTGGCGGCTGGACGCGACTATGCCCGCTTCGCCGCGCAGCGGCCATTCGACAATGGCGCCGTTGTGTTTCGTCTATGGGACGAGCGCCCGGATGGCGGCGATCGGCCGCGGCGCGGGCGGCGCGAGTAGCCGCTGCAGCGCGTCGTCAGCGGCGCCAGGACCATAGAGCTCGTTGCGATGGATGCCGTCGGCGACGAACAAGGCGTCGATCCCCGCTGCGACGGCGCCGGCGAGATCGGTGCGCAAGGCGTCGCCGATCGCCAGCGCCCGCGCCGGCGCGACCGGCGCGCCGCGCAGGGTCGCGATCCTCTCCAGCGCCGCCGTGTAGATCGGCTGATACGGCTTGCCGGCGTAAATCGTCTCGCCGCCGAGCGTCTCGTAGAGCTCCGCGATCGCGCCGGCGCAGTAGACGAGTTTGTGGCCGCGATGGACGACGAGGTCGGGATTGGCGCAGATCATCGACAATCGGCGCTCGGCGAAGGCCGCCAATCGGCCGGCGTAATCCTCAGGCGTCTCGGTCGAGTCGTCGAACAGGCCGGTGCAGAGAAGGTAGGTCGCCGCTTCTGGCTCGACCAGGGCCGGCGCGACGCCGCCGCGCGCCTTGACCGCCGCGATCAGCGCCAGATCGCGCGGCGGACCGATGTGATAGAGCGGCGCGCCGCCGCGCGCGGCGATCATGCCGATCGAAACGTCGCCGGAGGTGACGACGCCGTCGAAAGCGTCGGCCGCCACGCCAAAGGCGAGCGCCTGGTCGCTGATGATCGGATTGGGGCGCGGCGCGTTGGTGATCAGGACGACCGTCCCGCCGCTGCGGCGAAAGGCGGCGAGCGCCTCGGAGGCCGCGCGGAAGGCGTCGCGGCCGTTGTGCAACACGCCCCAGATGTCGCACAGGATCGCGTCGTAGCGCCCCGACAAGGCGCCCAGCCCGTCGATGATCGGGATGGGGTCGGCGGCGATGTCGGAATTCATGGCGGAAGCGGTTAGGTTGCGCGGAGCGCCGCGTCAAGCGGGCTGATCCTAGCGCCGCGCGGCCGTCACTTCCGCCCTAGGTCGTCTTGACGCTGCCTCAAGGTGTTCCTACGTATTGAGAAATCTATCAGGGCGCCGAGTCCGCCCGCGCTTGCCGGGAGTGCAGTTATGTCCGCCAACACCTCGAAAGTCACTGACGCCAGTTTCGACGCCGACGTCCTCAAGTCCAACGAGCCGGTCGTCGTCGACTTCTGGGCCGAATGGTGCGGCCCCTGCCGTATGATCGCCCCGGCGTTGGAGGAGATTGCTGTCGAGATGCAGGGCAAGGTCAAGATCGCCAAGTTCAACGTCGACGAGAATCCGAAGATCGCCTCTGAGTTGGGCATTCGCTCGATCCCCACGTTGATGGTGTTCAAAGGCGGCCAGCGCGTCGCCGTCAAAACCGGCGCCGGCCCGAAGAGCGAACTGTCGCGCTGGATCAGCGCCTCGGTCTGATCGGCGGAGTTTTTCGAGTCTTCGCAAACGCCGGCAATGAGCCGGCGTTTTGCATTTCGGGCCTAACGCCGCTCTCGGCAGAGGGGGCCGATTGATCCCTCCCATCGCGAGGAGCGTCGCCTCAGCGACGCGTCTCGAACGACGAGGGGGAGTCGGCGCGTCGCTCGTCGTGGATGCCCTCGTCCTTCAACTCGCCTGCTTACGCAGTCGGCTCAGAATGAGGGCCGCCTCTCGCGCGGCGTCGGATTGACCGGCGGCCGCCCTCGGCCCACGCTCGGCGGTGGTTAAGCGATTCGCCACATTTGCCGAGGCTGGAGCCCGCCATGACCGCCATGGACGTCACCGACGCGAGCTTCGAGGCCGAGGTGACGCGGGCGGGCGAGCCGGTCATCGTCGAATTCTGGGCGGAATGGTGCGCGCCGTGCAAGGCGATGGCGCCGGCGCTCGATCAGCTCGCGATCGAACTCGCCGGCCGGGCTAAAATCGCCAAACTGCAGATGGACGACAACCCCAAGGTCGTCAGCCGGATCGGCGTTCGCTCGGCGCCGACGCTGATGATCTTCAAGGGCGGCGAATCGATCGCTATGCGCGTCGGCGCCGTTTCCAAGCCCGAACTCGCGCGCTGGATCGCGGCGTCGATCTGAATCGTCTCAGATCGGCAATCGCACGCAGGCGCGCAGGCCGCCAAGCGGGCTGGTCGACAGTGTGATCTCGCCGCCGTGCGAGCGCGCCACGTCGCGGGCGATCGCCAATCCGAGGCCAGAGCCGCCTTCATCCTGGTTGCGCGCTTCGTCGAGCCGGTGGAACGGCCGGAACACGTCCTCGCGATGCTCAGGCGAAATGCCCGGCCCATCGTCGTCGACGAAGACGGTGACGAAGCGCTGCTCGCGCGCCGCCTTGAGCGCGATCGTCCGGGCGTGGCGTGCGGCGTTGGCGACCAGATTGCCGAGGCAGCGCTTGATCGCGATCGGCCTGACTCTGACGTTGAGATCGCCCTTGGCCTCGACTTCGACCCGCGCGCCATGGCGCTCGGCGTCGACGCGCAAGCCGTCGAGGACGCCGCGGAGATCGGTCAATTCGGTCGGCTCGCCAGCGTCGCCGCGCGCGAATGCGAGATAACCCTCGAGCATGCGCTGCATCTCATCGACGTCCTGCTGCATCGGCTCGACCTCGGCCGATTCGTCCATGACTGCGAGCGACAGCTTGAAGCGCGTCAGCATCGTGCGCAAATCGTGGCTGACCCCGTTGAGCATCGTCGTGCGCTGTTCGGTGGCGCGCTCGATGCGCCGCTTCATTTCGATGAAGGCGTAGCCGGCCTGGCGCACCTCGCGCGCGCCGCGCGGATGGAACTCGGCGTCGCGGCCCTTGCCGAAATCCTCCGCCGCGTCGGCGAGCCTGAGGATCGGCCGGATCTGATTGCGCAGGAACAGGATCGCCACCGTCACCAGCACCAACGACGCGCCGAGCATCCACAGAATGAAAATGTGAACGTTAGGCTCGTAGGCGAGGCTGCGGTGCGTGACGAAGCGCAGCACGCGCCCGCCGAGGTTGACGCGCATCTCCATCAGCCCGGAGCGGCCGACCGTATCGACCCAGAACGGCAATCTGACCTGGGCGCCGAGCTCTTCCGGCAAGGCGCGGGTCAGCGGATCGAGGACGTTAAAGAAGGTCTCGGGCATCTTCGGCGGCAGCGGGCCGGGCGGCAGCGATTCGACGTCCATATGGAAACGCGCGGCGATCGCGTGCAACTTCGGGTCGTCGACCCCTGGCGGCAGGCCGGCGTAGAGTTCGACCATCGCCCCCACGTCGCGGGCGACTGCGGCCGACAGGCGGTGGGTCACGATGTCCCAGTGGCGCTGCATGAAGACGTAGGCGACGGCGGACTGCAGCAGCACCATCGGCACGATGACGATCAGCAGCGAACGCGCGTAGAGGCCCTTGGGCAAAAGCTCGGCGAGGCTGCGCGCGCCCCAGCGCCAAACCTGGCGAAGCTGCGACAGCGCGCCCAGCGCCAACCTTGCCGCGGCGATCATCCGTCGGCGAGCAGGCGATAGCCTGATCCGCGCGCCGTCTGCAGGTAAACCGGATTGGCGGGGTCGACCTCGATCTTGCGACGCAGGCGGTTGATCTGGACGTCGACCGTGCGCTCTTGCGCCGCCGTGCCGGCGCCGGACAGCGCCTCGCGCGACACGCTGGCGCCGGCGCTCGCGCACAGCAGCCGCAAAATCTCGCGTTCGCGCTCGGTCAGGCGAACGATCTCCGCGCCGTTGCGCAGTTCGCCGCGCTCCAGCGAGAAGCTGAAGGGGCCGAAACGCGCCACGGCGCTGTCGCCCTTGGGCGCCGGCGCACGCGTGCGGCGCAGGACCGAGCCGATGCGCAGCAGCAGCTCGCGCGGCTCGAACGGCTTGGCGAGATAGTCGTCGACGCCGATCTCGAGGCCGCGCACCCGGTCGGCCGCGTCGGAGCGGGCGGTCAGCATGACGATCGGCACGTCGGAGCGCTTGCGCAGGCTTTCGGCAAAGGCGAAGCCGTTTTCGCCCGGCATCATCACGTCGAGAACGATCAGGTCGAAGGAGAGGTTGGCGAGAAACTTGCGCGCTTCGGCGGCCGAGGCGGCGACCGTGACGCGGTGGCGGTGCTTGGAGAGATAGGCTGACAGCAAGTCGCGCAGGCGGCGGTCGTCGTCGACCACCAACAGATGGGCGGCGTCGTCGGCGAGCTCGACGGCGCTCATTTCGCCGTTCCCCGCCCGGAGACGATCAGCGCCATGACCCGTTCGCGCTCCGGCGCGTCGATCATCGCTTGCAGGAAGGTCGACGCCATCGCTTTCGCGCCCGGGCCGACTTCCTCGAGCGCGGCGGTGAAACGGCGGGTCTGCAGCTTGGCGAGATCGTGCGCCAGCTTTTCGCCCGCCTCGGTGGCGTAAAGCTGGCGATGCCGGCGATCGATCGCGCCGGCGCGCGCGTCGATGAAATTCTTGGCGACGAGTTCCTTGAGCACGCGGTTGAGGCTCTGCTTGGTGATCTTGAGGATGTCGAGCAGCGCGGCGATGGTCAAGCCAGGGTGGCGGCTGACGAAATGCAGCACGCGATGATGGGCGCGGCCGAATCCGAACGCCTCGAGCAGCCGATCGGCGTCGCCGACGAAATCGCGGTAGGCGAAGAACAGCAATTCAATCAGTTCGTAGAGCGGCGCCTCCTCCTGCGCCGCGACCGAGGTCGCCGCGGCGTGGCCGCCAATGCGCGTGGGTTCGGCCATTTAGGTCAGCACTGTTGACATATTGTCCGGCTCCTGCTAGCCATTGCCGCCAGACCTGCGGGGCTATTTAATCCGCGCCGGGATAAAATCAAAACCTGACCGGCACATCCGAGGAACGCGCTATGGCGGCCCAGTCTTTTGACGATCGCAACGGCTGGATCTGGTACGACGGCAAGCTCGTCCCCTGGCGCGACGCCAAAGTGCATGTTCTGACCCATGCGCTCCATTACGCCAGCGCCGTCTTCGAAGGCGAACGCGCTTATGGCGGCGCCATTTTCAAATCGACCCAGCATTCCGAGCGCTTGCGCAATTCGGCGCGCGTCCTCGATTTCGAGGTGCCCTACAGCGCCGCCGAAATCGACGCCGCCAAGGCGCAAACGCTGGCGAAGAACGGCTTGGTCGACGCCTACGTGCGGCCGCTCGCCTGGCGCGGGTCGGAAATGATGGGCGTCTCGGCCCAGAACAACAAGATCCATCTCGCGATCGCGGTGTGGGAGTGGCCGAGCTATTTCGACCCCGCCCAGCGGATGAAAGGCATCCGCCTCGACCTCGCCGAATATCGCCGGCCCGACCCCGCGACCGCGCCGTCGCTGGCCAAGGCGGCGGGCCTCTACATGATCTGCACCATCTCCAAGCATCGCGCTGAGCGGCGCGGTTACGCCGACGCGATGATGCTCGACTGGCAGGGCCGCGTCGCCGAATGCACCGGCGCCAACATCTTCTTCATCAAGGACGGCGTCATCCACACCCCGACGGCCGACTGCTTCCTTGACGGCATCACACGCCAGACGGTGATCGAGCTGGCGCGCCGGCGCGGCGTCGAAGTCGTCGAACGGCGCATCATGCCCGAGGAGCTGGCGAGCTTCAGCGAGTGCTTCATCACCGGCACCGCGGCGGAGGTGACGCCGGTCGGCGAAATCGCCGCGCACACGTTTACGCCCGGCTCGCTGACCGGGGCGCTGATCGACGACTACACCGCCGAAGTGACGCCGAAATCGAAGGCGGCGTAGGCCGCCTTCATTCAGCCCACCGCGCTGACGAAGCTGTCGAGCACCATCTTGCGGCCGGCGCGGTCGAATTCGACCGTCAGCTTGGGTCCGTCGACGGCGACGACGTCGCCGTTGCCGAACTTGATGTGGAACACCCGCGCGCCAACGGCGAACGACTCCGACGGCGTCTCGCGCGCGACGACCCGGCCCTCGATGACGCGCGGCGCCGCTTTTGTCTCACGCCCGGCGTTGGCTTGGGCGCGCCGCCAGCCCGGCGTCTCGTAGCGCGACGCGAAGGTCGGCTCGCGATCGAAGCGCGAAGCGGCGAAGACCTCGGGCCCGCCCTGGGCCTCGATCACTTCGACATGGTCGGCCGGCAACTCGTCGATGAAGCGCGACGGCGCCGAACTCTGCCACAGACCGTGCATGCGGCGGTTGGCGGCGAAATAGATCTTCGCCGCGCGGCGCGCGCGAGTCAGTCCGACATAGGCGAGGCGGCGCTCCTCCTCGAGCCCGGCGCGGCCATTCTCGTCGAGCGCGCGCTGGTGCGGAAACAGGCCTTCCTCCCAACCGGGCAGGAAGACGATGTCGAACTCCAGTCCCTTGGCGGCGTGCAGCGTCATGATCGAGACGCGATCCTCGCCATCGCCGCTCTCCGCCTCCATCACCAGCGAAACATGCTCGAGGAAGGCGCCGAGGCTGGGAAACTCGCCCATCGACCGCGTCAGCTCCTTGAGGTTCTCCAGCCGGCCTTCAGCGTCGGCGGTGCGCTCGGCCTTCCACATGTCGATCAGGCCGCTTTCTTCGAGAATGGTCTGGGCGAGTTCGTCGTGCGGCGTCGTTTCGACCGCCGCCGCCCAGCGATCGAAGTCGCGCAACAAATCGCGCAGGATGTGGCGCGGCCGCGCCTTCAGCTCTTCAGTCTCGATCATCGCCCGCGCCGCGCGCGTCAGCGATACGCCGGCGCTGCGTCGGTAAGCGTGCAGCAGGTTGAGCGTCGCCTCGCCGAGGCCGCGCCGCGGCGTGTTGTGGATGCGTTCGAAGGCGAGGTCGTCGTCCGGCTGAACGACGCAGCGCAGATAGGCGAGGGCGTCGCGAATTTCCGCCCGCTCGTAGAACCGCGGACCGCCGATCACGCGGTAGGGCACGCCCAGCGCGATGAAGCGTTCCTCAAACTCACGCATCTGAAACGAGGCGCGCACCAGGATCGCCATTTCCCTCAGCGAGGCGCCGGCGCGCTGCGCCGCTTCGATCTCGTCGCCGATGACGCGCGCCTCTTCCTGGCTGTCCCATAGACCGCCCACCGTCGGCTTCTCGCCCAAGCCGGCCTCGGTGTAGAGCGTCTTGCCGAGGCGGTTGTGATTGTGGGCGATGAGACCGGCCGCGACGGCGAGAATGTGGCCGCCGGAGCGATAATTGCGCTCGAGCCGGATCACCGTCGCGCCGGGGAAGTCGCGCTCGAAGCGCAGGATATTGTCGACGTCGGCGCCGCGCCAGCCGTAGATCGATTGGTCGTCGTCGCCGACGCAGCATAGGTTGCGGTGGCCTTGGGCCAACAGCCGCAGCCACAGATACTGGACGACGTTGGTGTCCTGGTATTCGTCGACCAGCATGTAGCGCCAGCGCCGCTGATAGTCGGCGAGGATTTCCGGCCGCTCGCGGAACAATCTCAGACCTTCGAGCAACAGGTCGCCGAAATCGACGGCGTTGAGCGACTTGAGCCGCTCCTGATAGAGTCGGTAGAGCGCCGCGCCGCGGCCGTTGGCGAACCCGGCCGACTCGTCAGCCGGAGCATGCTGGGGATCGAGGCCGCGGTTCTTCCAGCGGTCGATCAGCCCCGCCAGGGCGCGCGCCGGCCAGCGTTTGTCGTCGACGTTTTCGGCCCGCAGCACCTGCTTGAGCAGGCGCAACTGATCGTCGGTGTCGAGGATGGTGAAGTTCGGCTTCAGGCCGACAAGCTCGGCGTGGCGGCGCAGCACTTTCGCGCCGACCGAGTGGAAGGTGCCGAGCCACGGCATGCCGTCGGCGACGCCGGTCAACAGGCCGACGCGTTCGCGCATTTCGCGCGCCGCCTTGTTGGTGAACGTGACGGCGAGGATCTCGTGCGGTCGCGCGCGCCCCGAGGCGATGAGGTGGGCGATGCGGGTCGTCAGCACCCGCGTCTTGCCGACGCCGGCGCCCGCCAGCACCAGCACCGGCCCATCCAACGCCTCGACTGCGCGCCGCTGCTCTGGATTGAGGCCGGCGAGATAGCGGGGGCTAAGATGCGCGGACGCGCGCGCCGACAGCCGCAGCTCCGCCTCGGGCGGGACCGGCTCGGGCCAGACCGGAACGGGAGAGGAATCGCGGACCATGGCGAATCATGCTTCGCCAGACCGCGCCGCGCAACGATAATCGCCGCGCCCCGCGCCGGGACTCGGTTTTCCCCGCTGCTCTTCGGGTCAATTCCAGTTGTTGATCTGAATCGCCGCCGGCGTGAGAATCGCGGCGAACAGGCCGGGCAGGAAGAACAGAATCATCGGCACGGTCAGGGTCGGCGGCAGCGCCGCGGCCTTCTTCTCCGCCGCGTTCATGCGCTGGTCGCGACTCTCCTGGCCGAGCACCCGCAGCGCGGCGCCGAGCGGCGTGCCGTAGCGTTCGGACTGGATCAGCACGGTGGTCAGCGAACGGATCGATTCGAGACCGGTGCGGGCGTTGAGATTTTCGAACGCGGTGCGTCGATCCTGGAGATACGACATTTCAGCCGCGAGCAGGGTCAGCTCCTCCGCCATCTCGACGCTTTCGACGCCAATCTCGCTCGACACCTTGCGCACCGCGTGCTCGATCGACATGCCCGATTCGGCGCAGATCAGCATCAGGTCGAGCGCATTTGGATAGGCGCGTTCGATTGACTTCTGGCGCTTCGTGGTGGCGTTGCGCAGATAGATCTCCGGCGCCTTGATGCCGAGGTAGACCGCCGCCATCACGCCGCCGAGCTTGATCGCCAGCGGCTGCTGCCAATTGGCGATGACGAAGATGTAAACCGCTGCGAGGATCGCGAAGCCGATCGGCGCGATGAGTCGGCCGGCGACGAAGGCGTATTCAGCCCCGGCGCCCCGAAAACCGGCTTTGGCCAGCGTCTCCTTGGCCGTCTCGGTGCTCAGCCAGCTCGTCAAGTTGAGCGTGTCGACTAGCCGTTTGAGCATCGAGCTCGGACGCGACCGCAACTGGGTCCGATTGTCCTTGGCCGTGAGGCGTTCGCGCTCGCGCTGGCGGATGCGCTCGCGCTCGTCGGAGACGGCGCGAATGCGGCGCGCCAGATTGTCGGTTTGCAGCATCGGCACGACGACGGTCAGCGCCGTCGCCGCACAGCCGAGCGCGGCGAGCAGGAACGCCATGAAGTGCGCGTCGCCGAGCCTGTTGAGGACGAGATCGAGCATCGTCTGTCTCCGCCTAGAAGTCGAAGCTGATCATCTTGCGCATCATCACCACGCCGATGCTCATCCAGAAGCAGGCGATCGCAGCGACGATGCGACCGTGTTGAGTCATCCACAAGAGACTGATGTATTTCGGCGACG
>Ga0181520_10006453_pt1 | contig 17916 bp, 9 predicted proteins | sample PEATcosm2014_Bin_29_FD_132451 | JGI IMG/M metagenome (GOLD analysis project Ga0181520, IMG submission 132451) | Peatland microbial communities from MTU Mesocosm Facility, Houghton, MI, USA - PEATcosm2014_Bin02_30_metaG | ecosystem: Environmental > Terrestrial > Soil > Wetlands > Peat | place... | reverse complement strand
GGGGAAGATTACGGTGCCTAGCGCAAAAGAGGAGTTTTTCAAATCGTCGGGGCCACTGCTGACTACTGGGCAGCTTGCCAAAATCCTGAGCCGTTCCGAAGAAGGGCTGCGCATCAGCCTTCGGTCCGATACGGAGTTCTCGCGCCAAGTCAATGCAGCACGCAAGCGGTTTGGCCGTCGAGTATACTTCTCGACTGAGAAAATCGCTGAAATCATTGGACTTTCCTAGCCTGTGATCCATATCACCGAAAGATGTGGCTCCCGTGGTAGTCTGCGACCATGTTGAGAGGTGTTTTCCAACGGGCGGCGGGGGCCATCGTTTTGATGGGTTCATTGCTTGCGCCGCTTGGAGTTTGCCTGCAACCAACGCATACAGCCGCACATAGTTGCTGCTCGCACGCATCCAAGTCCCACCAATCCGTCGGGACAAATTGCTGCACCGCCAGTGCTCCTCTGCCAGCCGTCATCGTTGCGACCAACCTTCCTGGTTCGGCTCCAATGACCGTTGCGCGGGCGTTCGTCTCGCTGGATGTATCTGCCTCATCGAGCGAATTTCCGGTATTATCGGTGATTCCTCCGCACTCTCCGCCTACGGGCGTATTTATCTTAAGAATCTGAGACTTCACTTCCGCATTGGCTCTCTGGGGTGCGTGTCTCTGCGCCCTGGCGTTTCTCCTTTTTGCCGAATCACGCGGAGTCGAAGAGTGAAACCCATCTATGTTCTAGCGCCTTTTGTGCTGGCGCTGTCGATTGCCTGTTTGGGGCAGACGGAGCCGCGCTCCGTAGTTTCCCCTGATGCGGCGGTTGCGCCTTTGTCTGTTGATGATGCTGTTGAGGCTGCCCTTGAGAGCAATCCTGAGATTCGAGCGGCCGTACGGCGTTTGTCGCTGGCCCAGTTGAAGACCACGACCGCGCGCAGTCTCGACGATCCCATGCTGATGATGCGCGACTGGGATACACCACTGCGTCGGCCCTGGGATCTGAATCAGGCGCAACTGATGGTCTCGCTGCAACAGACCTTCCCCAGCCGCCTGAAGCGGGAGGCGCGCACCAAGCTGGCGGAAGACGACGCAGGCATTGAGGCCAATGACCTGGAGACACTGCGGCAGGAGGTTTCCGTCGAAGTCCGCAAACTTTGCATCGATTTGCTGCGCAATGCGGACGAAGTGCGGTTGCAGGCGCGTCAGAGTTCGCTGCTCAAAGAGGCTATAACCGCGTCGCTTGCAGAATACACAACCGGCAAGGCCCCGCAGGCAGACGTATTGCGCGCGCAGATGGCGCTGACACGGCTGAATGAGCAACTCATTGAACTGGAAGAAGAGCGGGACAACGCGCGCGCGCAGTTGAATGCCCTGATGGGCCGGCCTCCGGAGAAAGCAGTCGAGATTGCCGGCAGTTATGCGATTTCAGCCGCACTGCCATCCATCGAAGAACTGGAGCAAGCGGCCATTGAGCATAGGCCGGAGTTGGCTGCCTTGCGCGCGCAAGTCACGAAGTCCAGAGATGAAGGAAAGTTGACGCGGATGGCAATGAAGCCCGACTTCACCGTCGGTCTGGGCTATATGTTGATGCCCACCGGCTCGATGGCGCGCAACGCCTACATGGCGGAAGTGTCGTTGAATCTTCCCCGGCTCAATCGTGATCGTCACGACGGCGAGGCAAAGCAGGCCGATGCGGCAACTGACCTCTCGCAGGCGGAACTCGATGCGCGCGCTTCGACAGTGTTTCTTGAGATTCGGCAGGCACAGATCGAAGTGTTGGCCGCTGAGAAGCGCGTTAAGCTCTATCGCGACACGCTGCTGCCGCAGGCCGAGGCATCGTTCAAAGCCTCTACAGCTGCATACCAGAACAACCGCGCCGAGTTTATGAGCCTGATCGACGCACAGAACCTGCTGCTCGATATTCAGACTGCCTACTACAAGGCGTCGGCAGCTACAGACGAGGGCATGGCGCAGTTGGAACGCGCCATAGGCGCGCCAATTGTGAACCCAACGAACAGCAATATAGAAACCAACGGCAACAACGGGAGGAGAAGCAAATGACAGTGAAGGAAAAGAAGCTGTTTGCATTCGGTGTCGGCGCTGGAGTTTTGAGCGCGGCTCTGGTGGTTGGATTTCTGACAGCGAGGGAGATGCGCCCTGTTGCAGCGGCAGCGAAAACGGAAATCCCCGCCGCTTCCACTCGGTCCGATAACGGCCAGGCGGCGCTACAAGGCACCGAGTCCGGCACGATGGTCGAGCTTACTCCGGCAGAGATTACCGCGGCGGGCGTGCAGGTCGCCGAGGTGCGCACGGCCGCACTGAAGACGGACATTGCTGCCTTTGGCCGCGTGGAGCAGCCCGAGGCGCAGCTTGCCGCCGTGAGCGCGCGCATCAGTGGCCGCGTAGACAAGCTCTATGTGCAATACACCGGCGAGCGCGTGCGCAACGGACAGCCTGTAGCCGACATTTACAGCCCTGAAGTTGCCACCGCTATCGAGGAGTATCACCTGGCGGAGGAGAATCGCAATCAACTGAAGCAGTCGGACGATGCCTTTGCGCGCACGCAGGCCGACGCACTGGTCAGGGCGAGCCATCGCAAGCTGGAGCTTTGGGGGATCAGCGGCAAGCAGTCGGATGCGCCGGAGAAAGATGGCGTTCCTCATATCACCATTTATTCCTACGCCTCGGGAACCGTTGTCGATCGCAAGGTGACGCAAGGCCAGTATGTGAACGCGGGCGACATGATGCTGACGGTCGCCGATCTCAATCAGGTGTGGATCAAGGCGGATGTCTACGAGGAGCAACTGCCGCAGATTCGTCAAGGACAAGAGGTGAAGATCACTGCCGAGTCGCTGCCCAATAGGACTTTGCACGGTCATGTGGACTTCATCGAACCTGCTGCCAATCCGCAGACGCGCACGGTTCCAGTCCATATGCATGTTGCCAATCCGGAGATGCGCCTGCTGCCCGGCATGTTTGTCAACGCCACATTCGTAAGCCGTGCTGCAGCGCCGTCCATCGTGGTTCCACGCTCGGCAGTGCTCGATACGGGCACGCGCAAGATTGTGTATCTGTCCAGGCCCAATGGTGTCTTCGAGGCGCGTGAAGTGCAAGTGGGCGCAGCGACTGAAGACTTGTTTCCCGTGTTGCATGGGTTGACGCTGGGCGACAATGTTGTGCTTAACGGCAACTTCCTCATCGATTCGCAGGCTCATCTCGGCTCGGGAATGTCAGGGCTTTACGGCGGCTCGAAGGAATTCGCTGCAACCCAGCAAACGCCCGCCTCTTCAACGAATAAGAGCACAGAAGCAAGCGCGGTGAAGATCGACTTTCACGCCGATCCCAAACCGCTAAAGGTCGGCGAAGACAATCACTTCCATGTGACGCTGACGGATGCCGATGGCAAGCCCATCTCTGATGCGCGCGTTACGGTCACGCTCATCATGCCAGCAATGCCCTCAATGGGGATGCCGGAGATGAAGAGTTCGAGCGAGTTGGCGTGGAAGGCCGAAAGCAAAAGATACGAAGGCAATGGCCAGGCACCGATGGCGGGCACATGGACTGTGCTTATCGAGGCACGCAAGAACAACTCTGTCATCGCGTCTCTTCGCACTCATCTCAGCGCCCAGTAGGAGAGATCATGATCAACCGCATCCTTGAATTTTCGATGAAGAATCGCTGGCTGATCCTGGCCATCTACGCTGCCTTCGCGGTCTGGGGCTATTGGGCGCTGTTGCATACGCCCATCGACGCGATCCCCGACCTGAGCGAGAATCAGGTGATTGTCTTCACCGAGTGGCAGGGTCGCAGTCCGCAAGAGGTCGAAGACCAGATCACCTATCCGCTCACGGTCAACCTACAAGGGCTGCCGCACGTGCGTACGGTCCGCTCAGCCTCGGCTTTTGGTTTCTCGATGGTCAATGTCATCTTCGAAGATTCGGTGGACATCTACTTTGCGCGCACTCGCGTTCTGGAGCGGCTCAGCCTTGCTGGCAGCTTTCTGCCCGCGGGCGTGACGCCAATGATGGGTCCGGATGCAACCGGAGTCGGCCAGGTCTTCTGGTACACGGTCGAGGGTCCGTATGACAGCGGGACGCTTCACTCGATTCAGGACTGGTTCATCAAGTATCAGCTCAACTCCGTGCCTGGAGTAGCCGAGGTTGCCAGCGTCGGCGGCTTTGTGAAGCAGTATCAGATCGATCTTGATCCGATCAAAATGCGCGCTTACAACGTCGCCCTGAAGGATGTTGTCGGTGCGGTCGAACGAAGCAACAACAACGTCGGCGCAAAAGTGGTCGAAGCTGGCGACACAGAGAACATCGTGCGCGGCATCGGCCTGATTCGCAGCCTGGAGGACATCGAGGATATTTCGCTCGGAGCATTCAACGGTACTCCTGTCACGGTAGGAAATGTGGCCATCGTGCAGCTTGGCCCGGAGTTCCGGCGCGGTGTTCTGGACAAGGACGGCAAGGAAGCCGTCGGCGGAGTCGTCGTCATTCGCTACGGAGCCAACGCGCGCGAGGTGATCGAAGCCATCAAGAAGAAGGTCGGTGAGATTCAGCCGGGGCTTCCTACGGGCGTGAAAATCGTTCCCTTCTATGACCGCAGCATTCTCATCGATCATGCAGTTGGCACGCTGCGCCACGCGCTGATTGAAGAAATCATTCTGGTCACACTCGCGCACATTCTTTTTCTTTGGCACTTCCGCAGCATTCTTGTCGTCACCATTCCGCTGCCGCTAGCGGTGCTGGGCGCATTCCTGTTCATGAAGGGCGCGGGCATCTCGTCGAACATCATGTCGTTGGGTGGAATCGCCATTGCCATTGGTGTGCTGGTCGATGCGGGAATCGTGATGACCGAAAACGTGATTCGTCAGGCAGAGCGATACGAAGAGGAGCATGGCAGCTATCGCGAGCACATCTGGGAGATCACGCTGAATGCCGCGCGACTTGTAGGCCGGCCCATCTCCTTCGCCATGGTCATCATCATTCTTGCATTCATTCCGGTCTTTGCGCTCACCGGCATGGAAGGCAAGATGTTCCATCCGCTGGCCTTCACCAAAACCTTTGCCATGGTCTGTTCCACCATTATGGCCATTACGCTGGTGCCGGTTCTTTGCACCTTTCTCGTTCGCGGTAAGCTGCATCGCGAAGATGAGAATCCAGTAATGCGCGTTTTGCACGCCATATACCGGCCCGTGCTGGGTTGGGCTTTGCGCCAGAGGATTATCACGCTGAGCGCAGCGCTGGCGCTCTTCGGGGCAGCGGTCTACACCGCAACGACCATCGGCTCCGAGTTTATGCCTCCGCTGGATGAAGAGACAGCGCTTTTCATGCCCATCACCGATCCACGCATCTCGCTGACTGAAGCGACGAAGATTCTGCGTCAGCAGGATGAAATTATCGCCGCCGATCCAGCCGTTGCAATGGTGGTGGGCAAAGTAGGCCGTGCGGAAACTTCGACCGATCCGGCTCCCGTGAATATGTCAGAAACAACCATCACCTTAAAGCCGAAAGAACAATGGCCCAAGGGACTCACAAAGGACGCCATCCTCGCGCGGCTTGATGAAAAGCTACAGATTCCCGGCGTGACGAACATCTGGACACAGCCGATTCGCAATCGCATCGATATGCTCTCCACCGGCATCCGAACGCAGATCGGCATCAAAGTCTTTGGTCCCGATCTGAGCGCGATCGAAAAGAAGTCGGAAGAGATCAAGGAAGTTGTGAGCCAGGTGCCAGGCGCGACCGATATCTATGCAGAACGAACGACTGGTTCCCCGTATCTGGAAATGACTGTGGACCGCCCGGCTGCGGACCGTTACGGTTTGAATGTCGCTGACGTCGAGGATGCGATTGAAACTGCTATTGGCGGTAAGAATCTGACCACGACAATCGAGGGACGTCAGCGTTTTCCGGTCCGGGTGAGGTATGCGCGCGACTTCCGCGAAAACCCGCAGCAGCTTGGTGATGTGCTTGTCACGGGCAGCAACGGAGCGCAAGTTCCGTTGAACAAAGTGGTCAACATCAAGACGACGCTGGGACCATCCATGATTTCGAGTGAGAACGGTCTCCTGCGCGGCTCAGTTTTGTTAAATGTTCACGGTCGCGATGTGGGCGGTTTTGTCGATCAGGCCCAACGGGCAGTGGCTCAGCAGGTCAAAATGCCGCCGGGCTATTACATCGAGTGGAGCGGCCAATACGAAAACCAGATCAGCGCCCGCAAACGGCTGGAACTGGTCATTCCAATTGTGCTTGCAATCATCTTCGTCCTGCTCTATCGCACCTATGGCTCCGCCAAAGAGGCAGCACACGTACTACTGGCTGTGCCCTTCGCGCTCTCTGGAGGCATATTCCTCGTCAAGGCGCTCGGTCTCAATTTCTCAGTTGCCGTATGGGTTGGCTTCATCGCGCTCTTTGGAACCGCCGTGCAGACCGCCGTGGTGATGGTCATCTATCTGCGCGAAGCGGTGGCGCGGCGCATCGCCGCCGAAGGCCAACTCACACGCGCCGGCCTGCACGCTGCCGTGATGGAAGGCGCATTGCTGCGTCTTCGCCCCAAGGTGATGACAGTGGCCACGGTGGTTGCAGGCCTGCTGCCGCTCATTTGGTCCACGCGAACCGGCGCGGAGTTTATGAGGCCGCTAGCCGCCCCCGTGCTCGGAGGAATGCTCAGCTCACTTGTTCACGTGCTGATCGTAACGCCGGTCATCTTCACCTGGCTTTGTGAGAGGAAACTGCTACGAAACCGGGTGGAATGATGGGGTACAACCTCTGTTCATGAGCAGCCGTTTGCATTCGTTGAGGAGTCCATGCGGATTCCTGACATTCCAGAACGCCGAAGGGTTGTTGCTGGAATTAGAGCAGAACTGCTCTACGCCCCCTCAACAACTTGCGTAACTATGGTTCGAATGTCATCACGTCCGCTCGAATTCGAACCATTTTCAAGCGTGTGGTCGCTACGAGGCGTAAAGGCCGCTGCGCGCCGCTGACGCGATGGCCTACGGCAGCCTTGACCCCTCTACGCTTGTTGCCACGGTAATAATGCTCTCCTTTTCCCAGGAGCCTACGGGACATACCATCCGGAAACATAACCATTGCTGGCGGACGCACGATGCACAGCTTATGCTTTCCATCCTGGCTCCGCTGCACGGTCCAACCGTCACGGTCACATCGAATCAAAGACCTCAAATCCCCGTCCTGATCCAGCTTGTAAGCAGCCTGCCCTTCACTTGACGCAGCCCAGGCAGACACCGCTTTTACATCGAGCGCACGGGCATATCCATTTGTATTACCGATAACATATCCCCAATAGAAGGCTCCACCAATCAAAAGCATTCCTACGACCGCTGCGCCACCGAGCCACTGAAGCCATGATTTACGGGCCGTGATTTGTGCGACCGTCTGAGCGGCCCGCGCAATTTCCCTTTGCGCAGACTTTACGACGGCGTTGCCCACAGTTTCTTCTATGCGCGCCTTCTTTGCCGCAGGATCAGTTTCAGCCAGCCTGCGAGCACTGTCTAGCGAAGTCGCGTACCTTGCGAGCGATTGCGAAATCAGTTTGTCGATTTGTTCCGGCATCTGTTTCGCCAGATCAAGATGATGGCCAAGTAAAAAAGCGATGGCCCATATCGCATCGTTATCCCGAATACCTAGTTCTTTGCCGATGCGATTGAAACGGTTCGTTTCTTCAGGACTCGGAGCACGGCCATAGATTGAGCAAAAGGCTGTATCGAGATTCATGCAACAACCCCATCGAAGACCGATGCACACTCCTTTACCCAGCGGTTTACTCTGCGCGATTTCCGATGGGCGCGACCTCAATAATTCTTTCAATCGTCAGACGCTCGCTGTGTAGCAGATCGGAGATGCGGTCTGCCACCTCCGGGAAATTGAAAGTCTTACCCTGAGCCTCTACCGTTGCCCTGATCTTTGAATTGTTGTATAGCTCAAATTTGCCTTCCGGCCCGTGATACAGATTGCGAAGAACATGGGTCGTGTGGCCGCCGACTGTGTCCAGATATTCCTTCAAGAGTTGGAGGCTATCCCGCTGTGAATTGATTACCCACAGCGTTACCAACTCGCGCCCCAGTTCTTGCATGGACTCTGTGAGCAGCGTTCCGTAGAGTTTTACGCCCACCCCACTGCGAGCGGGTGTATTGACGACCACGGTTTCATCGGGCTGCACGGCGAGACGATTCACAAGGTCCATCCATCCGTCCTTTTCGTCCAGGTTGATGTAGACGGTTTCGACTGTCTTTCCATACGCCTTGCCGACATCCGGATTTGCAGTATCCGCGTCAATCAGCAACAGTTTCTCGTCGCGCTTCGAGAGGTAATGAATCAGAGACATCGAGACGATGCTCTTGCCGACGCCACCCTTTGAACCGCTTACCATGTACACAGGCTTTCCCATACTTCCTCCTCAGATTTCCTTGTCGTCTTCGATTACCGTGAATGTTCCCTTTTTCGCCGCAACTGTGCTTAGCGGGACTGCACTAGATTTTGCGGGCGCAGCCGGAGCAGTCTTCGCAAGCGATTTCTCTTGGGCTTTCAGTTGAATACCACCGCGCACCTTCATTGATTTTCTTCCGGGTTTCAGATATTGCCGCGCGGTCGAGATTGTCATGCCGAGGCCAACACCCTTGAGATCATCGAGCACCGTTTCGAGAGTGTGTCCGGCAGCGAGTGCTTCCTTGGCCTTTCCACGCAGTTTTGCAAATGCTTCTCTGCGCGAATATCTTTTCTCCGCAGGAAGAGGAGGAATTGCAATCCGTTTATCCAAGGCCGCGATGGCAGCTTGGAGCATTGCCTCGGTGATTACTTCTCTTTGTGTCATCAAGTTCCTCCGTAGAGTTTCCTGCAACGAGGAATACATGCAAAATAGCACGAGAGGAGATCAGAATAAAAATGTGATAACGCCTTTATTTATAGGGTGATGCGTAGTTAGTAGAATGTGGGCGTAATTTGGCGTAATAGTGCGTATCAAAATAATTATTGCGACGATTTCTGTGAGCGATGTGGCCTTGCGTGAAAGTCGTTTCTCGGATAAGTTGTGAATGTAACGCGCTATGTGTTGGAAGAGCGGTACAGGATGCGGGTTATCCGTACACATGGCTTCGCCCTGTGTCGTCTAACCCGTCGCCTGCAATGCTCCGCGCTACGCTTGTCTCATCGAGGCTCATCCTGAAACTAACCGCGCACGCTACGCGTAGAGAAAACACCATGCCGTTCACTTCACGAACCAATGATCGCGCCTCCTCACGATTTGAAATGCGATTGACGGCGGCAGAGCGTCAGCAGCTTCGCGATGAGGCCGACCTTGCCGGGATGAGCATAAGCGAGTTGGTTCGCAAGCGCACTTTTGGCAAAACGATTCACGCCGCAACCGACCTGATAATGATTCGCGAGCTTCGCCGGTTGGGTGGATTACAGAAGTACACGAAAACAAGTTCGCCCCGCACTTTGAAGTGGTGGACGAGTGCAACGCGACAATCCGCGCATTGCGCGCAGCCATCGAACGAGTCGCCAACCATGATCGTTAAGTACATCGCCAATCCGAAGACGCAATCGAGCAAGGCCGCGCGCATTGGCAGCCTGCTCGACTACATCGAGGCCGATGGACGCGCCGACGCACAGAAAACGGAGTACAGTGGCGCAAACGGAAACTTCTATTCGGACTCGCAGCAAGGGCAGCGCGCCGAAATGGTCGCTCTTGCAATAGAAGCGACTCGCAGTAAAGACCCCGTAGATCATTGGCTGTTGAGCTGGAAGGAAGGCGAGCAGCCGACGCAATCGCAATGCAAGGAAGCCGTCGAAATTCTGAAACGGCATCTCGGTATGAGCAGCGGCCATCTCGCCGTTTTTGCATTGCACCGCAACACGGAGAACTATCATCTTCATGTCGTTCTCAATCGCGTTCATCCCGATACGTTGCGCGTAGAAGACAAGGGATGGTGCATCGACAAAGCGCACAAGGCCATCGCGGAGATTATCCGCGCGCAGGGTTGGGAGGCAGAGAGAAACGCTCGCTATGTCGCCGACCGCAGCGGTCAGGTCACACGAGCCAGCGGTGTGCGCGAGCCTCAGCCTCGCTCGAAAGCGCGGGACCATGAAAACGCCACCGGCGAGAAATCCTGCGAACGAATCGCGCAGGAAAAAGCCGCACCAATTTTGCTCAATGCAAAATCGTGGGCGCAGGTGCATGAAGGGCTTGCCCAGGTTGATATGCGCTACGAGCGGAAAGGTTGCGGCGCAATGCTTTGGGTGGGAGACCAGCCGCTCAAGGCCTCTTTCATCGGTCGTGAATTCAGCAGGTCACGGATGGAAGAGCGGCTGGGCGAATTTCAGCCTGATAGCCGCGGCAATACAATGCTGCTCCTGCCGTGCACAGCCGAGCCTCTTCGTCCGGATATGCCAGCGAACCGGGCTGAGTATCGCGAGTCCCTCGTAGCCAACCGCAAACAAAAGGATGCTGCTCAGATCCAGCAGCGCATGGATCATCGTGCAGCGCGTGAGTTCCAGTCTGCGGAGTTCCGCAAAGAGCGGTCCGCGCTATACCAGGGCGGCAAGTGGTCCGGCGATGCCTTGAATGTCGCCAGGAGCCTCTTAGCCGCCGACCACGCCAAGCGCAAAGCCGAGCTGATGGAGCGACAGAAGCGTGAGCGGGACAATCTCCGCATGAGGTTCGGCCGGCGGAAGACCTTCGAGCAGTTTCTTGTAGAGCAGGGAGAGCCACAGCTAGCGGAGCAATGGAGGTATCGGGATACAGAAACCCCCGAAACCGCAATTCTCGGAGACGGTGACGAGATACCACACAAGCGCGACATCCGCGACTTCACCGCGCAGGTGCGTCAGTCCGCGCACACGCAGTTGGCTGAAATCCACTATTCATCGCGCTCTGATCCAAGCCGCGTCAGCTTTACGGATCGCGGCAAGCGCATTGATGTCTGGCAAGCGCAGGACCAGGCCGCTGTACTGGCCGCGCTCCAGTTGGGCGCGCAGAAGTGGAGAACGGTGACCATCACCGGCCCCGGCGAATTCAAGCAACTCTGCGCGCAGCTTGCCGCGCAGCATGGATTCAAAATCAGCAATCCAGAGTTGCAACGGGAGATCGTTCGCGGCCCCGGCGAGGGCCAGCCAGTTCCGGTAATTCCGGCTGGAATAACGTCGCCGAACTCGGCATATCAGATGCACAGAGCCGACATCCTCAACCGCATCGAGGTGCGGAACGCCTCGCAGCTTGATTGGATGATTGCGGTAAGAATGCGCGTAACGGGCCACGATCAACAGGCCATCACGCAAGCCCTGAAGGAAAACGCCAGCCAGGGGCGCGAGGCAGAGAACCGCAATTGGACCAACTATACCGAGCGCACCGCCGAGGCTGTCTTCGGCCCGCGTGGCGACCGGGAGTGCGCCCGTAGCGAACAACGCGCTGAGGCATGGGCTCAGGTCGAAGGCCGCGATCAAGCGCACGAACGCCAGGTGCAGCACAGCCAACGCCGGAAGATTCCAGAGCGTGGCCGGAGAGACTTTGAGATCGAATGAATTTGCTTCGCTGGTCGACCGCCGTTCCCCTTCCGAAAACAACAGCGGAATCGGATGCCTAGTGTCGTGCGATATATGGCGCAGAATGAATAAGACACACGACGAAGACTTGTCCAGTACCTAGGCTTCCGAATCGGAAGATGATTTGGCGTAAACCTAGAACTTTCCCAGCGACGTCGGCGTTTACCGGGATTAATATTAGAGCTAGCTCCTAACCCCAGCTCATTGAGTGCATTGACCTGCTCTTGTCAAACGAGACCCCAGTGAAACGTTACCTCGTCCGACATTGCAGGAATCCTGAAGGCAGATATGGCGATTACGAAGGCACGCATTGAAGACGCTCTGGACGATCTGATCGCCCACTTAGACTGCTTTCGATTCCAATCACTTGGAGTTATCCTGGCGACGCAGAAATGCAAGCCCCTGGTCGCACATGAGAAGATGAACGACCTTGGTCTGGATGCTTATGCGCCTGGCACGGAGTTCGAGGATCGGCGCGGCAGAGGGGCAGCTTGCTCCATTACTGCAACGCTTGCCAAGGTCCGGGCGGACATCAAGGAAGCCCAAAAGGAATTCAAAGACCTGGGCGTCCTCTACTTCGTGACTCCTCGGCCAGTGACGGAAAAGAAAAAGAGGAAGGACGAGGAGTGGGTCCAGAAAGTCGAGCGGGAGTATGGTATCACCCTGATCGTCATGTCCCGGGAACACGTAGTCACCGCGCTCCTCTCACCTGAGAATGCTGCTCTGTGTGCTAGTCACCTTCACATCCAGTCGGAAGTGGGCCGATCACTCGAAAAGGTAATAGGCGACTGCCGCATGGCAATCGAAGAGGTCAATACAGCCTGGAAGTCGAAGGTCGAAGGCATCCCTCTGATCGAGCTGAGCGCCGGCCGTCTCACCGCCAATGGCATGGAAACCGGTTCGCACGTGGAACTGGCCGACCTTGAGGACATGCTGGCACAAGGCCTGCGCATATCGCTTGAGGCCCCGGCGGGCCGCGGGAAGACGACGACTTTGGTGCAGCTCGCAGAACGCAGAACTGCCGCTGGCAGTCTGGCGTTTCTTATTGATCTTCCATCCTGGGCGCAGGAGTCGAAGGACATTCTCGACTTCATCGCGGGGATGCATCCATTCAAGGCGCGCTCCATTGATGCTTCGACGCTTGCACAGTTGTATCAGTCGCAGCCATTCGTCTTTTTGCTCAACGGCTGGAATGAGATTGCAGAGGCGGACATGCAAAGGGCTAGCACAGCTCTGGGCGCTCTTGTGCGAGACTACCGGGCGGCGGGAGTTCTGGTTGCGACGCGTGTCCATCAGGTGACGCCACCCCTGCCCGGAACCACCGTCCGTACAAGGCTTAGACCGCTCATCCCGAGGCAGCGCGCGGAATATGTCTCCAGCAGGCTTACTGACCAGGCTCCGAATCTCCTGTGGCAATTGAGTAACGACCCGGTCTTGGACGACCTCACACGCACGCCCTTCTTCCTCGCGGAAGTAGTGTCGATCGCCGCTGTAGGCAAGGACATTCCGAAAACGAAAATGGGCGTGCTCCGCGAAGTTATACATCTGGTTGAGAGCGATCCCGCGCACCGCAGCGCCTTGGAGGGCAGTCCCCTATTCGGGCAAGCGGGCGCATACCTCACTATCCTTGCATCCACGATGACATCGAAGGGCCAAGCCCAGCTCGCAGATTGGGAGACAAGGCAAGTTCTGATTCGGACGCACAGCAAGATGCGTGAGGCGGAACAGAGCGACGCAACGACTACCGGCCTTCAGGTTCTCGATGCGCTTACGTCACACCACGTTCTCGAAAAGCTGGAATACCCACATTCCGCGCATAGGTTTGAGCATCAGCAACTCCAGGAGTTTTATGCGGCGAAGTTCTTGAAGAAAGAACTGCTGGAACTGACTGCCGGATCGAACGCGAATGCATCACTGGATGAGCTTTCAGCATCTGAGCGTGCCGAAGCGTTCAAGGTCAGGTACATCAACGAGTCTGCATGGACCGAGCCCCTGTATATGATCGCAAGCAACCTGAACGCAGGTAGCAAGGATGAGGTCCGCGCCGGAGCGTTGCTCGTCTTGCTTGCGCTCGATACCGACATAATCTTTGCATCCGAGTTATTTGGCCGGTCCTATCGCGAGGTTCAGAATCTGGTTGCGGATCGGTTGACCAGCCGTATTCGACAGATGTGGATCAGCACCGAGAAGTATCGCCGCTCTTATGCGCTCACCGCGATGGTCGCAACTGGGTCGGATTTGTTCAAAGATCAGATTGCGCCGTTCCTGAAGGGTTCCGGAGGCACTTCGCGGTTCGAAGTTTACAGATCGACAAGCAAATTCCGGTTGTCGAGCCTAGGCCCCGACTGGCAGCAGGAGGTAGGCAGTTGGGACGAAAACGCGCGGCTGACCTTCGTCTCCGAGATGAACCACGTCGCCGCGCCTCTGCGAGAGCTGGCTGCATTCGCATTGCGGGATCCGAGCGTCAAGGTGCGGGCGCGCGCATTCTCAAATCTTATGTGGATCAATACTGACGAGGAGACCACCAGGCTGTTAACAGGTGTCGATGAACAGGCTTTTGAGATCGCGGTGGAGACCACTCCCTTACGCAACACTCATCCCATATTTCGAACACGCGCGCTGGCAGTGTACAAGAAGGTGCTGCGGGAATCTTCCGATCCTGAAAAGCGATTCATGGCTGCGGGGAACGCTGTGCTGATGGGTGAACTCGATGCTCGGCCCGCTCTGGTGCAGTATCTCGATCAGTGCGACACCGATCGGGTTCGTGCGCTGGCACAGCGCGAATTGCGGCCTCTATTGGACGCCCTATCGTTCGATCCCGCTTGGCGCACGACTTGGGTTATCCGCCGCGTGCTCGAAGGAGCACTGAGCACTGCGGAATGGAGTAGGTTCATTGTCGCCGTTAATGAGGACATCAAGAACCAGTTGCTCGCACGGCTGGAAACAGAAGATCTTTCGCTAGGTCGCGGTCCCGGCGTGCAAGGTCTTTTGCGCTTATGTGCGGACTCAGAAATGGCGTGCCGTATCTTCTGCCGCATTGTTGAGCTTCAACGCACCATAAACACGGCAAACTCGGTGAGGTCGCAGGAGAATATCACGCTAGCGCAGCGGCTTGCAGGTCTCGAACGTCAGCTTGAAAGTTTTCTCCGTAGCCTGCCGGTACAAATCATGGTGGATGGTGTTCTTGCCTCGTTGTCCCCTGAATTCTGTCTGGATGAGTTAGCGGCATGGGCAGAACTCTGGGATTGGGGAATGGATAACGAGTCAGACATGCATGAAGTTCTGACTGACGCATCGCGAGAAGCGGCCCGTGCATACCTTCGCGATCACATTAGACGCCTTCGGCAACCTGAGTCCGGCACTCCAGTCGAGGCAAGCATCGTTTGGCGGAACCGCAGTAACGAAAGCGAACGGCTCTCGACGGTGGTGAATCGCAAATGCAGTCACCGAGCACAGATAGGGAACGAAAAGTCGCCCAGTGTCCTGGATTCCAGCGGGCGAAGTCCGCCAGATCATCACTTACTGAAGCGTACTCGAATAGCATCGCTGCGCTCGCGTATCTGCCCGGCCAGGGCCTCGGTTACTGGGTGTTCGATTCCTGTCTTGTCCAGATTTGAAAGAACCACTTCGGCCAATTCCGGCACGCGGCGGCGCACAAGCGGCTTGGCAAGTCCGGCATCTTCGGCCAGTTGCTCGAAGTTTGCCTTCGAAACTTTGTCGGAGGAATACTCGCCGCCGATCTTCATCGCCATCTCGCGGGTTAGTTCGGGATAGTAGCGAGTGCTGACGAGGTCGTAGAGGGGCGCAAGCCGCGTCTCCAGATTGGTCGTACTTGCTCCGCCGCTCGCCGCTCCCGCGCCGCGATAGAGCAGAGAAAAATTCTTGCCGTGCGCGTCGTTGTTGCCGACAAGGAAGTTAAAGATCACCGCGTCCAGCATCCGCGCCAGGTCGAGGACCGGCGCGCTGGAGACCTCACGCAGCAGAGCGAAACACTGTTTGAGCGACGGCCCACCTTCCTTTTGATACTTGTTCTCGGAGACGATGCCCAGTGCTTGGCAGAAGTCCTCCTGATGCAGGCGTTCAAGCGTTACGCCTTCTGGACCCTGGCTGTGCGTCCGGTCGTAACGTTCGACCAGCAGGTATTCAACGTCTTCTACACGCCGGATTTCAGTTTTTGCCACTGGCAGGCCAACCACCGCAGCGAGTCTCATGCAGTAGGCTTCGTTGAAAACGACTCCGGCGAACCGCTCCACGGCGGGCTTCAGAATATGCGTGCTTGGCGCGCCGCCCAGGGGGAGCGAGATGGCATCGCCCTCCACGCGCACTGCGATCTTGTCCTGTGCACCGGCAAGAGAAAGGCGAATGCCGGTCTCGCCAGCCAGCAACGGACGGCGCGGCAGTTCCCGGAGAATCCCCGCCAGCTCAGACGAGGAAAGCGCTCGGTAGTGGTGGTCAGGCGCGGGCAGGGCTTCGCCAGCGGGAAGGAACGTGACAGCGCCCGCGCACTCCCCGCCGATCCGTTCCAGCATCGCGTAATCGTTGCGAGCACTGATGCCCAGGTTGCGGGCGATGATCTCGCGCTTGCTCTCCTCCGGCAGAACACCGGCGAAGTAGCCCCGGCATTCCTTGCGCGAGAAGCGCTTCCGCCGCAGAGGCAGCGAGTGGGACAAAGGCGTGGCGTCGGGCCGTTGCAGCCAGCTCTCCGCGTAGTTAAAGACCATCTGGCCGCCGTCATCTTGGATGAGATGGCCGACCAACTCGCGGTGCAGGTAAACATCCAGGGTTCTCGCCATGCGCTACTCCTCACCCTCGGAGACCGCAGGCGGCGTCAGAGCGATCCCGATTCCCAGGGTTTGCAAGACAGTGAGAACCTTGCCAATTTGGCAGGTTTCCTTGCCTTTTTCGAGTTCAATAATGAAGCGCAGCCCCGTACCGGAGGTCAGCGCCAAGTCCTTTTGCGTGACGCCCAACCGTTTTCGGCTTTGCCGGACAATTTGGCCGATCTCTTGTGCTGAATATTTCATCGATTCACCGCAATTATTCCCGTACGGGAATGGTGATGCATTATTGATACGAAGTCAAGGGAAAAGTTACCGGTCGGGAACAAATCACACAATCAACCCCGCTTTGCGTCATATATTCCCGTTCGGGAATATATGACGCATTTTGGAAGGACGCGTATTGAGGCTGTTCAGGGAATGCATATGGTCCCGGCGAGTCCCATTTTCCAGTTTGCCTTCTACTCAGAAAAGGCACCCAATCGTGCCGAAGCTTCAGGCCTATATTGAAAAGGGACCCTCCATCGGATTCTTGAGGTTTTTACAGCCTGAAGCTCCCCGCTTGGATCGATGCACCCACACTACTCTGGTTCAAAGATCGGCCGCTCTATGTTCGAGATAACTGGCGATCACGTATTGCTCCTTAATGACGAAGACCTTCGTATGCTCGTTGGCCGTCTATGCGAGGCCGAGGCCAGGAGGGGCGGTTTCTCCCCGCTCGGGGTTACATGGGGCGGAGATCAGGACGCAGCCGACGGCGGGCTTGACGTTCGCGCATCCCTGCCGGGACAGGTGGGACAACAACTGAACTTGCCGCGCTCGTTGACCGGGTTTCAAGTCAAGGCTCAAGATATGCGACGGGCCGCCATCCTCGCCGAGATGAAGCCTGGGGGAACACTTCGGTCCGTTATCCAGGAACTCGCTGATGCTGCTGGTGCCTACATCATTGTGAGTTCGAAAGGATCAGTTTCCGATACCGTACTCCGCGCTCGTCTCGCGGCGATGGCTGAGGCCGTGCGTGGACTTCCAAATGCTAGCTCACTGTACCTCGATTTTTATGACCGAAACCGTGTTGCAACATGGGTTCGAGAACATGTGGGGCTTTGCTTTTGGCTGCGCGAGAAGATTGGAAGGGCGATCCACGGCTGGAAACCGCATGGGTCGTGGGCTACGACAAGCGAGAGCCCAAAGTCAGAATATCTCCTAGACGAGGCACTGCGCGTCTCCGGCCGTGATGGGCAGGGGAAAAGCCTCTCCGCGCTTGAGGGCATCCAACAAATGCGAGCCCGCCTCTCGTCAGAGCTGGGTGTGGTTCGACTCATCGGACTCTCTGGTGTCGGCAAGACGAGGTTAGCTCAGCCACTGTTCGATGAAAGACTCGGTCAGGGCGCTCTTGATCCATCGCTTGCCGCATACACTAATTTGTCCGACGGGCCCAATCCCCAACCGGTTGCAATGGCTTCTCATCTTTTGGCACAGGGAATACGGGCGATCCTGATCGTCGACAATTGCGGACAGGAACTTCATCGGCAGCTTTCAGAGGTTTGCAGGGCATCAGGAAGCCATCTCAGCTTGCTAACCGTCGAGTTC
>Ga0181520_10006452_pt1 | contig 17920 bp, 14 predicted proteins | sample PEATcosm2014_Bin_29_FD_132451 | JGI IMG/M metagenome (GOLD analysis project Ga0181520, IMG submission 132451) | Peatland microbial communities from MTU Mesocosm Facility, Houghton, MI, USA - PEATcosm2014_Bin02_30_metaG | ecosystem: Environmental > Terrestrial > Soil > Wetlands > Peat | place... | reverse complement strand
TGCTGAAGACTCCTCCTCCGGCCGATGCAACCACTGCGGACCTGGTGGTTCTGGCTAGCAAGGGAGGCAAGGAGTGCCAGAAGCTTGATACGGTTTCGGTTCAGTTGACCGACCTGCAGGAGATGCAGAACCAGATGCGGGCGACGGTCGACCAGGGACTGAAGGAGTTGCAGGACAAACAAGGCAAGGGTGGATTGCCTCCTGCGCCGCCCTCGGCGCTGGCTCCGCCAACTCAGACCGAGTACGCCCAGATTGCTCCGCCATCCACTCCTCAGGATGAGGCTGATTTGAAGCAGCAGGACCAGCAAGCCGATCAGGCCGAGCAGGAAGTAACTGCCGATGCGGCGCAAGACAGCGGAGCCCCGGTCAGCGAGGCTCCGGCAGCTCCTGTCTCTGTCGAACTGGGGCAAAGCCTTAACCAAGTGGAGGGTGCGATGGGCGCGCCTCAGCGGGTGGCCAGGCTGGGACCGAAGGTGATCTACTACTACACCAACGGCATGAAGGTGATCTTCATTGACGGCAAGGTGACGGACGTACAGTAAGACACGCAGCAAAACCCGGCCCGTGAGAGAGTTTTACATTCTTTCCCGGGCCATTTTTTTGCCTTAAATGCACCCCGGCCTTTCAGAATCAACGAGGAAGGTTCTTGCCGGGCGGACGTCGCTCAAGAAGCTGGAGCGGTATCTTACCTCTGAAAGATGGCTGTGGCTTGCGCGGCAAGGCAAAGGTTTTCATAACCACACACTGAGTTGCAAGTAACGCATTGTTGGAAGGCCGCAGGGCTTTGGCCAGAGCGGAGCAGGCAATCTCCAGCCCCAAGAGCTTGGACAGATCCTCTCCACCCAAAACCTGATTCACTTCAGCTCTCGACCGTACGCTTCAATTGGCCGCAGGCGGCATAGATGTCGCGGCCGCGGGGCTTGCGGACAAAGGAAGGAATATCGGCGTAAGACAATGTCTTACGGAATGCTTCCACGGCCTCCGGCAGCGGCGTGGAGTAGTCGATCCCAGGGCCTGGATTCCAGGCGATCAGGTTGACCTTGGCGTTGAGGCCCGAGCGCCGGAGCTGGCGTGCCAACTCACGGGCGTGGGAGAGCTGATCGTTGATACCGCCCAGCAGCACGTACTCGAAAGTGATGTGCTCGCGCGGGCGGAGTTGGAGTTGGCGCGCGGCATCGATCACCTCGGCGATGGGCCACTTGCGGTTAATGGGCATGATTTCGCTGCGAATTGCATCGTTGGGCGCGTTGAGGCTGATGGCCAGCCGAGGACGCAATTCCAGCGGCTCCTGGGCAAATCGCAAGATACCGGGAACGATGCCGCTGGTGGAAACCGTCATGCGGCGCGGGCTGAGACCGGACTCGCGCGTGAGCAGGCGCACGGCGGCCATAAAGTTGTCGAAGTTGAGGAATGGCTCGCCCATGCCCATGAAGACCAGATTGACGCGGTCGCGACCGGCTTCTACGGCGTGACGGTCGAGAACAGCCAACACTTGACCGGCGATCTCGCCCGCTGTGAGGTTGCGCAGCAAGTTCAGTTTGGCGGTGAGGCAGAACTGGCAGTTGACGGCGCAGCCGATTTGGCTGGAGACGCAGATCGTCGCGCGGCGGGATCGGTTGGCTTCCCAGCTCCGAAGATCCCCACCGGAGTCACCCGAAGTTGGCGAAGCTTCCGCATCGCTCTCGTCGCCCGATTCGCCGTCGTCGCCTTCGGGCATCCAAACCGTCTCCACGGTCTGGAGCGCTTCACCCTCTCCATGGCACTCCATCAGATAGCGCTCGGTTCCATCGGTCGATTGAAAGACCTGCGCGATGCTTGGCCGGCCCACCTGCCAGCCCTCCGCGGCCAGCCTCTGGCGCAGTGCTTTGGGCAGGGTGGTGATCGAGTCAAGATCGACAACATGTTGACGGTAAATGGCTTCAGTCAGTTGCCGGCCGCGCCAGGCCGGTTCACCTGTCGCCACCATCAAGGCCGCCAGCGCCTCCGCATCGAGACCAAAAAAGTTTTTGCGCAAAGGGGCCTCGGCGCCGGAAGCGGCGGATGCAATCTGTGCAAGCTGGGGATAGTCTTCACGCATGGCTTGGCTCAGGATAGACCATTTTGCTTCTCCGCGCCGCCAATGCGCTTGCCAAAAGCCGCCGGCAGTGGTGCAGGGGCGGGGGATTCGCCCACAAAAAAACTCCCGATCCGCTTCCGGTATCGGGAGTCTTTTGGCATTGAGTGCAGGACGGACTAAGCAATCACCTTGCGGCGTAACATGGCGGCCAAGCCGACGATGCCGCTGCCCAGAAGGTAGAAGCTGCCCGGCTCCGGAGTTGCACTGGGATTGGAAGATGTCAAGTTTTGGAAGACGAAGGTGTCGTCTGCGTAGTTGAGATCGGAGTCATCAAATGTGGCCAGGTCCTCCATGCCGACATAGGTGCCTGCCCCAAACGTGTAACCGTTCAGAACGCCGCCAGCGAAGGAGGTGATGTAGGCGTGATTCACGCTATCCGCGCTATCGGCTGGAATCGAGGAGAGTATGTATCCTGCAGAGGAATTAAGCAGTTCAATCTCCAGCTCATCGCCAGCATTGACGGACAGAAAGTCATCCGATGTTCCGGTGGTGGTGGTCTGATTGTCGAAGACCCAACCGCTGGAAGTATTCTGGGTGACGTCAATCACTTGAACGTAATCCGTGTCACCGGCAGTACCTCCGGAGAGGCTACCGCCCAATATGAATTCGCCAACAATTTCGCCCGTGGACGAGGCTGTCAAAGTAACCGTGGGGGCAACGGTTCCGATGTTGGGGTAGGGGATTTCGCCGGCCCTGGCTTGCGTGGCCATCAGCACAAATACTGCCGCTGCAGGGAGAATGATTTTGCGCATGACACTCCTTTGATTTGTTGTAACTACAGTGGAATCAATGTAGAAGGTAAACTAACCCTCCGTTGATATTTGGCCGGACAAAGAGGGATCACTCGAGGACAGTGCCCTCCCAGAAGGTGTGAACCATCTGAAACCAACCAAATTACTCCAATTTAATGCTGAGATTAGTAAAGCCGAGCCAATAATGATTGTCAACAGATTTTTCAGATTTTAATTTTCCGAGGAAAAAACCACTGGATTTCCGGCGCATTCGATTCCGCTTCCACTGGGTTTTCCTGTCCATTCTGCATACGGGCTGGGAAAAATTCGCTGAGCCATCTCGCCACAGGACGGGCTTTGGCCTACAATCGAAGAACTGATGACCATGACCACGGAAAGAAATTTTCGCCGCACCGTATTGCCGAACGGCCTGATCGTACTGACCGAGCGCATGGAGTTCATGCGTTCCGTGGCCATGGGGGTGTGGATCAAATCCGGTTCGCGTTGCGAGGCAGCGGGTGTGAACGGCATCTCTCACTTTGTCGAGCATATGCTCTTCAAGGGCACGCGCTCCCGCACCGCGCAACACATTGCCCGCGAGATGGACTCCATCGGCGGCAACCTGGACGCCTTCACCGGCAAAGAGACCATCTGCTTTAACGTGAAGTCGTTAGCCGAGCACGTGCCCATCGCGCTGGACGTGCTGGCCGATCTGGTCCTCAACCCCGTCTTTGCCTCGACCGACATCGAGCGCGAGCGCGGAGTGATTCTGGAAGAGATCAAGATCGACGAAGACAATCCGGATGTGCTGGTGCACGAGCTGTTTACGCAGGCCTTCTGGAAGGATCATCCGCTCGGCTGGCCGATTCTGGGAACTACGGCGACGGTGGCTGGGCTGGACCAACGCAGCCTGATGGATTACCACGGTGACCGCTTCCACGGCGGAAACATGATTTTTTCGGCGGCGGGGAATCTGGATCACGACGCCTTTGTTGAAACCATTGCGCAGAAGTTTCTTACGCTGCCCGGCGGAGCCACGCTGCACGAACTGCCGGCGCCGGAGGCCGAGGCGCGCATCATTCAGCGCAACAAAAAATCCCTCGAGCAGGTGCAGATCTGCCTCGGCGTGCCCGCCCCGCCCATCACCGACGAGAATCGCTACGCCACGCTGATCCTGAATACCGTGCTGGGCGGCGGCATGAGCTCGCGGCTCTTCCAGACCATCCGCGAGGAGCGCGGCATGGCCTACTCCATCTACTCCGATCTCAGCCCTTACCGTGATACCGGCACACTCTGCGTCTACGCGGGCACCTCGGCCGGCAAGGCGCTGGAGGTTGTCGAACTGATTCTGGCCGAGTTCCGCAAACTCAAGCTGGAGCCGCTCACCACCGAGGAGCTGACCCGCGCCAAGGACCAGGTCAAAGGCAATATCCTGATGGGGCTGGAGAGCTCCAATGCTCGCATGGCCAATCTGGCGCGGCAGGAGATGTACTTTCACGAATTCTTTACGGTGGATGAGATCATCACGCGCATCAATGAAGTAACCGCTGAGCAGGTGCAAACCATGGCCCAACGGCTCTTTTCCGCCGACCGCGTCGCCGTGACGCTGCTGGGACGTCTGAACGGAGTCAAGCTGAAACGCGAGCGGCTGGAGTGCTAAGGCAGCAAGAAAGCGTTGGCCAACTCCGCAACTCCCATTCGCTGCTTCCTCAATCGCCAGATCCTTGCTTGAGAAAGACAATTACTGATCTTGCATCTCGCCGCAGGCCATCCATCCCTTTCAAGGGCCTCACGAAATCCCTCGCAGTCGTCCATCGAGAACGGGTCGTAAAAATGTAACTCATTTATTTTCTATGGTGGGCGAGGCGGGGATCGAACCCACAACCCCCGGCTTAGAAGGCCGGTGCTCTATCCAATTGAGCTACTCGCCCATATTATCAACAACTTGCGAGATTTTCCTTCAAAATTCACCCCCAGCATGGAGGAAATCTTTGACGCTCGCTTTGAACAGTTTACCCGTGAACGCCAATATCGAACAAACGTTCGAGCGGAATCAGAATCTCTGTGCCCTATGGGGTTCAGTGGAAGGTTGCCGCTCCCTGTTGGTCGCGGCCACTTGAGTGTCCCGGCTCTGGGTATACCAATTCTGATTCCGCTATAGCGCATCTGATTCACCCTTCCAACTGGGCCATCAGCTATTCCCATGAACTCCAATCTGACAGATTGGAAGCGATGACAATAAAAGAAGTGTAAATTCTTGTGCTGAGAACCCGCGGAGACTAGCATTCCGAGATGAGGAAGGTCTCTGTAAGCAACTGATATTGAATGGTATGACGAGGAAGAAGGTCATTTTCCCCGGTGCGGCCAAGTGGGCGGGAGCTCGTTCTAATCAAGCTACTCGCCCACATTCTCAGCCAGATACAAGATTTTCTATCAAACTCCACCTTGGTTCGTAAGGGAATGTTTGGATCTCGCTTTGATCACTATCCCCGCCAACGCCGGCACCAGCCATATGTTGCAAGATCAGTGGTGGAACTCGCTTTGCGGATTCCATTACCGGGGTGCCAAGCCACAGCTTCATTGTGCGGAAATTCGATTCTTCCGCCATGCCGATTTTTTTGAGGGCAGTTTCCTAGGCGTAGTTGATCGGATTCTTGGTGAGCCATTTCTCGTCGCGAACCTTGCCGATCTCCTTTAACGCGCCGCTGGCAACGCTGGCGCTCAAACCGCGGCTCTTCCAGGCCAGACCCGCAGTCAGCCCCACCACGCAGCCCAGCAAGCCATACGCCAAGGTGGCGGTAGCCGTCGAGGACTTCTTCCGATAAAACGGATAAGCCGCCAGCGCGCCCACACAAGCGCCAATCGCCGCTGGGGCGATTGAGGCCTTCACCGACTCACTGAGAAAGGGAGCGAGAGGCTCTCCATTGAGGAACTCTTCCTGACCGGCGCGCGCTCCTTCAATCCCCGAGCCCACCAGCCGCTTGCCATATTCGACATTGGATTTCACCCACTCGCCCACTTCCATTGAAACCTCCACGCCTTCCTCGAAAGCACACTCAGTTTAGCAGATTTCCGCAAATTTGTTGGAGCGATTCTCCGATTGCATCACGATGTGGACCGCCGCGCTAGACGCCGGACGGCGCCGCTGCCTTCCAGATTCAAATCAGGAATAAATTCGAAGAACGGCAGAAACAAAAGAAACAATTTTTCAGTCTCCAACACCGGAGACTGTAGACCAGCAAGACTCTCTCTGAACTCCGCGCAGCAGTATGGAGTCAATGGTCCGTCAAAATCCGAGCCTCTTTTATTGCTTTATAGGGGATACGACTCAGTGTCAGGGTACGACTTCAGCTGTGGCACGAATGCTGTACTATCGCTGTGGGCAACTGCCCCTGAGAGAATCGCTGATGAAAAAGTTCTTTGCCGTCCTCTGCCTGTTGTTCAGCGCCGCCACTTTGCAGGCAAAAAATACGCCCGATCAGGCCGAATACACTATCAAAGTGCATATCTCTGCTTCAACAATTCCGAATCTTTATTCGGTTGGGATACCGGTAATGATCGCTGAGGCAATTCTGAATGGCAAGAAGATTGAGTTATCCGGAAATGCTGTGCTTTTGGACGACCGCAACCAGATAAAATCAGGGAACAATGCCATGTTGATTGTTCCAGGCGACTATCAGGCGCGGCTCATCAAAGAGGTTCACAATTCAGACAGCACCCTGATTCATCAGGAATATGACATTCTTCTCACCGACGGCATCGTCTGGCACTGCATCACCAACGGCATCTACGAATAGCGGCCTTCCAGTGGAGGGTGGCAACCGGTGCCGTCTGGATATCGCCCCCTCGGCGAGCAATTAAAATAGCAATAAAGGAAATCTTTCATGGCGAACATTTTGCACATCGTGGTTTGCGCGGGAATTGTGCCTGATCCGCTGCAAACGTTGGAGCCGGTTACTGGGCCTCTGGGTCCGGGACTGAAGAATGAGATGGTATTGCCTGCGGTGCTGGACCCGTGGGCGGCCAGCGCGCTGTATGAAGCGGCACAACTGGCCGCCAAGAACCCCGGTAGCAAGCTGTGGCTGGTTTCGCTGGGGCCCAAGGCCAAGCTGCAACAGGTGATGATGACCGTGGCGCAGAAGGTGGCCTTCGAGCTGGTTCCGGTGGACGGGCCGATCGGCGGCTTCCCGGATGCGCACGCAACCGCTGCTGTCCTTGCCGAAACCATTGCTGCGATTCCCGGGCTCGACCAGGCGAAGTTGTTGCTCTTTGGCGGCTGGGAGTCGGCGACGCGCGGGGCGGGTGTGACGCTTCAGCTTGTCGGCGAGCGGCTGGGCATCACCGACCAGTTCCAGGGCGTGGATCAGATCGATCTGCGCGAGGACGGCAGCTTTGAGGTTCTGGAGCGCGTGGAGGGCGGCAAGCACCAGCTTTCAGTCTGCACCGGAGCGCCCGCCGTGCTGGGCTGGGCGACCGGCAATCTGGCCGAGCCGCGCAACAATCCGCAGGTGGGCATGGCCAATATGCGCACCATTATGCCCGCGCTGGCCAAAGCCAAAGTGGCCAAGCTGGAGGCGAATGGCTTGAGCTACGTTTCAGTGAGCTTGCCCAAGCAACAGCGTGAAACCCGCGTGGTGAAGGATTTGTCGCCAGAGCAGATTGCCGCCGAACTGGTCGAGTGGATTGGAGCCGAATAATGGAAAAAATACTTGTACTGACGCATGCAGATGAAAGCGGCTCGGCACTCAGCAAGGCCTCGCTGGAGGCTGTCACGGCTGGCCTTGAATTAGCCACGCGCTTGAACGTTCCGCTGACCATCGGCATTGTGGCGGTTAACTCTGCAATTGCCTCTGCAACATTGGCCGAAACCGGCGCGCAATTGCTGACCGTCTCTGGCGAGGCCTTTGCACAGGCGCGCTATGCTTCAGACGCCGCCGCCGTTGAAGCGCTTTGCCGCGCGGCAGAGGCCACCATCGTCCTCGCTCCCGGCACGTCGCGCTTTACGCGCGTTACCGCTGGCGTGGCGCACAGGCTGGGCGGATTCATTGATACACACATTACGGCGCTCGGCGGCACGGAGACGGTGGAAGCCTCGCGCTGGTTCTATCGCCAGCGGATTGAGGCTGCAATCAGCCGCACAACGCGTCCTTGGTTCCTGCTGCTGGATGCGGGTACGCACGCGGCCTTTGCGGGCGCGGCGGGCGCGGCGCAGGTGGAGGCGATTGCGGTTGAGCTTCCGGCATTGCGCACCACGGTCAGCGGCTTCCGCGCACCGGCGCAAGACGCGCAGACAATCCGCCCGGATGCGAAGATGCTCTTTGTGGCTGGCGCCGGCTGGACCAAAAAGCAGCCCGATGGCCAGACGCATGCAGCCGAGGCGGGCAAGCTGATTCTCGGCTTCCTTGGCGCAACGGGGGCTTCGCTTGGCAGCAGCAAATCGCTGGTGGATCAAGGCGGAGAGGGTGAGCCGGTGCTGCCTTTCCTGACGCACATGAACCAAATTGGCCAAACCGGATCAACGCCGCGGCACGCCAAGGGGCTTTCGACTTGCTGCCACGGCGAGGAGCCGCACGTGGTGGGCTGGCGGTTTATCGGCTCGCGGCGGGCGATCAGCCTGGACCCCAACTGCGGCTGGACGCGCGGCAAGGCTGACGTGGTGTATGTCGCCGACGCCTTCCAGGTGATGGCCAAGGTGAACGCGCTGTTGGAGGCCAAAGGGTAACGCGGCATCCCACCCTGGCCGCAAAGACAACTGCGCGGCTAGGGTGGGGCGCATGGCAACGAATGATCTTGCTCCATGTACGCGCCGGGGATATACTCAAGAGTAACCTGAGCGGGGAGGTTGCGATGACGCCAAAACAGTTGAAGAAGTTCATGGAAGCTGCGGATAAATTACGGCGCGAACTCGACACTCCAGAGAAGCGCAAGGCGTTGCTCGTCGAGATTGGCTACTTGAACCCGGACGGCCAGGTGGCAGAGAGATATAGGTAGGTAGAGAGAATTGCCTCTAATCCTCGCATATCACGGATGCAGTCTCGAAACCGCCCAGCAGCTTTTGGGCGGTTCACCATTTTTGCACAGTGTGCAGGACTATGACTGGCTTGGCTCTGGAATTTACTTCTGGGAAAACGACATTCTCCGCGCCTATCAGTGGGCTACCGAATCCCGCCTGAACTTCGACCACCCCTCGGTGGTCGGCGCTGTGATTGAACTGGGGAACTGCCTTGATCTGACCACGCAGTCCGGAATTGCAGCCGTCAAGCGAGCATACGACGAGTTCATGGAGACTTCTGAAAGTGATGGAGTTCCTATTCCTGTGAACGTGGATACTGCCAGGAATCCAAGCGGTGACAAAATCCTTCGGCGGTTGGACTGCGCGGTGATGAATTACCTCTACAAAATCGCAAAGACCGAGCAGGAATCGGACCCGCAAAGCCAGCCGTATGCAACCGTGCGGGCGATGTTTCCGGAGGGAAAGGAACTCTATCCCGGCGCGGGCTTTCGAGACAAGACGCACATTCAAGTCTGTGTGCGGGAGCCGGAGCAGATCATGGGCATCTTTCGCATTCCGGAATGGCAGCGCAAGGAACTTGAATTGCCCAGCTTATACGAACGCTGCTGATTCAGGAATCTACGAGCGCGGACCAGGAGGTCCACGCCACAGCCGACCAGGAGGTCGGCGCTACCTATTCATTCGGCGCTACTATTCTACAGGCGACAGGCAACCTTCTTATTCAAAAAGCCCGGGCAGCACCTCGCCGGCTTTGCCCTCGACTACATGCGTAAAGGCTTCGGCGTTGAGCGGCGGCTCGGGGCCGATGTAGACGGTGCGCGCTCCGTTGCGCCGCGCCCAGTGGACGAAGTTGGCCGCGGGATAGACTGACCCTGAACTTCCCACCACCAGCATCAACGTGGCACGGTCGATCTCCCGATGAATTCGTTCTATCTGCAGCGGAACCTCGCCGAAGAAAACAATGTGCGGGCGCATCCGTCCACCGCAAGGACAGCGGCCCACCTCGTTGAGAGTTTGATAGATGCGGCGATCGGTGAGCGGGGGAGCGCCGCACTCGTTTTCACAGCGGGCCTTGTTCAACTCGCCATGCATATGCAACAGACGGCGGCTTCCGGCGCGCTCGTGCAGATCATCGACATTTTGCGTGCAGAGGAAGAAGCGCTCGCCGAGCCGCGCCTCCAGTTCGGCTAGCGCGATGTGCGCCGGATTCGGCTGTGCCGCTGCGCCCGCCGCCCGCCGCGCCGAGTAAAAAGCCCACACCCGCTCCGGGTCGCGCTGCCATGCATCCGGGGTGCAGACATCCTCGACGCGGCTGTCGGCCCATAGGCCATCGGAGGCGCGGAAGGTGGGCAGCCCGCTCTCGGCGCTAATGCCCGCGCCGGTCAGCACAAAGACCTGGTCGCTGGAGTCAATGGGTATTTTGCTCATCGTGGCAGTTTAAGCGAACCAATGGCCGATCCATGCTACAAAGCGAGTCAAAGGTCCTGGTGGCGGCTGATATAACTCCTCGACCAGTTGCTGGGGCGCGGGTTCATTGCCGGTGACAAAGGTCAGTTTGTGCGGTTCATAGGCTGAGCAGAGATCTTCCTGCCATTCGAGGATCTCTCCCACAATCGGATCCTTGCTTTCACCCCGCGCGGTCTTTTCAAACTCGATGGCCGTAGCCTCGCGCGCCAATGCCAGGTCCTTCAAAAGCCGTGCCTCTTCGCGGCGGCCTGAGTCCTCTGCCGCTTGCGCGCCTTCAAAGAGCTGCTTGGCTTCGCGACGGTGGATTCGGGCAACTTCGAGGCAGTCTTCAGCGGCGGATTTGAATTGAGAGGTGAATTCCGGCGGTGGAACTGCTGGGCTCTGCTTTTCCATTTTCTCCTCCTGGGGGTCCACATCCATCGTCGGCCTTCTACCCGTATCCAAACGAGCGAACGAGTGGCAGACTACTGACTGGACAAGCTAACCAGCAAGGCTTTACCGATCTACTTTAATCCTCTTGGCGGATCATTGGGAAATTTCTCATCGATTTAGTGTAAAATTCTGCTCGTGAGTATTGACCAGGAAGTTTCCCCTCTCGTCGAGAAGCAAGAGCGCAACTGGCTACCGCTGGTGGTTTCCGGCGTCGTTGTTTTGACGGTTGTCGGGATTGCAATCCTGAGCCTGAATGGCGGCGATCACGCCAAGAACGCGAGCTTACCGGCCAATGCGCCTCTGGATTCTTACGCTGCCAGTCTCACGCTGGACCGGCTTGTGATGAGCGAATCCGCCAATTTGGCTGGCGGCAAGGTCACCTATATCGACGGACATATTGCCAACCAAGGCACGCGCACAGTTACCGCCGTTACATTGCAGGTGCTCTTCCGCGATTTCGCTCATCAGGTAACACAGAATGAGACGAAGTCTCTCAAACTGATCCGCGTGCGGGAACCGTCCATCGATATCGAAGCTGTTTCCGCTGCGCCCCTCAAGCCCGGCGACGAGCGCGAGTTCCGGTTGATCTTTGATTCCGTCAACCCGGACTGGGACGGAGCATATCCTGAACTGCGCGTCGTGCACGTCGAGACAAAATAGGCTACTGAATACAAAAAAATAGGGTACTGAATACAAAATAGAGCAACGCATCCCGGTTTTACCGGGAAGAAAATACACTACCCGGTAAAATTTACCGACCTGGCTGGCCTCTCCTTGGCCGGATTTTGTCCTTTCAGCGCGGGTTTTATTTTGTAAATTATTTATTTTAAACAGGTTGTTCCGCCACTAAAGTAAACTTCCGACTCTGGCACGCTCCTTGCTATCTACTTGAGTGTGCAAGCGAAATTGCTCTCTCTGGTCATCCAGCCAGAGGCGGAACCAAAAAGGGTCCAGATTGTGAAAACATTGTCGCCAATCCGGAGGTTTGTGCTCGGTCAGCAGGCTCTTGTTGAACTGAAGCCGACGAGCGTTCCTCCCACTTTGGCGCAACAGCAGCCCTCCCCCAAGTTCGCTGCTGTCTTTTGCGGAGCGGCTCCGAAAGAAGAGTTAGAGGGCCGTGTGAGTCTTATTGAAGCGATGTTGAACTGCAACCAACCGATTGATTCGGTAGTGGAAGTCAAGCACTGCCTTGTCTTACAAGATCAGATTCCCGTCTACCTTTCGCACACCGGAACTGTTGACAATACTTTCTCGCTTCGCTCCCAGCAGAGCCAGGCGGTGAGAGCCAGCAGCGTGTACAGCGGGTGGATGGCAAACACTTTGGCGGCCCAGGCGACTACATCTCCCCATGATGCAGCCTCCTTGACCGGCGCGGAGCGGCCCTAAAAGACCGCAGAGACTCTCCCCCGAGGCGCTCTCCCGCTCCGGCCGGCTCTCCCGCCGTACGGCCGCCAATCAAGCTCTCGCTTAACGAGAGAACCAAGGCAATTTGGCCCCCGCCGAAAACGGGGGCCCTTTTTTTGGTCCTTAAGGCCAGGGTTAACACCAGAAAAAATATCATCATCGAGCAAACAGTCTGGTTGCGTTGATTCCAGGCTGCCTTCAATCCGGTGCTGCTTCTTAAGCCGCTTGTTTCTTCTTCTTTTTGACCTCGTACATCGCGTTGTCGGCGGCATTCAACAGTTCATCCCGCGTTGTGCCGTCTTGCGGATACAGCGCATAGCCGATGCTTGCCGCGCCATGGATGCAGTGTCCATCGATGGAGAAGGGCTCGACGAAGCAGTGCTTGAGCCGGGCGACGATGCGATCAAGATCCGAGCGCCCGTGCTGCAGCGAGACCAGCGCGGCAAACTCGTCTCCACCCAGCCGCGCCAGCATGTCGCTTCCCAGCAGTTGCTTGCTCATGCGCAGAGCTACAGCCTGCAAAAACAGGTCTCCAACGTGATGCCCAAAGCGATCATTGATGGGTTTGAATTTGTCCAGGTCGATGTAGATCAGCCCCAGTTTGTCGCCGTTCTTCTCTGCCTCTTCGATGCGAGAGTGGATGAATTTCTCCATCGCGAATCGGTTGGGAATATCGGTGAGCAGGTCGTATTCGGAGCGGTGGCGCAGATCCCTGTAGAGGCATCTGGTCTCGATGGTCAGCGTGGCCAGCCGCGCGCCATTTTGCAGAGCATCAATTTCACCGTCCATTGGAGGTTTGGCAAGGCTGAAACCGGCATAGAGCCTGCCGAGCGGCGGACCCGAGCGGGCTTCAATTTCCACGTGAAGGATGCGCAGTCCGGTCTGCTCCAGCGGTGCTTGGCCCAGGCGTGATCCATCGGCTGCCTCGTACCAGCAAGCAGCGTCCTCAAGCGTAAAAGAGACCATGGCCACAATCTCTTCAAGGATATCGGAGAGCGGACGAGCGCCATTGATGTGCTCCAGAATCTGGCTGCGCTTCTGCTCGAGCAGCGCCGACCTCCGTTGCAGAGCGGCTTCGGCTTCAATGCTTTTGGCCAAAGCGGCAGTTTTTTGCCGGACCCTGCGCTCCAGCGCCCAGCCTCGCACCAGCACCCCAAAGACCAGAATCAACATCAGGCCAACCAGATAGAGAAGATTGCGTGTGTTCAGAATGGAGGGCTTGGTGACCACGACAATGTCGTCAAACGATCGCATTAAAAGGTCAAAGGCGACCGGTCCGGAAAAAGGATTGGAGTCGTGCAGGGTGCAGATGCCGGTGACCCGTACCTTCGATCCGAGAGGGATCATTTTCATCGGCGGAGGCTGGCCGCTGGGATGCTGGTAGATGGCTGAAAACGGATGTCCGTCGGCGATCACGACGTACTCGTCTTGCGCGCCCTCCCGCGCCTGTGTGATGACCTGACCTTCAATGGTGACCAGGTCGTAATGGTGGCCGAGACCGCGATCGGAGGGAACGGCCAGTTCTTTCCAAACAGTGTGAACTGGCTCGACCAACGCCGGAACGTAGCTATCTTTAATCTCTGCGTGCGTCAGTGTTAAAAATCCATCGATCACGTCTGGAAAGCCGATGGCGTCCGCCAGATCGCCAACATGCAGCGGCTGGTCTGTTCCGGTTCTGATCCACAGACTCTTGCCGCCGCTCTCCAAAACAACCACCGAACCGTGATGATAGTAGGTAATGGTTCCCTGGACCCTGATGCGCGAGGAGCGATCGATCACCCGATAGCGGCCCAGGATCTGACTCATGGGCGTGATCGGTGTATTCCAAACACTCAAGTCGGCGGGTTTAAGAATTTTTATATAGTCGGAGGAGGGAACATGCAACACAATGCCGGTCTGTTGCATTTTGTCGTCAAATCTTCCACCGGCTGCTCCAGTCACTTCAACCTCGGCATCCAGCAGTCCATTCATTGCTTCCAGGTTGTCGCTGTCAATGGTGGCATCAACATAACCTCCGTCGACGAGCATCTGAATTGTAATGCTGCGGATGGGAGCCCTTGGACTCATCACCAGATCGGCCGCGCGGACCACGCCGCTCATCTTGACCAAGACGCAATCATGCTGCCCGAGAATCAGGTCACTCCAGTGAACTGGGATGGCCTTGGGCATTTCGCCGTGCCGGAGCACGGTAATATCGTCGGAGGTGACGATGGCTTTAAAGCTCCCTCGTGTTGTGCCTTTTATCCGTACGCGGTCGCCGGGAAGCAGCTTGGTATTGGTCGTGGCCAGAACAAAAGTGGCGAGCTCTCCGTCTTGCACAAAAAGCAGATTCTCATGCCGGCGAAAAGAGGTAACCGTCCCTTCGAAGGCAACCGGCAGTCTGAGAGCTGCTTCGGCCCTGCTGAGGTGATTGATCTCGCGAATGGTGGTTAGCGGCGCGCGCGTCTCCGGCTGGACCATCGCTGCCCCTGCCAGTAAGATCGCGACGACGGGAATGATTTTCAGCATCAAGGAGCCCTGGCCGGCAAAACTGGCATCTCCGGCGTATAAACTTTCTATCGGCAAAGAATGAAAATGAATCAACCGAGCGCGGATCTAAGAGGTTTCAGACCAATTCGGCGGGAAGGGAAGCAGGGGGGGCAGCCAACAGCTTTTTGCCGTGCTTGATCGTGTACATGGATGAGTCGGCGGCATTCAGAAGTTCATCCCGCGTTGTGCCGTCCAGCGGGTAGAGCGCAAAGCCGATGCTGGCCGCACCCATAATCTGATGTCCATCAATGACAAACGGCGAGCTGAAGCAGTGTTCCAGCCTGGCAATGATGTGATCCATATCCGAGCGCCCACGCTGCAGCACAACCAGCGCCGCAAACTCATCGCCTCCCAAACGAGCCAGTAAATCACTGCCATGTAATTGCTTGCTCATGCGCATGGCTACCGCTTGCAGGAACAGATCTCCAACGTGGTGGCCAAAGCGGTCATTGATAGGCTTGAATTTGTCCAGGTCGATATACACCAGGCCGAAGATCGCGGCGCTCGAGCACGCTTCCTCAATCCGCAGGTCCAGGAATTTTTCCAAGGCGAAGCGATTGGGAATATCGGTGAGCAGATCGAACTCGGAGCGGCGGCGCAGATCGCTGTAAAGGCGCCGGGTCTCGATGGCCAGCGAAGCCAGCCGCGCGCCGTTGCGTAGCGCCAACGTCACACGGCTGGAAGAAGCCGCTCGCTGATCAAGCGCGGCTAGAATCTTTCCCATCGGCGCGCCGGAGCGCCCGCGTATCTCCTCTGCAATGATCTGCAGAGGGTGCGGCTCTCGCGGTGGTGCTCCCAGCTTTGCGCCATCGGCCAGTTCACACCAGCAGGGAGCGCCATTCAGCGAGCAAGAGACCATGGCGATAATATCCTGGTGGATCTCGGTCAGATCGCGCGCCCCATTGATGTCCTCCAAAATGCTGCTGCGCTGCCGCTCGACATCGGCCTCCGCCTCGGTTCGCGCGGCCCAGGCGGCGGTCTGGTGGCGCACCTTCCGCTCCAGCGCCCAGCCCCGCGCCAGCATGACGAAGACCACAATCAGCAGAGCCCCAAGCGCCAGCAGGAGGTTGCGCGTATTCACCAGAGAAGGCTTGGCGAGCACGACAATGTCATCCTGGTTGCGCAAGAGGATATTGAAGGGCACATGAGCCACAAATGCATTGGAGCTCTCTAAAACGCAGATGCCGGTGACGCGGACAATCGAGCCGGATGGGATGTCCCTGGCGGCCTGAACCGGCCCATCTGGATGGCGATTGATTGCCGAGAAGAGTTTTCCATCTGATTCCAGAATCAGCTCATCCTGGGCTGGTTCCCGCACCTCAGTGACCACCTGGCCTTCAATCGAAACAAGATCGTCGTTATGGCCAGGCGTATCGTAGCCTCTGGGAGACATGGTCTCCCAGGTTTCCCTGAGCGGCGCAACCGGCGCGGGAATGAGAGAATCCCTCACCTCGCCATGCAACAAAGTAAGAAATCCATCATGGTTATCCGGAAAGCCGGTTGCGTCCGCTGCATCGCCTATTCGCAAAGGCTTGCGAGTCAGGGTCTCGATCCAGATGCTCTTGTCGCCATCTTGCAAAACAACCGCTGAACCGGGAAGGAAGTAGGTAATGGTTCCATGAACCCGTATTCTCGGAGTGAAATCGTTTTGATGAAAGACCGTGATGACCTTTTCCATCGGTGTGGCCGGAAGAAGCCAGGGAACGGAGTTGGCGCGCTTGATGATTTTTACATCTGATAAGGATTGAACGTGCAGCAATATCCCGGTTTGATGCATCTTGCTGTCAAAATTTTCTGAAGCTACTCCGGTCAATTCCACTTCGGCATCGATCAGATCCTCGATAGCGCCCTCATCCGAGCTGTCCACATTGGCCTCAAAATAGCCCCCATCCGCCAGCAGTTGCATACGCATGAAGTGGATCGGCGCAACGGCGCTTAAGGTCAGGTCCGCGGTGCGGATGACACCGCGCATGGTCACCAGTTTGCAATCAGCCTCGGCGCGAATCATCTGATCGAAGCTCGCGGGCATGGCTTTCGGCAGGGCGCCGTGGCCAAGCAAAGTTACACGATCCGCCACCACGATGGGATTGAAGCTCTGCTTCGTTTTGCCTCGCACCAGTATGCGATCCCCGGGAACTAGTTTGAGATCGGTTGGGTAGGCAACAAAGATGGCCGCATCGCCATCCTGCACAAACAGAGTTTTTTCATAGCCGCGATAGTAGGTGACGGTGGCTTGAAAGACGACCGGAATCCCTTGGCTGGCCTCGGCATTGGTCAACGGATGAATGGCGCTTAGAGTGGTCAGGGGGGCTGTCTGCGCGGACCCAGCAACCAGGGCGCAGATCATAATTAAGACGAAGATGGAAAGCGTTCTTCGCATCTCACTTGACTTTGCAGCTAGGACTCTGCTGCCCGTTCACGACCTCTTGCACAGTTATCGGCATGCTTCGGCAAAGATTCACCCCGACGGACCTGCAAAGAGAAACCATCGATTTTTGTTCAATTTACAAAAGCTGAGTCGAAAAACCGCCCCGCGCGCCAAACGTCTGTAATCAACGCGCAATCACGTTTTATTCGTATCGAGCGAGGCAGAAAGAGAGGAAGATCTCACTTTGCTGTTTTTGGCAATGTACATGGAAACATCGGCGGCGTCAAGCAAACTGTCCCTGGTGGCACCGTCCTGAGGATAAAGAGCGATGCCCAGGCTGGCCGTTCCAATCAGAGTCAACAGCTCGATTTCAAAGGGCTCGCCGAAGCAGCGCTCCAATCGCTGCGCCACCTCCTCAACTTCGGCGCGGCTACGCACCTTGGGAATCAGAGCGGCAAACTCGTCGCCTCCCAGGCGGGCCAGCGTGTCATGCGGGCGCAACTGATGCTTCATGCGTAGCGCCACCTCCTGCAAGTAGAGATCGCCGATGTGATGGCCATATAAATCGTTGATCTGCTTGAACTTATCAAGGTCAATATAGATGAGGCCAAAGACGCTTGCATCCTCTCTTGACTCGTTGATCTGTTCGTCCAAGCGCTTTTCCAGCGAGAAACGGTTGCAAATGTCGGTCAGCAGGTCGAACTCCGAGCGACGGCGCAGGTCGCTGTAAAGACGGCGCGTCTCAATGGCCAGAGTAATGAGACGCACTCCGTTGGTCAGGGCTTCCGCTCTGCGTGCGGGCGACGGCCTCCGAGGATCGAAGGCGGCAAACATTACGCCCAACGCCATCCCGGATCGAC
>Ga0181520_10006450_pt1 | contig 17927 bp, 12 predicted proteins | sample PEATcosm2014_Bin_29_FD_132451 | JGI IMG/M metagenome (GOLD analysis project Ga0181520, IMG submission 132451) | Peatland microbial communities from MTU Mesocosm Facility, Houghton, MI, USA - PEATcosm2014_Bin02_30_metaG | ecosystem: Environmental > Terrestrial > Soil > Wetlands > Peat | place... | reverse complement strand
TCGGATTTCAATATGCTTGTTTTAAATGTATTGCGGTTTGTCCTATAGGTGAAAGGTGTGCATAAATAAAATGTGAGGTGTGGTGACGATGTTTGTCGTCAGGCGTGAATGGTATTTGTTGCGGATTACTCTTAGCATAAAAATGTGAAATTGGAAGTTGAGGACTACGGGAAGTGCTTTACAAAAATTCTTCATATTTAATTTCATCGAAATGTGCAATCAACTACTACTTTAACATTGAATCGCAGGGTATCCGAACGTTTCCCTTCCCATGTCCTGTAATAGCTCATTCTTATATCGCTTTTGGCAAGAGATTTTGGTCTTAATATCCAAATATGTGTGGCAGGGGAACCTATAAGATCACTTTTTCTCTCCTGCCTCTCGGAAACTATTTCGTAGTTAAGTTCGTCAAAATGCCAACTGTACCCGGTTGTATTATTTTCTTGAAGTTCAAGCTGTATATCATCTCCGCATTGTATTATTACTGTGCTGTTATTAGAAGTCATAGTTATTATGTGTGCCACCTTTTCTTGATGATGCAACTGCTGTCGTTGTTGCTTTTGCCAATAATCATATAATGGGTCATCAGAAGCTATAACACTAAAAGCAAAAATAAGAATTGTAATACTCAAAACTAAAGAAATAATAACGGTAATTCTTTTCATGAACTATCCCCGGATAAAAAGTGAAAATTTATAAGCAGTATAACTATTATTTTCTTAAAAAAAAGATATTTTTAAAAGATCCCATATTTTCTTAAATTCTTATTCAAAAAGTTCTTCCTGAAGTCAGTATTTGACATATGCTTTGGCAAAAGTGTAGATTTTACATCATATTAAACAATTGCGCTGTTACATTGACAAGTTAACTAGTTCAGCTGTCCATAATGCGCCGGGGTAAGATGTCTGACAAAATAACAGAAATTAAAGTATTCATTTCCTGTCCTTCAGACGTCAATAAAGAGATTTGCCTCTGGAGTGGGTACGGCAGCGTCAGTTCCTGATCCTATAAGTTGACGACGAAATACCCGAACAGAGAAAAAAGCGGATATTGAGGTATTGACATGCTTGAGGCGGGTTTCTCCGGTCAACACATTTAATTGAGTCGCGCCAATTGCAGGCATCAGCGCGCACATGTCAGGGAATTTATCTGGAGAGGAAATTCTTGGTGGTGCTTGTAATCTACAATGAACCATTCTCTATACTAAATTCCCTGCTAACAGGGAATTTTACAGGGAATTTGACCTGAACATCACCGCAAATTTGATTAAATCTCCCATTTCCCCATGCAATACGATATTGTTAAGAAAAATTGATTGAATTCCGAAAATAAAATAACAGGGAATAACAGGGGGAAAATAGGGAACTTGCAGTGGATAGTATATGTTATAGAAAAGTCAGTTGCATGTTTAAGCATTGGTGGCATTTTGGAGAAAATTCTTTTCTGAAAGAGGCTTCCGATCCACTTACCGCAGAAGCGCGGCATAAGCTAGATCAGACTGTTCAGATAAGATCTTAAATTGGTTTTTTTGTTGTTCAAACCAAGCTTTGTTCGGATTCGATATCGATCAACATCAATAGCGCTGCTTGATACATTTAAAAGCTTCGCGATCTCTTTGCTGCTTTTACCATCCTTGATCAGATTCGCCACTTGAATCTCTTTCGGTGTCAGCTGGCTGAACTTTGCCGAAAGTTTCCTGGAATAAGGAGAGAGAATCTCCTTAAGGCTGGACTCAATGAGATCGACATAGATCATATGATTATTTCCCCCATGTGTATTCCTGAGTTTCTCGATATAAGGAAGAACGAATTCCTTCACATTAGAGAGCAAGGTTTTCTCAAGTTCTTCACGGTCCTGTTCGCGCTGCTTTAACATGACCCGTAATGCCGCATTCAGATCCTCGAGGCTGCGGGATTTGATGGTTAGTTCCTCTTCCTTTTCCTTGAGTTCTGTAATGTCAATAATTGAGGACACAAGCTTCCTCGTGCCGGGAATAAGACCGACCGTATGGTAGACCGTTTTTATCCGTCCTCTGCTGTCAACTATGCGAAATTCATAGTTGCGAGGGGCGCTATCGGGATCGATGAGTATTTGTCGGTGCAGTTCAAGCATCCACGGATGATCTCTCTTGTCAACCACATCCAGCCATTTTTTTTTCCCCTCCCAATCCTCCTTGCGATAACCGGTCATCTTTTCGAACTCCGAATTGACCAGGGATAGCGTCGCGTCGTCTTCAACGATTGTCATCGAGGTGCAGGTCGTTTCAAAAATGGCGCGGTAAAGGATTTCGGACTGCTTCAACTTCTCTTCAGCTGTTTTTCGCTCGGTTATATTCATTGAATTACCCAGAATGGCGGGTTTCCCTTCAAAAAGAATCGGTACGGTGACCTCCATCATCCAACGAACCTCTCCTTGCTTGGTGATGATCCTGAACTCACGCCGTGCGACTGAATTCTGCACGAGTTGCTCCCGGGTCATTTTTCTGAGTTTCCTCTTATCTTCGGGATGAATCATAAAATCAGCGTTTCGCCTGAGCAACTCTTTCAGAGAATATCCTGTATAAGCTACGACCGTTGGATTGACAAAGCGAAATCTTCCTTCCGAAACAATATAATAGCCGACCAGAGACTTCTCTAAAATAGTATTCTGAAGGTGCTGGCTTTCCATCAGGGTTTCGTTGAGTTTCCCCTGTCTTTCAACTTCTTGCTCCAGCAATGCGTTTTTCTGCTTTAAGCTGTGTATTATGGCGTCTTTTTCCATAACCCTCCGCAATGACTTGAAATACATATGCTTTTATTTAATCTTTCAACAACGACGTTATATTATATGACGTTTTGATGCAATATTAATATCCACATTCATCATAATATCTATGCAAATTAAGCTCAGATATAGCTTTGATCATTTCATATTGATCTCGAGGTACAGATATTCTAAGTATCCCGTCGTAAGAGATCTGCAATGTATGCGTGATAGTAGATAAAGATTCATAAATGCTAGCAAATCTAATTTCAGGAGGGAAGTATGGACAGTTACAAATTATTTATTGACGGTAAATTTGCAGATGCAATTAGCGGAAAGACGTTTGAAACATTCGATCCCGGCAGTGGCGCACCCATAGCCACAGTGGCCAAAGCCGGGGTGGCCGATGCCGAGGCGGCAATTGCCGCAGCGCGTCGGGCTTTCGACAGCGGTGTCTGGAGCGGCATGACGCCTGTTGCGCGTATGGCCAAAATGCAGGATTTTGCCGATCAAATTGCTCAGCAAGGCCTGCGTCTGGCCGCAACGGAGAGTATGGATTCCGGCCAGATTGTGAATCTGTGTAAATTATGGCCGCTGGCCATGGTTACGTTTATGCGCAACTTAAGCATGGCGGCGACCAGCAAGTTCCCGTGGGAAGAAGAAATTCCCGTTTCCGGCAATATCCTGTATACAGGACGCGATTATATCCGACGCGAACCTCTAGGTGTCTGTGTGGGTATTGTTCCCTGGAACTTCCCCATGTATATCGCCATGTGGAAAATCGCTCCCGCCCTTCTGATGGGTAACACAATGGTACTAAAACCCGCGTCGTTGACACCGATTTCGGCCGTCATCATCGCCGAAGCGGCCAAGGCTGCGGGCATCCCTGACGGCGTCCTCAACGTGATTACCGGTCCGGGCGGCGAACTGGGCAAAGTTCTGTGCACACATAAGGATGTCGACAAGATTTCCCTGACCGGTTCAACGGAAGTCGGCCGAGAGATCATGAAAATGGCTGCTGATACCGTGAAGAAAGTCACACTGGAATTGGGCGGCAAATCAGCCAACATTATTCTGGATGATGCCGATATTGACTTAGCCGTGGAAGGCGCATGTTACGGCACCTTCTTCCACCAGGGGCAGGTTTGTTCATCCGGCACGCGAGTACTGGTTCATGCAAAAATTTATGATGAGTTTATCGAGAAGATGAAAATACGCGCAGAGAAGCTGCGCATAGGCTATCAGCTTGATCCCAACTCACACCTGGGACCGCTGGTCAGTCAGGAACAACTGGCAACGGTCGAAAGTTACGTCAAGATCGGTAAGGCGGAAGGCGCAAGGCTCATCACCGGTGGTAAGCGTGCGAATGTGCCGGGATTCGATGGAGGGTTCTATTATAAGCCCACCATCTTTGCCGATGTGAAAAACAACATGCGCATTGCGCAGGAAGAAATATTCGGACCGGTTGTTTCCATCATCAAATATCACAGCGACGAGGAAGCCCTTGCCATCGCCAATGATTCGATCTTCGGTTTGGCCGGTGGTGTTTTTTCCAGTAATACGGCCAGGGCCCAGCGCATGGCCAATGGTGTGCGCACCGGCACCATGTGGATTAACAACTACCATATGTTTGCCGATTTCTGCCCCTTCGGCGGTTACAAGCAATCCGGTGTGGGCCGTGATTTCGGTATGGAATGCCTCCATGGCTATACGCAAGTCAAACGAATTCATGTCAGCGGCATGGCTGATGCAAAAACCAATATGACCTGGCAGCTTCTTTCCGACTATAAAAAAGTGGACGGTTTTACCTACTTCAATCCGACAGCGGTCATTGCCGGACATGGATCACTGTCTTCCATCATTAAAGTAGTCGCTGATCTTAAGTGCCGCCGAGCGTTGATTCTTACCGATGCCGGTGTCAATCAAACAGGACTTGCCGAACTGGCGAAAAGCGCTCTGGGTGATTTCTGCGTGGGTATTTATGACAAGATTCCTTCCGATCCGGATCTGGAAGCAGTCGATGCGGCAACGGCTTACGCCCGGGAAGTTAAGGCGGATTGCATCGTCAGTGTCGGCGGCGGGAGCGTCATCGATACGGGCAAAGGTGTTGCCGTTTCTCTGAAGGGCGGAGGCAAGGCCAACGACTATTTAAATCTGATGGTGCTGACCGAACCCCAGACGCCGCATATCGTCATCCCAACCACCGCGGGCACCGGCTCGGAAGTTACCAGTATAGCGGTGCTGACCAGTCACGGCGCCGGACGTAAACTTTTTGTTGCGGATAAATTCATCACGCCGAATGCAGCCATCCTAGATCCACGCTTTACCATGTCACTTCCCAAACGCATGACCGTGGGCTCGGCGATGGATGCCATGGCCCATGCTGTTGAAGCAATGATGGGTACTTTGTCCAACAGAATTTCCGACGGCAATGCGTTGCAGGCGATACGCTTGATCAATGAAAATCTGCCGCTGGTGGTCGCGGATGGGAAAAATGAACAAGCCAGACTCAATTTACAGATTGCAGCGACGCTTGGCGGTTGGGCATTTAATGTGTCAACGGTTGGTCTGGGTCACGGGATGGCGCATACCCTCGGCACGCTTTTCCACCTGCCTCATGGTGAGGCTTGCGGCCTCATGCTGCCCAGGGTTATGCGTTATAACATTGATTACGCTAAGGAGGCGCTTGTGCAGGTTGCCAAGGCTCTAAATGTGAACACGACCGGCATGGAAGAACGTGATGCCGCATTGGCGGCAGCTGACGCGATAGAAGCATTGATGAAAAAAGTGGGGCATCCGCTACGGTTGCGAGACGTCGGCATCAAAGAGGACTCTCTGGATATGGCTGCGTTCCACGCTGTTTGCGATACAGCATGTCTGTTTAACGCCCGGCCGGTTAGTGATCCGGGAGATGTCGCCGCACTTTACAAACAGGCATTTTAAGAAAGCTATAGGCGATAGGTATTTGGTTGCAGGGAATGGTCTTGCCACCCGTACATGTGTCCTTCAGGGTATGGGTGGTCGCGACAGTTCCCTGCGACCGAAAAAGAATATGAAAAGGGGCGGGTCGATACCGCCTCTCTCTTTCATCACGTAGTGAATGAGAACCAAAGATCCGTTACAGTTGATATCATCAAATAAGCGCGTTGGTAGACGCACTGCACAAGGGCAGATCTATTCCTCTATGAGGATGACCGCCCTGCGGTCTTGCCGCAGGCTAGTTTACAAGGTTATATCGTTCCATTTTTCGATAAAGAGTGCTACGGGATATTTTTAATTTTTTCATGATCTCGTTTTTTGAAATTTTCATCCGCACCATTTTTTCCAGCATTTGCCGTTCAAGATCTTTTGCCGCTTCAAACTCTTCGCCGACATTCGATAAAGGGGGCACAAAGCGAAGAATATCTTCCGGGATGAGATCCACCGTCAGTTCACCATTGTGGCTGAAATTCATCATTCGCTCGATGATATTTTGCAATTCCCTGACATTGCCCGGCCATGCGTACTTCATAAAAGCATCAATGACCTTGTCATCGATCCGATTGATGCTTTTATCCATTAATTTGCTGTATTTATTTACAAAGCAATCTACCAGAAGAGGAATATCATCAAGTCTTTCTCTCAACGGAATCACCTTCAAAGCAAAGACATTGGCGCGATAGTACAGATCTTCCCGGAAATTACCCTTTCGGACCTCCTCTTTCAGGTCCCGGTTTGTGGCAACGATGATCCGCACATCGATGGGCCGGATTCGTGAGCTTCCGATCCGCACGATAGATTTGTCCTCAACCACCCGCAGCAAAACGGCTTGCAGCTCCAGGGGTGTTTCCGCTATCTCATCAAGGAATATTGTTCCGCCGTCGGCCAGTTCAAATTTCCCCTGGTTCCCACCCCGGCGCGAGCCCGTAAAGGATCCTTCCTCGTACCCGAAAAGCTCACTGGTGATTAAATCCCGGGGAATCGCTGCGCAGTTGATGGCCACATAAGGACCGCTCCGGCGTTTACTGGCATTGTGAATGGCCTGGGCGAAAATATCTTTACCCGTGCCGCTTTCGCCGAGTAAGAGAACATTGGAAATGCTTTGGGAAACCATCCGGGCCTGTCTTACGGTTTCCAGAAACTTCACATTCAACCCGCAGATATCTTCAAAGCGCAGGTTCGCTTTGGCGCCGATCATATTGGTGACAAGCATTTTCGCCCGTTTGATTTCATTGAGAATAATAATCTTTCCCATAATCTCTCCGCTGCCCGACAGGATGGGATTGCAGGTCATCGTGAAATCGTTTGCTTCACCATTTACAAAAATTCGCACTTCCGTGTCTGTGAGGGTTTCATTTTTTTCGATCAGCTGGAAGAAATGGCTGTTTTTTTCACCCAGCATTTCACGAATGTCTTTATGCCCGTCCCAGCGGACACGCAAAGAAAGCATCTTCTTTGCATTATCATTCATTAAAGAAATATGGCCGTCGTTGTCTATGGCAATGAGGGCCTCCGGTATGGATGAGATGACCGTTTTCTGGTAACTGTTGGCAACATGGGCTTCAATCAGGGCTTTATTGATCCGGAGCTCATTTTCAATTGCCATGGCCGCCGCAACAGTCATACCTAGTGTGTGGGGATTTACCTTATCATAGCGGCCGGTCATGGCAAGCCCGCCGATAAATTCACCCTCAGGATTGAATATCGGGGCGGCGGAAGCTGTTTCCTTATGGAAATTTCGGCAGTAATGCTGACATCCGAAGATTTGTATGGGTTTTTGCACTTTCAAAAGAGTGCCGACACCGTTTGTCCCGGCTGACTCTTCGCCCCAGTATGCCCCCGGCACGAAATTGCCTCTCGTGACATGGTTGATTACATTCTCATCACCGATTAATTCCAGGAGATATCCCTCATGGTTGAACAGAACAACGATAAATTCAGAGCCTTCAACAAATTTATAGAGATGTCTCATGAACGGTTGGCTGATAGTGATCAGTTCTTTGTTTTTGCTCTGCATACCCTTTAATTGATCGGCAGTCAGTACATCGTTGATAACCGCTTTATCGGGATTGACACCGCTTTTTTTACAGCGATTCCATGAGTCCAGGATTTCACCGGGGATAATGGTGCTGTCGATATTGGAACGCCCGTCTATGAATTTTTCCCATTCCCTCAGAGTGCGTTGAAATTTTTCATCGTAGTTGACGGCCTGCATGCTCTCTGCAGGTTCCTTCTTCAGCTGTTTTTCTTTTTGTGAAACCATTTTCTTTTCCTCGCTTCCGATGCCTGTGTCAAATAGAAACACATTTTATTCAATTGTTTCATTATGGAACAACATTTGTATCATAAAGGGATTGTTTTTGAAAGTAAAAAAGCAGAATAAAAGTAAAATTATATTATTTCATAATAAATACAAATATATACATGTGTCATAAAGAAACTCCCGGAAATGGCACAGGGAATGCAATCGCATAGTCTGAACGGTTGGCATTACTAACCGTTTAAAAAAGTTCGTCAGGTCTGAATGAGGGAGCAATCAAATGGGGTATCTCGAAAATTTCAAGGTGGTTGATGAGGTGGCCATTGTTACTGGAGGCAGCAAGGGTCTGGGACGGGCGATGGCATTAGGCCTGGCACAAGCCGGAGCGAAGGTTGTTGTCTCAAGCCGGACCATTCCATTGATTGAAGAAACAGCGGATGAAATCATTGAAAAAGGTGGCAAAGCGCTGGCCGTGCCGGTTGATGTCAAAAATCCGCAGAGTATTGAACAAATGGTGGCTCAGGTTATGGATCGATATGGCCGGGTGGATATTCTGATCAACAACGCGGGCATTGCCCCGATGAAAAAAACCATGGAAACGGATATCGAGGATTGGAACGATGTATTGAATACCAACCTGAAATCGGCCTTTCTTATATCTAAAATTATCGCCAAGGGCATGATCAAGCAACGTAGGGGCAAAATTATCAACATTGGTTCTGTTTTGGGGAATATGGCTTCCAACGTGGCCATGCCCTACTGCGTTTCAAAAGCGGGAATTGCCCAGATGACCAGGGCGCTGGCCCTGGAATGGGCGCCTTTCGGAATCAATGTCAATTGCATTGCTCCCGGCTTCTTTGAAACGGAAATGACGGCCGAACAGCGCGAAGACGAATCCCACATGAAGTTTCTGAAGTATAAAATTCCCTTCAAGCGCCTTGGCAAGCCTGACGAAATTGTCGGCGCCGCCTTGTTTCTGGCTTCCAGAGCTTCTGATTATATGACCGGCGCCGTTCTGTACATCGACGGCGGATACAGTATTTGGTGAGAGGGTAGGGGTGTAATCCATGAAGGCTGTTGTATTTCACGGCAATGGCGATATCCGATTCGAGAGCGTGCCGGATCCGGCGATCATTCATCCGTCGGATGCATTGCTCCGTGTCACCACTTCGTCCATTTGCAGTACGGACATTCATATCAAGCATCATGGTAACGAGATGAAGGTAACACCGGGGACGATTCTCGGTCATGAATTTGTCGGTGTGATTGAAGAAATCGGAAAGGCGCACAGTCCTTTCTCCCCCGGTGACAGAGTGGCCGTATCCTGCACCTATAGCTGCGGAGAATGCTACTACTGCAAAAAGCAATTATATTCTCAGTGCCTGACGGGGGCATGTTTCGGCGCGATGGGCGACGGTTTAAATCACGGCGCTCATGCGGAATTCATCCGCGTGCCCTATGCTTCAAGAATCATGCACAAGATACCGGATGAACTCTCTGACGAAGAGGCTCTCTTTGTTGGCGATATTCTGTCAACCGGCCTTTTCGGTGCGGAGCTGGGAAATGTTAAGAAAGGCGATACGGTCGTTGTATGCGGGGCCGGACCAGTGGGCATATGTGTCATGCTTGTCGCCCGATTATACGGCGCATCGAAAATCATTGCCCTTGAGATGAGTAAACACCGGGCAGGCATTATCTTGGCGCCGGGATTGGCGGATCATGTCATCAATCCTTCACAGGAAAAACCATCCGGAATCATCAAAGACTTAACTCATGGCCGGGGGGCGGACGTTGTCATCGATGCTTCCGGGGATCCCCGGAGCTTCGGGAACTTATTCAATTATGTAAGGCCGGGAGGCTCGATAGCCCTCATCGGCGTCTACAATGATTCTGTCAATTTTCCCATTTATAAATACTGGTGGAAAAATCTGACGATCAGAATGGGTTTGGTGGAAACGAACAAGATGGAGCAGCTGATGGAATGGATCCGGCAGGGCAGGATCAACACACGCTTCCTGATCACTCACACGCTGCCGTTTAATGAAATAATGAAGGGATATGACATCATGGACAAAAAAAGCGAGCGGACTTTGAAAGTGGCGATCAAGGCGGGAATGATCTCTGAAAAATCCGTTCCCTGATGTCAACCGACCCGATGAAAAAAAAGATAAGGAGTTTGTTATACGCATGGATAGAAAAGACGATGTAGTGATTGTCAGTGGTGTGAGAACACCGTTTTCCAGGTTTGGTTCAGTGCTGCGCGATATGCACAGCATGGAACTCGGTATTGTTGCCATCAAGGCCGCTCTGGAGCGCTCCGGGCTGAAAGGCAGCGATCTGGATGAATTGTACTATGGGATGTGCATCCAGTCCGAGGCGGCGTTGAATTATAATGTGATCGGGCGCCAGGCCCTTCTGAGGGCCGGTTTACCGGAGGATCTTCCGTCTCTTACGGTTGACCGGGCCTGTTGTTCATCGCTGGTTTGCGTCCAGTTGGGCAGTAAGTCGATCCGACTTGGCGAGGCCGAAATTTGCATGGCGGCCGGGGCTGAAAACATGAGCAACACGCCGGTTGTTCTGAATGGCCACCGTTGGGGTAGAGGACTGGCTCCCGTAACCATGGTCGATCATCTCAATCCGATTCAATACAATGGTTTTGGCATCCTGGCTAAGGATGCCGGTGAAGTGGCTCTGGAACATGGCATAACTAGGGAAATGCAGGATGAGTGGGCATTAGGATCTCAGCAGAAATATCAGGCCGCAAAGAAAGAAGGCAAGTTTGCCGATGAAGTTGTGCCAGTAGAAGTACCGCAGAAAAAAGGGCCGGCAAAAATTTTTACAGAGGATGATTTTCCCAGGGCCGATTCCACCATTGAAGGTTTGGCAAAACTAAAAACCGTATACGGAAGCCCCACGGTGACCGCCGGAAACGCACCGGGGCTCGATGCCGGAGCATCAGCGGTAATCATCATGAAAAGATCCCGCGCCGATGCGATGGGTGTAAAGCCCTTAGCAAAGATTCTTTCCATGGCGAGTATAGCCAGGGAACCCAGACGAATGGCGGAAGTGCCGGGTTATGCCATTCAAAACGCCCTGTCCAGAGCAAATCTCACGACAGACCAGGTTGATGTCTTCGAAATCAATGAAGCGTTTGCCGCCATGCCGTTGGTGTCGACCAAGATCATGTCTGATGGAAATAACAACCACTGGACGAAAATTATGGACAAAACCAATCCCAACGGCGGCGCTATTGCCATGGGGCATCCCGTCGGCGCCAGCGGCGCAAGGATTCTTCTGACCATGATGTACGAATTGAAAAGAAGAGGTGGCGGTATCGGCGCCTGCGGAATTTGTGGCGGTCTGGCCCAGGGCGATGCGGCCGTGATTAAAGTTGATTGAAGCATTCAGCCTGATGAATGCGAGCATCAAAGAAGAGGAAGGATTCTATAGATGGGAAACAAATTGACGGACATGAGGGACACCAGGTTTATTCTTTACGAACAATTGAATGTGGAGGAACTTTGTGAGGCGCCTAGATTTCAGGATCATTCCAGAGAGACTTTTGAAATGATCATATCGGCTGCGGAAAAGCTTGCGGTCAATGAATTTGAGCCAGTCAACAGTCTGGGCGACAAAATAGGTTGTCACTGGCAGGACGGGAAAGTATCGGTGCCGGAGCCTTACCGGGAACCCTTTAGAAAGTTCTGCGAGGGCGGATGGATGAACATGCAGGAAAAAGAGAGTGTCGGTGGACAGAATGTTCCTTTCTCTCTTCATTATGCATGCAATGCCATGTTCTTTGCCGCCAATCATTCTCTGGCAGGTTATATGGGGCTGACTCACAGTGCGGCAAAAGTGATTGAGCTCTACGGGACGGAAGAACAAAAAAGAAAATACATGATGCCGCTTTATGAAGGCAGATATGCCGGTGTCATGGATCTCACGGAAGCCCAGGCTGGCTCTGATGTCGGCGCGGTGCGAACCAAGGCGTTAAAAAATCCTGATGGCACCTATTCCATTACGGGCGGGAAAATCTTTATTACCGGAGGGGAACAAAACCTGACGGAAAACATCATTCATATTCTGCTTGCGCGGATCGAAGGTGATCCCAACGGAACAAAAGGTCTTTCCTGCTTTGTGTTGCCGAAAATCAGGGTGGCTGCAGACGGCACGCCGGGTGACTTCAATGACATTAACTGTTCGGGGATCGAGCACAAGATGGGCATGAAGGGATCGGCTACAGCGGTGTTGAACTTTGGCGACAATGGAAATTGTATTGCCGAACTTCTGGGTCCCGAAAGAAAAGGCATCCAGGTCATGTTTCATATGATGAATGAGCAGCGGATTCTCGTGGGCATGCAGGGCATGGCGCAGGCGGGGACGGCTTATCTTCACGCCCTCAACTTTGCCAAAGAAAGAAAGCAGGGAGCGGCTTTTGGTGCGGTTTCAACGGAACAGACAGCGATTATCGCTCATCCCGATGTCAAAAGAAATCTGTTGTGGATGAAGGCATATACGGAAGGCATGCGGGCCCTCATTTTTTACACCATGTATTGCATGGATTGGGAGACCGTGACGCTCAACAAGGATGAAAAACAGAAATGGCATGACCTGGTAGAGATCCTGACACCCGTCTGCAAGGCCTACTGTTCGGATAAGGGTTTTGAAACCTGCGTTAAAGCTATCCAGATTCATGGCGGTTACGGGTATTGCCATGAATACAAAGTTGAACAATGTGCCCGGGACAGCAAGATCACGTCCATCTATGAAGGAACAAACGCCATCCAGGCGCTGGATCTTTTTAGCCGCAAAATCAGAATGAAAAAGGGCACGGCGTTTACCACTTTGATCAACGATATGAAGACGACGGTCGGACAAGCACGGGGGGTCACCGATTTATCACCCTATGCCGCTGAGATTGGAAGAGGCATCACGGCCCTGGAATACCTGACCACGGAGCTTCTGGCCGCGACGACAACGGAGGATTCCTTCCTCGCTTATTCCTGGGCGTCGCCCTATTTGGAAATTGTAGGCGACGTTGTCATGGGATGGATGTTGATCTGGCAGGCTGTCATTGCCGCGGGAAAAGTTGGCAAAGGCATCGGTGACGAAACCTATTATACGGCAAAAATCCTGACGGCAAAATTCTATGCCAGTTCGCTCTTGCCGATGGTTTACGGAAAAATTCTGGCCATCCGGAAGAACGACAGGTCTTTATTACAGATGACGGACGCACTGTTTGGACACGCATGAAAAAAGGGAGAAGATCATGATCAAAACGAAGGAAGATTATATCGAAAGTTTAAAGAAACAGAAATTGAATGTCTATTATAAGGGGAAGCATGTAGACGACGTCACGACCCATCCGGCCCTGATTCCCCATATCAACGCGGCGGCGAAAACATACGAACTGGCGCTGCGGCCGGAAAACGAAGACCTGTTGACGGTGACGAGCCACCTGACAGGAAAGAAGATCAGTCGCTTTACCCACATTCACCAATCCGTGGAGGATCTGATTAAAAAAGTTTTAATGCTCCGGCTCATCTCTCATGAAACCGGGAGCTGTTACCAGCGGTGCGTCGGATTTGATGCCATGAATGCCATGTACTCGACCACTTATGAGATCGACGAAGCCAAAGGGACATCCTACTTCAAACGATTTGTTGAATTTTTAAAGTACATTCAATCGGAGAACCTGATGGTCGTGGGCGGTATGACGGACCCCAAGGGCGACCGGTCCAAGCGCCCCGGTGAACAATCCGACCCGGATCTGTTCCTCCATGTTGTTGAAAAAAATGAAGACGGCATCGTGATCCGGGGGGCAAAGGCCCACATGACCGGCGCGATCAACAGTCATGAAATCCTCATTATGCCTACGCAGAACATGGCCAAGGGAGATGAAGCCTATACCGTTGCGGCGGCTATTCCTCTCAAATCACGCGGCATCACCCTGATTTTCGGGCGTCAATCCAATGAAGAGAGGAAACTCGAAGACGGCATTGATGCCGGCAACAAGAAATTCGGGGTCGTCGGCGGCGAGGCTCTCATTATCTTTGAAGACGTTTTCGTGCCCTGGAACAGAGTTTTTATGTGCGGAGAGATTGATTTCAGCGGTTTGCTGGTCGAGCGGTTTGCTACACTGCACCGCCAGAACTATGGAGGATGCAAAGGCGGCGTGTCCGATATCATTATCGGCGCTACGGCGCTGGCCGCCCAGTACCAGGGAACGGCGAACGCTTCCCACATCAAGGATAAGCTCATCGAGATGATGCACCTGACTGAAACAGTTTATGCAGGCTCTGTGGCCTGTTCCGCCATGGGATCAAAAACAATGAGCGGCGCCTTCTATCCCGATCCGCTTCTGGCCAATTGTACCAAGCACAACATTACCCGGAACATCTATGAAATCTCCCGGCTGGCCCATGATATCGCCGGAGGGATCATGGCGACTCTTCCCTTTGATCAGGATCTGAGAAGTCCGGAAATTGGAAAGCATGTGCAGAAATATCTGGCGGGTGTGGAAGGTGTTCCGACGGAAACGCGGATGAAAATCCTCCGACTGATCGAGAACATGACGGGGGGAACATGTCTGGTGGAGAGCATGCACGGGGCCGGTCCGCCTCAGAGTCAGCGGGTTATGTATCAGCGCCTGGGCAACCTGCCACAGAAGATTAAGATGGCTAAGGTATTGGCCGGGATTGATAACTGAGCGTTTGTCCATAAAAAAGAAAGGGGGGGATAAGAAACAAAAGAAACAAGAACAGCCTGGTACGATACGGCAATATCGAAGTTAAAGTTTTTTAATTATCTATCAATTAGGAGGAGGGTTTCCTTATGACTCAAGAACACGGTTTTGCATCACCGACGCCCGCTGGTTTAGGAGCGTTGGCCATCGCGGTATTCGGATTTGCGGCATATTTTCTCGGATTAGTGGATGTCAATGGACTGCCGCTTCTGGCAGCCTGGCTCTTCGCCGGTTTTGTTGTACAGGTTGTTGTTGGTGTCGCGGAAATGAAGAATCAAAACCTCACGGGCGGCAACATCTTTCTCTTTTTTAGCGCCTTCTTTATGTTAGCGGCCGCTCTGAGCATTTTTATGAAATGGTATATGATTTCCTTCATGTTCGGGCCCAAGGCGGCAAAGGACGCCCTGGATGCCGCTGCCGTCGCAGCGGGTCTGAAAGTGGACATGCTTTCGCCCATTCAGATCAAGGCGGCCATGGTCGGCGTTGGCCCTGCCATTGGCGCAATGGTGCACAAAGCCGCCCACGTTGAAGGTTGGATGTGGATAGCCGGCGCGGGATTCCTGACCGTTGCAACCCCATGCTATGCGCGGGGCAGTTGGGTGTTCTTTTTGGGATTTGTTTTGGCCGATATTCTGCTGTTCCTCATTGCCGGTTTGGATACGGGCTGGTTCAGCATCATCGATGCCAATACGACAAAGCACATTATCGCTTACGGTTTCATATTTATCGGTCTGAGTTCTCTTTATCATGCCGGCGCCATTATGGTAAACACGGTTTACGGAAAGGCGATAATGCCCGTACCGAGACCTCTTATCAAACCTGAATCTTAAGCACCCCGTCTCAGAAGTATCTGAAGAGGCGGCTTTGAAAGCCGCCTCTTCAGATGCCGGGACAAGAGTTATCTACACATCAAATGAAAAGAAAAAGGAATAGATTAAGCGTTCAAAACCAAGAGAAAAGAGGAGGGAAGTGAAGTGAGTATTGTCGATGAATATAAGGAAAAGCTGGTAAGTCCGGAAGAAGCGGTAAACGTTGTGAAGTCAGGCGACAAAGTGCATTACGGACATTTCGCCATGTCCCCGACATTTCTGGATCCGTATCTGGCGAAAAGAAAAGATGAATTGCAAGATGTGAAAGTTTACGGGGTGACTTATCCAGGCTTGGCGCAGGTTGGCGCATGCGACGAGACGCGGGATCATTTTATGTATCACTCCTGGCATTTCAGCGGCGGCGACCGCATATTGCATGACAAGGGGCTTTGCAATTATATTCCAATGCTGTACCGGGAAGGTCCGGAACTCATCAAGCGCTATGTCGATCCGGGCGTGGTCATGATCAAGGTTTCCCCCATGGACAATCGCGGCTACTTCAATTTCAGCGTTTCCAATTCCGACACCCATTGCTTTATAAATAAGGCGACAACGATGATTGTCGAAGTTTGTGACAAAGCGCCCTACTGCCTGGGCGGTAATAATGAAGCTGTGCACATATCGGATGTCGATATGATTGTCGAAACAGACAACAAGCCCTTGATTCAGGTACCGGCCATTCCGCTGACCGAGGTGGACAAAGCGGTGGCTACGCATATCATGAAATTAATTGAAGACGGTTCGGTGATTCAACTGGGCATCGGCGGCATGCCCAATGCAGTGGGTGCCATGATTGCGCAATCCGATCTGAAAGACCTGGGATGTCACACGGAAGTGCTGGTGGATTCCTATGTCGATATGTATGAGGCGGGTGTTATGACCGGTCGTCGCAAAGCATTTGATCAGGGCAGAATGGTTTACACTTTTGCTTTGGGCTCCCAGAGACTTTATGACTTCCTGCACATGAATCGGGCGGCGGCCAGCTGTTCCGTGGATTATACGAACGATCTGAACATTGCATCGGCGCATGACAAACTGGTGTCCGTCAACAATGCCATCGAGATCGATCTGTACGGGCAAGTCTGTTCCGAATCTTCCGGCACCCGCCACATTACCGGCACAGGCGGCCAGCTCGATTTCATCAACGCCGCCTTTAAGTCCGAAGGCGGCAAGGGAATCGTCTGTTTGTCTTCTCTCAAAGAAAGTAAGAAAGGTGAAAAGATATCCCGTATCGTTCCAACCCTGACGCCCGGCGGCATTGTGACGGTTCCCCGCACCATGGTCCATTATGTGATTACGGAATACGGCGCTGTGGATCTCAAGGGCAAGAGCACATGGGAACGCGCGGAGCTCTTGATCAGCATTGCCCATCCCGATACCCGCGATGAGCTGATCAAAGCGGCCCAACAACAGGGCATCTGGAGATAAAGCAATAAAAAACGTGTATCAGGAGCATGTGAAATGGAAGATGTTGTCATAATTTCCGCCTGCCAGACGGCCGTTGGCTCGTTTGGCGGATCACTTAAGGAAGTCAACGGCGCCGCCATTGCCAGTGTGACAATGAAAGAGGCCATCAAACGGGCTGGTATTGACGCCGGACTCATAAAAGATGTCCGTTACGGTTGCTGTCTGGAGCATCACGATATGCTCAATGTGGCCAGAGTAGGAGCCTTTATGGCAAACATTCATCAGTCCTCACATGTGAGTAACTAATATTGTTTTACTTAAGGAGGAAATCATAATGACAAGTAGGTGGGTGGATGAAAGAGACTTACGCTTTATCCTGCATGAGGTTTTTAATATCAGCGAAGTTATCTTGGGGAAAGCACCCTTTGCGGACCATGATAAAGATATGGTGAACATGGTCCTCGATGCAGCGGTCAAGTTTGCCGAAAACGAGATTGCTCCAACTTATCCCGATGAAGTTCATCGGAAGCCTGTGGAGGCAGTTTTCAAAGACGGCAAAGTTTTTGCGCCGGAAATTTATCACAGATTATGGAAGCTATATGCTGAAGGCGGCTGGTTTAGTATAGCCGATAGCCCCGAAGTGGGAGGCCAGGGATTGCCCGAGGTGGTCGGCGCCGCCTGCATGAATATGTTCTTCGCCTGTAACGAGGCATTTGTCATGTATGCGTCTCTAACCCACGGTGCGGCCAAGCTTGTGGAAAAGTTCTGCTCTGAAGAATTGAAGGCCATCTATCTCAATAAAATGTTCGACGGCACCTGGGGCGGTACGATGTGCCTGACGGAACCGGGAGCCGGTTCCGATGTAGGCGCCCTGAAATCCACCGCTAAAAGAAATCAGGACGGCACCTACTCCATTACCGGCACC
>Ga0181520_10006448_pt1 | contig 17931 bp, 14 predicted proteins | sample PEATcosm2014_Bin_29_FD_132451 | JGI IMG/M metagenome (GOLD analysis project Ga0181520, IMG submission 132451) | Peatland microbial communities from MTU Mesocosm Facility, Houghton, MI, USA - PEATcosm2014_Bin02_30_metaG | ecosystem: Environmental > Terrestrial > Soil > Wetlands > Peat | place... | reverse complement strand
GCTCCTTCTCGTCGTGGATCATCTCGTCGGCCAGCGCCTGGTCTTCTTCTTCGCTTGCTCCGCGCGGCCGCGTCCCGGCGATGGGCCGGTACTCCACCTTTCCCTGGTGCACGCGCACCAGCAGCTCCGGCGACGAACCGGCTAACTCGACTGGCGCTGCCAACGGGGGCAGTTTTTTCTTCTTGGAGAATTTTCCAATCTTCTCCGGCAGCGCGCCCAGCGGACCCTCTGGCGCAAAACGCAAAAAGTACATATACGGGCTGGGATTCACCGTGCGCAGCGCGCGATAGACCTGGAAGCTGTCCGCCTCCGGCTCCACGTCGAAGCGCTGCGACAGCACCGCCTGGAAGATGTCGCCCGCGCCGATGTACTCTTTGGTGCGATCCACCGCGGCCAGAAAGTCCTTCTTCGCGGTACGGTGTTTCACCTTGAGCTTGCCTTTGGCCTGCCCGCGCCCCTTTTGCGTCAGCAGAGCGGGCAGCGGCTGGGCCAGTCTTCTCTCCAGTTTGGCCAGACGTTGCAGGGCCTTGTCGTAGGCGTCGGCGGGCTTGCCCTTGGTTACGTCGGCGGTCACCACCAGCCAGATCTCCTTGCGTACATGGTCGAAGGCCAGCACTTCGTCGAAGAACAGCAGGCAGGCGTCGGGAACCCCCAGTTCGTCCTTGGCCAGCACCGGCAGCCGCTCGATCTGCCGAACGGCATCGTAGGAAAAGAAGCCCACCGCTCCGGCGGTAAACGGTGGCAGCCCCTGGAGCCGCGCCGGCTTGTGCCCCGCCAGCGCCCGGCGCAGCACCGCAAATATGTCGCCCTCGGTCTGGACCACCTTCTTGCCTTCGGTAATGGTGATCTCCTGCCCCCGCGCCACGATGCGCTTGAACGGAGTGAGCCCGATGAAGGTGTAGCGGCCCACTTGCTCGCCGTTCTCGACAGACTCGAGCATGAAACACTCCCGCTCCGCCCAGGCCGCGCGCAAAAAAGCGGAAACCGGCGTTTCCAGGTCCGCCGTCAGCGTCAAACAGACGGGGATCAGGGTGTGCTCTTTGGCGAGCGCGAGGAACTCCTTGCGGCTGGGCTGGGCTGTTTGGATCGATGTTTTCACAGCCCCAGTGTAATTGCTTCGGTGCCCACCTTCCGCGTTTCGCGTCAATCCAGCCATGCCAACCAGCCACACCAGAGCGCTCCGCGCCACAATGGACTGGGGTAACTCGCGCATCCAGAGCGTTTTCGTGCACATTTTCCAACCCATCGCCGATATTGGATGACACCGTGGGGCGATAGGGGTTTCCATGGCTGGTTCCGGCGGGCTTGACGATGCTAGCTGGCGCGCCTAGACTCACTGAGGTTTGGGCTGGCGAGACGAAACCCGCAGCCCCAAGCAGCCGGCCGCAAGCTGCGCGCTGTGGACCGGGTTTGGATCGGCTCCGGGAGACCGGAGGAAGTCCTGCAACGCCTGACATTTGTCGGTGGACATTCTTTAGGTATCCACTGCGTGGGGCGGCAGGAAATCAGAATTGGAGAATGGTATGTCATCGGTATCTCTTGAGCAGGAAATCAACCCCTGGGAAGCCCAGGCAGCTCGATTTGAATTTGCCGCACGCAAGCTGAACCTCGATCCAGGTTTGTGGAAGGTGCTCAGCTCTCCCTCGCGCGAGATCATCGTTCACTTCCCGGTCGCCATGGATGACGGCCGGATCGAAATGTTCACCGGCTTCCGGGTGCAGCCCTCGATTGCCCGCGGACCCGCCAAGGGCGGCTTCCGCTATTCGCCCGACGTCAATCTCGACGAGGTCCGCGCGCTGGCCAGTTGGATGACCTGGAAGTGCGCCGTCGTCAACATCCCCTTTGGCGGCGCCAAGGGCGGCGTGATCTGCGATCCCAAGACCATGAGCCGTGGCGAGTTGGAGCGCATGACCCGCCGCTACACCTCCGAGATCATTGAGTTCATCGGGCCGGAAAAGGACGTTCCCGCGCCCGACGTGAACACCAACGAGCAGACCATGGCGTGGATCATGGATACCTACTCGATGCACATGCGCCAGACAGTCACCAGCGTGGTCACTGGCAAGCCAATCAACATGGGCGGATCGCGCGGACGGCTTGAAGCCACCGGGCGCGGTGTCATGATCATCTGCGATGAGTGCCTGCGCTACCTCAACATCCCCGTCGAAGGCTGCCGTGTCGTCATACAGGGATTCGGCAACGTCGGCTCCAATGCCGCACGCCTGATGATGGAGCGCGGCTACAAGATCGTCGGCATCGTGGAGAAGGAGGGCGGCCTCTCCAATCCCAACGGAATCGACATTCACCAGTTGGTCGAGTACAAGTTCCGCAACGGCACCACCTTGGGATTCCGCGGCGCCGAGGCGACTCCGAGCGAAGAACTGCTGCTTCAGGAGTGCGAGATCCTCATCCCCGCTGCCACTGAGAATGTCATCACCAGCCGCAACGCCGAGCAGATCAAGGCGCGCATCGTCGTCGAGGGCGCCAACGGACCGACGACCGCCGTGGCTGACGACATCCTGGCCGAGAAGAAGGTATTCGTCGTGCCCGACATCCTGGCCAACGCTGGCGGCGTCACTGCCAGCTATTTTGAGTGGGTACAGGACCGGCAAGGCTATTTCTGGAAGGAGTCCATCGTAAACGACCAGCTGGAAACCATCTTGAAGGACAGCTTTGACGACGTGGTTCGCTATTCCGAGGCCCACAACGTCAATAACCGCATCGCCGCCTACATGCTGGCCATCGACCGCGTGGCCTACACCATCAAGCAGCGCGGCATCTACGCCTAACTGCCCGCTGTGGGGCCGACTGCTCGCTCTTCGTTTGCCCGGGGTTGAGGATTCCCAAGTGTCGGAGAGTCCCAGCCTGGGCAAGCGGCGGAGTGGCATCGACACTCAACCCAATGCATCACCGCAACCGCAACGGGATGGGTCTTTGAGACTCATCCCTTGTCCCATTTTTGATCCCTCCCAGAAATACTGCGATTGGGTGCCCCATCCTTTCCGCGCTCGTTGCGGAAAGGGTGGGAACGCCTGACGCTATCTTCGGGCCGGATCATCGGTGTACTGACATAACCAAACCCGCCCGCATCCCCTCTAATAGCTGATCGATGCAGGGGGAACGAAAATGAAAAACGCGGGGCGCATTCTTCTCAGAAGCATTGCAGCATTTCTTGTGTGCGCATTGTTGGCGCCATCCATGGCCATGGCCAAGCCGCTCAAGCCCGGGGTGGTCCATGAGCGCATCGCCAGGGCCGGCCTGGGCAACTGGGCCGCAGTGCAGGTGGCCAGCGGCGCGCAATTTGGCGGCAGAATCGTCAGCATCGACGCAGAGTCGTTCGGGATGCAACTGCACAACGATCCCGCGATCACCCCCGTCTTCTATGGCGATGTGGTGTATCTCCGCACCGGCCTCACTCGCGGAGGATTCTGGGCGTTCACCGCCATCGGCGCAGCCGGGGCTGTCGCCTTCGCCCTCGTTGCCCATCATGAATTCGAGAACTTCAAAAACAGCGAACCGGCGATGCCCGCGGTGCCTGCCACGCGATAGTGCATCCATGAACTTGCCGTGATGAAATGGCTATTGCTTCTCGTCTGTAGCACGGCTTCCGCGCTGGCCCAGGCTCCGGGTTGATTGGCCCGCCGTCTGCGGCCCGCGGGACGTCGATTTCTAAGTCAAGCTGTAAGACGCCCAAATCCCCCCGCCTTGGCGCTCTTTTCTTCCCAAGAGAAGCGGCGCGAAGACGCCAGCCGATTGACGATGCAATAATGAAGCCATACCGGTGATCGATCTCCCGGCGTGGCGCAAAAAAGTGAATCTGCCCAACTCCATCACGATGAGCCGGATCGCCATGATCCCGCTGCTGCTGTGGATACTCTCCACGCACTTTCCCTGGCAGGCGCACGGCGTGCCGGAGATCCTGGCGTCGATCCTGTTCGTGATGGCCTCGATTACCGACGGCCTGGATGGCTATCTGGCCCGCAAGCGCAGCCAGGTCACCACCATGGGCATGCTTCTGGATCCCATCGCCGACAAGATCATGGTCACAGGCGCCCTGATTGCCCTGGTGGCCTACGTCCCCTCGGTGGTCAAGGTCTGGCTGGTGGTGATTATCATCGGCCGCGAGTTCCTGGTCTCCGGCCTGCGCTCGATTGCCTCCTCCGAGGGCTTCACCATCGAAGCCAGCGATTTGGGCAAACTCAAGACCGTCATCCAGATCGTTTGCGTCGTCTCCGCCATCCTGGCCCATGGCTGGGATCAGTGGCAGTTTGGCTTCCTCATCGTGCCCGTCAAGTGGATCGCCATTGCCGCAATTTACTTCGTCGTCCTGGTTTCCAGCATTTCCGCGATCGACTACTTCGTAGGCTTCTGGAAAAAGATCGACCACGCCTCGAAGGATAGCCGCAAGAAGGCATTCGTGCTGAGCCGCCGCAAGAAGCCCGCGACCCCCTAGCAATGGAGTGCGGAAGATGATGACAAAAAGCCCCGGCCGCGGCCGGGGCTTTTTGTCATCATCTGGATCTGGCTGCTACGCCAGCACTGGAACTGCGTCCGGAACGAGCACGATCGATGCCGATGCTGGTGCTTGCGCCAGGGTTGGAGCAACCGCTGCCGTTTGGGCATGAGCCCCGCGGGTGAGGCGATGAACAAAGTGATACGGCGGCCAGGGGCCGGAAATCTGCATCTGGCATTCCCGCATCATCGCGCTGGTGGTCGAGAATTTGTTCTGGTAGCGCTCCACACACTTGCGGTCGATCAAATGGGCGATGTCCAGCACCATCTTGCCGCTATCCGTGAGCCGGCAGCTTACCTCTTCGTCCAGCGGCAGGAACAGCCTGTGCATCTGGAAACTCACCGCGCGCGCCCTGGTTTGGCGCTCGCGCTGCCGGGAGGCGCTCTCCCGCAAATTGGTCAGATACTCCCGGCCGACTTTCTCGACGGGAAGTTGACGCTCGATCTCTCGGATGCAACAGTCGTCTACGTAAATCTTCAGGTGCATCTCCGTCTTGCCGCGAAGCTTATCGATGTTGCCGAGAAACTGCCGCTGGTTTGAGCGGATCGACTTGCGAAGACTTTCGTCGTCGTTGAACACCGTGCCAAAGCGGAACGGCAAAACTGTGGAATGTTGAAAGCAGTCAGCGATAACTCTCGCGTGATCTACGCCGGACTTCTGATTCAGTGGTTCCTGCGGGTTGTGTTCGCTGACGATGACGGCGAGGTCGCTGGCTGGGTACAGAAAAACCTGGTTGCCGCTTACTCCGTGGACGGACTCCAATGGGACTGGTTTGCGATGACGGGCCAATTCAGGAAATGCTAGTTTTTCTCCGATGCAGTAGGCATACCATGCCATGACGAGACACTCCGTACGCGTGCGCTGGTAAGCGCCGCTCGTTGGTGAAGCTCTGTGAACTTGGGAACAACTGCATAGCGGGCATGTATTCAGGTCAATGTGGACAGACCTTGGTGATCTAACCGAAATAGTAGCCCTCTCAAAATACGACTGGCAATGTCTTGCATCACCAAGGCTCAGTATTCAGGTAACTCAGGTCAAAATAGTGTCTGTATCGATAAAAACAATATTTGCCGCATAAAAGCCAGGCCCGTTATAGACGATCACCCCTTCTTGAAGTGCGCAAGATCACTTTTTCCACCCCTCTTTCCATGCGAAAAGCCATTTTTACTTCGGCGCACTCCGGAACAAGCCGCAGCCTCCAGAAAAAACTACGGCAGCACCCGCTGGATGTGCAGGAACAGAATCACATTCAGCAAAATCGACGCGGCCAGCAGCACCAGCGCGACCAGCGCAAAGACGTTGATCTTGTTGCCCACCGTCTTCAAGTCCTCCAGCAACTCCTGCTGCTCCAGGGTGTTGCGGTCGGTGGCTTCGCGAACCATCTCCAACTGATCCTCGACCCGCTTCAGTGAGGTGTTCTGCTCGGCCACCTGGCTGCGCAGATCGCGATGCTGGGTCTGTAACTCCGCCAGGCTGTTCTCGATCGGTTCGATATTGACCGGCGGATGCGCCACCGGTGGCTGCGGATGTTGCGGTTGATGCGAGAGCAGATTTGAGACCGCGGTCCCGATGTTGCCGTCCAGCAGGGGCAGCATCCGCTGCACGAAGGGCAACACCATGCGCACCAGGTTCATGGCGCGGTCCATGCCGGAGGATTGCGGGTCCGGGGAGCCAGGCGACGAGTTGGCCAGTGCGCGCCCCGGCGGAGGGACTGTCTTGAAACGCTGCGCATCGTCTTCCTCGGGCAAAAACGGTATCCGCCCGCCGGAGCCCATGGGCAGCGGCGACCCGACGGTGCGCCCCTGCGATTCGCTCGCCTTGGGTGCCCGGCGGCCCGATTCCTTGAAGCCGAATCCCTCTGAATCGTCCATGAATTCCTTCCCCCTCAAATATATAAGGGATTCCTCCCAGTGCAGCGAATTCCTTTCAGGCCGCCCGTCCAGTTGCGCTGCATCCCCCTCGATTTCCGCCGGGCGCCCCCTGGGAGCCTCTTGGCGCCTTGTTCGTTTTTGCGCCAAGGACCGGCCCCCGAACCCCTCATCGAGCACCCGCTCCTCACCCCCAAAAAAGACTTGTTCACCCCCGCTCCGGTATTCTCATAGCCACAAGATTCGCAATTTCCGGAGAAGCACGTGAAATCACTCCTCGCCCGTTCGATGCGCGGCCTGCAACGCTATACCCTGGCCGGTGTCATCACCATCGGGCCCCTGTTCGTCACCTATCTAATCTTCAGCTTCCTGCTCGGCTCTTTGGCCAAGGCCGGCCTCCCCGTGGTGCAGTTTCTGGCTGTTCTTTTTCCCGAGGAGTGGCTGCGCCAGCCGGTATTGCAGTCCGCTCTGGCCGTTCTGCTCACTTTGGTGGTTCTTTACGTGGTTGGACGCATCACCTCGCTGGTCATCGGCCGCCAGGCCTTCGGACTCTTCGAAGCGGCACTGGAGCGCCTGCCCTTTGTCGCCAAGGTCTACAGCTCGGTGCGCCAGTTGCTGGATTCGATGATGGTCAAGAAGGATTCCAGCCAGCGCGTGGTACTGGTTGACTTTCCTATCCGAGGGCAAAAAAGTATCGGCTTCCTCACACGCACCATGACCGATGCCTCCACCGGCGAACTGCTGGCCGCCGTGCTGCTTCCCAACGCCATCAATCCCACCTCGGCCTTTCTTCAGATTCTTCCCTTGGCCTGGGTCATCGAGACTGACCTGAACATGGAACAGGCCATGAGCATGCTGATGACCGGCGGTGCCGTCGGTCCGGAGATCATCCAGTACTCCAAACCAGCCAACCCGCCGCCCCCTGGTGACGTGCCTCCCGGTGCCTGAATCGGCCAGCCGGATTTCGGCAGGGAAACTGCCGGGCGGGAATACAATTGGACCTTCCAAACGAATCTTCAAATCTGAAGTCCAGTTCGGAAAGGACTCTGCCTGCGCACATGCCAAGTCAGTTCTCATTGGTCAAGTGGTATATGGATTGCGTCACCGAGCAGGGCGATGCCGTCATCCTTTACTGCGCCGCCCTCTCCTGGCGCGCGGTTCATGCGGTCTACAGCAGTGTCCTTGCGGTCCATGACGGCTTGACCGAATCTCGTTCCTCCATGACCCCGTATCGGCTTTTCTCCAGTCCAGGAGATATCTGTGTCGAGTTTCCCCGCTTACACGTCTCCGGACGATGGGAGGCGGATGCCACCCCACACTGCCGCACCGTCTTCGAGAGTCCCGAGGGGGCAGTCGCTTCGCCCGCCTGACCTGATCTTCGTTATACGTCGGAATCCAGAGACTCCGGTGCCGCCTCATCCTGCAACTCCTCGCGCGCGTGGCCGCTCTCCGCGGCCACCTTGCGCAGGCTCACATGTTCGAACTGCGCCCAGATCAGCCCAATCGGAATGATGCCCAGGAAGGTCACCGCCAGCAATACCGTGGCGCAAGCAGTGGCCGGTTCGGCCGCAACAGCAAAGAGATTGCGCATGGCCTCTTCCACGATCCCGATTTGCGTAAACCAGCCCAGTACCGGAAGCTGAAAGCCGCTGGCCAGTAAGCTGGAGGCCATGAGCACCATGCATCGCGGTAAGGTCATTGTCGCCAGTTCCTTGCTGGCCACAAATGCCGTCGTGGTCTCGAGGTACGCAAGCGAGATCAATCCCCACATCCCAAGCGAGAGCGCCGCCGCCACCCCGAAATCTGAGAACGACCGCAACGTATCCAGTCCGGAGCGGAAGGTGCGGATCTTGTTGCCCACCGAATGGCCCAGTTTGGCTGAGAACACCCCGAGACTCTTCTCCAGGAAGACTGCCACCAAGCCACCGGCAATTCGGACTCCGATTGTGAAGAGGGCCATTCCCGCAGTGACGATCAAACCGCCTTTGGCCACGCGAGATAGCAGTTCAGGGTGCGGCAGCGCCTCATGTGTCGTGAGCAGGACGCTGGAAAAGATCAGCGCCATCGATCCCATGTCGAACATGCGCTCCACGATGTAGACGCCCAGTTGCGAGCTGAGTGGCAAGTTTGTCTTCCTTGCCACCAGGTAGGGACGCACCGGATCGGCTACGCGGCCAATCAAGGCAATTGCAGTGAATCCCATGACCTGAGTGCCCAGCAGGGAAAACGGCGGCACCTTTTTTGTATGCCGGAGCAGCGATGCCCAGCGTACCGAGCGAAAGACATAGGCCAGATAGATGCATCCGAAGGCGATGCCGATTTTGCGCCAGTCGGCCAGCGCCAGTTGTGCGCGAAAGGTATCGAAATTGAAATGAATCCGGTCGCGCCCCCAAACCACCAGCGCCACCAGCACCGCAAGCACGATCAAACCCAGAACCAACTGATTCTTCTTCAAGCGTTCTCCGTTTCCGCGGCCAACCACTGAGCGGCCTCATAAATTCTATCGTTCGCGGCCAGCACGCCAACAAACTCCCCTCCTGCAGCGCTGTTTCGGAGTTTTCAGTCAACCGCCCTAACTGCTCGTGATTTCAGCGCGTTAGTCACCCAGCTAGCGCTGAGCACCGGACTGATCCACATGAATATTTGGTTGATTGTTCCTCCATGGAGGCGAGCAAGGCCGGGCGCCCTCCCTCGAGGCACATTTGTTCTTGCCGCCAACAGTCTGTGGTGAAAGTCAAGTTTTGAAAGGGGCAGGTGGCCCGGTCATTCACTCCCAGAGTCTCGCGTGCCCCATTCATCCACAGCTTTATCGTGGATGAGTGGGAGACTGAGGAGCCGGTGTGTGTGGCCGTGCCCTCGGTGAGTTGGCGGGTGGCCCCGGTCCCGGTGACCTGTCCCAACCCAGATGAGGGTGCCACCGGTCCCTCGCGGTTGGGGACCGGTGATGGTGGCCGAGTTCGCCGGTTCCTGTGTATGAACCTGGTCGGAGGGCAGGTGGCCCGGTCATTCACTCCCAGAGTCTCGCGTGCCCCATCCATCCACAGCTTTATCGTGGATGAGTGGGAGACTGAGGAGCCGGTGTGTGTGGCCGTGCCCTCGGTGAGTTGGCGGGTGGCCCCGGTCTCGGCGACCTGTCCCAGCCCAGATGAGGGTGCCACCGGTCCCTCGCAGTTGGGGACCGGTGAGGGTGGCGGAGTTCGCCGGTTCCTGTGTATGAACCTGGTCGAAGGCGGGTCGAGCGTGGCGAGTCCTTTTCTCCTTTAGAAACCTGGGAGAAACCTGGGGACAGAAACCTGGAAACCTGGGGACAAAACCTGGGGACAAAACCTGGAAAACCTGGGGACAAAAACCTGGGGACAGACGGGACGTTTACGTCTGAACGGTGAAAACATCCCGTCTGTCCCCAGGTTTCCACAGGTTTCCAGGTTTTGAGGATCTTAGGCAAGGTAAGCTTAGCTTTGAACCTTGAGTAATGGGGAACATCCCGTCTGTCCCCGGTTTTACGGTTTTACTGTGGAGGTTGAGCCTGGCAAGTGGCGGAGCGCAGACGGGAAATGGCAGTATCGCGCAAAGCCGGGCGATGTTGGTGACAATCACATCCATCTTGAAGAATTGAATCAAGACGGCAGCGTGAAGCAAAATGTCCATCTGAGATGGCCGGAAGGAACAGAACGATGAACAAGCTGTTGCGGGTTCCCATCGATATCAAAGTCATCAATTTTCCGGCACAGTTCGTCTTGAGTGTGTTCGTTCACAATGAAGCGATTCACGATTTGTAAAACCGGGGACAGACGGGATGTTCCCCAGGTTTTTGCCCCAGGTTCTAGACAGGCAGGTGTCCCGGTCATCCCGATCCCCGGGAGTGTGCTCCGGGGGCGGGTGGCCCCGGTCCCGGCGACCTGTCCCAGCCAAGATGAGGGTGCCACCGGTCCCTCGCGGTTGGGGACCGGTGAGGGTGGCCGAGATCGCCGGTTCCTTTGTAGGAACCTGGTCGAAGGCGGGTCGAGCGTGGCGAGTCCTTTTCTTTCTCTTTTAGGGGAGAAGTTTGCCTTCAGGTTTTTTCTAGTTTCCTGAATCCAAAACTCCGAGCATAGTTGCGGCTGTCATTCGCAGCGAACGGAGCCCAGATCGGCTTTCAGTTCGGGGGTGGTGAGCGAAGTATCTACATTTCTCCCGCCCCAGCTTCTCATGCGAACCTCAGAGGGAGGACAGGAGAGTGGGAAAGCAGAGTTCCCGATGGGCTCAAACTCCGGAATCGCTGAATGACCCCATTTGCTCCGTCCTGCTGACAGGGCTGCGATCACTTTAGTCACCTCCGCCCCTGAACGGATCTGCCTTTCCAACCGATAGCCGAATCGAGACTCTAGGACCGGTCAATTGCATTGTCTGCGTCAACTCGCGGAGCACGCGGATGGTTGGGATTCATGAAACCGGATGCATCGAACATCGTCGGTCGTCTTTGCGTCGGCGCGTAAACTGCGTTGGATGGCCCAGTCATCCACGAGGCGGAGCCGGGTAGTTTCATGGGGTAAGCATGAGTCAGCTGCAAAGCGTAGAAGAGTCTCCCAGGGCTTTGGCTCGTGGTGTGCTCCTGGTTTCCGCAATCCTTGCTCTGGCTGGGGCTGGAATCGGCCTGATTGCAATTCTGCGCGGAGCGGTGGCAGGCGAAGAGATAGTCCTGGTCGCCTCCGGTTTTCTCGTCTCGGTCACCGTGCTTGTCGTGTCGATCGTTTTTCCCAAGATCCCTGTGCAGCCCATCGCCGCCGCCTCCACCGCGTTCTATATTGTCTACCTTTGCGCCGGCATCCTCATCTCCGTGTATTGCAAGGGAGATCACCAGAGTCTCTTCGTTTACCTGATCTGGTTCTACCCCCTCCTGCTCTTCAATCGGCTGGTCAACTCGATTGCCATCGGAAAGATCCTCTCCCGGGTCATCCTGTTTGCCCCTCTGGTCACTCTCTGCTGCATCTCATTTAAGTTGATTCAGCTTTTTGCGGCCAGTTCGCTCTATTTGACGGTGATCTTTTGCCTCAGCTATGGCTTCTTTGGCGTGATGCTCAGCCTCATTACGCGCTATCGCGAGGCCTACATCATCGAGCGGGCTCATGCCGAGTCGCTCAGACTTGAATCCGAGGTGCTGGAAAGCATCTCCGATTGCTTCATCTCCCTCGATTCCCAATTCCGCCTGGTCTATTTGAACGATGCCGCATGTACCGAACTCGGCGTCGAGCGCCAGCCGGCCTTGAATGGCATCCTGCCCAACGTCATTCCTGGCTTCTTCTCCGACTCCATGCTGGCAGGGTTGCGCGCGGCCTCTCTCAAGCCCCTCGCCAGCGTCTTTGAAGCCGAATGCGAGAACCGCAGCCAGTGGTACGAACTGCGCTGCTTTCCTCGTCCCGGTCGCATGTCCGTGTACTTCCGCAATATCACCGAATCCGTGATGTCCCGCCGGAATCTGGAGGCCGCGCACACCCGCCTCCGCGAACAGTCCGAGCTGCTCGACAAAGCCCAGGATGCGATCTTCGTCCAGGACATGGACAGTTGCCTCCTCTATTGGAACAAGGGCGCCGAGCGCCTCTTCGGATGGTCTGCGGCAGAGGTCTTGGGCCAGTTTGTCGGACAGGTCTTCAATCAGAACGCCTTCGAAATCCGTGCCGCTTTCAATTCAGTTTTGGAACATGGTGAGTGGACCTGCGAGCTGTCCAAATGCCATAAGGACGGCCGAACCTTCATCGTCGAGAGCCGCAATACGCTGTTGCGCGGCGAGGATGGCCGCCCGCGTTCCATCCTCTCCATCAATACCGACATTACGGATCGCAAGGCTGCCGATGTTCGCATCCACAACCTGGCTTTCTACGACGTCCTCACCGGCCTTCCCAACCGCGCCCTCCTGCGGGAAAGGCTGGAGAGAACCTTGACGGCGCCTGACCGGGAGAAGATGGGCGCGCTCTTGCTCATCGACCTGGATGACTTCAAGACCCTGAACGATACCTCCGGCCATGACATCGGCGACCTCCTCCTCCAGGAGGTCGGCATGCGTCTCACCTCGTGCGTCAGAAAAACCGACTCCGTGGCCCGGTCCGGAGGCGACGAGTTCGTGGTCATGCTCGATGGCTTGAGCGCCGATGCGGAAACGGCCGTCGCCGAGGCCAAGGCGGTCGGGGAAAAGATCCTGCGCGCCTGCCGCCAGCCCTGCCTGCTGGGAAACTACGAATACGACGGCACAACCAGCATCGGCGCCACCCTTATCGAGGGCAACCAGGATACCGTCGACGCGTTGCTGAAACGGGTTGACCTGGCCATGTACAGGGCCAAAGCACAAGGCAGAAACACCCTCTGCTTCTTCGACCCCGCCATGGAGACCGGCGCGGCTTCCCACGCCGCCCTGCTGGCGGATTTGAAACGCGCCATTCAGAACCGGGAGTTCGAACTGCACTACCAGCCCCAACTGGACAAGAATGGAAAAGTCACCGGCGCCGAAGCCCTCTTGCGCTGGCGTCATGCCCACCGTGGCATGGTCCCTCCCAATGAGTTCATCCCCATGGCCGAAGCCGCCGGCTTGATCGGCGATCTCGGCAATTGGGTGCTTGAAACTGCCTGCGCGCAGCTTGCGCAGTGGGCCACCCAGACTGAGATGGCGGATCTCGATGTCGCCGTCAATGTCAGCCTCCGGCAATTCCTCGATTCCCGCTTCGTGCAGCTCGTCGAGAAGGTCCTGCGCGACTCGGGCGCCAATCCCCTGCGGCTCAAGCTGGAGATAACCGAGAGCTTCATGATGGATAAGGCTGCCGAGACGATCGCCAAGATGACCGCGCTCAAAGCCCACGGCGTGGGCTTCTCCATGGACGACTTCGGAACCGGCTACTCCTCGCTCTCTCAGCTTAAGAACCTGCCCCTCGATCAACTCAAGATCGATCAGAGCTTTGTGCGCGACGTGCTCAACGGCGTTAGGGATGCTTCCATCGTGCGCACCATCATTACCCTCGGCCGAAGCCTGAATCTCTCGGTGATCGCCGAAGGTGTCGAGACCGAAGGGCAGCGTGAGTTCCTCGAAGTGCATGGTTGCTTGGCCTATCAGGGCTATCTCTTCAGCCCCGCCTTGCCCGCCGCAAGATTCAAGAGTTTTGTCGAGGAATCCCACCGTCTGAAGGAAGAAATCGTCGCCTGACGCCGGTTTGCTTTCCCGGCTCTCTGGCCTTGCCGGATAGTCGGAAATCTAGCCGCGTGCCCTGCCCTCGCCGCGTCCCTGTTTTTGCGGCGAGTGGTCTCCGCCCCACAGATGGCCGCTGAGCGCGGAAAGCCGCGTTCTGTGCGGCTTGCGGAGTCGAAGGACCTGCGGTTGTTCTTCGATGAACTTTGGACTCATCCACAAGGATGGAAGGGAAGCGCCCAAAATACCAACCCTCCCCGCCGGTTGCACCATCCTTTCCGTGTATTTTGCGAAAAGAGTGCAAAGCCCTCCTCCGGCAACTGGCCTGTCAACTCCCAATTTCACTCCGTCCCCGAATCGATGAGAATTGCCCGCCGCTGTAAACTTGCTGACAGTGCGGGCGTCTACCTGAGTGATGGCAGCCGGCACAGCATTGGAATCGATGACTATGGCCACGGCGGAAGAGATTGCCGCGCAGGAATTCTCAGGTCTCGTTGCCAGTCACCGGCCGCAAATCTTCCGGTTTCTGCTGGCCTCCACACGCGACGTGGATCTGGCGGAAACGCTGACTCAGGAGTGTTTCCTGAAGGCGCACCGGAATTGGGGCAGCTTTCGCGGAGAGTCCAGCCCGATGACCTGGTTGATGCGCATTGCCATCAACCTCCAAAAGGACCACTGGCGCAACCGGCGGATGCAGTTCTGGCGGCACACGCGCAATAACTCGGTGGACCTGGATGAGGCCAGCGAGTGGCTGCCCAGCGGCGAGAGTTCCGCGGAGCAGCAGGTATTGGCGCAGGAGAGGGTTCGGCAGGTGTGGCGGGCTGTCGAGGGATTGAGCGAGCGCCAGAGGACGGTCTTTCTCCTCCGCTATGTGGAGGAGCAGGAGTTGAGCGAGATTGCCCATGCAACCGGGTTGCGCGAGGGCACGGTCAAGGCGCACCTTTCCAGGGCGCTTGCCAGGGTTCGGACCGAGTTGGGGGGAAAACGATGAGTTTCGAAGATAACTTCGGCGGCACGCCGGCACGGCAGCAGAAACGGGCGGAAGAAGACCTGCTCGATCCCGTTTTGGAACATACGCTCGCCAACTTCCGCTCCAGTGTTCTCGCCTGGAGCGAGGCTGCCTACAGCCGTCCGCGGACCGCGCTCGCCGCTGCCCCGCAACGGCAGGTCTGGCGGTTGGCCGCCGGGTGGGCACTTGGATGCGTCTTGATGGCGGGGGGCGTTTCCGGAGTATTCTACGAGCACCATCAGCGCCAGGAGTTGGCTAGGATTGCAGCGGTCCGCGAGGCCGAGCACCAGCGGCAGCTTGCCGAGCAGAGCGCTCGCGATGAAGAAGAATTGCTGGCCAAAGTGGACAGTGAAGTATCTCGTGAAGTGCCCCGCGCCATGGAGCCTCTGGCTCAATTGATGGCCGAGGACGAATCAAGGTAAAAGCGGCTTTGTAACACAAATTCAGGTTTCGAAAACAGGACCCTCATCACATAGAGGGGGAGGAGAAGCGATGAAGGCATCCATGATGTTGAGGTTGAGCTTGGCGATTGCAGGGCTTGCGTTGGCCGGAATGACGGCGGGTGCGCAGGTGCCCGCGGGTGGGCAGGGGTTTGCGGCGCATCGGCCTCCGTTTGAGAAGGCTCTGGGTTCTCAGGGCGCTCGCGGCCGCTGGTGGAACAGTCCGGAGATGATCGAGAAGCTTAAGCTGACCGACGAGCAGCGCAAGGCCATGGATGGCATCCTGCTGCAGCATCGGGAAAAGCTGGTCGACCTGAAGGGCGCCGTGGAGAAGGCGGAGATCGAGATGGAGCCCTTGATGCGCGATGACCAGCCCAACGAGGCCAAGATCGTGGCGCAGATCGACAAGGTCGCCCAGGCCCGTGCGGAGCTGGAGAAGGCGAATGCCCGTTTCCTGCTCGCCCTTCGCGGCAAGCTGACCCCCGAACAGTGGAAAATGGTTCAGGCCGAGCGCGCCAACCGTGGCCAGGAGCGGCGCGGCTGGGAGAAGCGCGACCAACGGCCCGGCGAGCGCAGGCAGGGCAGGGAAGGTCGGCCTCAGATGCCCCCGCCGCCTCCGGGTCCGCAGGGCATGGTTGAAGACGCTCCAGGTCCCGAGGGCCTCGCAGCCCCTGGAACTGGCGGCATCATGTAGTGGGTGTTCTTTCAAAAGCTTCAGGCAGAGAGCAAATGCGGTTGCAGTTAATACCGGTGGCGGCAAGAGGCATCCCTCTTGCCGCCGAATTTTTTCTGCGCGCACCTCCCCGCTCCAGCGATTTGCAGCGCCGTTCTGCCCCGGATTCCATGGCAATTCAGCTCGTGGCGGAGCGGCAGTTTGGATCGAATCTGGACAGACTACTGCACCGCACCGGCACAGCATTTGCAGCAATTTGGGACACTCGGTGAACGAAACCCGGACACCTTGATTCGAAGTGCGCCAAACTGGCTGAAACCGGCCCCCAAAAAATATGACTAAAGTTATTCTCGCCTGCTCCGATGAACCGTGTGGATGCGGAAACGCTCATCCGGATCTCGCGGACGGCTGATGGAACCAACAGGAAAGCTGCGAGCGGGGAGCGAACCAAGGCATCTGAAAAGGAGTGCTGTCCCATGGCCCTCGGTGTCTTGAACAATCTGTCGGCAATCTACGCAGAGAATAATCTGAACAACACCAACGACAGCTTGCAGACGGTTCTGCAGCAGTTGTCCTCGGGTTCGCGCATCAACTCTGGCGCGGACGACGCCGCGGGGCTCTCGCTAGTGAATGGGCTGCAGGCCAACTCGGCGGCGCTAACCCAGTCGGAGACCAATTCTACCGAAGGTGTTGGACTGTTGCAGGTGGCCGATGGCGCCCTCTCGCAGGTGACTAATCTGCTCAATCGCGCCATTACGCTCGCCACCGAAGCCTCCAACGGCACACTGAATTCCACCCAGGAAAGCGCTGCCAACCAGGAATACCAGACCATCCTGGCAGAAGTCTCGAACATCGGTTCGACGACGACATACAACCAGCAGCAGGTATTCAACGGGAGCAATGTGGCTATCTACACCGGCGATTCCTCGCCGGCGGGTTCCTCAATCGACGATCTGTATATCCGCACGCTCTCCTCGTCCAGCGTGGGCGACACCAACGGTGCCATGTCCTACTCCAACGGGCAGAACAACGTATTCGTCGATTTGTCGAAGGGCGGAGCGAATGCAGCTGTCTCTGACAGCCTGAATGCCGGTGGCGCCACCACCATTACCGTCAATTACCTGGTCAAGGGGGCCAGCGGCTCGGTCACCCAGGCCACCGCGAACATTACGGTGGGCTCCGGCACGAATTACGCCAACACGGCGGAGGGCCTGATCCAAGCCATCAATAATTCCGGACTTGGTCTGACGGCGACCTTTACCACCGCGGAGCAGGCGGGCAGCGGAGCAGCGGCTACGGCCGAATCGGGCAACGACCTCAACAGCGCGTTGCTCAGCAGCGGCTCTGACACCGGCATCGAGATCTCGGGAATGGGGATTGGCGTCGACACTGACGCTGCGGGCGCCTATACCGACGGCGCCGGCGAGGTCGGTACTCTGACCGTTTCCGCCGCGGACGATGAGTTGGGCGGCATTCTCAACATCGTTGGCACCGACGGAGTCAGCCACGCGGTCTCGCTGGGTACAACCAACTCCACCGACACGTTGGCCAATCTGGCCTCAACCATCAACGCCGCCGGATACGGTGTCACTGCCACCATCAACTCCGGCATTGTCACCAACGCCAGCGGTACTCATGAGGCCGGCACCGTCCTGACCCTGACTTCGGCGAGCCAGACAGTGACCGTCTCCGGTACCAACATCACTGACAGCCAGCCCGCTGCCGCGAATATCGCCCTGGGCGCCAGCGTCGGCGTTGCCGGCACAATTGGCTATGTTCCTGCGACGATTACCGTCGGCGCTTCCGGTGACACGCTGAGCGGCGTTCTCCATGTCACCCCGGCCAGTGCCGCAGCCACCCCGGCGGCGGTCAACCTCGATCTCAACGGCCTCACCCTGGCCCAGGTCGAAGCCAACTTCAACGGAACCGGCACCTCGAACTGGTCAACCTATAACATCTCGGCCGGTCTCGCCGGCGGCGGAACACAGTTGTTCTTCTCTGAAACGGTTGCTAACGGAGGAACCGGCCAGAACGCGGCAATCGCCACGGCCGCAAACAGTCAGATCCAGAGCGTTGTCGCGACCACGGGCGCTGCGGTAGTGGCGCAAACCGCCGCGCTCGCTGCCGGGACCACAAACACGGCCTTTGGCACGCTGACCGTCGACAACGCCAATGACTCCTTTACCAGCGGCACCCTCAAGCTGACTGACGCCTCCGGCGTGCAGAATACCGTCACCCTGGGCACAGCCGGCTTAACCGACAATCTCAACGACCTGGC
>Ga0181520_10006447_pt1 | contig 17932 bp, 15 predicted proteins | sample PEATcosm2014_Bin_29_FD_132451 | JGI IMG/M metagenome (GOLD analysis project Ga0181520, IMG submission 132451) | Peatland microbial communities from MTU Mesocosm Facility, Houghton, MI, USA - PEATcosm2014_Bin02_30_metaG | ecosystem: Environmental > Terrestrial > Soil > Wetlands > Peat | place... | reverse complement strand
TTCTTCCAGTCGTCGTCGGAGGTATCGGCCGGCTTGGCAACCGTGAGCCCCTTCTGGGCCAGGGCAGCGGAGTCGTCGCAGACGCCCGCGTCGCTGGTCTTGGCGCACTTGGCCTTTTTGAGGGCCACGGCGATGTAGATGGCCTTCATGTTGGCCGGATCAATCTGCAGGAGACGATCAGCGGAAATCTCTTCCTTGGCCGGATCTCCAGCGCCCTGGTAGGCGTCGATCATCTGGGTGAGGACCATCTTCTTCACCACGCTCTGCGGATAAGCGGTCAGGAAGCCTTCCAGAGCCGATGCCTGGCCTCTGGGGTCCGTCATGCCCATGGCGACCTGGAAAGCGTTGAACTCAGCCGGATCCTTGATGGTGATGTTGTCCTGCGCCTTCAACTGCAGCGCGGCGGTGAGGCACAGACCGGCCAGAACCGATGCAAAAACAAGCTTCTTCATTCAAAACTCCTGGGAAATGCCAAATTGGTTAAAAAGTCGCACACTCGATCGGATTCCGCAACTACATTCCGCTGTTCCACCCTCGTGGCGACGAGTAAAACGATACCACGGAGTTCCAGAACGGTGTTGGATGGATTATAGAAAGCTCAGCTGGCTGTGACAAGCCACGTCAAGAGGAAAGTTTACCAACTGGGAAAACTTGGGGGCAGGAGGGGTAAAACTACCGCCCGGCGGCCTTGAAGTACGCTCCATCTTCTCTCCTGTTCCCCCTCTATTCTGTCGCCCGCGGCCGGGTTTGTGGGGTAGATGCGTCACCAGATGGGACTGCTGGCCCCATCCTTTCGTGAAGCCCTGGCCCTATTGCAACAAGCGCACCAATTCCGTCTGCTCGGCCAGGAAGGCATCGTGGCCATGATCGCTGACCATCTCGCGATAATCGGCATCGACGCCGGACCTCCGCACTTGGTGGGCAAAGGCCCGTACTTCATCGGCCGGAAACAGCCAATCGGAGCTGATGCCAACAAAGCTCAAGCGCGCGCGGATGCCGCCAAAGGCTTCCTGCTCAGAGGCATAGCCGCGCAGGGGGTCCCAGGTGTCCATGGTGCGCAGAATGGCTAGGTAGGCATTGGCGTCAAAACGCTCAATGAATTTGCGGCCCTGGTGATCGAGATAGCCGGCAATATCAAAGCGGCCGCCAACCAGGCCGGCATCGGCCGACCATGGATCTTCCGCGGGCTGGTTCGGTCTGGCGCGGTTGGGTTTGCGGCCAAAGCGCTCCTCCAATAATTTTGTGGATTTGTAGCTGATCATGCCCACCTGTCGGGCCAGGGCTAGGCCAGCCTTGGGAGGCTGGGTAGGCAGATAGCGGCCGCCCAGCCACTCAGGGTCCTGCAGAATGGCTTGCCGCTGCAGATGATTGAGGGCAATGCCCATGGCGGAGATGGGGGCCACGCCGATCACCAGGCCGCGGCGCACCCGCTCCGGGTAGGTCATGGCCCAATCAAAAGCCTGCATGCCGCCGATGGAGCCGCCCAGCACCATGCGCAGTTGCCGTATGCCGAGCGAGTCCAGCAGCCGGGCCTGGGCGCGCACATTGTCGCGAATCGAAAGGAGGGGGAACTCGGGCCCATAGGCCTCGCCCGTGGCGGGATTCACTGATCCCGGACCCGTTGAGCCGTAACAGGAGCCCAACAGGTTGATGCAAATCACAAAATCATGTTCCAGCGCCAGGACCGCGCCGGGCGCAAAGATCTCTGGCCACCAGGAGCCCACCAGGGCTGAACCGGTGAGTGCGTGGCAAACCAGCACTGCGTTGTCGCGTGCGGCGTTGAGCCGGCCATAGACGGCGTAGTGCAGCGTGGGATTGGCCAAAGTGCGGCCACAATCGAGGAGAAGCGGCTCAGAGAGCACGAAATCCCCCTCGTAGGTGGGCTCCAGCGCGCGGGACGCTGGCGGAGAGCCGCCACTGCGGCTAAACGAATCAGACATCATCCATCTATTCTGCCGCATAGGGCTGGGGTCCTGCCACCCACCACCTGCGGTGGGGGCATTGCATGCGGCAGTCCCTGGGGCTTGGTTTCCAAGACGGTGAAGCAGTCTGCCCCACCGCAGGTGGCTGGGTGCCCCAGGAGCCATTTGCAAAATTCATTGCGGTGGCAAGAAGCGTCAGGGCACGACTTCAGAGCCTGCCCTGAGCGCAGCCGAAGGGTGCCGAAAGATGATCAAAAGGACTTTGGGCTTTAGCCCCTGTTCCTTTGTGTTTTTAGCTATTTACTATTCCGCAGCGGCTAAAGCGTTTCTCCAATTGCTATACCCCGAAACCACAACCGCTGAGTAGCTTTTTCCTTAAGAAAAAGCTACCTCGCACTATCTCTGCAGGGGCTACATTTATTGGAGAAACGCTCTAAAGCCGGAATCTCAATGGGCATTTGCGGCAACGACTGAAGTCGTGCCCTGACGCATATCTTCAAATTGAAGGCAATTTCGCAAGAGGCTCCCAGGTCTCGATTTTGAGACCTGGGATAGAAAGATGACCACTCTATTTTCGAGTGCGTCAGCTGCAGGCAATGCCTCAGAGGCCGTTGGCGGTCTTGATGGCCTGATCCAGATCGGCGATCAGGTCGCGCACGTCCTCAATGCCGACAGAAAGCCTGATCAGCTCGGGCGTAACGCCGGTTGCCGCCTGCTCCTCTACCGAGAGCTGCGCGTGGGTGGTGGAGGCCGGATGGATGACCAGCGACTTGGCATCGCCGATATTCGCCAGCAGCGAGAAAATCTTGAACTCATTCAGAGCCTTCTTGCCGGCCTCGAATCCGCCCTTGATGCCGAAGGTGACCAGCGCGCCCTTGCCGTCGGGCAGATACTTCTGCGCGCGGGCATGGTACTTGCTCGACTCCAGGCCAGGGTAGTTGACCCACTCCACGCCCGGATGCTGCTCCAGGTGCTTGGCCACGGCCAACGCGTTCTGGCTGTGCCGCTCCAGACGCAGATGCAGCGTCTCAATGCCCTGCAGGAGCAGGAAGGCGTTGAAGGGCGACAGCGCCGCGCCGGTATCGCGCAACCCCTGCACGCGGGCCTTGAGGATGAAGGCCAGAGGGCCGAAGGCCTCCGTGTAGACCAGGCCGTGATAGCTGGGATCGGGCTCCGTAAACTCCTTGAAGCGGCCGCTGGCGGCCCAATCAAACTTGCCCGCATCCACAATCACGCCGCCGATGGAGGTGCCGTGTCCGCCCAGGAACTTGGTGGCGGAGTTCACCACAATGTCGGCTCCCCACTCAATGGGCCGCACCAGCGCCGCCGAGGCCGCGGTGTTGTCCACAATCAAGGGCAGCTTGTTCTCGTGGGCAATCTGCGCCAGGGTCTCGATGTCGCTCACGTCCAGCTTGGGGTTGCCCAGGGTCTCGGTGTAGATGGCGCGGGTCTTGTCGTTGATGGCGGCGCGGATGTCGTCAAAGTCGTCCGCATCCACAAAGCGCACGGTGATGCCCAGGCGCTTGAGGGCGTGGCTGAAGAGCGTGTAGGTGCCGCCGTAGAGCGAGGTGGTAGAGACGATCTCATCGCCTGCCGAGGCCAGGGTGAGAATAGCCAGCGTCTCCGCCGCCATGCCCGATGCCGTAGCCAGACCTGCCACGCCGCCTTCCAGAGCCGCCACGCGCTTTTCCAGCACGTCCGTGGTGGGGTTCATGATGCGGGTGTAGATGTTGCCGAACTCTTTGAGCCCGAAGAGGCGGGCGGCATGATCGGCGTCCTGAAACAGGTAGGACGAGGTCTGGTAGATGGGCACGGCGCGCGATCCCGTGGTTGGGTCGGGCACCTGTCCGGCATGTACGGCAAGGGTGGCAAGCTGCTGGCGGGGTTCGGACATCGTCTGGCTCCTTGTTCTCTTGAGCCCTTCGGGCTGCGCCGTATTGCGTTGACCGTGGCAAGGCTCAGTTGGTTTCCGGGGAATTGGTTGCCGGCACGCTCTACGCAGGCAAACGTGAAAAAGCCCGCGTCCTCAGTGAGGACCCGGGCCGCTGACTCAAATCTCGGTAGCACTTGCGCGCTGCTGCCGATTACAAGCCAAGAGGACGGGTCCACGACCGACACATGCACATACACATGTCCAGGGTCCCGGTTCCGAAGCTGGCTGCAATCAACATTGGAGTGAGTATCGAGGGCCAGAGGGGCTTATGTCAAATTCTCCGCCCCCGTCCCATCATACGGGCAGGCGGCTGGAGCGCCTGCGCAAAGGCATTGCTCCAGGCCCCTACCGGCGAGTAGAAAGATGAAAGAGACTTCGAACGGGAGACAAGAAAAATGGCAAAAGTACGCGTGATTGCACGGGCGCAGGCAGTGGAAGGCAAGGCAGAAGAACTCAAGGCAGTGCTGAAGCAGTTGGTGGAGCCGACGCGCCAGGAGAAGGGCTGCATCTACTACGACCTGTTTGCGTCCAACCTGCCCGGCGTGCTGATCTTCAACGAAGAATGGGCGTCAGCCGAAGACCTGCAAACCCACGCCTCCACCGAGCGCATGGCCCAGGTGCAAGCTCAGGCCGCCCCGTTCCGCCTCGGCGCAACCGAGGTCAACATCCTCACCATCGTCGAGTAGGCATTGCATGCAGCAGCCTTGTACGAAGGTTCGTGCCGTCCACTGGACTCTGTGGGGCTAACCTGTGCTGCGCCTACGGCGCGGGGTTGGCTGCGATGGACGCTTTTTAGATCAAGGGAATGAACTCAGGTAGAGTGTATGGGTGCCCATCCTTCGAACGTTCCTTGTTCGAAGGGTGGGATGCAGTGCCGCCAACCTGCGAACTCGCTACCACGCGTCGCAGATGCGACTGACATGCTGGCTTGCTGACTTGCCAACTCCGCTAACCTCGCTAACCCCGCTATTCCCCAGCCTTCCACACATACCCATCCGGCTGCGGCAGGCCGACGTGGGCCAGCACGCGATCCACGAACTGCCGCGCCATGGCCAGCGTGTCCTGCGGCTGGTTGTAGAAGACCGGAATCACCGGAAAGATGACCGCGCCAGCCTCGGCCGCCAGCGTCATGTTGCGCAGATGGATGCGGTTGAAGGGCGTCTCGCGCACGCACAGAATCAGCGGCCGCCGCTCCTTCAGCGTCACATCGGCGGCGCGCGCAATCAGCGTAGAAGCAAGCCCATTCGCAATCGAGGCCAGTGTGCCCATAGAGCACGGCAGCACGATCATGCCGCTGGACGGATAACTGCCCGAGGCGATCGACGCGCCAATGTCGGCATCGTCGTGGACCACAATCTTCTTCGGCTCCGCGCCCAGCAGCTTCTCCACCAGACTCGATGTGCCAGAGAGCGCAAGCTCCTCCGCCACCACCCGCAGCGAATTGCGGCTGGCCACAAAGTGGACCTTTTCGACGCGCGCATCAGCTTCAAGCGCCCGCAGCGCCTCGCGGCAAAGAATCGATCCGGATGCTCCGGTCAGTGCGATGGTGAGGTTCATGGAAACAGCCCCTAGCTTTCAGCCTTCAGCTTCCAGCTTAGGGCAAGCCAGCAGCGTTGCGGAGAGAATTTGATCAAACTGGTATGACGAAACAGCATTTGCAACCAACCGATTCCTTCTATCGCTTTGAGTAGAGAGTCTCGCTCCGATAGTCAGCCAACTCATATTCAGGATCGAACGAGCCGCAATCTTCGATCCCCTTCACTGCTAATGTAAAAGGCCCCGCACCTGCAACGATGACGATCTCCTCACCCGATCTGGCTGAGACTACGACACCGGACTCAGCAAATACGCTTGACTCCTCGATCACAAGCTTCAAAACTGAATTGATTTCCGCGAACCGCTCTCCCAAAGAGACAAAGACTCTCTTCTCATGAACATCTCTGGCCCAGGAGAATTCCAGCACACCAACTTCGATCCGCTCTGCCACATCATGCATCCGGGAACATATACGCAATCCAATCCCATCATCACCCCAAAGCGTGATTGCGCTTGTTCCCCACGCAGGCTGAGCCACAAAGACAGAAACACGATGGATGGGGCGAGCTAAAGCCTCAACAAGCGAATCCTGCTCTCCCCAACCAAAATGAAGCTGCCGCGGACCATTTGGGTGGGTGTCATTCGATCCGCTCAATCTTCTTCCCTCATCTCTCTTTGCTGAATCGCCTGCTACACTGTCACGACCTTGGGTCGCAAACAGTATAGCTGCCACCCAGCCTCCCGGAGGGAGGCAGCGAGGATAGCCCAGGGTGGACCCTGACCGGGAGCGCAGCGAGCGGGCAGGGGGAACCCTGGGGAAAGTGCCCCAAAACGACGAAAGCGCCCCGGCGGGGCGCACGAAGCACCGGCAGGCACTCAACTAGAAGGTCGCGCAGCGGGCTGCCGCACCGCAGGTGCCCCGGGGGTACACGAATCGTCGTTCAAATCTTCTTCAAGCCAATTTCTTCTGTCCCTGCGATTGCCCCATCTGCTTCACCCGCCAGGCAAGAATCCGCTTCACAGCGTACTGGGTAGCGTCCTCGTAGATGCCTTCGTCCTTGAGAAACTCCTCCAGCGAAGAGCCAATATGCGGATTCTGCGCCATGGTTCCGCCTCCAATCGCGGACGAGGTTCATTTCCTTTTGGCTATCCGGCGTCTTCAGACGCCGGATAGCCGAGGTGAGCTGACAGCTGACAGCTGCACTTACTCCCCCAGCACCCTTGCAAAGATGGCATCCACGTTGCCCAACTGCCGCATATAGTCGAAGGTTTTTTCTAACTTTTCGGGCGTCAGCAGCGAGGTAATCGCCTCTTCCTTCGCCACCTCGTCCCGAAAAACAAGATCTTCCTTCCACGACCGCATGGCGTGGGATTGAACCAGCCGATACGCATCCTCGCGCATCATGCCAGCCTCGGAGAGATCGAGCAGCAGTTGCCCCGAAAAAATCAGGCCGCCGGTAGATTCGAGGTTCTTCTTCATCCGCTCCGGATAGACGAGAAGGCGATCAATGAGGTCAGTAGTTTTCGCCAACAAATAATCGGCCAGAATGGTGGAATCCGGGAAGATCACTCGCTCCACCGATGAGTGCGAGATGTCGCGCTCATGCCACAACGCCACATTTTCAAACGCGGCCTGCGCATTGGAGCGCAGCACGCGAGCCAGGCCGGAGATCTGCTCGCTGGTGATGGGATTCTTCTTGTGCGGCATGGCGGAGGAGCCCTTCTGCTTTTCGCTGAAGTACTCTTGGGCCTCGCGCACCTCGGTACGCTGCAAGTGGCGGACCTCGACGGCGATCTTGTCGAGCGTGGAGCCCAGAATCGCGAGCGACGAGATGTACCCCGCATGGCGATCGCGCTGGATCACCTGCGTAGCCACGGGCGCAGCCTTCAAGCCCAGCCGCGCGCAGATCTTTTCCTCATGCTCCGGCTTCAAATGGCCAAAAGTGCCCACGGCGCCGGAGAGCTTGCCGATGCGCATGTCTTCCGCAGCCGCGTCAAAGCGGACCAGGTCGCGCTCGACTTCCGCAAACCAGTTGAGCAGCTTCAAGCCAAAAGTCGTCGGCTCGGCGTGGATGCCGTGGGTGCGGCCAATGGTGGGCGTGTGTTTGAACTCCAGCGCGCGGCGCTTGAGCACCACCAGCATCTTCTCAATGCCTTCGTGGAGCATCGCGGATGCTTCTTTGACTTGAAGTGCTTGAGCTGTATCAACAATGTCGTTCGAGGTGAGACCGTAGTGGAACCAGCGGGAATGTTCGCCCAGTCCCTGCTCCTTGAGCGTCTCGGCCACGGCGGTGTTGAAGGCGATCACGTCGTGCTTGACCTCGGCCTCAATCTCCTGGATGCGGGCGACGGAAAAGCTGGCCTTGGTGGCGATGACTTCAGCTGCCTCAGCCGGAATGACGCCGAACTCGGCCAGAGTGGTGCTGGCGGCCGACTCCACCTGAAGCCAGCAGGTGTACTTGTTCTCTTCGGTCCAGATGCTGCCCATGGCAGGGCGGGTATAGCGATCGATCACGTGAGACACTCCCAGGGCGCGGCAGCTCGCAGGCTCCGGCCGACACGTATATTGTAAGGGTCCAAGAGGACAACGGGACGGGCCACACGCTCCCCGCGGGGGCTGATGCCCCTTGCGTTGTGGGAGTTTCAAACTGGATGTACGGGCTGAAGCCTGTACCCTTCAACCCTCAGCCGTGGATGCCCAACCGCTGGATAAGCTCGTCGATCAGCAAGCCCTGTCCGGGCTTGTAGGGCTGAAACCAGACGCCGTCGATCACCAACTGCGGCACGGCGCGCTTGCCCACTTGGCGCACAACCTCTTCGGAGGCGGCCGTGTCGGCGTCCACGTCGATCTCGGTATAGGCGATCTTGTGCTTGGCCAGGAACTCGCGTGCCCGACGGCAGTCCGGGCACCATCTCACGCCGTACATCTGGACGGTCATGGCCTTATTTTAGCGGCAATACGTGCCTTCGACTGCTCCGGCGGGACGGATTCAGGCTGTCCCGAACAATCCGACCGGGTTCGGCTCGACGCGGTTCTGGGACGCGAGCCCATCTTCCGGTTGCCCCAGCCCATGCCGGATTGGTAAAGTTGTGGCCATGTCCAGCAAGTTTATTGGCAAGCACATTGTCTCCGTCGACCAGTTTGAAAGGCAGGACATCGCCGAGCTATTTGCCGTGGCCCGCCGCATGGAGCCCTTCGCCCGCCGCCAGCAGATCACCCGCGTACTGGAAGGCGCGGTGCTCGGCAACCTGTTCTTTGAGCCCAGTACGCGCACCCGCATCAGCTTCAACACTGCCTTTGCGCGGTTGGGCGGCAGCGTGTGCGACACCACCGGCTTCCAGTTCTCCTCCATGGCCAAGGGCGAATCCATCTACGACACGGCGCGGGTGATCAGCGGCTACTGCGACGCCATCGTGATGCGCCACCCGGTGGAGGGATCGCTGGCGGAGTTTGCGGCCGCCACCCAGGTGCCGGTGATCAGCGGCGGTGACGGCCCCGGCGAGCATCCCTCGCAGGCGCTGCTTGATCTCTACACCATCTTCAAGGAGCTGGGCCGCAATGCCGCCGATGGCCTCAAGATCGCCATGGTGGGCGACCTCAAGTTTGGCCGCACCGTACACTCGCTGGCCAAGCTGCTCTCGCTCTTCGCCAATGTCCAGTTCAGCTTTGTGGCGCCCAAGGAACTCTCCATGCCGGCCAGGATTGCGGAGCATTGCCGGGCCGCCGGGCACACTGTACGCGAGACTGAGAACCTTTACTCCAGCATCTCCGACGCCGATGTGGTCTACATGACCCGCGTGCAGCAGGAGCGCTTCACCAGCGAGCAGGATGCGGAGCGCTATCGTGGCTTTTTCGTCATCAACCAGACGGTGTATGAGAAGTACTGCCGTCCGGGGGCGATTGTGATGCACCCCTTGCCCCGCGACAGCCGCGCCGGCGCGCAAGAGATCTCAACCGACATGAACACCAACCCGCATCTGGCCATCTTTCGCCAGGCCGATAACGGCATTCCGTTGCGCATGGCGCTGTTCGCCAGTGTGCTGGGCGTGGCCGACAAGCTCGAAGAGAGCGCACGGCCGGTGAGTTGGTTTGTGCCCAAGGCCTATGGCGTGGATCAGTAGTTGTTCTGGCGCTAGTTGTTCTGGTGCTGTGCCCCGGATGCTTTGAAGGGGCATAGATCCACAGTTCGCCGGGTGCCCCATCCTTCACCGCGTTCTTTGCGGGGAAGGGTGGGAAGCCGTGACACTATTGAAGGGCCGGATCAATAGTCCCGAATCCCTCCGTCCACGGATCGTTCAACAGCGCATCCAGCGCCACATCCTCGCCAAAGCGCATCATCTCCGCCTGGGGTAGCCTGAGCGGATGCACCATGCTGCGGAAGGCTGGGACCGCGTCCGAGCCCAGAATCTGCGGGTTGGTAAAGATGCGCAGCCGGTCGACAAGGCCCGCCGCCAGCAGCGCGGTATTCAGTCGAGTACCCGTTTCGGTCAAGAGGGTCAAAATGCCCTCTTCGCCCAGCGTGGAGAGCACCAGATCCAGCGGCACGCGCCCGCTTTCAGCCGGTAGCACAACCACCCGTACCCCCCGGGCTTGCAGCTCCTTGATGCGCTCGGCATCGGCAGAGACGGTGAAGATCACCACGTCGTCCGCGGCGGTCTGCACCAGCTTGGCGTCCAGCGGCATGCGCAGCGCGGAGTCCAGCACCACGCGGAGCAAAGGCCGGCGTCGGGTGAGGCCGCTGCGGTCGGTCAAGAGGGGATCGTCGGCCAGAACCGTGTCAATGCCGACCATAGCCGCATCGGCCTGCCAGCGCATCCGTTGCACCTCGGCGCGCGACTCCTCGCAGGTAATCCAGAATGGTTGTCCGGCCTTGTGGAAGCCGGGCGCGGGCGCAATGCGGCCATCGAGCGACATGGCCACCTTCATCAGCATCAGCGGACGCCGCCGCGTGATCCAGCAGGCAAAGCCCTCGTTCAGCCGCCGCGCTTCCGCCTGGCAAACACCTACTTCGGTCGCAATTCCCGCATTGCGCAGCCGTGCCAGTCCAGCACCAGCGACCAGTGGGTTCGGGTCCACTGTGGCCGCCACCACCCGCGCTACCTTTGCCTCAACCAGCGCATGGGTGCAGGGGCCGGTGCGGCCGGTATGATTGCAGGGTTCCAGCGTCACATACGCCGTGCCGCCCTCCACACTCACACCCCGCGCAGCAGCGTCTTTCAGCGCCGCAATCTCCGCATGGTCGCGCTTGTCGTATTCATGCCAGCCCTCGCCAGCCATATTTCCTTGTTGGTCGAGGATCACGCAGCCCACCGCGGGATTCGGCGCAGTGAGCGCAATGCCGTTGCGCGCTAGATCAAGGGCGCGCTGCATGCACTGCCGATCATCGGATTCATTAGAATGGCCAACGCTGTTCATCGAGTTTTTCCTTGCACCAGCGCATTACATGCTGCGTCTCTGCCAGCGCATTGGGTCGCGGCTGCCGTGAAAGCAGGCAAGCACGGTCAGGCTGTCGTCCAGTTCGTGGAGGAAGAAAAGCGCATAAGGGAAACGCCGCAACAGAGCGCGGCGAATCTGCTTGTAAACGAGGGGAAAATGAAGTGGATTGCTGGCTATGCGCTCTACTGTTGCGGCAACGGCAGAGCCAAAACGCCGCCCTAAGCCCGGAATCTCGTTTTCATACCAATCCTGTGCGTCCATCAGCTCGGCGCGTGCCGCGGGAGTGAAGACGACCGTACGCACTAGGAACAGCGCCTCTCCAACTCACTTTTCAAGGCCGTCCAGGGGATACTCTGAGAACGGTCCTGATCGACTGACTCCAGACGCCTGTCCAACTCGGATTGCTGTGCCGTCGTAAGAGGAAGTTGCTCGTTGTCGAGGCTGTCCCAAAGCTGCGAGATGAGAGCAATGCGCTCCGGCGGGGTGAGTCGCGCCAATTCGTCCTGGGAGAGCAGATTCATGCCTCTAAGCATACTGGAAACGCTAAATGGCTGCTAGCAGGAAAGCGGCGCGGCGATCAAAGCCGCCCGCTATCCCAGCAGCGACTCCACAAATGCTTCTGGGGAAAACTCCAGCAGGTCTTCCATCTTTTCGCCTACGCCCACAAAGCGTACGGGCAGATTCATCTCCTTGGCAATGGCCACGGCAATGCCACCCTTGGCCGTGCCGTCCAGCTTGGTCAGTACAATGCCGGTCACGCCCGCGGATTGCGTGAACTGCCGCGCCTGCTGCAGGCCGTTCTGGCCCGTGGTCGCGTCCATCACCAGCAGCACCTCGTGGGGCGCGCCTGGGATCAGCTTGGCGGCGGTACGGCGCATCTTGTCCAGTTCGTCCATCAGCCCGCTCTTGGTGTGCAGGCGGCCGGCGGTATCCACGTAGAGCTCGTCAATCTGCTTGGCCTTGGCGGAGGAGATGGCGTCGTACAGCACAGCCGAGGGGTCGCCGCCGTGCTTGGTCTTGATCATCTCCACGCCGGAGCGCTTGGCCCACACCTCAAGCTGCTCGATCGCGGCCGCCCGGAAGGTATCCGCGGCACAAAGAAGAACGGTGTTCCCCTCGGCGCGGGACCAGGCCGCGAGCTTGCCGCTGGTGGTGGTCTTGCCGGTGCCGTTCACGCCCACCAGGAAGGTGACGCGCGGCGGCGCATCGGGCACCACAACTGGCTTTTGCGGGGCATTCAGGATGGCCAGCAGTTGCTCTTTCAAGAGCGCCCGCAGCTCCGCACCGCCCTCAATGGCCTGGCGCTTGGCGCGCTCGCGCAGCGCATCCAGAATCGCGGTGGTGGTCTGCACGCCCAAGTCGCTGGTCAGCAGAGCCGTTTCCAGGGCTTCGAGGTCTTTCTCGTCCACCGTCCGGGTCATGGCAACGATGGTTTCCACGCGCTCGGCCAGCGACTCGCGGGTGCGGGTCACGGCCTGTTTCATGCGCTCGAACAGACCCAGTTTACGGGCTTCTGGCTGTTCCGCAGTCTGCTCCGGCGCAACCGCCTCAGGAGCTGCTTCTACTTGCTTCTTTTTTCCGAAAAAAATCATGGCTGGGTTCCATCTTCAAGTGTAGAGCACGGGGCACCTGCGGTGCGGGCATTGCATACAGCAGCCGCGCTTCGCGTTTTGGGTGGCAGAGTGTTGAGGCAGGATGGATAGTGTTCGGGAGGAGGCCTGCGATGCATGCGTTGCAACACCACATGGAGCACCCCATCCAGCAAAGATCGCTCGTTGGGGACTCCTAGCTTGGAGCCCTGTTCTGCTAAAGATCCGGCCCTCAAATAGTGTCACTCTATCCCATCCATCCCGCACATAACGCGGGATGGATGGGGCACCCAGGTGTCAGTATTTATGGGCCGGAGCAACAGATGTTCGTGGAGTTGACTACTTCTTGGCCGCAGCCTGCATCTCGGCCAGGCTCTGGGCGCGCAGGGCCACAATCTCGTCGTGGGTGGCGTCAGAGGCTTGGCGGCGGGTGGCGTAGATCTTCGTCGAGCCAAAGCGGACATCGGCCCAAAAGTCGCCCACATCCAGAACTTTCCACAAGTGGTGGATAAAGGTCTCGTCGCCAAACCAGCAGAGCTCGCGCTCCGGCGTACCGTCTCCCAGTTCGTAGCGGACCGCAGCTGCGGTGATTGGCATGCCCAGCGCGGTGGCCGGGTCAATCAAGCGGGAGTGGAAGCGGATCACCTCCGCGCCGTCCGTCGAGGTACCCTCCGGGAACATCAGCACCGGAATGTGCAATCCCATCTGCATCCGTTCGCTCATCTGCTGGGCCACGGACTGGGCGCTCTCCAGGCTGCCGCGGTCCACAAAAATGGTGCCGCCGATCTTGGCTGCATTGCCAAAAAATGGCCAGCCGCCAATCTCAACCTTGGCCACAAAAAAGCACGGCATGCCGGCTGAAAGCACCAGAATGTCCAGATAGCTCAGGTGATTGGAAACCACCAGGCCTTCCGTGGCGGGGGTACCATGCACGCGGTAGTGAACGCCCACGCTGCTGAGAATGCCGCGCGAGGTTTGCTGCACCCACAGCGCCCGCTGCTTCATGGTCAAGGGACCACGCAGCCGAATCATCCCAAAGCGGATCATGCAGATTGCCAGTGCAAACCCCAGCGCCACACCGCGCCGGAGACGACGAAGCATCATCTGGCCAATGGAGCCAGGAAGCGATTGCGCGCGGAAGGCGAAATCAACCGCAGATCGAGCAATGTAAGAAAGTCGATGGTGCCGAATTCGCGATCCCACGCCGGCGGCGCGGCAATGCGCGCACCAATCGTCAGGTAGGTCTTTAAAAGCTTGGGGACCTTCACCGCGTTCTGTTCTGCATTCGGCAACAAAGCATTCTCTTTCGTGGCCGTCTGCTGTGTGTCCCGGCCAACCTGCTCACAAGGGCACGCAAACGATTCGGTCACCTCGGTCTCAAACTCCGGAGCACAGCGGTAATTCCCTAGCAGGCCATACATCTGCCAGCCTTCCGCCGGATCTTTGGAGTTGAGCGAGGAGCAGCCAATCAGGTAGCGTAGTCCCTTGTCAGTAGCATACTGTGCTATGCCCCTCCATAACAAGGTCAGGACCTCGGGAGTCCGATGTTCGCGGTCAATCGAAGCCCGGCCCAGCTCCAGAATCCCCGGCCGCAGCGCCTCGTAGGGGGCAAAGCTGAACTCGCGCTCGGAGTAATAGCCCAGATTCTCTGCCGCCGTCTGTCCGGACTGCATCCGGTAGGTGCCCACAATCTTCCGGCTCTGCTTGTCTTCCACCAGCAAGTGCTCGCAGAACAGATCGAACTCGTCGGTATCCAGGCCCGTGTCATAGGAGCTGTCCAACCCCTCGCCCAGTTCGATGTTAAAGACGCGGAAGCGCAGCCTGCACACCGCCTCGCGGTCTTCCCTGGTCTCCGCCAGTCGCAGACGGTAACGCCCTACTTCGGCATGAATCCGGGGCGGCTCAATAGGCGCAACGGGGCTGGCAGTGAACGCGGAAGATGCGACATCAGCCATCACAGCCGGTGTGAATGCGGAATGAATTGTAGTTTCAGTAGAGGCGATCACGGATTGAGTATCGGTCCGCTGCTATGAGAGGACGTTCAATCCACAATGAATAAGCCTTGAATTTGTATCTTCTGTAACCCGGCGTCGATCAAACTCGGCATTAAGCCCGCTGGCCGTGTGAACCCCGGATCAATTCCCCATCCTCAAAGAAAAGAAAAAAAGAGCGGCCTGAAGGAACCGTCGCCACGTTTCCTTCAGGCCGTTTGGAGGAGGCCATACATGTTTCCTGATTGCTCTATCGACAATGTGACACAGATCGCGATCATTGTCTGGCAGAAGCCATTCGGAGATTCTGCAAAATTCCCAAAACGAAAAAAAGGCCTCCACCAGGGAGGCCCGTTCCTAACGTCAAAAAAAGCTACACCACAAAATACTTTGCCTGCGGATGATGCACCACAATCGCGTTGGTGCTCTGCTCCGGCTCCAGATGGTAGCCCTCCGTCAACCTGACCCCGATGTTCTCCTCCGGCTTCAGCAGCCGGAAGATCTTTTCCTGGTCTTCGAGATTCGGGCAGGCAGGGTAGCCAAAGGAGTAGCGCGAGCCGCGATACTTCTGGTGGAACAGGTCGGTCACCTTCTGCGCATCCTCGCCGTCGATCCCCAGCATCTTGCGTACCCGCTTGTGCACCAGCTCCGCCAGCGCCTCGGCGGTCTCCACAGAGAGCCCGTGCAGGTAGAGATATTTGGTAAAGTCCCCCGCATCAAATAGGCACTGCGTGCGGCGGCTAGCCTCAGATCCTACTGTGACGATGGAGAAGCCCACCACGTCGCGCCGTCCGGCGCTGAGCGGCTCAAAGAAGTCGGCAATTGAGAGCCGACGTCCCTGCTGCTGGCGCGGGAAGTTGATGCGCTCCAACTCCTGCTCCGGATGCTCCGGATCGAAGACAATCAGATCCTCGCCCTGGCTGGCGCAGGGATAGAAGCCGACCACGGCCTTCAGGTCAAAGCAGCCGGAGGCCTTCACCTCATGCTCCAGCTCGTGCAGGATCGGGCGGAACTTCTCTTCGACCAGGCGCAGATAATCGGTCTGCGCCGCGGTCTTCAGCTGCCACTGATTCTTGAAGAGCGACGTCTCGTTGATGTAGCCAAAGACCTCGTCCAGATTGAAGTCCCGGAAGACCCGCCCGCCCAGGAACGGTGCCTGCGGAACCTCCGCCACCCGCTCCACCACCGGCGACCGGCCCTCTGGCGTCAGTTCCACCAGGGTCAGATCCTCGCTGGCCACCGGCTTCTTCGCAAACACCTTCACGGTTGCGCCATCGGTCCAGCGCGCCGTGCGTACGGCCGCATCATCGGAGGTCAGGTCGGCCATCACGTGCAGTCCGGCAAAGGCATCCTCCGCGTAGAACACTGGGCCCGTGTACTCCTTGCGCAGATCGTCTTCCACGTACTTGCGGGTCAGTGCCGCGCCGCCGCAGATCACCGGAATCGTCAGCCCCAGCCGCTCCAGATCCTGGATCACATACTTCATCTCCAGCGTCGACTTCACCAGCAATCCGCTCAATCCAATGGCGTCCGCATTGGCCGCGCGCGCGGCGGCAATAATCGCGTCGGACGGCTGCTTGATGCCGATGTTCACCACCTTGTAGCCGTTGTTCGAAAGGATGATGTCGACCAGGTTCTTGCCGATGTCGTGCACATCGCCCTTCACGGTGGCCAGCACCATGGTGCCCTTGCCGCCGCTGTCGCTCTTTTCCATTTTCGGCTCAAGATAGGCCACCGCAGCCTTCATGGTGGCCGCGGAATCCAGCACCGATGGCAGCTGCATCTTGCGCGCGCCAAACAGCTCGCCCACTGTCTTCATGCCGCCCAGCAGAACCGTGTTGATCAGCTCCAGCGGCGTGTGATCCGCCAGCGCTACTTCCAGGGCCTCTTCCAGCGTGAGCTTGTTCTCGCCTAGGCCAATGGAGCGCTCCCCGCGAATGATCAACTGCGCCAGCTTTTCATCCACCGGCAGCAGCTCGTCTTCCGAGGCCGTGGCCACCGTCTCCGTCTTGTCCATCGAAGAGAAGTGCGCCATGTAGGCCTGCAGCGGGTCGGTCGCCTTTTCCGCGCCCCAATCCTGGAAGATCAGCTTGCGCGCCAGCTCCACTTCGATCTCGGGAATCTTGTAGAGCGGATAAATCTTGGAGTAGTTGACGATGGCGGTATCGAGGCCGCGATCGACTGCTTCCTTCAGGAAGACCGAGTTCAGCACCCGCCGCGCATAGGCCTTCAAACCAAACGAAATATTGGAGACGCCCAGCACCGTCTTGCAACGGGGCAGCTCCAGCTTGATGCGCCGCACGGCCTCCAGCGTCTCAATCGCCGCCGAGCGATAGTCTTCCTGCCCGGTGGAGATCGGCAGGGTCAGCGCATCGAAGATCAGATCTTCGGGCCGTAATCCAAACTTGTTCACTGCCAGGTCATGGATGCGATGGGCAATGGCCACCTTCCGCTCCGCGGTCAATGCCATGCCCTCTTCATCAATCGTCAGCGCAATCACTGCCGCGCCGTAGCGCGCCGCCATGGGCAGCACCAAGCTGGAGCGCTTTTCGCCGTCTTCCAGATTGATGGAGTTGATAATCGGCTTGCCCGGAATGCGCTTCAACGCCTCTTCAATCACCGGCGCTTCAGTGGAGTCCACCACGACGGGCGCGGGAACGCGGGTGGCAATCTTTTCGAGCACGGCATTCATGTAGGCCTGCTCGTCCTCGCCCACAATCGCACAGGACAGGTCCAACATCTGCGAGCCTTCGCCCACCAGCCGCTTGGACATGGCCAGAATGCCGTCGTAATCTCCCGCGCGCACCATGTTGCGGAAGTGCTCCATGCGCGTGGTGGTGTTCATCTCTTCTGCGATGACCACCGGCTGGCCGTCGATCTCCAGCGGTACCGCGGCAAAGGCGCTGGCCACCACGCCTTGCGGCTGCACGTTGCGCTTGGCGGGGACGGCATTCTTGACGGCGTCCTCAACGGCCTTCATGTGCTCCGGCGTGGTGCCGCAGCAGCCGCCCACCACCTGCACACCGTACTCGGTGATGAAGCGGAGATGATGCGCCGCCAGTTCGGCCGGGGTCAGCTTGTAGACCGCATGGCCGCCTTCGTTCTGGGGCAGGCCTGCATTGGGCAGCACGCTCACCGGCGCTTTGGAGTTCTGCGCCAGGAAGCGGACAGCGTCGTTCATCTCTGCCGGGCCGGTGGCGCAGTTCAGGCCCACCACGTCCGGTTGGAAGCACTCCAGCACCGCCAGCGCCGCGCCAATCTCCGAGCCCAGCAGCATGGTGCCGGTGGCTTCCAGCGTCACCTGCACCTGCAGCGCCACGCGGCGGCCAGTGCCGGGAATCTTGCCTTCGCGTGCAGCATTGATGGCATCGCGGCAGGCAGCCAGCGCAATCTTGGCTTGCAGCAGATCCTGGCAGGTCTCGATCAGCAGCACATCTACGCCGCCCTCGATCAGCGCCGCGGCCTGCTCGCGGTAAGCGGCAGCCATGGCGTCGTAGCCGATGTGGCCCAGCGACGGCAGCTTG
>Ga0181520_10006446_pt1 | contig 17933 bp, 11 predicted proteins | sample PEATcosm2014_Bin_29_FD_132451 | JGI IMG/M metagenome (GOLD analysis project Ga0181520, IMG submission 132451) | Peatland microbial communities from MTU Mesocosm Facility, Houghton, MI, USA - PEATcosm2014_Bin02_30_metaG | ecosystem: Environmental > Terrestrial > Soil > Wetlands > Peat | place... | reverse complement strand
GGCCATCTGGTCGGGGCGCAGTTCGACGAGGGCGAAGAAGGCGGGGCGCATTCCATGAGCGGCCATTATACCGTGCCGGAAGAAGCGGTGAAATTTGTCAAGGAATCCGGCTGCGACTCGCTCGCGATCGCGATTGGCAATTCCCACGGCGCCTACAAGTTCAAGGGCGAACAGCACCTGGACCTCGAACGCCTTAAACTCATCAAACAGGCGCTGATGGACGCCGGTCTGGGTGATTATCCGCTGGTGTTGCATGGCGCCTCCAGCGTGCCGCAATATCTCATCGCCGAGATCAACAAATACGGCGGCAAAATGCCCGACGCGCAAGGCGTGCCGGAAGCCGACATCGAAGTGGCCCGCCGCGTGGGCTGCACGAAGGTGAACATTGACACGGATCTGCGTCTGGCCATGACCGCCGGCATCCGCAAAGTGTTCTGGGAAAACCCGAAGGAATTCGATCCGCGCAAATACCTTGGCCCCGCCCGTACCCATGTCAAAGACCTCGTCCGGCACAAGGTGAAAAACGTGCTGTGCAGCGCCGGTCACGCGTTTGACTGATAACTATTTATAACGAAAAAGCCCCGGACTAACTTGTCCGGGGCTTTTTATTTGCAAAGATCCACCCCCCACATTCAGGGCGAGGTGGTCAGGCCGGCGGCGTTCGAAGGGGAACGTTTCCCCTTTTCCCAAGGCTGTGCCATTGTGCCAGCCGGTCGCCGGCATTGGCACAGTGGTTGTGCCAAAAGTTTCCACCTGCAAACCGGCGCCGACCATGACAGATGTGGAAAACCCCTTAATTCAGCGGGTTTTCGGCCATTTGTGCCGTTGGCATTGCTAAAGCTAAGGGAGGGTTAGGACTGATTAACCAAACAATTAAACAACAACCAATAAACAAAGGATAGATATGAAACTGATGCAATATTCACGACCCGGACTGGCTTGGCCAACTTTTGGCCGGCTGACAAGTTTGCAGGATGAACTGGAACGCATATTTGAGTCGCCCTTGCAGGCGTGGGCGCCCGCGCTGGATGTTCACGAGGACAAGGAGGGCTACACCATTCGTGTGGAACTGCCCGGCATGAAGCGGGAGGACATTGAAGTGTCACTGCAGGACGGCGCGCTGGTCATCTCCGGCGAACGCAAAACCGAAACCATCAAGGAAGAGACCGAGGTTCACCGGCAGGAGCGTTATTTTGGGAAATTCTCCCGCGCGCTCACGCTGCCGACGGCCGTGTCCGGCGACAAGGTGAAAGCCGCCTACAAGGACGGCATCCTCACCGTGACGCTGCCCAAGGCCGACGAAGCCAAGCCGAAACAAATTACCGTCAGCGAATAAATTTCGCGCGCTGAAATAGAAAGGAACAGCCGCCGCCCTGCGAAAGTTCGCGGGGCGGTTTTTTGCCCGGTCAGCCATTTGCACGAACAGCCTGAGGAGCTCCCAATTGCATCCGCGCCAGCCGCACCGCGTCATGTAGTTTTTGCTCCAGCAATTTCTTTGGCAGCACCTTTGTCCAATAACTGGCGACATGGATGCCGCTCTTCTCCAGTTTCAGCAACTCGACGTGCTGTGCCCGCTGGCCGGCGCACAAAATAATGCCCAGCGGCGACGCTTCGCCCGCTTCGCACTCATGGCGTTTGAGCCAGTTCAGGTAAAGTTCCATCTGTCCCTTGTCACCCGCCTCAAAATTTCGGAGCTTCAGATCAATGGCCACCAACCGGTGCAACTTCCGATGGTAGAAAAGCAGGTCCAGATAATAATCTGCGTCATCTATCTGCATTCGCTTTTGACGCGCCACAAAGCAGAACCCGTCGCCCAGTTCCAGGATAAAGCTCTCCATTTCGCGCAGAATCGCAGTCTCCACGTTCTTCTCGCTACAGGTGTCTTTCAACTGGAGAAAATCGAGGATGTAGGGGTCGCGGAATACCAGGTCCGGTGTAAGCTTGTCTTCCTCCCGCAAATCGGCAAGTTCCTGCCGGATGAGCTTGTCGGGTTTTTTCGACAGGGCCGTGCGTTCAAACAGCATTGAGCCGATTTTATTTTCCAGCGTGCGTGTGCTCCAATTTTCGATGCGGCACAGCTCGGCGTAGAAGTCGCGTTTGAGCGGATCGTCGAGGTAAATGATTTGCCGGAAATGCGTCCAGCCCAATTTTGCACGCAGTGCGTGCAAAATCTTTGGGTCGGGGAAAACTTCGGCGAACCGCACCATGTTGGCCAAATTCCGTTCGGAATAACCGCGGCCAAACTCCTCCGTCAATTTTCCACTGAGTGCGTAGAAAATCTTTTGGCCATACTCCGCCCGCTTTTCTTTCAGGACGTCGATACGGATGCGGCGGCCAATCTGCCAGTAAAGCAACGTGAGGCTGGCGTTGACGGCCTGCGCGGTTTGCGTGCGAGCCTCGAGAATCAGCTCACGCACGTCGGCCAACAGTGATTGGGGCATCCCTTTCACCAAAGCCATGGGCCGCGTTTTGACAAGGTTGGATTTCTGTTTCATGCGCCGGACCGGTAAACTGTCCCGGAATGTGTCCGTTTCGTTACCATCGGAATCGAAGTCAAAGCGTACGGCAAGCAAGAGGCGTGGCAATCAAAAATCCGTCTTTGCAATCCAAATGCTCCGCGAAATGGGACATGCCTGGCTAATGCCGCAGGTGCGGCATATTTGTAGTTGATCATGCCATTCAAGCAATCAGCTCCGCAGGAAGGGCATATACGGTTGATGCCGCTCCTACGGAGCTTGGAATTATCAATGGGTGCGTTTCTACAAATATTCCGCACCTACGGTGCTGGGGACAAGCCGGCGGGCAAATTTCAGCTCGACACGGGGGTGGGGCGGAAATAGGGTCGGGAATGTGAGATCAGATCGGCCATAAACCAATGGCCTGCTTAAATGTTTGGCGACTTTGCACGTCGCCGGTATCTGAAGGCAAATATGAAAAAGAAACATAATTCACCCAAACATCGTCCGGTTCGACTGGATGGAGCATCATTGGAATACGCGCCAGAAAACGAGCAGGGCGTCGTATTTTTGTTTGCTGGTTTGCGAAAAAAATTCGGCTTACGCGTAGAGCTAATTCGGGCCGGATTTCCCGACTGTGTCGCCTATCAAGGCACCAAGCGCATTAGGATCGAATTTGAGTTCAAATCGAGGAATTTCAAAACACACCTCCCTGGCAAGAACTGTGATTGGCTCGTTTGCTGGGAACACAATTGGCTGGATGTGCCAAAACACCTGCGAGTGGTGGAACTTCGCCGGGAGTTCGGGCTGGGCTTCAATGTCTGGTTTCAGCCGGTGGGTATCTATGCGGATAAACTGGCGAAAGGCTCTAGTTATTCTAGTTATTGTTGGTCTGTTCCCTCACTTGCAATCGAGGGCGATCTGTTGCTCTATTACCGCACCGGCAAAAGCAGTGAGCCAAAGAATTGCGTCCAAGATATTTTTAGAGTAGCCAGTCCTGTCAGTCACGACAGCGCCGGTTGGAAGCCCGGCAAAGACTACGCGGCGGACATTCGGCGAGTTTGCAAGCTGAAGGCTCCTTTGCATTTTAAGCAGTTGCAAGACAACAAAGTTACATGTCAGGCGAGCTTTGTTCGTGGCCAGATGCAAGGCCGCCCACGCGCGACCGCTTATTGGCCGGAATTATATCGCATGATTGTCTCGCAAAATCCAAGCATCAAACGAGCGTTGCGGAAATACGGGCCAGATAGAGTGACGTGAAAACCATGCCGCTTTCACTGAAACAAAAACAAAAATGCCCCGCGGTTTCCCGCGGGGCGTTTTGTGTTTGCGGATTTTTTTACGCGCCGACGTTGGCGAGTTCTTCGCCGGTCTCGACGTTGACGATCTTGAACTGTTCGGCATGCATGCCGGTGTCGGCGCGGAAGGACAGCTTGCCGAAGTAACGTTTCTCCATCTCGATAAGATGTTTTTCGTCTTCGGTGCGCAGCCGGTCCAGCACGGTGGGGTGGACGACGATGCGAAGCTGGAAGTCGTTTTCGTCGCGGGTGCGTTTTTTCAGAATTTCCTGGAGCTTGCGCTGGATTTCCACACTCATGGTGACGGAACTCTTCACCTTGCCACGGCCCTTGCAATACGGGCAGTCGTCATAGACGGCGGCGCGCACGCTTTCGCTGTGGCGCTGGCGGGTCATTTCCATGAGGCCGAGCTGCGAGATGGGCAGGATGTGGGTCTTGGATTTGTCGCGGCGCAGGCCGTCGCGCATCCGGTTGTGTACCTGCTGCCGGTCGCGTCCGGATTTCATGTCAATGAAGTCCAGCACGATGAGTCCGCCCATGTTGCGCAGGCGGAGCTGGCGGCAAATTTCCTCGGCGGCTTCGAGGTTCACCTTGAGGATGAGGGCCTCCTGATCCTTGCCGCCCTTGTGCCGGCCGGTGTTCACATCAATTGCGACGAGCGCCTCGGTTTCATCAATGACGATGTAACCGCCGCTCTTCAAATGCACCTGGCGGGTGAAGGTGCTTTCCAGTTGCTTGCTGACGTTGAACCGGTCGAACACCGGCTGCGCCTCGCTGTAGAGCTTGATCTTGCTGGCGGAACGCTTGGAGATTTTTGAGATCATCTCGCGCATCCGGTCATGGGCCTTCAGATTGTCCACGACGATCCGCTCGACGTCCTCGGTAAGGAAATCGCGCACGGTGCGTTCGATCAAATCCGGCTCCTGAAACACGCAGGTGGCCATGGGCTGCCGCCGGATTTTTTCCTGCACGGCGTTCCATTCCTCCAGCAGCAACGCGAGGTCGCGGACGAAATAACGCAACTGCTGGCCCTCGCCGGCGGTGCGCATGATGACGCCCATGCCGTCGGGAATGTGCAGTTCGCGCAGGATTTTTTTCAGGCGCTTGCGCTCTTCGATGTTTTCAATCTTGCGGGAAATGCCGCTTTGATCCGAATTGGGCAGGAGCACGAGGAAGCGGCCGGGGAGGACGAGGTTGGTGGTGACACGGGGTCCTTTTGTCCCAATTGGTCCTTTTGTGACCTGCACAATGATGTCCGCGCCGGGCGGGTAAAGGCGGGGGATGTCTTTTTGCGTGATTTTGGGCCGCTGGGGGCGGCGGCCTTCGCGCTCGACGATTTCCACGCCGGAGTCGAACTGGTTGGGGACGATGTCCCAGTAATGGAGAAAGGCGTTTTTCTCGAAGCCAATGTCCACGAACGCGGCCTTGAGCCCGTCTTCGAGGTTGCGGACCTTGCCCTTGAAGATGCTGCCGACGAGTCGTTCCTCGGTGGTGCGTTCGATGTTGAATTCCTCCAGCTTGCCATCCTCGGTGACCGCGACGCGCGTTTCGAGCGTCTCGGCGTTGATGATGACTTCCTTGTGGATTTTCTTTTCCGGGCGGATGAGCCGCTGAACCCGTTTAACGATGTTCGAGGCGGCATTTTTGATGGTTTCGATCAGGCCCCTGGGCTGTTCGGTGATTTTTACCGGCTCGAACTGTTCCTCGGCCTCCGGCGCGGCGGCGGGGGCTTCGGGCAGGGGCGTGGGTTCCGGATGATCCACGGCGGCGGGCGGCACGCCCTCGGGCGGCAGGCCGGCGGCGACATTTTCGGCGCGGTCAATTTCGTTCCCATGCCGTTTCTCGAACAGGCGGTCGGAACCGCCCTGTTCACTGACGACGTCAGCCCGGGCCTCGACCGCCTCACGGTCGGTCTTTTGGTGAGCGGGGTTCAAGCCGCCTTTGGGCTTGAACCGCATTCCGCGGCGGCGCCGCGAGAAGTTATTGTTGCTCATAGTTAATATCCTCTACGATTTTTGTATACGTTTTGCATCAGGCCCAGCGCGATCAACGAGCACAACACTGAAGATCCGCCGTAACTTAACAGCGGCAGTGGAATGCCCGTCACCGGGACGATGCGAATGTTCATGCCGATATTGATGAAAACGTGGCTGAACAGGAGCATGACGACGCCCACAGCCAGCAGTTTTCCCAGACGATCGCGCGCCTGGCCGGCGGTTCTCAAACCGGTGAAGAGAACCACCGCATACAGCGTCAGCACCACAACGGAGCCGACGAATCCTTCCTCCTCGGCAATGACGGAGAAAATGAAATCATTATGTGCCGCGCCCGCGGGCAAAAAGCTCAGCGCGGTTTGCTGGCCCTGCCGCCAGCCCTTGCCCCAGAACCCGCCGGAGCCAACCGAAATCAGCGCCTGGCGCACCTGATAGGACTTTTCCTGCTGGAGGCGCCGGCCCTCGGCCCGCTCCTGGGGCGACGCATTGGCGGACGCGAAATCAGCGCCGAAATAAACCAGCAACCGCTGGCGCTGGTAGTCTTGAATGGGGATGCGCCAGTGCGCCGGGGCGAACAGGACATCCGCCAGAAACAGCATGGCGAGAATGCCCACGCCGCCGACGAGCCGCAGCAGGAATATTCTGGGGGTGCCCGCGACGAGCATCATGACCAGGCCGGTGGGCAGCAGCACGAGCGCCGAACCCAGGTCTGGCTCCTTCAAAATCAGGACGAACGGCAGGAGCAGCAAACCGATGCCCTGCCAGAAGACTTCCGGCTGTTTCAATTCATCCGCCGGCCGGCTCAGGAAATTGGCGCCGGCGAGAATAAACGCCAGTTTGGCAAATTCACTTGGTTGAAACTGAAAGAACGGCAGATCAATCCACCGGCGCGCGCCCCAGCCGTGAGTCTGGCCGATGAACGGGATGAGCACGGCGACCAGGCACAGAATCATGGCCCAATACGCGACGAGCGACCAACGGGCGAGCGTGTGATAATTCACCAGCCAGACGGCGACCGCCGCGCCCACGCCCAGCACATACCAGATGACCTGCCGGAACCAAAGCTGGGCAAACCAGATTTTTTCCGCCTCGAACGGGCTGGCGGTCGTGGCGCTGCAGACAAATGCCCCGCCAATCAACATCAAGCCGGCGAGCGCCAGCAATTGCAGGCGGTCCAGCTTGTCGTACTTCTCAATGAGGTCTTCGGTGGTCATTTCTTTTTTCGTCGCCGTTCTCGCAATCGAAAAATTTCGAGGACGAGGACGAGAACGAGGAGGAATTTAAGTTTGTAAATTCATTTCAAATTCATGGTGGCCAGGATTTTTGGCGCGCCGGGGTTTTGTTTGTTCATGATGGCCTGGTAAATGTCATGCGCAACCGGGGCGCAGAGCGAGCCGCCAAAGCCGGCCAGTGGGCCGGGAATCTGGACCATGACCACGACGGCATACACTGGATTTTGATAGGGGGCGAACGAGGCAAACCAATAATTGTAGCCCGTGAGGCGGTTGGCGCTGTCCTGCACCTGCGCCGTGCCGGTCTTCCCGCAAATTTGCAGGCCGGGCACCCGCGCTTCCTTGCCCGTGCCTTCCACGTCCTCGGTTTCGCCCAGCATGGCGCCATGCAGAATCTGCATGCTGCGGGCGCTCACACCCAGGTGATCGCGCACGAGGGCGGAGGGAAAATTGGTGGCGGTTTCAGGCGATGCCGGGTCCTGCGGTTCGATTCGCGAAACGAGCCGTGGCTTGTAAACGGTGCCGCCATTGGCGATGGCAGAATAGGCCACGGCCATCTGGAGCGGCGTGACGTCCACGTCGCCCTGGCCGATGCAAATGTTGGCGGTGTCGCCATCACGCCAGCCATGGTGAATGCGGTCCCAGGTGGGAAAATCGCCGGGGCTTTCCTGCCGCGTGGGCAGGTTTTCCTTTTGTCCGAAATGGAATTTTTCGGCCAGCGCCAGGATGCGGTCCGCGCCGGCTTGCAGACCGATCTGGATGAAATAGGAGTTGCTGGATTTCTCGAGGGCGCGCTTGAAATTATACTGGCCGGGCGGGGCCAGGTCTTTTTTCTTCAACCGGCCCACATAGATGCAGCCGTGACCGGGGTTTTCCGGGTCAGGGTCCACGGTGAAAAACTTGTCCGGGTTTAACCCGCTTTCGAGCGCGGCGAGACCGATGAAGACCTTGAAGATGGAACCGGGGGCATAGTTTTCCTGCGTAGCCCGGTTTTTTTCCGCGCTCAATTCCTGCAATTGCGCGTATTTCTCGCGCGAGATGCCCTGGGCAAAATCGTTCGGGTCGAACGTCGGCGAGGAGGCCATTGCGAGGACGTCGCCGTTGCGCACATCCATGACGACGACCGCGGCATTGGCGGTGGGGCCTTCATGCATGAGCAGCGACGCTTCCGCCGCGCGCTGGATGTCCAAGTCCAGGGTCAGCACGACATTTTCCCCGGGCCGCGGCGCGCTGTCCACGTCTTCGGCCTGGCGGTAACCCATGTTATTCACCAGGACAGATTCCTGGCCGGCGCGACCGTGCAATACGTCGTTGAAGGCGCTTTCAATGCCGGTTTCCCCGCGATAATCGGGCAGCCGGTAGTTGAAAAAGGATTCTTCGCCGGCGATGGAACTGTCGTCCTGCCGCAACTCGCCCAGCAGGTGCGCGGCCGTGGTGCCGAGCGGATAACTGCGCATGGACTGCAATTCGAGGTCCGCTCCCAGTCCGCCGGTGAAATTTTCCTGAAACCGGGCGATTTGTTCGGGGTCAAGATTTTCCAAAATGGGGAAGGGCATTGCCAGTTCCGTGGCGTAATGCCGGTTGAACTTCTCCACGTCGAACGGCAGGGACTCGTCCATTTTGCGGCTGATTTGAGCGACCACATTGGCGGCGACGTCGGCCCGCGCCTGCTCATGCAGCCGTTCCACGTACTCGGGCTTGAAGGCGAATTGCCTTCGCTCGGTCTTCGTCAGCGAGCGCCCCAGTTTCTTTTCCTGTGCGGCGATGGCCTGCTTCTGGGCCGCGAGCGCCTGTTTGGTCAGGTCCCGGATGGCGACGGCGAATGGTTTCTGCAAGTCGTAGAGGAAAAGGCTCAAATTATAGCGCGGCCGGTTTTCCGCCAGCACGCGGCCTTCGCGGTCCAGAATTTTTCCGCGCACGGCGGGAATGCGCACGGTGCGATAGGCCTGCGTGTCCAGATGCGCCTGATATTCGCGCGCCGAGACGACCTGCACCCACCAGAGGCCGGCAAGCAAAATGAAAAGGCCGCCCGCCACCAGGATCGCCACCAGGCGCAGGTGCGGGTCGTTCTTTTTCAGTTCGTCAACGATGAGCATTTTATTTCAAAATTTTCCGGTGCCGGATTTCGCGGTCGGGGCGGAAACCCATTTCGGTGTGCGGGCGGTAACCGAGGGTGCGGCCGCCCCACTCAAAGAGCGCAAAAATAACGGGGGTGGCCGCCGCGCCCACGGCGGTCAACACGATCCATTGCCAGAGGGAACCCCAGCCGATGAGCGGCTGCTGGCCGCCGTTTAACAGCAGCAAGAGGGTCAGGGCCGGGACCAGCGCACTGGCCGCGGCGCCCAGCACGAACTGCGCAAACGGCAGGTCGCGCAGGATTAATTCGCGGCGCAAATGAATCGGAAAACCGGCGGCGAACAAGGGCACGATGCTGATGCCGGGCGGGTTTGCGGAAAAGGAGTCGAACCAGAGTCCGCCCAGGACGGCCAGCAGCGACACGGTCACGATGTCCGCCTTCAACGCGGCATAAACCATCAGCGCCGGCAGCAAGTCAATCTGCGCGCCGAGCAAATTTCGCGGCCCGGAAAGCGTGGCTTCGCCAAACACGGTGAGAAACGCGAAGCTCAGAATTAAAACTGGATTGAAGAAATTCATTTCATTTGAACAAAACCCAAACCTGTTCCAGGGCGCCCAGGTTGGCGTTGAGTTTCACATTGGCCTCGGTGGCGAGGCCGTATTCGATGGATTGGGCGTCCACGATTTTGCCAATGGGGATGCCCTTGGGAAAAATCCCGCCGAGTCCGCTGGTGAGGACGTTCTGGCCGGGCTTCAAATTGGCGCTGCTGGCGAGGTAGCTCAGGGGCACGAGGGACGAGTCAATCGGGCCGCCGGAAGTCAGCACCCCCAGGTCGTGCGTGGCATTTTCAACCAGGGCGGAAACGTGGCAGTTGGGGTCGCCGACCAGGGCCACCTGCGAACTGACAAAGCCCACGGCCGAGACACGCCCCACCAGCCCGTCGGCGGTGAGGACGGGCTGGTTGGTCTGGATGCCGTCGCGGCTGCCGAGGTCAATTTGAATGGTGTGCCACCAGTTGGCCGGGTCGCGCATGACCACATTGGCGAGCTTTAATTTCCAGGGGGCCTGGCGCTGCCAGCCCAGCAAGCCGCGCAACTGGTCATTTTCGCGGGCGACGGCGGCGGTCTGGATCTGCTGTTCCTTGAGCTGCTGGTTTTCGCGGCGCAGATCATCAATCTCATGGAGGAGTTCGCGGCGGGGGAGGACGCTGTCGGCGAGGTCGGCGGGGAGTTGCTGGGCGGTGCCGGCAAGGCCAAAGAGAGGTAAAAACCAACTGCCGACGGCGAGTTTGAGGCGGACAGATGCGCGCGTGGGCAGGCTTAAAAGCAAGACTGCCACGAGGACCACCGCGCCGAGCGCGAGATAATTTTTTTGCTTAAACATCCGCAACGTCCCGGCTGATGGCCGGGGTGCGGTGAACTACCTGAAGAATCAGTATTTGGCGTTGGTGGCGACGCGTTTCAGGAATTCGATTTCCTGCAACACGCGGCCGGTGCCTTCGGCGACGGCGCTCATCGGGTCGTCAGCGAGATGCACAGGCAGGCCGGTTTCGCCGGCCACAAGCCGGTCAATGCCGCGAATCAACGAGCCGCCGCCAGCCATAACCAGGCCGCGATCCACGAGATCGGCGGCGAGTTCCGGGGGGCAACGTTCGAGGGTAATGCGGATTGATTCGAGAATGCTCGAAAGCGGTTCTTGCAAGGCTTCGCGGACTTCCTCGGAACGGATGGTCAATGTCTTGGGCAGACCGGAACCGAGGTCACGGCCTTTGACGTCCATGGTTAATTCCTGTTCCAGCGGAAATGCGGAGCCGATGCGAATCTTGATTTCTTCAGCGGTGCGTTCACCTATCATCATGTTGTAGGCGCGCTTCATGTGCGCGACGATCGTGCTGTCGAGTTCGTCTCCGCCGACCCGCAGGCTGCGGCTGAAGACGATGCCGGCGAGGGAAATGATTGCAATTTCACAGGTCCCACCGCCGATATCCACGATCATGTTGCCGGCCGGTTCATGCACCGGCAGGCCGACGCCAATGGCCGAAGCCATGGGCTGCTCGATCAAATACACCTCACGCGCGCCAGCGTGGGTGGCGGAATCTTTCACGGCCCGTTTTTCGACTTCGGTAATGCCCGAAGGCACGGCCACCACAACGCGTGGGGCGATCAATTTGCGGTGGTGAACCTTCTGGATGAAGTGGCGAAGCATCGCCTCGGTGATCTCGAAGTCGGCAATCACGCCGTCTTTCATCGGGCGGATGGCCACGATGTTGCCGGGCGTGCGGCCCAGCATTCTTTTGGCTTCGTCACCGACGGCCAGCACATTGGTGGTGCCGGCCTGGATGGCCACAACTGAAGGTTCGCGCAGGACGATTCCGCGGTCCCGCACATATACCAGGGAATTTGCGGTTCCGAGGTCTATCCCAATGTCATTGGAAAACAGGCTTTTGAATTGCTCAAGCATGAATGCGCCTAATCGCCCATAGTTAAAACTGTGCCCGGCCAAAGGTCAAGCGGCGAATGTGGGGCAAAAAGCGGCTGGGCGCAGCTTAATTTATGGCAATGCGCTGGTTTGAAACAGTATTCCCGCACTGGTAAACCTTCTCCGCCATGCCAGTGTTCAAAAATGAGACACGCCTTTGAACCTGCTCCCGCTTTACGGCAATTCCGCCGCACTTTTCACCACGCGGTAACTGACGCCAAGTGCCTTTTCAAAGTGCGCCTTGCCGCAGATAGTTTTGCGGATTTCGTTTGGGCGCATACTTTCGGGGCGGCTTGCGTCTTTCGTCTCGCGCACAAGGTAAAGCAAATCTTTTCCCTGCCGCTTGCCGTGCGCGTCAAGGTCTTCCATCACGATTGCCCAATCTGGATTATATTCGCCAACGGGCGTTGGCACGGTGAACCAGGCTGGCAATTTCAAATAAACTTTCACCCGTTTGTCATGTTCCAAGCCCTCGACAAATTCACGTTCGATTGCCGACTGCCAAGCCACGTGGTCATAAATCGATGTCGGCGACGGAATCAGATAATCCTGCCATGACAAAATTTCTTCATCCAACTGTGTCATTTCAAACCACTGGTTTATTTTCTCGTAACGGATGCCCTTCACCAGCAGTTCGGCCAAAATGTATTTGATGAAACGCACGGCCACGGTTGCGAATTCATGCGGGTTTGCCAGTGCCGCCTTTTGGTTTTTCGTCCGCTTGAAAATTTCAAGCAATGTCCGCCGCGTCAGGCGCACGGGAGGCGTTGTATTTTCCATCAGGCTTGCCATCACTTCAACCAAGTTTGGCAATTCATCCCGTTTCACCGTCAAAGTTTTTTCGCTTTTGCCTGTTAAGACAGCCGAAAATTTATCTTCGCCTTCGGCGGCAACGACTTTCGCCTTTTTCACCGTCACCTTTGGCGGGGCTATCGTCACCGCGTCCAGTTTCGCCAGAACTTCTGAAATCAAAACTTCCGAATCAATTTCAACGCTGTATCGCGTCTTGTGTTTGATGCGTTCCCAAAGCTCTTTGAATTCGGGTTTCAAGGTCACTGCCTTTTGCAGCCGCGCCACACCACGCTTGCGGGCGTTGGCAGGTTTCGGCGGCAAATTGCCTTCGCCGTAGGCATCAGTGAGTTCGTCCTGATAGCGCGAAACGTAGGCTTCGTAATTCTCATTGGCAACCACGGTCAGGACATTCACTTTCTCGTCGCGCACTCTGTCGCCTGACTGATTCACGGCCAAGCGGATGCCACGCCCAATTTCCTGCCGCTTCTTTGTTTCGGAAACCGTTTGATTCAGCGTGCAAATTTGGAAGACGTTCGGATTGTCCCACCCCTCACGCAACGCGGAGTGCGAAAGGATAAACGCGACAGGTTCACCAAACGAAAGCAGCCGTTCCTTGTCGCGCATAATCAAATCATACGCCTCGCGGTCTTTTTCTGATTCACCTGTCTTGCTGTCCTCAAAAATTGTTTCGCCCGCCTTCGTCTTCCGAGTCGCAAAATACGCCGCTTGCACGTCTTTGACGGCTACGTCCTGCCAATCGGGAAACTTGGCCTTCAAATCCGCAAACGCCTTTTCAAACTGGGTGCGAATGATACCATCTTTTTTCGCGTAGTTGTCCACGCGGTCAATAAAGAACAGTGTCAAGACTTTGATGCCTTGCGCCTTCACCGCTGCCTGTTTGCGGAAATGCGCTTCCACCGTGTAACGGATTTGCGCCTCAAAAACAGCTTCCTTGTCCGCGCCCTTTGCTTCGCCAAGCCGCAATTCAACGCCGTTGCCAAAAATCACAGATTGGTCGGTGATTTCCTCAACCACAAACGGCGCATATTCTGGCCGCCTCGTTAAATCCTCCAAGCTGTCACCTGGCCCCACAGTGACAACCTTTTCTTTCACTTCACCCTTTGCCATCAATTGATGCACCGCCAGCCACGCCGTCAGCTTTGTTTTGACCGCCTTAATGTCCAGCAGGCGCATGAAGACCTGATTTGCGTCACCCTCTTTTTCCGCGCCCGCAACTTCAATGCGTTTCACCAGCCCTTGCCGATACGCTTCAAACGGCGTCAGCCGGTAAACGACGTTGTAAGGATTCTTGTGCGTTGCGCTGTATCGCAGCGCAAAGGATGGATTCAACGCCGCCAGCGCCTTCACCCGCAGTTCGCTTTCCATGTTTTGCGGCTCGTCCAAAATCAAAATTGGCCGCGTGGCCTGCACCAAATGAATCGGCGTTTCGCCTTGCAATTGGTCGCGCTGCTGGCGGATGACGTTGGTTGCCTTGTTGAATGAATCAATCGTCATCACCATGAATTCCACGGCGGCAGACGTGGCAAACTGGCGGACTTGCGACAGATTTTCCGAATCGTAAATGTAGTATCGGTAAGGCGTGTTGGAAAACAGTTCGCGGAAATGCCGTTCTGTCACCTGAAATGTTTTCAGCACGCCCTCACGCACGGCAACGGATGGCACCACCACAATGAATTTTCGGAAACCGTAGCGCCGAAACAATTCCAACGCCGTCCGCAAATAAACATACGTCTTGCCCGTGCCCGTCTCCATTTCGACGGAAAAATTTGGGAAGCGAATGGTTTGCTCGCCCGCCTGTGTCTCGGCTTTTTCTTCGATGAATTGCAGCGCCTCATCAGGGGGAAAATTATTGGCGGCTTGGACCGAGCGAAGATTTTCCAACAAGGCAGCATCATCCAACGCCAGCCGATTATCCACGGCGGCAAACGCCAGCGACTCGGCAAAATCAATTTGCGGCTTGGCAGATGCACCCGCCAGTTCAAGCTGCCTTGTGCCAATGGCGATGGACGGCAGCAATCGTCCATTCGGCTGGCCTTCAAACATGTCAGCCACGGCGTCAACCGCCTTGACCTGAAATTCCTGATTGGCGTCAAACTTGAATTGCATCGCCTAAATTGTTTTCAAACGACATTGCAGCGCGAGATTGGCCGCAGTTTTGTCATCAATCGCCACGTCGCGGCAGATAAACAAATCATCCTTTTTCAGACTCAATTCTTTGACAGTCACGGCCTTCAAATCATCGTCCAAGCAAATGCGGAATGACTGCCCTTTTTCCGCGTCCGTCACCTGAAAAATTTTATTCGCCTTCAACGACGAGATTTTTTCCACCCGCAAGGCAAGCGTGAATCCCTCTTTGACCGCGACTTCGTATATCACATTTTCAGGTTTCCACCCGTCTGCCAGCGGGTCGTTAAACAATTCCATCGCCTTTGCCAATGTTTCGGGCGAGGCGTCAGGTTCGTTGACCCACGGCTTGAAGTTTGATGGCGTCAGCTTGAAAACAGAAAAGCCAAAATCCAACGGGGCATCTTCACCAAGCTGTAATTCACCCTTGAATTTATCCGCCACAGCTTTGGACGCATTGAACATTCGGTTTTTCGTAACATCCGCAATTGATTTGAGCTTGTTTTCTGGCTTGTCTAATGGCGTCGGCATTTGGACCAAGACAAATTTTCGGCGTCCGCCGTCTTTTGCATTTTGCTGGAACACAGCCTGTGCCGTTGCCCCTGTTCCAGCAAAAAAATCAACTACAATGTCCTCATCCTCGTTTGATGTTCCAATTTCCAACATTTTTTGAATCAGTGTCGGCGGCTTGACCGAATCAATTACATTGTCAGTGTTTTCAAAGGACACAAATTTCAGCAACTCTTTCTTGGCATCTTGCGTGTGGCCGACATCTTTGTAATGCCAGAGTGTCTGCGGGACTATTCCCTGTTTGACTTCCGAAATAAACCGCTTTCCCGCAGGCATATTATCGCCTGTTTCACCCCACCAAATTCTGTTGTCTTTATCCAGTTTCAAAAAATTCTCATATGAACACCGCCAATATCGTCCGAGGCCAGACTTGAATTTTTTACCAGTTGGACCCGTCACTTCGTATGTTCCCTGTGCGTAGTAATTGCGAGCCGTCATATCGCTTGCTTTCCACGCACCTCGCGGGTCTTTGTCTCTGTTGTCGTAACGAGCATTGGCCGCATCCGTTCGAGGCAAGAGCGATGGCATCCAAATTTCAGCATTTTTGGCAAAAACTAAAATGAAGTCGTGGTCTTCGGAAAAATGTCTCGCCGTATTCTTTGGCGCATAGACTTTTTGCCAAATCACAGTTGCGACAAAGTTTTCTTCGCCGAAAATTTCGTTCATCAACATCCGCAAATTGTGAACTTCATGGTCGTCAATACTGACAAAAATCACGCCGTCATCGCGGAGAAGTTGCCGCGCCAAAAACAAACGCGGATACATCATGGACAACCACGCGGAGTGATACCGCCCGCTGGATTCTGGATTGCTCGTCAGTAAATTTCCTTCGGCGTCTTTCTGCCCCGTCACGCGCAAATAAGCGTCTTTTGGGTCTGCAAAATTGTCGGGATAAACGAAATCGCCGCCCGTGTTGTATGGCGGGTCAATGTAAATCATTTTCACGCGGCCAAAGTAGGCTTTGTAAAGCAGCTTCAAGACCTCAAGATTTTCGCCCTCAATGAAGATGTTCTGCGTTGTGTCGAAGTTGACGGATTCATTTTTCGCGGGAACGAGTGTTCCCCAAGTCGGCTTTTGCAGTTCCAAAATGGACTGCCGTTTGCCCGCCCATGTGAAGGCGTAACGCTCTGGCTTTTCGTCGGCAGCATCGCCCAAAGCCGCGAGAAGCTTTTCCACGTCAATTTTCCCTTCGGTGAAGACGTGCGGCAAAATCTGGCGGATTTGTTCGGCTTGCTCTGCCAGAAAATCAGGGGTGTTCAAGGCGACAGACTCGCCTTTACGTTTTGGGCTGTTCCTAGAAGATTTTTTTCCTGTGGCCTTGCTCATGGCGTTAATGCTCTAACACTACCAAGCCACGACTGGCGAGACAATCAAACTTGCCTGTCGCTTTGTTTTTTTGGACGCATCTCAAATTATGGCAATGCGCTGGTTATGAACCGGAAGGCCGCCCTCTCCATGAACCGGAAGACAAATGAGAGTTGAATGGTAGCTTGCCCTCATTTGCCAAAGGCTGGAAAAGAAATATTGGAGTAACGACTCACCTCACCCCGGCCCTCTCCCCTCCATCCGATGGAGCGGAGAGGGAGAAACGCTCCCAGCGTCTAGGCAAAATCGGACGTTCGGTGGTTCAAGGCGCGAATTATTCGGGGAATTCGCACCTTCAATCCTTGTCCCATTTGAGGGGAAAGAGGTCAAAGGGGTGGGCTGAAATCTCTCCGTATTTCTGTCCATGCTCTAATTTTTAAGAAACTGGAGGTTGTAGGCGCGACTGTCGCGCGGCAACTGGAGCGGGCCGCTTTGCGGTTTGCCATTCACGATGATTTTGGTCCAGCCGGATTGCACCTGGATGGTGAAATGCGTGCCGGCCAGTTCGACGTCGGTGAGGGTGAAGTCAATGGTCTTGAAGGGGTTCAGGTAAAAATTCTGCGGGTCCAGCTTCAGCCCCAGAATGGTGGTGAGATATTGCCAGGAGGATTTGTAGCGGGGATAGGGCGGGAAGCGGGGCGTGTCTTTGTGCGGCTCGCCCGGATTCAACTGGCTGCGGCCATCCGCGCGCACCGATTTGTTCCACTCGCCGACGTACAAATGATTGTTATGCAGGCTGCTTTCGAGCGAATTGAAAACGTCCAGCGACTGGGTTTCCTCACCTGAATCCGCCAGCAATGCCGCCAAATCTTCCTGCGCACCAAACCAGGCGGTTTGGGCATGATTGCCAACATTCATGTCAGGCTGGTGGCCGGGTTTCATGCCATTGGCCCAGCCGCGAAAATGGTGCTCCGGATCATCAATGAGATTGTTGGTATAGATGACTTCGAGGGCAGTCAGAACTTTTTCAGGCGGGAGCACGCTTTCCGCCTGCGGGTCAATGAGCGTGAGCCATTTGCCAAAAAGCTGGTCACTAAACGTATCCTGTCCGTCGGTGCGTTTGAGGGCGTCCGGGTCTTCATCGCGGTTGGTGGGCACGTAAAAGGCGTTCCAATAATTTCCCGACTGGTTCCACAATAGATCAAGGTTCTGCCTGGCTCTGGAAAACATTTCGGCGGTCGGCAGATCGCCGATGGCCACGGGCTGATGGAGGGTTTGAGACATCTGGTTCAAGCCATACAGCGCATAGACCCACATGTCGTTTACATAGGAATTGAGGCCGGGCATTTTCCAGAGGTCATAAGACTGGTTGCCCTCGCGGTTGTAGAGGAGGGATTGGTATTGATCCCGGTGAAAAGTGCGGTTGGCGGCCAGCGCGGCGATGGGGAAGGCGTTGGAGGTCCAGGCGGCATCATTGAACCAGAGTGAATCGCGGTAAACCCGGCCGATGAAGGTTGGTTCCTCCGCATACGCTGACCCGTCATTCCACAAGGAATGCCAGACGAATCCGGAATTGTCGCCGGTTT
>Ga0181520_10006445_pt1 | contig 17933 bp, 13 predicted proteins | sample PEATcosm2014_Bin_29_FD_132451 | JGI IMG/M metagenome (GOLD analysis project Ga0181520, IMG submission 132451) | Peatland microbial communities from MTU Mesocosm Facility, Houghton, MI, USA - PEATcosm2014_Bin02_30_metaG | ecosystem: Environmental > Terrestrial > Soil > Wetlands > Peat | place... | reverse complement strand
TTCGCCGTCGAAGATGTGGATCAACGGCCTCAAGCAGCTCCGCAAGCCGGTGGCGCATCTGCACACGCAATACAACCGCGACATTCCGTGGGCGACGATTGACATGGATTTCATGAACATGAATCAGGCTGCACACGGCGATCGCGAGCACGGCTTCATCTGGAGCCGGATGCGGCTGAATCGCAAAGCGGTCGTCGGTTTCTGGCGGGAAAAATCCACGCAGGAAAAACTCGGCGCGTGGGCGCGCGCGGCGGCGGCGTGGGCCGACTGGCAGACCGCGAAGTTCTGCCGTTTCGGCGACAATATGCGCGAAGTGGCCGTAACGGAAGGCGACAAAGTTTCCGCGCAACTGAAATTCGGATTCGCCGTCAATGGCTACGGCGTCGGCGACCTGGCAAAAGTCGTCGGCGGAGTTTCCGAAAAGGAAATTGACGCGCTGTGCAAAACTTACGAGGCGACTTACGAAATTTCCGCTGACTTGAAAAAGGCTGGCAAGCGCCACAAATCCGTCCGCGAAGCCGCGCGCATCGAACTCGGGCTGCGCGCGTTTTTGACGAACGGCGGATTCAAAGGTTTCACCACGACGTTTGAAGATCTGCACGGCCTTGTGCAGTTGCCCGGCCTCGCGCCGCAGCGCCTGATGGCCGAAGGCTATGGTTTTGCCGCCGAAGGCGACTGGAAAACCGCTGCGCTCGTCCGCGCGATGAAAGTCATGGCGAGCGGACTCAAAGGCGGCACGTCATTTATGGAAGATTACACCTATCATTTGCAACCGGGCAACAAGCTGGTGCTCGGCGCGCACATGCTGGAGATTTGTCCGAGCATCGCCGACGGCAAGCCGTCTTTGCAGGTGCATCCGCTGGGCATCGGCGGCAAGGCCGATCCGGCCCGGCTCGTTTTCAACACGCCCGCCGGCCCGGCACTCAACGCGGCGCTGATGGATTTCGGCAACCGCTTTCGTCTGCTCATCAACGAAGTGGATGCTGTCAAACCCGAACAGCCGATGCCCAAGCTGCCCGTCGCCCAGGCCGTTTGGACATGCCGTCCGAATTTCGAGACCGCGTGCGCCGCGTGGATTTACGCTGGCGGCGCGCACCACACCAGCTTCAGCCAGGCCGTCACGACGGAAATGCTCGAAGACTTTGCGGCAATCGCTGACATCGAGCTGGCGATCATTGACGGCAAAACCAACGCGCGCGATTTCCAGCAAACCCTGCGCAACAACGAAGTTTATTACGCGCTGCGCAACGGCTTTGTCGCCTGACGCGGAAACAGAATTTTTGGCATGAGCGTCAAATACACCATCGGCCTGGATTACGGCACGAACTCGGTTCGCGCACTGATTGTCAATGTCGCCAACGGCGCGGAAGTCGCGTCGGCGGTATGGAATTATGCCCACGGCACGGCGGGCGTGATTTTGTCGCACGACCCGAACCTCGCGCGGCAGCACCCGGCCGATTACATCAAAGGCGCGGAAATCGCGATCAAGCAATCGCTTGCCACGGCGAAAAAATCCGTGAAAGGTTTCAGCCCGGATCAAATCATCGGCATCGGCGTGGACACGACCGGCAGCACGCCGCTGCCCGTGGATGCGAACGGCCAGCCGCTCGCGTTCCAGAACAAATTCGCAAACAACCCCGCCGCAATGGCATGGCTTTGGAAGGATCACACCGGTGTGGCCGAGGCCGCGGAAATCACCGCGCTGACGAAAAAAATCCGCCCGCAATTTCTCGCCAAATGCGGCGGCACCTATTCCAGCGAATGGTTCTGGAGCAAAATTCTTCGCTGCCTGCGCGTTGCGCCGGCAGTGTTCAACGCCGCGCATTCTTGGATTGAGCTGTCTGATTTCGTTCCCGCCGAACTGACCGGCACGCTTGCGCCGGACAAATTCATCGCGGGCGTCTGCGCCGCCGGTCACAAGGCGATGTGGAACGCCAAATGGGGTGGCTATCCCGACGCGCAATTTCTTTCCAAGCTGAATCCGAAGCTTGGCAAACTGCGCGCCCGGCTGACGCCGCGAATTCATTCAATTGACCGCACGGTCGGCGGCTTGACCGGGGCGTGGGCGAAGAAGACTGGATTGAAAGCGGAAATTCCCGTCGCAGTCGGCGCGTTTGACGCGCATCTCGGCGCGGTCGGTTCGGGCGTTGCGCCGGGAATGCTGGTGAAAATCATCGGCACGAGCACCTGCGACATCGCCATTTCGCCAAACGGCAGGAAACTCGCGGACGTGCCGGGACTTTGCGGCATCGTGGACGGCAGTGTGCTGCCCGGCTATTTTGGACTCGAAGCCGGCCAGTCGGCGGTCGGAGATATTTTCAACTGGTTCGTGAATTACGTCCAGCCGCTCGGCAAAGCCGGCACGCACAAGGCGCTCACGTCCGGCGCGGCGAAATTGAAGCCCGGCGAAAGCGGCCTGCTCGCGCTGGATTGGAACAACGGCAATCGAACGATTTTGGTGGACCAGCGGCTCACCGGCCTGCTCGTCGGCCAGACGCTTTACACGACGCCGGCGGAAATCTACCGCGCGCTCATCGAGGCGACGGCTTTCGGCGCGCTGACCATCATCAACCGCTTTGAGGAATACGGCGTGAAGATTTCGTCCGTCGTCAATTGCGGCGGCATCGCCGAGAAAAATCCCGTCGTGATGCAAATCTATGCGGACGTGACGGGCCGGCCGATGAAAGTGAGCCGCTCGGCGCAGACCTGCGCGCTCGGCTCGGCCATCGCGGCGGCGGTGGTCGCCGGCGCGCACAAGGATTACGCCACGGCGCAGAAAAAAATGACCGGCTTGAAACCGGAAATTTACCAGCCGAATCCGAAGGCGCACGAAATCTACCGCAAACTGTATCCGCTTTATCGGACGCTGCACGACGCCTTCGGCACGAAGACGTGGAACGGCAATTTGTTCGACGTGATGAAGGAACTGATTGACATCCGCAACCAGGTTCGGAAATAATTTTGCCATCGCCCATGCTTGAGGAATTAAAGCAGCAAGTCTGCGAGGCCAACCTTGATTTGGTCAGGGAGGGCATGGTCATCCAGACCTGGGGCAATGCCAGCGGCATTGACATCGAGCGCGGCCTCATGGTCATCAAGCCATCCGGCGTGCCTTACGCCAGCATGAAACCGCAGCACATGGTCGTCGTTTCGCTGGAGAGCGGCAAGGTCGTTGACGGCTATCTCAAACCGAGTTCCGACACGCCGACGCATCTGGTGCTTTATCGTGCGTTCCCAAAAACCGGCGGCATCGTCCACACGCACAGCCTGCACGCGACGGCGTGGGCGCAGGCGTGCCGGGCGATTCCGGCTTTCGGCACGACGCAGGCGGATTACTGGCATGGGGCAGTGCCATGCACGCGCCAGATGAAACCCGCCGAAATCAAAAATGATTACGAGGCCAACACCGGTCGTGTCATCGTCGAGACGTTCAAGAAGCTGAATCCCCTGGAACATCCCGCCGTGCTGGTCGCCAGCCACGGGCCGTTCTGCTGGGGCAAGGATGTCCGCGATGCGGTTCGCAATGCGATCACGCTGGAATTTGTCGCGCGGCTGGCGGGCGAGACGCTGCGCCTCAATCCAGAAACCAAGCCCATGCCATCGGCGCTGCTCGACAAGCATTTTCTGCGCAAACACGGTCCAAAGGCGTATTACGGCCAAAAGTGAAAATTAGTGATGAAACATCGAACATCCAACATCGAACATCCAACATCGAAACACCCGTTTCGGCTGGCGGTTCGTTCGGTGTTCGATGTTGTTCGCTGGCAAGCCGTCGCGGTGGTTTTGTTCGTCGCATTTGTTTTCATGGCTTCGGCTGCGGACACCAACAGCGTATTTTTGTTCTCCTTTTTCCGCGAGCCGGATGGTCAGGCCGGTTTGTTTCTGACCACGAGCCGGGACGGCCTGAAATGGACGGAGTTGAAGCCGCCAAACGGCAAGTCCTTTCTTCAGCCGCAGGTTGGCGGCAAGCTGATGCGCGATCCGTGCCTGCGGCGCGGGCCGGACGGCGTGTTTCGGATGGTCTGGACGACGAGCTGGGGCCGCCCGCCGGTGTTCGGCTACGCGAGTTCGACGGATCTGGTTCACTGGTCGGAAGAGCGCGCGATTCCGGTGATGGAAAATGATCCGACGGGGGTGAACGTCTGGGCGCCGGAATTGTTTTACGACGACGCAAAACAACAGTGGCTGGTTTTCTGGGCAACAACGATTCCTGGAAAATTTCCAGAGACGGAAAATTCCGGGGACCAGAGCCAGCAGATTCATTACAACCACCGCATTTATTACGTCACGACAAAAGACTTCACGAATTTTTCCCCGACGAAGCTGCTGTATGACGGCGGCTTCAACGTGATTGACGCGACGATGCTGGCGGATGGCGGCAAGTATTGTCTGATCGTCAAGGACGAGACGAAAAATCCCGTGAAGAAAGATTTGCACATCGCGGTGGGCAATTCCGCGGAGGGGCCGTTTGGTCCGGCCAGCCCGGCGATTTCAACAAACTGGGTGGAAGGACCGTCGGCAATTAAAATCGGCGGCGAGTATTTCATCTACTTTGACCATTACACCGATCCCAAATACTACGGTGCGATCAAGTCCGCCGACATGAAAACCTGGCGTGACATTTCGCCGACGGTGTCGTTTCCCAACGGTGTCCGGCATGGAACAGTTTTGACGGTCCCGGAAAGCGTTGTTCAACAAATCCAAAATCACTGACGGCAACAAACACCAATATGAACCATAACATCACACAAGCAATGGCGGCTGGACTGCTGGCGGCTTTTTTGGCAGGCTGCGCATCCATGTCCAACTCCAATTCGTCATCCACCATCACGAAGGCTGACTTCGGCAAAACACCGGACGGCACGCCCGTTGAAATCTACACGCTGCGCAATTCCAAGGGCGCCGAGGCGCGCATCATGACCTACGGCGGCATTGTGCAAAAACTCACCATGCCGGACAAGAACGGCAAATTCGACGACATCGTCCTCGGCTTCGACAATCTGGACGGTTATTTGAGTCCGGCCTATTTGAAGTCCAACCCGTATTTCGGCGCGCTCATTGGCCGCTACGGCAACCGCATCGGCGGCGCAAAGTTCACACTCGAAGGCCAGAACTACACGCTCGCGACAAACAACGGCACCAACTCGTTGCACGGCGGGCTGAAGGGCTTTGACAAGGTCGTGTGGACTGCGCGCCCTCTGCCGACTTCGCAAGGCCCGGCGTTGATCCTGGCCTATGTGAGCCAGGACGGCGAGGAAGGTTTTCCTGGCAACCTCGAAGTGGCGGCGATTTATACGCTGACCGAGGCCAATGAGTTAAAGCTGGAATTCACCGCGACCACAGACAAACCGACGGTCGTGAATCTGACGCACCATTCCTACTTCAACCTGGCCGGGCAAGGGAATGGCGATATTCTCAACCACTTGGTTTATATCAACGCGGACAAGACCACGCCCGTGGATGCGGGCTTGATCACGACCGGCGAATTTGCCGACGTGACGGGAACGCCGTTTGATTTCCGCAAGCCGACCGCCATTGGCGCGCGCATCAATGATCCGAACACCATCCTGCAATACGGCCCCGGCTACGATCACAACTGGGTCATCAACAAACCGCCCGGCCAGTTGGGTCTGATGGCGCGCGTCGTCGAACCGACCACTGGCCGCATGATGGAAGTGTGGAGCGACGAACCGGGTCTGCAATTTTACGCCGGCAATTTCCTCGACGGTACCCTCACCGGCAAGGGCGGCAAGGTCTATCAGCGCCGCTCAGCTTTCGCAATGGAACCGCAACATTATCCCGACTCGCCGAACAAGCCGAACTGGCCGTCCGTGGAACTCAAGCCCGGCCAGACCTACCACAACACCATCGTCTATAAATTCAGCGCCGAATAAACAGCTCGAAACAACCAACAACTATGAACGAAATAACCAACAGCGTGGCGGCAGCCACCAACAGCTTCGCCGCGAATGCCGTGGCGGGAGGATTAAACGGCACGGTGTTCGATGGCCGCGACCTGGCGGTGATCGTCTGCTTCATCCTCGGCATGATCGCGGTCGTGTGGTATTCGATGCGCAAGAAGAACGAGTCCGGCAAGGATTATTTTCTGTCTGGCCGCGACGCCAACTGGGTGCAAATCGGCTCCTCGATCTTTTCCTCAAACATCGGCTCCGAACACCTCGTGGGACTGGCCGGCGCCGGTTTTGTCTCCGGCATGGCGATGGCCCATTGGGAAATGCACGCCTACTGGATTCTCATCCTGGGCTGGGCGTTCGTGCCGCTCTACGACCGCATGAAGGTGTTCACCATGCCTGAATTCCTTGAACTGCGCTTCAGCCGCGGCTCGCGCAATGTCTTGAGCCTGCTCACCATGGCCAGCCTCGTGCTCACGAAAATTGCCGCCACCATCTACGCTGGCGACGTGGTGATCCGCACCTTGTTGAACGTGGACACGGTGAGTATTTTCGGAATCAAGATGGACGTCTTCTGGGCCATCGCCTTGGGACTGGCCTGCACCACAGGCCTTTACACCATTTTTGGCGGAATGCGCGTGATCATGTATACCGCCGTGCTCCAGTCACCGGTGCTGATTTTTGGTTCCGTTTGCATCCTATACATGGGGCTGCATGTGCTGGGCCATGGCAGCTTGATTGACGGTTGGAAGGCCACCATAACCGCGGTTGGTAATAATGTTCACCTCATGCGCTCCCTCAAGGATCCCGACTATCCGTGGCTGGCCGTGCTGCCCGCCTCGGCCATCATCGGCTTTTGGTATTGGTGCACCGACCAGTATATTGTCCAACGCGTGCTCGCCGGTAAAAACCAGCAGGCATCCCGTCGCGGCACCATCCTCGCTGGCTTTTTCAAGCTGACGCCGGTCTTCATCTTCCTTGTGCCTGGCATGATTGCCTTTGCGCTGACCAAGACCCCGGGCGTCGGTTTCAGCACTGACGGCGATGCCGCCTATACCTCGCTCGTCGCCCAGATACTGCCGCATGGACTCCGAGGCATGGTGGCCTGCGGCATGATCGTAGCCCTCATGGCTTCGCTGGGTTCCAAATTCAACGCCTCCGCCACACTTTTCACAATGGATTTCTACCGGGAATGGTATCCGAACGCCTCCGGCAAAACCGAGGTGATTGTGGGCCGCATCGCCACGGCTGCGATTGTCTTTATTGGCATCTGCTGGGTGCTGGTGATCAAGAGTCTTCACTCGAATCTATACAATTATCTCCAGAACGTGCAGGGCTATCTTTCGCCCGCCATCGCGGTGTTGTTTGTCGGGGGTGTCTTTTGGAAGCGCGCCACCGCCCCGGCGGCCTTGTGGTCCTTTTCGATCGGCGTGTTGGGCGGTTTCGCCAAACTCGCGGCCGATCTTGTCATGCGCAACGACTCTGACACGGTGACCAAACTCAAAGAGGATCTCTACCACAACGTCATCACCCTGGATCAATACAACACGGCCATCGCACCCATAAAAGCGAAGTTCGGCCTCATTTTCGACTTTTGGAACATTCACCAATGGTATTACTGCGAAGCTTTGTTCGTAATCACCGCCGCGTTGCTGGTCATCATCAGCCTGATGACCAAGGCGCCGGATCCGAAGACCATCAAATACACCTGGTATGGCGCCTCGCCGGAGGAAAAGGCCGCTACCCGCGCCAGTTGGACTGCATCCGACGTCATCTTGAGCCTGATTGTCATCGGCTGCATCGTCGTGTTCTACATCAAATTCTGGTAATCAATTCATCCTTGCGAAGGCTGCGACGCCGGTGGTGCCGCAGCCTTTTTTTTGTTCCACAAATTGCCGGCCCGAAGTTTGCCCGTCCCCCCGCCCTTCTGATCACGGCGCAACTGCCAGATTCTCCCAGCGCACGTTCCATTGGCCGTTGTCGGGAAAGCCGGGCGCGTTCTTTTTCGGCGCGCCGTCCCAGCCGGCGGCCATCAGCGCGGTGGCGTAAAGCAAACCGCCGTTCGCCGGCAGATAAATCGTCAGGCCGGGCCGCTGATAAACGTGGCCGTTGAGTCCGTAATGATTTTTGGGCGTGTCCAGCAGCAGCGCGTCAATCGCGCGCTCCGGTTCGCCCAGCCGCGCCGCCGTCATCGCCATCATCGGATAATCCCAGCCCCAGGTGTCCGGCCAGGTCCAGTTTTTCCAGACCCAGTCGAGCGTGTTCCGCATCGTTTCCGCGTCCACGCCGGGGCCGGGCACAAAACTCAACGCGCCCACCACGGCGGGATGGTCCGTGTTCCATTTGGCGTTCGTGTAGCTGTCCGGCGTCGTCTCGGTGAAAAGGTATTTGCCGTCGGCCACCGGCGGCTTGGCAAGGCCGCGCAAAACGGCGTCCCACTTCTGCTCGCGCGGCAGGCCGAGGCGCGTGCGCCATTGCTGCGCCGTCTCCAAGGCCCAGCGTACGTAGGTCAGCTCAAAGGTCGGATTCAAGGTCTTGTCCTTGGGAAACCGTTCCTGCGCGCTCTGCAACACCGGGCCGAGAACGTAACGGCTGGTGTTCGTGTCCCACGCCGCGTAGCTCGCCAGGAAATCCGCCGTTTGAAAAACAACGTCGCGGTATTTCGCCAGCGTCGCGTTGTCGTGATGTTCGCGCCAGCAAAGCTCCGCGTAAAAAATCGGATGCGGCTCCTGCCAGATGAGGAACGGCCCGACGGACGACGGCGATTCCGCGCCGCTGGGACTCGTCATTTTCGGCCAGCGCGCGCCGGCGTAGCCCTGTTTTTTTGCCGTGCCTTCCGCGCGCGGCAGAATGTTCTGGTAATAATCGAGGCTGCGTTCCAGCAGCGGCAGCCGCTCCCACAACGCAAAATGCGCCTCATGCCACCAGTGCATTTCCAGGTGGAATTTTCCCTCCCACGTGTTGTAAGTCAGCCCGGTTTCCTGCGGCGGATTTTTGCCCGCGCTCTGGATGGCCGTGAGGTATTGCGAGAGGACGATGCGGCGTTCGAGTTCAAACCAGCGCGGGTCCTTGCTGCCGGATAAATCAATCGCGCCGCCGGTCTGCCAGAAATTGTTCCAGCTCTTTTGGGCATCGGCGCGCGACTGCTCAAAACTGGCCAGCCGGTCGTTCGCCTTTGACGCAAACCCGCAGACCAGCTCCAGTTCGTCGGATTTGTTGCCGGGCACGATTTCAAACTGATGCTTCGCCGTGTTCGTGATGCTCGCGCCCGCCGACCACTGAGCATCCACGGCGTAGGTATCGTTGTCCAGCTTCCGCGCAAAATGGCCGGTGTTGGTTTTGTCCTGCGAGAAAATTGTTTCATGCGCGTTCGGATGGCTCCAATCCGCCGCCACCGTGTCGCCCGTGCCATAGGGGAAATTGATTTGAATCGCCAGCCGCCCCGATTGCACCAGCGGCGATTTCAAATGAACGGCAATCGCATCCAGTTTCGGATCGCACACCGTTTCCACGTCCACCGGCTGGCCGTCGAATTTGAAATGGCTTTTGATCTCGCCGTTCCACAAATCCAATTTCTGAACAATGTCCGACAAATCATTCGTCCGCGCCGGCGAACCATCGGCGTATTTCAGGACGAACCCGATTTGTCCCAGGTGCAGGCGGTGCGGATTGTCGCGCAGCCAGTTGATTTCCGGCGTCATTTTGTTTCCCGGCACGTCGGCGTAGGGCACCAGCCGGCCGTTCAGATCGGGAAAAGTTTTGAATGCGAATTTGTCAATGTCCCAGCCGTTCGGGTTGGGACTCGAATGCCACCCCCAATCCGACAGCGTGCCAAGCGGAATTGTCTGCTCAAACGCTTCGGGAAAAGTTTGCAGGCCCGTCGCGTCCACAGTGAAGGCAAACTCGCCGTTGCCGACCGACAAGGGATTGTTCACGTCGAAATTTGTCAGGACGACATCGTGCCGCGTGACTAGCGCGTGCCGGTCAATCGGCGCGGCGTGAACCGCCGCCGCAATTAAAATGAAAACGCCCGCCAGCCGGAATGTTGCATGGATTGATTTTTGCATAATTTGGAAACAAGAAAATCAATCAAAACGCGCCGGAACACAAGCCGGATAAAATGCCAATGCCGCTGCAATCACGGATTTTGGACTGCGGTGGGAAACGCCGCGCCGCGCTGCTTTGGTAACAACCAATCGTGCTAAAAGCGGTGTGGCCGCCGCACTGCGCAACGCCGCGCAAAACCTGCGCGTCGGAGCCGGTTGACCGCGCAGCATTTTCGCGTTCATCATTCAATTTTGCTTTGAAAACGGCATTTTGCCACATGGCACGTTCCATGCGTGGCGTTGTAGTGTCCGAAAGAAAGCGATTGGGATCGCGATCGAAAGACCGCCGTGCGTTCACCGCGCCGCTGTTGCCGCATTTGCCGCCGGTGCTCTCCACGGCGAACACAACAAATGAAAGGCAAATTATGAAAATGCAAATCCATCAATGCACCATCCAAAAACAAAACTGGAACCGCGCCTTCACGCTTGTCGAACTGATGCTGGTCGTCACCATCATCGGCATCCTCGCGGCGCTGGTCATTCCGAGAATCATCGGGCGGGGCGAACAATCACGCATCATTGCCACGAACGCAGACGTCATGGGAGGAATCTCAACCGCGCTGAACCTCTATGAGGTGGACAACGGCGTTTTCCCCAAGAGCCTGCAGGATTTGATCCAGCAACCCGACGACGCCAGGAACTGGCACGGACCGTATCTGGGAAAACTGCCGGTGGATCCGTGGGGTCATCCTTACATTTATTATTATCCGGGCAAACACAACCAGAATTACTTCGACCTGCTGTCAGCCGGCCCCGACGGCAGGGAAGGAACGGACGATGACGTCGGCAACTGGCAGGCCGGGTGAAGTGGAGTGGTGTGCCGTCCGGCCACGTGGGGTGTCTTGGGCAAGCCCGTCTTCCTGCTTGGGGGCTGTCGCAAATCCAGCGCGACGAAACAGCACACAAGCGGAACGGAGGCCGGGTTTGGCCATGTTGTCATCCGGGTATGAAAAACAAGTCCCGGCCGGGTAGGTTGATCCGCCGGTCGGGACTGGAATAATGAAGCAGCATGTAGTTCACTGGCAGACTGACTGAAAATCATCGTGACGAGCGGTGACGCAGCCGCACCGCCTCACCAAATGCCGCCAGGAAAATCCAATTGGTCAAAGATCAACCGCGTCCCCGCGCCCGTGCGCGTTTATCACTCGTTTGCCGCGCGCCGGTTTTTCGCATTCAAACCGCCAACACACAACTCACTTCCTCAACATCCGAGATTAAAACCTTGGCATCACTCGCTTTGCCCGCTTTCGCGGACTCGATGATGACTTTCACCACCTGCTCCGCGTCTTGGTCCACCACGACAAAATCAATTTTGATCTTTGGCAGAAAATCCACCGTGAATTCTCCGCCGCGGTAGGTCTCCATATGCCTGTTCTGCCGGCCAAATCCCCTCACCTCGCAGACCGTCATCCCATCAATGCCGATCTTCTCCAGGGCGTCCTGGACTTCATCCAATTTGGAAAGTTGAATAACAGCTTCAATTTTTTTCATATCCGCATCCGTTTAGCATCGGCGATGCCAATTGGCACAACCATCGGACGAATATCTGAAAAGCGCCGATTTTACATCGGATTCGCGGTGTTAATAATTTCGGATCCTGTAAAAACCCCGTTATCGCTGTCTCCTTTTGCCCAGTTGATGGCATTTTCGCCAGTGCAACAACAAATGGTATCGGGTTGTTTTCCCGATTGAAGAGAGCCGGAAATCCGCCCGGTGGTCTTGTCGGGTTTCAGGCCGGACGGGAGATTGGTTGCGGAAATGTCATTGGCCGTTTGCCGGTGGCTGGAATCGTGTAAAGCACCGGCGAGCCGGGTTGCACGCCAAAAATATCCAGCCCGTTGATGCCCGTCGTGCCCGGCGCTGGCGGCGCCAAAAAAAAGACAAGACCGTAATAATAAAGCTGGCGCACGAATTTCATTTTCACGAACGGGGTTTATGGTTATTATTTTCCGTGCAAATAACAGGATAAAAACTCATGGCCAAACTATTTCTCGGACTCGATTCCAGCACGCAAAGCTTGAGCACGGTGGTCATTGACCCCGGCTCGCGCAAGGTGATTTATGAAAAATCGCTGAACTTCGACCAGGCGCTGCCACATTACAAGACCCGGAACGGCGTGCTGCCCAACCGCGACCCGCTGATTAAACACAGTCCGCCGCTGATGTGGGTGGAGGCGCTGGATTTGCTTTTCGCAGCGATGAAAAAGGACGGCGTGCCGCTGGGCGAAATTCTGGCCGTCAGCGGCTGCGGCCAGCAGCACGGCTCGGTCTATCTGAACGAACGCGCCGCCGACGCGCTGGCAAATCTGGATTCACGGAAATCCCTGGTGGAACATTTGCAAGGAATTTTCGCGCGCAAGACCTCGCCCATTTGGATGGATTCCTCGACCGCCGCCGAATGCGCCGAGATCCGCAAAAAACTCGGCGGCATCAAATACACCGCCTCGCGCACCGGCTCGGATGCGTTCGAGCGGTTCACCGGCCCGCAAATCCGCAAGTTTTGCAAGACCGAGCCGAAGGCTTACGCCCGCACCAACGGCATCGCGCTCGTCAGCTCGTTCATGGCCTCGCTGCTTGCCGGGAAAATTGCGCCGATTGATTTCGGCGACGGCGCGGGCATGAACCTGATGGACATCCGGCACAAGGTTTGGGACACGGACGCGCTCAAGGCGACCGCGCCAAATTTGAAGGGCAAATTGCAGCCGCTCGCGGCTTCGGGCCGGGTCATCGGGCCGGTCAGCGCGTATTTCGTCAATAAATACGGGCTGAATCCAGAAGCGCTCGCCACCGTCTGGACCGGCGACAATCCGGCGAGCGTCATCGGACTCGGCCTTATCAAGCCCGGACAAACCGCCATCAGCCTCGGCACGAGCGACACGTTTTTCGGCACGATGCAGAAAAGCCTGACCGATGAAAACGGCGAGGGCCACGTCTTCGGCTCGCCCGCCGGCGATTACATGACGCTGATTTGTTTCAAAAACGGCTCGCTTGCCCGCGAAAAAATCCGCGAGCTTTACGGAATTCGGGATTGGAAGGAATTTGGGAAACTGGTCGCCTCGACAAAACCCGGCGGCAACGGCGGAATTTTGCTGCCGTGGTTTGAAGCGGAGATTGTCCCGCGCGTCAACCGGCCGGGAATTCACCGCTTCGATCTCGATGAAAAAGATGTTGCCGGAAATTGCCGCGCCATTTTCGAGGCGCAGATGCTTTCGATGCGGCTGCACTCGCAGTGGATGAACGTGTCACCGGAGAAAATTTTGGCGACCGGCGGCGCGTCGAACGACGCGGCGTTGCTGCAAGTCATGGCCGATGTGATGAATTGCCGCGTGCTGCGCATCGAAGTCTCCAAGAGCGCGGCGCTCGGCGCGGCGTTGATGGCCGCGCATGGCTGGCTCGACGCCACCGGAAAAGAGCCGAAATGGGACAAGCTCGTCGCCGGTTTCAGCCAGCCGGTTCCAAACAGCGAAATCCGCCCGGACAAAAAGGCCGCGAAGATTTACGACAAGCTGCTGGAAAAATACGCCGCGTGCGAATACGAGGCGCTTGACAGGATTGCCAGTTAAAATCCGCGCAAATCGGTGCTGCTGCGCTTGGGCAGGCCGGACGCGGGTGTGCGCTTGAGCACGAGATATTCGATGCCAAGCTTCTGACAATACTCGCGCTTCCCGCCCTTGTCGCCGTCCTCGTTCACGGCGTAAATGTCCGGCTTCAATTTTCTGATTTCCGGATCGGCATCCAGCCAGCCCTCGCCGCTGGAAATCAGCGCCTGTTTCACGAACTTGATCGAGCCGACGACGTAGCGCCGCTCTTCCTGCGGCAGCAGCGGATGGCCCTCGCCCTTGAGCAGCCGGATGTTCGCGTCGTGGCCGATGATGACATACAAATCGCCGTAGGCGCTGACTTCCTCGGTGAAGCGGACATGGCCGGAGTGGAACCAGTCGTAGCAGCCGGTGGCGACAATTTTCTTCCGCCCCGATGCGGACGGCATCGGCGGCGGCTCGGGGAAACCTTTCAATTCGTCCGACTGGAAAACGCGTCGGGCGATTTTATTTTCAGCGGCGAATTTTTCGCGCGCAGCGTTCGCCGTCACTTCCACGTCAGCCCAGAGGTCGGTGCGCAGATTTTTCGGGAGCGTGTCGAAATTGGCCGAAGAACCAGCCTCGACCACGCGGCTGACGTAGCGGACGGCGTTCAGAAAATACTTCCGCTCTGCCAGCGGAAATTTCGGCGCCTTGCCGGTGAGCTTTTTCAGTGTTTCATCTGGCCAGAGCAGGACGGTCAACTCGCCGAGTTTGGCGGACTCTTCAAGAAACCGCAGGTCGCGCGACTTGATGTCGTCAAATCCACCACTGACCACAACTTGCAATCGAGCCGGCATTTTCAGGACTGGATTTTCAGCGCGAGGGCGGTCTGGCTCGGCAATTTTTCCGGCAGAGTGAGGTGTAGGCCATTTTCGTCGCGGGTAAATTTCAAGTCGCCGTCAACGCCGAGCAAATGGATGCTGCCGATGTTGCCGGTCCAGTTTGGCGAATCGCCGGCGAGCGATTTGATGGTAATTTTCCCGTCGGCGGGAATCGCGAGGACGATGGCGTAAATCGTCTTGCCGTCATTGGACTGCGTGAAACGGATGTCCTGCGGTGTGTAGGGTTTGCTCGCCACGGCTGCCGGACGACCGCCGCGCGCACTCACGTCCGCAGTCGTCGAGGGGCCTTCACCAAAAACCTTCCACGGGCGCGTCGCGTAAATCGCATCGCCGTTGACCTTCAACCATGCGCCGATGTCGGTGACGATTTTGATTTCATCCGAGTCCGGCACTCCGTCGCGGTTCAACGGCACGCTTAACATCAGGTTGCCGTTTTTGCTCACAATGTCCGCGAGCATCGGGATGATGGTGGAAGCGGGCACATAAAGATGCTTTTCCAACCGCTCAAGTTTGTAATGCCACGAACCGATGCAGGTGTCGGTCTGCCACGGCAATGGCAGGATGCCGGACGACCTGCCCTTCTCGATGTCATAAACCATCGCCTTGCGCTGCATGTCGTTGAGGTCCTTGCAATTCAGCACGGCCTCGTTCTGGCCGTGCAACTGGATGCTGGAATTGTAAAAATGCGCAGCGAGATTCAAACCGATTTGATCCGACACGTCGTGCATCGGCAGAACGCCGTCGTCGAAATAGATCATGTCCGGCTGGTAATCATCCCAGACCTGCTTCGTGCGTTTGAAAAATTTTTCAATGTAGGCCTTGTCCGCCGAGCTGCCGGCCTGGGAATCCGGGTTCCAAACCAGTCTCTTGCCGACCGGATGGTTTTGCGCGTAAAGGTCCTGCGGGTCGAGGCCATCCCACCAAAGGCCCTTGCCGTCGGCCTTGGTCAGTTTGCCGTCGTAAGGCACGCCGGCAAACGGGCCGTTCGTGTCCGCGCCCTGCGCCACTTCATACCACGACCAAGCCCGCGCGGAATGAATGCTGACGGCAAAGCGCAGTCCGTTCTTCCGCGCCGCCGCCGCCCAGCCGCCGATCAAATCCTTGTGCGGCCCGATATTGACGGAATTCCACGGCTGGTATTTGGAATTGAAGTTGTCGAAATTGTCGTGATGGGAGGCCAAGGCCATGAAATATTTCGCGCCGTTCTCCTTGTAAAATGCCAGCAGCTTGTCGGGGTCAAATTGCGACGCCTTCCAGTCATGGATGATGTCCTTGAAACCGTTGGTGGACGAATGGCCGTATTTTTCGAGGTGGGTTCCATAGACGGTCTGGCCCGGAATATACATGTTGCGCGCATACCAGTCGCCTTCCTCCGGCTCGCACTGCGGACCCCAGTGCGCCCAGATGCCGAACTTGGCGTCGCGAAACCACTCGGGCGTCTGGTAATTCGTCAGCGAATTCCAAGTCGGCTGAAACGGCCCGGTCGCGATGTCGCGAATCACATTGGTCGAGCCGGTGGTCTGGATTTTTGTTTGCGCCGAGGCACAAGCGGCCAGGGTTGCAACGATGGCCAGACAGACAATGACGGTTTTCAGATTCGCGGAGGCCTTCATAGTTTTGTTTATTTTGGTGAAACACGGACATTGACCTTGAACGCGCCGGGAACCGGCTCATTGGAAACCACAATCAGATAACCGCCACCGCACCCGGAATACATCGCGCCGAGATATTGCCGCTGATACGCCTTGAGCAGCGGCATCAAATCCACCCGGAGCAGCGGATGCCGGACGACGTGCGGCAGCAGCGTTTCCCAGCATTTCATGTTCAAGTTGAGCGCCGCACCCAGCGCCTTCGCGTCCATTTTCACAATGGCGTTGTAGCAGTCCTGGCCCGACTGGCCGAGCCTGGCGACCCATTTCGGCGTGAGATTTTTCACGCCGAGCGGACTGTAGCCGTCGGGTCGCGGCTCGACGGGAATCAAATGCAACATATTGCTCAACCAGCGCGCGACCTTCGCGCTGTTGCACGATTCGATGTGCGACGGGAAAACGCCGCCGTGAATTTTGAAGTCGTAATCCAGCCGGTTCACGCCGGGATAAATCAACCCGATCATGTCCTGCGACCCGCTCGGCTCGGCCTTGCCCTTGTTTTCGACCTCGTAAAGTTCGCGCGCCAAATCTTCCGGCGGGCGGTTCGGAAGCTTTCCTTGCCAAATCCGCATCGCAATCGTGCGCGTGCCGCTGGCGATGCCGGAACGGTCCATCGGCCGGAAATCCGGCTCGATTTGCACCACCACCATCGAGCCGGGTGGCTTCGGGTTGTGCCGCGAGACAAATGGCTGGTCAATCCAACCGCCCGCGAGTTGCAGGCGGTTGGGTATCGCGCCAAAATATCTGGCGACGGGCGGGGCAACTTTGGATTTCATCAGCCGATGCCCACGCGCTTGCCGGCCTTGCGGGCGTGATACTGCTGCTTGATCCACTTGTAAGTTTCCGCCAGCCCCTTGTTGAGCGTGGTGCCCGGTTCCCAGCCGAGAACTTTTTTGATGAACGTGTTGTCCGAATTGCGGCCCGCCACGCCCAGCGGCGCGTTCAGGTCGTGTTTGCGGACCAGTTTCACGCCGGCGATTTTTTCAATCTTGGTCAGCAGTTCGTTGATGGAAACCAGTTCGCTGGAGCCGAGATTGATGGGCGTCGCGATCAAATCATCGCTGTGCATGATTTTGTCAATGCCCACCACGCAGTCATCAATATACATGAAACTGCGCGTCCGCTCTCCGTCGCCCCAGATCGTGATTTCCTTCCTGCCGGTGTCAATCGCCTCGATGACCTTGCGGCACAGCGCGGCGGGCGCCTTTTCGCGGCCGCCATCCCAGGTGCCGTGCGGCCCATAAACATTGTGGAAACGGGCAATCGCCGTCTTCATGCCGCGTTCGTGCCAGTATTCCTCGCAGAACATTTCGGAAATCAATTTTTCCCAGCCGTAGCCGCGCTCGGCCATCGCCGGATAAGCGTCCGATTCCTTCAACGCGCGGACGTTGGGATCCTGTTGCAACAACGTGTTGTAAGCGCAGGCCGAACTGGAGAAAAAGTAACGGCGCGCTCCGGCCCGGTAGGCGGCCTCGACCATGTTGGTGTTGATGAGCACGCTGCGCAGGCATTCCACGCGGAAACGCTCGATGAAACCCATGCCGCCCATGTCGGCGGCGAGGTTATAAACTTCCACCGCGCCTTCGCAGACGCGCTTGCAATTGTCCTCGATGCTCACGTCCAGGCAAAGATTCTGGACGCCGGGAACGTGGAGATACCATTCATAAAGCGGCTTTTTGTCCACCGCGCGGATGTTGGTGAAGCCCTTTTTCTTGAAATGCAGCGCCAGGTTGCCGGCGATGAATCCGCCCGCGCCGGTGATGACAATCAAATCATCCTTTTTCAAGGCAGGGTCTTTTTCGACGAGTCGTTTCGTTTCCATATCATTTTTCATGTTTAACCAT
>Ga0181520_10006443_pt1 | contig 17937 bp, 18 predicted proteins | sample PEATcosm2014_Bin_29_FD_132451 | JGI IMG/M metagenome (GOLD analysis project Ga0181520, IMG submission 132451) | Peatland microbial communities from MTU Mesocosm Facility, Houghton, MI, USA - PEATcosm2014_Bin02_30_metaG | ecosystem: Environmental > Terrestrial > Soil > Wetlands > Peat | place... | reverse complement strand
TTTTAGTTGACAAGATCACATCTTTGTGGTACACTTAGCTCAGCCTTGTTTTCGGGTGTGAGGTGTAATAACCCGTAACGGACATTGACAGTCGGTGGAATAGTAGCAGCTAATGGAAATACTTCCCTAAAGGCTGCTCTTTTATTTTACCGGCCCTTGTCGCTAGCCCATTTAAACGAGGGTCCTTTAACAAGTCATATCATTACAGTCCATGCAGCATCAGCTTGCCATCTTTTGATGGTCGGCTAGCTGCTATTTGCGCTTTAGCAAAAGAGTGCAGACCAGACCAGACTAACCTCTTAGCCGGGCCTAGTCTGCACTCGATAGGTGTTGAGACAGAAACCTTTTTGGTGCCGTCTCCGCCAGTCTTGAGCGCAGTCATGTGACTACGTAATATTCTTGGAAATGATTTGTTCTCCCCCTTTCAAGAGGAGCAACACACTGTTGAGCAAATAATTTGTTGATAGTGTGTTGTTCCACTTGGAACTTAAAAAAGAAACCAAACATAGGGAGAGAACAATGCACTACAGGTTCAGAAAGCCTGATCGTCCACGAGCCGCTGCTCTGTATGCCGCTATTGCTACCGTCTGCTTGGGAATTGCTGGATTCATCGGAACCCACACAACTCCTCTGACGCCAGTGGTTCGGCAGCCAGCAGTATCTGCACCAGCAGCTTCTGCGTCCAACGCCAACCAGTCCACAACATCGCCAACATTGACGGTGTGTGTGGCATCATCGTTCCCAATCCAAGCAGGCTTGCCTGCTGGGGATCATGGAAACTGGGATCCACAAGGAGTTGCCTCCATCGCGGTGGCAAAGAACTCCGAACAGGCTCGCGCTGCACTCAACAGCTGGGTCAAGGCCAATCAATCCTATACTTATCTACTGATAGGTATGGATCGGTACGTGCGTCAAACGGTGGTAAGTCTGAATTCTCCTCTCGTGGAGAATGGCTGTGCCACTCCGTATGCGGTGAGTGAACTGGCTGCCATCAAGCAGACAATCGCTCAGTCGCAAGTCTTGGTGGCCCTCGCTCCGAGCGATGGCTATAACAGCGGCACAGACACGCAAAACGGTTCGGTTCAGTCGAACACCAACCCTGGTGTAACTGGCCCGCGTCAGTCGGTGCAGGTAAACTTGCCGTCCGACAACACGATCTACGTGATGTCAATCTGCGGCAATGTTGTGACCCCTCCAGGCCACACGCCCACCCCGACGCCGCGATGCACGTGCTCGGCTACGCCGACGCCCACCCCGACGCCCACCCCGACGCCCACCCCGACTCCGTGTCCGTGCTCCAGCCCGACCCCGACTCCGTGCCCAGTGTGCACGACGCCGAATAGGGTTGGTATCCCGCCCGGGGATCAGAATCCGACTAGTGCGCCGACGCCTACCCCTACCCCGTCTCCAAGTCCATTGTCGACCCCAACCAGTTCGCCAACTCCGAACCCATCTCCGACTCCTAACGGAGGCAACAGTGGAGGTGGCTCTGGACCGCCCATCACTAACCCGTTTGGGTAAGTGGTGACGTAGTCATCGTGTCACGTAGGGGGCTCCGGTCGGGTTCTGTTTCAAGCTGGTTCCGCAAGGGATCATCCAAACAGAAACCCGACCGCCCCCTTACGTACAACCAATCCCGTGTACTGTAATGATTTGACTTGCCCCGATACTCTGTCGGGCAGCGATCAGAACCTTTACAATTCGAAACCATAAGCTTGACAATTTACAATAGTAATGCTAATATAATGTTAACTTCGTCTGGGAAGTTGTGAGGTGAAGTTTTGTCCCCAGATAACGATTATTATTTTAATAAGTTTTTTATGCATCTTGAGCGATGCACAAGGAGGTGTTCAATGGGAATATTTTCTCGAATGCTTAATACTCTACCGAAGCGGCTATTTGCCGGCGTTTTGGTTGCCCTGAGCGTGGCCTTGCCTGTTGCAGTTTCGGCTGCTCAGACGGTCTCAATCTCGGCGACAACCGGTGTCGCTAACGTTACTAACGGCGATACGAGCTATAGTAGCTCAGTTAATGCGTCGTATAACCAAGAAGTCAAAGTCCAAGTTACCTATACCAATGATGAAGCTCCGGGGTCAAACCTGGTAGCCAATAATGTGGTAATGCAAATTACCCTACCGACTACATCTAGCACTAGTCAGACCGTAACCAGCACTGTTAGTGGTAGTAATACTAATACAGTTAATGGTTCAGCAGTTGTTAATTTAGCCCAAGCTGGTTACTTGCAGTATGTCCCTGGTTCTGCGCAAGCTCGCATTACTGAACCGGACGGTACAGTTAGCCCAGTTATGGCCATACCTGACGGCATCATCAATGGCGGTGGCTATGTCATAAACAATGGTAACCCTTGCCAATCGGCTGCGGTCGCCATTGAAGCTCGTGTAGTTGTCCCTGGTGTAAATGTTACCAAGCAGGTTGAAAACTCCAATCAAACCAATGACTGGGCGACTTCAAACACTGCTAACCCGGGCGACACCCTGAAGTACCTGATTAGCTATACCAACAGTGGCAATACGACCGAAAACCAAGTCGTCATTACTGATAGCTTACCTGCAGGTATGACTCTAGTTCCTAATAGTACCTATATTGCTGATTCAACTACCCCTAATGGTGTACTGAGCAATGACGCTCAAGGTACCATTACTACAGTTGGACTTAATATCGGTAACTTTACGGCCGGGGCCAATGCCTTTGTCACACTAGAAGCTACCTTGCCCTCAAGTAGCCAATTGGCTTGTGGAGAAAACCAATTCTCCAACGTGGCTTACGTTACTCCCCAAGGTATGGGTACCTACTCGGCTATCGCTACTACGACTGTCAACAATACTTGTACTACGCCTACCCCAACCTACGCTTGTGACTATGTAGATGTTACTGTCGGTAATCAGTCGGCCACCATCAATGCCCTACAACAGAGCACCACTAATGGCGCTACCTACACCGGTACGGCTATTAACTGGGGTGACGGTACGATAACTCCGACAACCACTGATGTTGTGGGTCAAACCCATAACTACAGCGGCACCGGTCCCTACACAATAACTGCTACAGCCAGCTTTACCGCCAACGGTCAAGACTTTACGGCTACTAGCGGTGGTTGTGCGAAACAAGTCAGCTTTACTACCCCGACTCCTCCGACTACACCCACGACCCTTGTTAACACTGGTCCTGGTGATGTCATTGGTATCGTTGGTTTAGCTACTGTGCTTGGCGTGTTAGGCCACAACCTATTCATGCGTCGATCTATCAGTAGAATAAACTAAACAGAAGTTACTGACTGACCGCACTAACGGGAGAATCCCTAGGCATAACAGCCTAGGGATTTTCTTTTTTGCCCCTGTTATGGTAGGATTCTATTGAGTTTTCAAGATTATTTACGGCCCCGTCGTCTAGCGGTCTAGGACACTGGGTTTTCATCCCAGCAACCAGGGGTTCAAATCCCCTCGGGGTCACCATTACGCTTACGCTTATGTAAATTGAGATTTAGGCTTACAATAGCTTTACATGGAAGACGAAGATGAGCTACTTGACCTTGTAGATGAAAATGACAAGGTCATAAATACGGTTAACCGGATACTTTATTATCAGAAAGACAAAAAACCGACCGGCTATTTACGTTCAGCAGAGTTATTCATACGCAACAATAAAGGTCAGCTTTGGATACCCAGAAGAACGGCTCAAAGAAAGATTGCCCCCAATGGACTAGATTATAGTTGTGGTGGACATGTTGCGTCAGGTGAAGATTATCTAACATCTTTAGTCAGAGAAGCAAAAGAAGAATTGAATATGGACATAAATCCAAACTCTCTCGCTTACATTAAGAAGTTTTATCCTACGGAGGGCTCACCGTGGTTTAGAAGTCTATACCTTTACGAGTATGATGAAGCCCCTGAATATAATAGAGCAGATTTTCAAGAGTATTACTGGTTAACCCCACAAGAATTACTGAGCAAATTAGAAGAGGGTGAACCAGCTAAATCTAGTATGATTGTAACCGTTCAGCAGGTAATAAATAAACTTACTAAATAGCTGGCCTTAATTTTCTAACTGCGTTAACTATTCTCCACATGAATATAAGCTCGTATTTAATTTGGTTCCAGCTTGGACCTATCAAGCTTTCCATAAATTGATAGTATTATCAAATTATTATCTTGCGGTTACAGCGGAAAAAACACTCCTAGTTTGTAGTTGAATGAATCAAAATACCGACAACTACTAAACTTTCAACGATAAACCACAACACGTTTGTTATAATCATCGGCTTAATTTTATAAGCCAACCCGTAGAGCAGGAACAGAAACGAAAAAACCATAAAGCTAAACCAAGCCAATAAAGATACCCCGCTCACATTTCCCTTGAATACCTCAATTACTTGGGGTATCCCGCTCATGGGGTACAGAAAGGCGGCCGCAATAGCTGACTTATCAAGCAAAGAAAGTTTACGTTTCTTACTGAGACGGAGATGCAACAAATGGTTCTGTCGTGACATCAGACATAGTGTATATGTTTATTCTGCTAGATTCCACTCCCGGAGGAATTGCCAAACTTGTCGCTTGGCTTTTAGATTACAGGACTGATCGACCCCAGGCGGCCGCTACCGTTGCTGGATTGGTTACTACGGTAGTCGATGGTATGGAGCTCATGATATTCAGGTAATCATTGTCACAAAACAGCTCGCTCTGACCGGTCCAGTGGTCGTACCAGTTCGGGCTGGTGCAGTCCCAAGAATTACTCGTACTATTAATATTTGAACCGGTGACTAGTCGATAGGCCTGGAGATTGACCCACTCGCCGGGATCAACCTTAACAAGTGCTTCTAGCTCTGGGACGTTTTCGTATTGGTGGGTGGCGGTTTTAATATCGTGACAAGTATCCGCTGGGTTGGGATCATTACAGTCGCCGCCATTGATGCTAACAGTTTTAGCGTACCAGTATTGTGATCCGGTATCACCGCCGCCGTTATGGGCGACACCTGTGCCAGCCATGGCCTCTATATTGCGGCCGATGTCGTAGACTCGACCAAAATCAAAACAACTGGTAGTAGTCGCCAGATCTATGCTGTCGCTCAGCTTATTGTCCGGGTAATCGAACATGCCAGAAGCGTCAAAGCCGTACTGCGAAAAGGTACTCAAGCTACCGCAGATCTCAGCGCTTAAGCTAGGGATGACCATACCGTTGACGGGTGACGTATATGGGAAACTAATGGCGTCCGGGCCAGCTAAGGCGGCGTAAGTGTCACCGTCGGAGGTAACGCTAAAACCGTACTCATTTTGCCACTCAGCTAATTGAGCCCAGGTTGGGTAGGAGTTATTGCCGACACAGGTGTTGGTCGAGGTAGTGCTGGTTCGATCAATCACCACATTACCGACGGCGGTCAGTGATGGTGTTAAGTTGTAAAGCTGGCTCAAAACCTGATCCAAGGTCATGGCGCCCGGGGTTGGCGTAATGCAGCCGACTTTATTAAATTGCTCATAAACCGACCGGCCAAACGACAACGTCAGATAGCCGGTGCCGGTTGAGGTTCCAACCGCAAATGGCAGCGTTGGTGAGCTAGCTTCTTTGTTACCACTTGAATCAACCGCTTGGGCAGTTACGACGTACTCACTAGAAGATAATGTAACCGGCAGATTCCAGGTCCAATTTTGAGTTAGGATGCCGCTGGTGATCGATGAAGTCGTCAGAGTGGCGTTGAAAGTCGGATGAGTCAGTGACCAAGTTCCGTTAGCCTGCAGATATTGCAGGGTATCGGCGTTCTGGACAGAGATCAAAACTTTAGCGATCGTGACTGTGCCGCTGGCATCTGATTCTTGGACACTACCGGCAAAATTAGTAATCGAGCTGGACGGCGTAAACGATTGATAACCGGTGTTGCTACAAACCGTGCCCTGACAGACATTTAAAATACCATTATCGGGTGTGACGGTGTTGCTGGCGGCTAAAGCCGGTAAACTGGTCAGACCTAAGATCAGACCTATAGTTAAGATGATCCAGCGATATTTCCGGCCCAGTAGATTGCTCAAAACCATTTTACGACGTACCATTCTCTCCCCTTCTTAAGCTCCACCTATTTATAAAATATAATCTTTTAAGTTACCGGCCGATAATCTAGCGATTAACCAAGCCGGAGCATCCACCACCTACCAACAGCTTAAGGTTGGGCTATTGTAGCATTTATTTGTTCATTTGAATACTAATTTTGCTACACTTGAGTTTTGTCACCTCTGTTTATTCATTGACATAGATCGATTTACAATGTCATAATATTGTTATGGCAATGCCCAGAGATTTGGTGCTGGTTAGACACGGTAACTCCGAAGCTAACGTTATACAAAAAGAGCGCAAGACTAATCCTGACGCTCAGGCGCCTGATGGATTCTTTGATAGACACGATAGCCACATGCGGTTGTCGGCTGAAGGGGTCAAGCAAGCGGAAGTAACGGGACGATGGCTCAGAAATGAGTTCCCAGGCGGGTTTGATAGATACTACGTGTCATCCTTAACGCGTACGATTGAAACTGCCGGAAGATTAGCTATAGGCGGTACCTGGAATATTGATGACAGATGGCGCGAACGAGACTGGGGGGAGTATGGTCTCTTGAGTGAGGCGGAACAACAGCGAAGATACGAACTATCCACGCGGCTGAAAGGACAAAGCAAATGGTATTGGTGTCCCCCGGGCGGCGAGTCGTTGGCCACCGGTGTTCGACTACGCTTTGAGGATATATTAGGGACGCTTCATCGAGAACAGGCTGGCCAATCAGTAATTGCGGTAACCCATGGTGAAACAATGGAAGTGGCTAGGTTCGTTTTAGAACGGCTATTACCCAAGGAGTGGGAAGATCAAGAGCGGGACAAGAACTATAAATTGCCGAACTGCCAAGTTCTACACTTTTCTCGTGTTAATCCTGACACTCAAGAGATGGCTGATCATCTGGAGTGGCGAAGATCTGTTTGTGCCTGGGACGAATCTCGGTCGTGGCACAACGGCGAATGGGTGCACATCGATCACCCCAGGCGCTATAGTGACGACGATCTTCTGGGCCTCGTCGAACCATATCCTAGATTACTGGCTGAGCAGGTCCAGGACGCTTGACGTTTAGTGGCTACTAGTTAAACGAGGCTTCTCTAACGGTTGAGTGGTGTGTGGTTACCACTTTGCTCCATAGAGCATGCCACCGACGATAACCCCAGTTTGGACGATAAAAAATAAACCCTGGTATAAGATAATTAACCGATCTTTGTGAACCCAGCCATACCAGAGCCATACCAGAGTCAACAGATCATAACCAAACCAGGTGGGGAGCGATATGCCGGCAGCTGTCCGATCTGCAAAAATAACAGTTACTTGGGGTACCGTGACGACTGGCTCGAGTACGGCCGCAATAAAGGTTAATCGATCGACTAATCGGGGCTTCTTCAGTTTTTGGACTATCAGAGCCCGTTCCTTCTTAATCCGCAAATGACGATGGTATCTAGACATGTTTGTGTTGGATATTGCTTAAGGCTAATTATACATTAGTTTAGCCAGCGCAAGTTTGAGCTTTATAACAGAGTGACGTGCCTGTGATTTGACATTATTGATGCCCCTGGATTATTATTAAACCAAATGGTTGAATATAGTGCACAACTTGATCTAATCTTCAGTTCCCTGTCCGATCCGACCCGGCGGGACATCGTTAAACGGGTTACCGGTAGCGAGCAAACCATCGGCGAGATTGCCGAGCACTACAAAATGAGCTTTGCCGCTGTCGCCAAACACCTGAAAATCCTTGAAAATGCCAAATTGATCAGTAAACGCCGACACGGCCGTGAACAGCTCGTCACCGCTGAGCCGGCTACCTTAATCAGTGTCGAGGGCTACTTAGCGGACTATGAAAAACTGTGGCATCAACGCTTTGATGCTTTGGAAACGCTATTAAATAAGAGGGGGTAACAGATGCCAAAACGCAGCACCATTTATGCCGATTTTACGGTTGAGAAAACTTTTAAGGCGCCAGTTAGCCGGGTTTATCAGATGTTTGCCGATAAACCGTCTAAAGAACGCTGGTTTCGCGCACCGGGCGACGTCAAGGTTGATCACACCATGGATTTTAGGGTTGGCGGCAGTGAATTTAACAGCGGTCAGTTCTCGGATGGTCAGGTCCATACTTTTAAGGCTTATTACTATGACATTGTTCCTAATGAACGGATTGTTTATAGCTACGACATGTATCTTGACGACAAACGGATCTCGGTTTCCCTAACGACGCTTGAATTTAGCCAAGAGGATCAAACTACTAAACTGGTCCTCCACGAGGCTGGCGTCTTTTTGGATGGCTATGATCAACCGTCCAACCGCGAACAAGGCTCCCAAGAGTTATTAAAGGCCCTCGAGCTGGCCATTAAAAATTAAGGAGAAAATAAGTATGTCAGACGACAAACCACGACAACTAACCATTGAGCGCCTTATCAAAGCGCCGCGAGAACAGGTTTTTAAGGCTTGGACCGATCCGACACTAGTCGCCCAGTGGTGGGGTCCGGACGGCGTGACCAACCCGGTCTGTGAGCTGGATGTCCGTCCCGGCGGGGCGATTGATATTGTGATGCTGGCTGGCCCAGAACTGGGTGAAATGCAAGGCAGCAAGTGGCCCATGAGCGGTGTCTTTAAAGAGGTTACATCACCCTCTAAGTTAGTTTATCTATCAAGTGCCGTGATGGATGGCAAACCCATCCTGGAGTGTCTAAACACGGTCGTTTTTGAAGATCAAGGTGATCAGACCAAACTGACGCTTCAGGTAGTCGTGACCAAAGCTACGCCAGAGGCCGAAGGGCCGCTAGCCGGCATGTTCGCCGGTTGGAACCAAAGTATTGGTAAGTTAGTCAAGCTATTAGAAAGTCGATAGAACCGCTAAGTTCCAGCTAGAGTTCAATGCAGTTGATCAGCATGACAGCCTGAGTCTGGCGTTCGGCCGTGGCTGCCTCGGCCAGTACAGTTACTGTTTCACCATTGTGTAGGTTTGTAGTGACGTGCCCCAAATTGCAGAGCGTTTTGAACGACGAATCGGTGCCTAAACCAATAACCGCGTCTCTGCCCCTTTGACTGACCGACGTAACGACGCCTGGAACCCGTAAAGTATTTTCGTTATAGGTACTATAGAAATTATCATTTTTCATCGCTTGAGCAATCTGGGTCGGGGTAGCCATTTTGATAGTCAGACCGTTTAAGGCGCTTCTCCAGCCCCAGTAGTAACAACCACCAGCTACGATTAAGAGTAATAAAATAACGATTGCTGATTTGATAAATTTGGATTGATTCATGCGGTTAATTATACCAGTGGTTTGGGTGGCATATTTTGGACTATCTCGCTATTTCAACGAATGATCTAATCTGCCCACTGTCACACTCAAACTTGGCTACAAAATCATGGGCATGTGGACTGAGCTATTTAGCATATGACTAATTGTCAGCAAGATCAGACGGTTTGATTTAGTTTGAGCGGTTTAGTATTTCTTCGCGGAAGACAATATCAGTCCAGCCTTCAGTGACAATCTCGCCACTTTTAGTAAGTGCAATATATTCTTTTGGAGTGACAAAAAATGATCGAACGTTTTGACCGTCCTCTGGTTGTATTGTTGCGTTTAAGTTGTCTTTTATAGGTGTTAATCGGCAAGCAATGCCTAGATGAACTATACCGACTTCTTCACGCTCATCTTTGATAATGCCGACTGGCTCAACGGTGATATATTGCTGCATCAATGCCACATCTATGGTCCCGTCTGGCTTCCTAAAGCCCACTGGTTTACCGTCGACCTCAATGGCAATTTCTTCTTCGAGTTCTCTATAAAATGAATCCATTAGTGATGAATCAGTCGGCTCCATGTGGCCGCCGATACCGAGCGAGACTTTGCCAGCTAAACGACTTTCGGTGTAATTATCTGCCCCACGTTGATAAAGCATAAAACGGCCATCATGGAGTTGGATAAAGCCGTAAACGATTAGCTGCTGGACGCTAGCATCATGCTCAACGTCATTAGCGCCACCTCGTTCGCGACTCAGCCCATAATTTTGGGCTAACATGCTGAGTTTTTCTAAGTCTTTTAGCCCTCGTAACTTGGTATACATTGATTTACCACTAATGTCTTCTGGTATAAAATCGCTGTCGATTAAAACTTTGCGCGGTATAACAAAAGCTAGTTTGGCCATGGTGTGCACCTTAGTATGTACCTGTATTTGGTAGAATAAAAACTCAATACATTAGCTAATACTCACCGTCCTCTAGTGGACGTATCCCACAACTTTGACTCTATTGTTGGGCTTTTGGACAACTTGTTTCTTACAGCTACCTAAAACCAAGAATTAATTCGTGGTTTTAGGGAACTGTCAGAGTATAGGATAAACATATGGTATACAGACATAAAAATAATAATCAAACTACAGTCGAAGAAAAACCGAAGCTCTAGGTACTATAATGATGCTATTGATCATAGTAATGAGCTATAGAGATGACAACGGACGATCAAAAAATTCCTAAAATTCGTATAATGTTTTCCTGGCTTTTGTATAACGAAGCTTCTAAAGTTCTGCATCAACGTTATGCCAAAAAAGGCGAGAAACTGATGTCATATGAGGCTTGTGAAGATTGGGCCGAAAAATACAGACAAGAATGGACCAAATATAACGACACCATCCTTGCGGATATGTGCCAACCGCTAGATCTTAAATTCCGCCAGTCTGACATTGAGGTTACTTTGGCTCCATGGTTTAAGCCAATCAGCCAACCGCTAATCATAGGCTACAATTACGGAGCTGATGAATTTGTTGACATTTTAACCCATGAATTGATACACGTCTTGTTAACCGATAACAATAAATATAGCTTTTGGGGTAAAACTTTTGATGATGTATTGGTAACCAAGTGGAAGAAATTGTTCGGCGAAGATCATGATTCTAATACTTTGCTGCACATACCAGTGCATGCCGTTCATAAGTATATTTATCTTGATGTGTTGCACGAAGAAAGTCGCCTGGAACGTGATCAAAAATGGTACGAGAATGATTCTTCCAGCCCGTATTTTCAATCGTGGCGATATGTTGATGGGCACGACTATAAGGAAATTATTAGTCAGCTGAAAGAGCAATATTCGGAGTTAAAATAGTACGTGTATGGATAAACAATTTCTCAATAAAGCAATAGCTAAAGCCAAAGAATCTGCAATGCAAAGTGGTTTTCCAGCTGGTGCTGTAGTTGTAAGAAGCGGAAAGATCGTTGGCGAAGGTGTAAGTGTAGGAAATAAACTAAACGACCCAACTAGCCATGGCGAGATGGCCTCAATACGGGAGGCTTGTAAAAATCTTCGAACGTCTGACCTATCCGACTGCATCATGTATGCTTCTATGCAACCGTGTTTGATGTGCCTAGGAGCAGCCATGTGGAGCTCGATACCAAAGATCGTTTTCGCTTGTCCGAAAGAAAAAGTGTCTGATGATTACTACGGCGGGCATTATGTGCCATCCGTAATCAATACTGGATTAACACACCCGATCGAACTAGTTCACTTTGCTGAGCTAGAAAACGAATCCCTAACAATTGTTCGCGATTGGGAGAAATCGCTATAAACACCAAATATTATTATGCATAGCTCAGTTATTATAATTACATAACAAAACCTATTATTTACAAATTTAGCAGAGGCCAAAACGCTTATGGCTCCCCCTAGTGGATGTACTCCGCAACTTTGAGGACGAGGGTTCTATTATTCGGGCTATGCTTCAAACAGACCAGCTGCTTTAAGAGCACACTTACCAGTGGTTGCAAAATCACACTCACTTGCTACACCAGCGCGTCTCTCAAGGCGTCTGAGTTGTCTGCGAGATACATCACAAAATACACCCTGGGCCTCTCTTAACACATATGCATCCTCGTAAGACGCATAGGCTGTTCTACCCTCTGCACAGCATTCGTTAGCCTGGCTACTGGGCACTTCTATGCTCACTTGATGACCATCAAAATGTAAATCGGACATAATTTAAGCTTTATTGTTGCAGTACCGGTTAATACATGCAAGCATTAGCGGTTTGTCCCCCTGGTGGATGCACTCAGCAAATTTAAATTGTACGATCAACAATATTTAGTAATCACTGAAAGGATCACGGCGAGGTGACTTTGACTTTGTTGAAAATGTAAAAAACGATCGACCTGATTCGTTGTAACCCGGCCTATTATATTCAACTTTCCAACCAGCTCTTTGATACAGGCCTTCTATATTAAGCCAACCTTTTCTAAAGATATCTTGACCACTCAAACCAGCTGCTTCTAACTCTCTTACAACATCATCCTGATCAACTACTGCTCTACCATCTAATATTTTCTCAGAAATGAATCTGTTAAAAACATTGATGACCGCTTCGGGTATTTGTTTACCGGATTCGGCCTCTTCTGGAGTTATTGGCGTTGCTCTTTGTAATTCCGGCGTAGACTCACCCGGTGCTAAATCACCTGGCGTTGGATCTCCCAATAATTGTTCTCCTGTCATAATTCCTCCTACAGTATCAATATCCGGTTTTTAACACTTTTTTGCAAGCTTAACTATTTTGATCCCCAAACTGGATTCGAACCACTAGTAGAGCGTGGGACATATTCTTGCCTTATATTGTTGGCACTGAGCATACCGTAGACGTCTTTGGCTGTCATATTTTTTACTATGCGCTGGGATGAATGACATATACTATTTTGATTAACATTTAGGAGGTGAAATGGGACAGATCGTACATTTTGAGATTACGGCCGACGATGTAGCACGGGCTCGCAAGTTTTATGAAATCTTTGGTTGGAAGACCAAGGATTCCGGCATGCCTGATGTGGATTATTGGTTAGTCGATACTGGTGCCGAAAAAGGTGGTCTGGGTGGTGCCATTATGCCCAGGAGCTATAACTCTCAACCGGTGATCAACTGGATTAGTGTTGATAACCTAGACGACATGATCGAAAAGGTCAAAGCGGCTGGCGGTAAGGTTGTTGGCGAAAGGCAGTCAATACCAGAAGTTGGCGACACTATTTATGCCGCCGATACTGAGGGCAATACGTTCGGTATGTTGCAACCGCTGCCGATGTCTTAGCAATGAATCTGGCTACCAACAACCTGTCATAAAGTCGATTAGTTGGTAGCTTTTTGGGCTGCCCCCGTAATTCGGAATCATTTAATCTCATTTATAATATTGTGATGAAGTTTAGGTTGAGCATAAGACGAATTAGGTGGCAGCCTTATGTGTTTGTCGGCTCAATTTTGCTGGTCTTACTTGGTTTAGTCTTGTTCTCACCGGCTAGCCTAAAGGGCGGCGTGGCTCCGATGACAAAACCTAGTAGCGCTTCCCTGCCAAAAGCGCCAGTCAGTTCGTCAAGCGTCGGACTGTTTGCTTCGGTCCCTTCTTGGTCACAAGATTTTTCAACTATGCCGAACGGTCCGTTAAGCAGCAGTATCTGGAGTTATGACATTGGCAACGGCGGTCCAAGCAACCCTGGATGGGGCAACAATGAAGACGAATACTACACCAGTAATCCGGACAATGTGCGCGTCGAAAACGGTCAACTGATCATTGAAGCCGAGCAGCAATCTGATAACGGTTTTGATTACACCTCGGCTCGCATTAAGACCACACCCTCGCTAAATTTTACCTACGGTAAACTGGATATTGTGGCCGAGCTGCCAGCCGGCGTTGGTACCTGGCCAGCCATGTGGATGCTTTCGACGAACAATACATATACCATCTGGAATTCAACCACCGAACAAGATCTCAATAACTACTTACATGACGGTGAAATTGACATCATGGAAGCGACCGGTTCAATCCCTGACCAAGTTACTTCTTCGGCCCAATCTTATGTTTATAACCCCAGCAATAATAATGAGAGAGTCGGCTATTTTAATGTTAGTAATGACACCACCACCTTCCACGATTATGAGTTGCAATGGACGCCGACTTCACTGACATTTTTGATCGACGGCGTGGCCTACCATACGGTTGATAAAGCCGCCAATGACCCGACGACCATTTGGCCCTACAACCAGCCGTTTTACTTAATACTGAACATTGCCATGGGCGGAACTGAAGGAGGCACAGAATCGCAGCAGTACCCTCCCTACGGCATAGATAACAGCAGCGGGCCGTGGCAAATGGCCATTAAATCAATCAACTATTATCCGTATATTGGCGGGAGCTAAACTAGGCTTTTTTCCATTGGGCGTAGAGCGTGACGGAAGCCGTGAATGGGTAAACCGCATCATTGGCGTAGGCTGTCCCGCTGCCGTTGGCTGCCGTGTTCCAGCCGGTAAACGTGTAACCAGTACGGGTGAACTTGTTAGCGATTAAAGCCGTTGCCGTGCTTTTAGTTTCAGCTGTCATCGAACCTTGGCCACCGTTAGCGTTAAACGTCACCGTGTATGATGGATTAGCTTTCCATTGGGCGTAGAGCGTGACGGAAGCCGTGAATGGGTAAACCGCATCATTGGCGTAGGCTGTCCCGCTGCCGTTGGCTGCCGTGTTCCAGCCAGTGAAGGTATAACCGGCTCGACTGAACGCGTTGGCCGTAAGCGCCGTGGGGCTACTGTCGGTTTCGGCGGTCATACTGCCCGTCCCGCCGTTGGCGTTGAACGTAGCGGTATAGCTATAAGTTAGGCCAACTTGCGGGGCGACTGCAGCCAGAGCCTGTTTGATGGTATCGACCGTTATGCCGCTAGCTTTAATGGCCGCTAACTGTGCACTGAGCTGTGCCGGCGGAACATCATAAATATCGCCGTCGACAGGATTGGTAGTGTCGGTATCGACACCGTGGTAGACCAAAATCAACCAAGTGTTCGTGGCCTGGGCTTGAGCCACCCAATCAGCCACCTGGGCCGTGGTAGTGGTTGTGTAAATATCTTCGACTTTTAGGTCATACGGATTGAAATTATCTTTGCTGTTAAGACCGCTCTCGACACCCCGGGCTGAGTTGTAGACAGCCTTAGCGGCGTTGACCACGTTGGCGTTATATAGCCCGTAAGGGTAAGCAAAATCGGTGACTGATCCGCCGGTATCGGCTTCCAGGGTGGCCTGTGACTGAGTCATCTCTTTACTAAGTTGACTGGCCGTTTCCTGGGTTAAGTCATCGTGGGTCACAGTGTGTGAGGCAATTTCATCGCCGTCACCGTAGTAGCTTTTAAGCTGGGCAGCGGTCATATAACCGGATTGACCAATCAGATCCGTAATGACGAACTGGGTTGAAGTCAGGCCGTACTCTTCAAGCAGCGGCAAGGCATTGGTATAGGACGTGCTATAGCCGTCGTCAAATGTGATGGTCAGTAGCGGGCTAGTAAAACCAACCGGCACGTAGGTATTTAAACTTGCGTTATCAATCGTCAGCGTGCCGACGCTTTGAATTAAGTGATAGATTGTTACCGTTTGCGCTCCGAACGGAACTGAGAATTTGGAAGTAAATTCGGTCCAGCTGCTGGCCACATAGGGCAAACCGATGATCTCATACTCGGTCGTACCATCGGACATGGTGAAGACGGCGTCGACCTGCGTCTGAACGTTAGACTCATAGTAGTCAGTAAATTGATACTGGGTGTCCTGGGCGACATTTTGCGGCGTGAAGACCCACTTGGCATCACCGCTGGTGTAGGCCGTCATGTTGATCTTCAAACTATGAGCGTCGCCGGCTGAGCCAGTCGAGAGATAGGACGAAGTAAAGGTGTTGGTACCCCAAGTGTCGACTGTCCAATCTTGAGGTGCAGTGGTCGGACTGGTCGGGCTAGGCGTATTCATCAGGGGATTAGGAATAAGATTACCGCCGGCCGGGTCGGTGTTACTGACCTCAATGCTAACCGGCGCGGAGGTGGTGGTGACGTTATCGATGTTAGTGGCAACGGCCGTGATGCTGTGGCTGCCGTTCGTAACGCCCGTACTATTCCAGCTATAGGTATAAGGTGCGCTGGTGATAGGACTACCGACATCGCTGCCGTCAACTTGGAACTGCACATTGGCAATACCGGCGTTGTCACTAGCCGAAGCCGTCAAAGTGACGCTGCCGCTGTAGGGGGTGCTGGTGGCAGTACTCGCCACCGGTGCGGTGACGCTGATGGTCGGCGAAGTGCTGGTAGCCAGCGAAAAGTCGCTGGTTTGGAGAGTGCCGACAGATTGAATCAAGTGATAAACCGTGACTGCCAGCGCGCCGGTGGGAGCGGCGAAATTAACTGAGAAATTCTGCCAAGTCGAACTGGCGGCCGGCGTGCCGACGGTGACATATTCAATGCTGCCGTCACTCATCGTGTAAACGAGGACTACTTCACTGGCGACGCTGGCTTCATAATAATCACTGTAGGTATATTGCGTCCCGGCTGTCACCGAAACCGGGTTAAAGTACCACTTGGCATCGCCGCTGGTATAGGCCGTCATATTAATTTCGATGCTATTGGCATCGCCGGCTGGACCAGAATTTAAATAGGACGAAGTAAAGGTATTGGTGCCCCAGTTGCCGATTTGCCAATCGTTAGGCGTATTGGGATTGCTCGAACTAGCGGTTTCAACTAAAGGATTAGCAATTAGGTTGGTACCAGCCGCAACGGCATTATCAACCGTAAAGGAGACTGGTGCGGAGGTGGCCGTGACACCATCAACATTAGTGGCGATAGCTGTAACGGCATGAGTACCATTAGCTACGGTCGTGCTGTCCCAATTGTACTGGTAAGGTGCACTAGTCACCGGACTACCCACATCACTGCCGTCAACTTGGAACTGCACACTGGCAATACCGTTGGTGTCGCTGGCCGAAGCCGTTAATGTAACACTATTGCCGCTGACAGCGCTACTACTAATCGGCGCCGTAATGCTGACTACAGGCGTGCTACTCGGGACGAGCGAAAAGTCGCCGGTTATTAGGCTACCGACAGCATTAATTAAATGGAAGATGGTCAGGCTGACCGTGCCGGTCGGAACGACAAAGCTATCCAGGGTTTGAGTCCAACTCGCACTGGCGGTCTCTTCACCTAGGTCTTGGTAAGTATCATTGCCTGAGCCGTCTGTAAACTGCGCGACAACGTCAGTTGGCGTGCTCGCTTCATAATAATCACTGTAGGTATATTGCGTCCCGGCTGTCACCGAAACCGGGTTAAAGTACCACTTGGCATCGCCACTGGTGTAAGCTGACATGTTGATCTCGACACTATTAGTGTCACCAGCTGGTCCGGTATTTAGGTAGGATGCCGTGAAAGTATTAGTACCCCAATTGCCGACCTGCCAATCATTGGGTGAATTAGAGTTACTCGGATCAGCGGTTTCAACTAAAGGATTAGCGATTAGGTTAACCGGAGCGGCGGACACTAAAGAAGCAAATATGGCCGGCCCCGCCATAGCACTGACCAGCACTATGCAAATCAGCGCTAGAACGGCCTTCTTGACAAATTGTGTCAGCAAATTCGACATTTTGACAGCACCAACCTCAAGCCTTATTGGGCTATAGTAACTAAACCATGACCTAGTGTCAATAATGTTGTTCGCATGTCCAAACACAATATTCATAAAATTTCAAAAAATCACCAGACTCCACACTACTGGCCAAGATGTTTATTCGGTGATCTGTGACGCAGCTCATACAAGCTAATGTGATATAAATCACAACGTTTATTCCATGAAATAACATTTACAAGCCCGCATAGATAGTGTAATTTGTCAAATTAAGCGCCCTTTTGGGGTGTGAGGCTCTACGCCCATTTGGGTTTGTGGAGCGGGATGTTTTTGGACTAATAGTTGTAACTCTAAGGAACTGATATGTTGCGAGCAGTCAAGACCAAGAGCTCTATCGACCGACCCCGGCCGAAGTCTAGTGTGGTGGCGCTGGTTCCGGCCCACAATGAAGAGCACACTATTGAGGCCACTATCGAGTCTTTGATGAACCAGAGCTTGCA
>Ga0181520_10006442_pt1 | contig 17937 bp, 19 predicted proteins | sample PEATcosm2014_Bin_29_FD_132451 | JGI IMG/M metagenome (GOLD analysis project Ga0181520, IMG submission 132451) | Peatland microbial communities from MTU Mesocosm Facility, Houghton, MI, USA - PEATcosm2014_Bin02_30_metaG | ecosystem: Environmental > Terrestrial > Soil > Wetlands > Peat | place... | reverse complement strand
CCAAAGGCGGCTCTTTTGTGCTTTGCGGCGGGGCCCTGGCAAATATGCTGGGTTTCAAGCCGGGCTCAGGGCTCCTTTTGTTCTCACAGACCTCCGGCAATATGAACAACCTGGTGGACGCAAGCGTTTCCGGGGTTTATACGATCGGGTTTGACGCCATGGAAAAAGCCGAAGTGTATGTGCCCCTGGCGTTCGCAAGGCAGTTCCTTGATATGGACAACAAGGCCACGGAAATAATAATCAGGCTGGAAAAATCCGATTATGTCCCGGAAGCGAAAAAATATATCCAGCGGGTCCTGGCAAAGGATTTCCCCGCGCTTGTCGCGGTGGACTGGAAAGAGGAGAACGCGGACCTTTTTGAGCTCGCGAAAGCCAAGATGGGGAGCTTTAAGGCCATGGCGATGGTATTTTTGTTCCTATCTTTCTTTATAATAGTGAACACGATGACAATGTCGGTATACGAACGCACCGCCGAGATAGGGACCTTGCGCGCAATAGGGTTCGAAAAAGGATATATAATGCGGATGTACATTCTCGAGGGATTTTTCCTGTCGGTATTCGGGGTCATGCTCGGCTGGATACTGGCCGCGCCGCTGATATATTATCTCAATGTGCACGGCCTTGTGCTCGACGTCATGAAAACAGCCTCTTCGACGACCCTGCCTATGACGGACGTCCTGAAGGCGATAAATACGCCGTCCGACTGGATAATGTCGGGTGTGATATGCGTTATTTCAGGGGTCCTGGGCGCATATTTTCCGGCGAAAATGGCGGCGGACACGAATATAGTGAACGCTCTGAAACGTGGCATCAGGTAGAGAATGTGTTGTCATGCATGGCTGGCGGGACTTTTTTAAGGCCGGCCGTCCGGGTTTAGCTTGAGTCAGACACGAAGGAAGAACATGGAAATTATAGTTTTACCTTCTCTTAATTTACACGCTGGTTTTTGTTGGACGGCAGACCTTAAAAAAGTCCCGCCAGCCATGCTCTTGCTGCAAAATTTTGTTCAAAGGAGAATGAATATGAAAAAAATGGTTTTTTTAACGTCGGGGTTGATGCTCCTTTTTTGCGCCTCTGTCCTCGCCCTTGACGCGAAATACACAACGCAATACGCCGAAGACCTTTTAAAGACCGTGGATAAGAGCCTTTACCCCGAGGTTTATAAATCGGTCATAACCATGACCACGGTCAGGGCCGGGCGCAAACCCCTTGCCAACACATTCGAGGTGCTGTCAAAGGGGACCGACAAGTCGCTGATGAAAATAACCTCTCCGGAAAGGGACAAGGGCAAAAAGATACTGAAGAACGGCGATAACCTCTGGATGTTCATGCCCGACATATCCAGGCCGATAAGGCTCTCGGCCAAGCAGAGCTTCATGGGCTCGACCTTCTCCAACGAGGACCTGGCATCTTCGGGATGGGAAGACAATTATTCCGCGGAAATAACCGACCAGAAGGGAAACATGATCCTTCTTACGCTTTCATCGAAGAAGAAAGACGTGGCCTACGCAAAGATAGACATGTGGCTTGACGACGCCACGAAAATACCCACGGAAATGACATATTACGGCCTTTCAGGCAAGGCCATCAAGAAGATGCACATGTCCAACATACAGAAGATAGCGGGGATATTGCGCCCCGTAGAGATGAAAATGGACGACCTTATAGAAGAGGGGTCGTATACTCAGGTAAAACTTGATTCGATGGAAGCCCTGGAAAGCCTGCCGGGTTACACGTTCGACGCAACGCAGATGGGGCGGTAAAGCAAGAACTTACATAAAGTAGATAGGAGATAGTAGAGGGAGCAAAGAATGGCAGGCGTCCTCTTGTTTCTCCTGTAGGGTCCGCCCCATGCCATGTCCGTCGAAGCTCAAAGAGCGAAGACGGATGGCGGCCCGAAGAACCACCGCCATCAGGAAAAGGAGATTTATGAAACGATTATTATTTGCGGCTCTGTTTGCGGTTTTTGCGGCAGAAGCATTTGCCTTTGACGTCAACCTTGAGGCCAGGTCCGACTTTATTTACACCTCGCTGATGGAAAACAGCGCTCTTAACGCGATGTCGTCATCCGAGACCATGACGGCCCTTTCCACCTATGAAAAGCTGAGGCTAAAGGTAAAGGACACCGTGGACCAGGTGAAATTTGATTTTGACGCCAGGGCTTATCTTTACCCACAGACCGAAAGCCTGAGCTACACCATAGACAGCGCCTATTTTTCCTTTGAGTCGGGGCCATTCGTGCTCTACGCGGGAAAACAGAGGATGAAATGGGGGACCGCCTATTTTTTCAACCCTACGGACAGGCTCCAGCCTGCGGTGAACGTGTTCAGGCCTACAGAGGACCTGGAAGGGATATACGCCGTGCGCGGCGAGATGACCTCCGATATATGCACTCCGCTTGTGGTCATAATGCCGAGGACGAACGGTTATTCAAGCGACCCGGCAAGGGATTTTAACGCCGCGGCGCGTATTTATAAGCTCATAGGGTCGTGCGACGTTTATCTTGACTACATATATAATCCGGACGGGGACTCGGCCGGGGCCGCGGCTTCGTGGGACACCGGATTTTTTGTGGTGAACCTCGAGGCTGCGCTCGACGCCAATCCGCCGCCGGGCGGCGAGACCGTTGAGATAGGCTCCAGGAAATATTCGACCGGCGCCACTGTCGGCATAACAAAACTTATTTCGAACGAGGCTTCCATATTCGCGGAATATTACAGGAACAGCGCGGGACTCGGCGCCGAAGCCTACGACAACACGGTAAATGCGGCGGGTTTCGGTATGCCGCTGTCGAAGAAGGATTACCTGGCATATTCCTTTTCCTATACATGGGACAATTCCATACAGCTGTCTCTCACCGGCCTGCACGGGCTCGACGACGGCACGACTTACGCGTTCCCGTCCATCGCGTGGATAGAGAACCAGAACTATGACGTCCAGCTTTCCCTTCTGCAGAATCTGACGCAAAAAGGGACCAGGGAAGGCAACGACTCGACGCCGTTTTACAGCGAGACAGAACTAAGGATAAACGCTTATTTTTAGCCTTTAATAAATTCTTAAATTAAAATTACCGGAGGTTTTCATGGAAAATGTGATCAGGATCATTGATGTGAAAAAAGAATACACGCTCGGAAAGACAAAGGTCCCGGCGTTAAAAGGCGTGAACCTGGACGTTTCCCAGGGGGATTTTATGTGCATAATAGGGCCTTCGGGCTCCGGAAAAACAACCCTGCTCAACCTTATCGGGTGCCTTGACGCCCCCACATCGGGAGAGGTCAACCTTTTCGGAAAATATAACGTTTCCACGCTCAACGACAGGCAGGCGACCCTTCTCAGGCGCGACCACATCGGGTTTATTTTCCAGACATTCAACCTTATCCCGGTGCTCAACGTATTCGAGAACATAGAATTCCCGCTTATCATCCAGGGATTGCCGGCTCCCGAGAGGAAAAAACGGGTAATGGAGCTGATAGGGGACGTGGGGCTCCATGAGTTCATAAAGCACAAACCCGACGAGCTTTCCGGCGGGCAGCGCCAGAGGATAGCGGTAGCAAGGGCTCTTGTTACCGACCCGAAACTCGTCCTGGCCGACGAACCCACCGCGAACCTTGACAAGGAAAACGGACACATCATCATGGAAATAATGAAAAAATTGAACGCGGAACACGGCGTCACTTTCATATTCTCGACTCACGACCAGCGCGTCATGGAAGAGGCAAAAAGGATAGTGGTGTTGAGCGACGGCGTCATAGAAAGCGACAAAAGAAGCTGATAATTCCGTAAACTTTTATCGCGCCCCGGGCGTCTAATTTTGTGAATTTAAAGGAGAAGGGAGGGGTAAAAATGTGCATTATAGATGAAAGGATCATCTCCATGCTCGAGGACGGTAACGCCGGGGAAAAGCCGGAATTAAAAACGGCCGGCGGCGCCGAATCCGGATGGAAACCGGTGGAAAGCGACGAGGAAGTCCTGATCCATTTAAACCAGAAAGTCTGCATTTAAAGGGGAATAACCCGTTCCGCGTAAGCCGCAAGGGCCTTATTGTTTGTTATTGACCTGCCTGTAAAAATCGACTACAATAAAATGAAAATCAAATTCACTTTTGCCAAGGAGTTATATGGAGACGTATAAGCGCCTTTTTAAATACATGAAACCCTACATGGGCAGGGTCATAACCGCAATTGTCCTTATGGTGCTCACCGCGGCCTTTACCGCACTCTCGGTCTATGTCTTAAAACCGGTCATAGACCAGATATTCGCCAATCCGAACAAAGCAGAGGCCATGAACTATCTCAAGATAATGCCGTTTGCCATAATCATAATTTTTATCCTGAAGGGCGTTACCGGCTACGCGCAGAAATACATGATAGACTGGGTGGGCAGCAAGATAATCCTCAACATGAGGAAACAGCTTTATGACCATGTGACTGGCCTGCCCATGAGTTTTTTTAACAATCAGAAAACAGGCGTCCTGATATCGAGGATAACCAACGACGTCATGCTTGTCCAGGGCGCGCTGGCAAACGTTCTCGGGAATATAATAGGCGCCGTCATAACCATCGCCGGGCTCACGGGGATGCTTTTTTACCTTAGCTGGAAATTCGCCCTTATAACCATCGCCATATTTCCGCTGGCCGTCTATCCCGTCACAAAATTCGGCAAGAGGATAAAAGCGTCCGCCGTGAATGTCCAGGAGAAAATGGGGGATATGACCTCCATTTTAAACGAGACCTTCAACGGCATCAGGATAGTGAAGGCTTTCGGAATGGAAAAATACGAGAGGAAAAAATTCGACCTCGAGCTGCACAAACTTTTTGACTGGACAATGAAAGGCGTCCGGGCCTACAACCTTTCTTCGCCGACCATGGAGACAATAGGGGCGCTGGGAATCGCCCTGCTGGTATGGACCGCCGGATCGGCCGTCATACATAACGCACTTGCGACGGGGACGTTTTTCGCCTTTCTTGTGGGTTTGACACAGCTTTATCCCCAGATAAAAAAAATGAACGACATGAACAATGTGATACAGCAGGCAATCGCGGCCTCGGAAAGGGTTTTTAACATTCTTGATACAAAATCCGACATAGTAGAGGACGCCTCTCCCGTGGAGCTCGGCGCATTCAAAGGTTCGATAAAATTCGACCACGCCGGATTTTATTACATACCGGGCCAGGAAGTCATAAAGGACGTAAGCTTTGAGATAAAAAAAGGCGAGATATTTGCCGTGGTGGGGCCCTCCGGAGCCGGCAAGTCGACCCTGGCTGACCTGCTGGCCAGGTTTTATGACCTTAAAAGCGGCGCCGTTACCATTGATGGAATCGACCTTAAAAGGATAAAAATGTCTTCAGTTCGCAATCTCATCGGCATGGTCACGCAGGAAACCATTCTTTTTAACGACACCCTGAAGAACAACATAGCCTACGGCATGGAAAATCTCGACATGAAAAGCGTCGAGCTCGCGGCCAGGGCGGCAAACGCAGAGGAATTCATAGAAAAAATGCCGGATAAATATGAGACCATGATAGGCGACAGGGGGGCAAGGCTTTCCGGGGGCCAGAGGCAGAGGATAGCAATTGCCAGGGCCATCCTTAAAAATCCGTCTATCCTGATACTCGACGAGGCGACATCATCGCTTGATTCGGAATCCGAGATACTCGTCCAGGAAGCCCTGAACAACCTTATGAGAGACAGGACCACATTTGTTATAGCCCACAGGCTCTCTACTGTCAGGAATGCCAACAGCATAATAGTCGTGGACGGCGGGACCATAGTCGAGCAGGGGACGCACGACGAACTTATGAAGAAGAACGGCGTATACACAAAATTGTACAATCTGCAGTTCAATTTGAACAAGGATGAAACGGCCGGGGAACAATGAACAGGGCCGCTTTTATCGACCGTGACGGGAACCTCATACACGAGGTGGGATACATTAGCTCGCTGGAGCGGATAAAATTTTACAGCCGCAGCGTAAAGGCAGTGAAGTTCCTGAAGGAAAACGGCTACAAGATAATCGTCGTGACTAACCAGTCCGGCGTCGCAAGGAATTACATACCGGAAAGTTTCGTCAGGGACGCGCACAAAAAGATAAGCGCCATGCTTAAAAAACACGGCCTTAAGATAGACGCTTTTTATTACTGCCCGCACCACCCGAAAAAAGCGGTGATAAAAAAATACCTGGTGGACTGCTCCTGCAGGAAGCCCAAAACGGGCATGATAGACGCGGCGGTCAAAAGATTCAACATCGACCTTAAAGAAAGTTTTACAATAGGCGACAAGCTCACTGACGTGCACCTCGGCAAGAACGCCGGGACAAAAACCGCGCTGGTCATGACGGGATACGGAAAAAAGGAAAAGAAGCTTATAAAAACCCCTTACGACAGGCCTGACGTGATAGCGAAGGATTTTTACCAGGCGGCAAGGATGCTGGTGAAACTGTAGAGCGGCTGTCCGTGCCGGCAAGTTAATTATCGGGCCGAACTTTTTTTGACCTGCCGTCAGGCTTCAGGCTGTATCGGAAGACATGGAAAAAGTATAATGAAGTTTTGCTTTGCTTAATTGACGCATAAATGTAATGGGACGGCAGGCCAAAAAAAGTCCCGCCTGCTAATTCAAAGGAGAAATTTATGGAAAAATATTCAAAATTGATCGACAAATTTAAGGGCAAAAAAATCCTCGTTCTGGGGGATTTCATCCTTGATGAATACGTTTACGGCGAGACGGAGCGCATATCAAGGGAAGCCCCGGTGCTCATACTTAAATACAACAAATCCACATACCTGGCCGGCGGGGGTGCAAACCCGGTCATGAATATCGTGGACATGGGAGGCACGGCCATCCCGGTATCCATCGCCGGTAAAGAGGAATATTCCGATATCCTGGTCGATATGATGACTGCGAAGGGAGTGGACACCTCGCGCATAGTAAGGACACACAGGTATTCAATACCGGTCAAGACAAGGGTTATGGCGGGCTCCGTGCATACGGTAAAACAGCAGGTCGTAAGGATAGACAGGTACAATGAAGACAGCCTCGACAAAGAGGCTGAAAAGGAGCTTATCGCCAATATTAACTCGGCGGCGGAGGATATCGACGTCATACTTGTGTCGGATTACGGAAGCGGAATGATAACGGATTCCGTGATAAAGGCCGTCAACGCCCTGGCAAAGTCCGGAAAGAAAGTGGTTGTGGATTCTCGCTACGGCCTGAAAAAATATAAATACGTCGTCGCCGCCACCCCGAACGAGACCGAGGCGGGCCCGGCCGTTGGACATGAGAGATACGGAGAAGCGGATGTCGAGCTCATAGTCAAAAAATTATGGCGCATGATGAAGGCAAAAGGCATGATAGTCACACGCGGAAGCAGGGGAATGATAGCGGTTGAAAACGGAAAGGTCTCCAGGATAGCCCCTTTCGGAAGCGATGAGATTGTGGACGTTTCCGGAGCCGGCGATACGGTATCCTCTATTGTCTGCCTTGCGATCGCCTGCGGAGCTTCATTAAGGGACGCGGCATACCTGGCCAATATAGGGGGCGGCCTTGTTGTAATGAAGCGCGGCGTCGCGACGGTGACCGTAAATGAGATAAAAGGGGCGCTTAAAAATGCAAAAGCTTAAAAAAAGGGAGGCGCTCGCGGGGCTCGTGGCAAAATTAAAAAAGGGCGGAAAAACCGTGGCCTTCGCGAACGGCTGTTTCGACATAATGCACGTGGGGCACGTCAGGTTCCTCGAGGCCGCAAAGGCCAGGGCGGACGTGCTTGTCCTTGGCCTTAATTCCGACGCATCCGTGAGGAAATTAAAGGGAAAAGGAAGGCCGCTTGTAAATGAAAAGGAGCGCTCCGAGATACTCTCGGCTTTTTCATGCGTCGACCACATCCTGATATTTAACGAGCTTACCGTGGATAAAACGCTCGAAATACTCAGGCCGACTTACCATTGCAAAGGCACTGATTATACCGCGGATACGGTGCCGGAAAAAGAGATAGCCCAAAAATTGGGAGTTAAGATAGCCATAGTTGGCGACCCCAAGGACCACTCGACAAAGGACATAATAAAGACGATAGTTGAGAATTACGAAAAAAACAGGCCTGAAAGCTGTTCATGACAGAACTGTTTTTTTCACGCTAAAGGGGTCAAATGAATAAAATTCTCGTTTCCCGCACGGACGGCATTGGCGACCTGCTCCTTACCACCCCGCTTTTCAGCGAGTTGAAACGCGCTTTCCCCAGGGCACGCATAACCGGCCTGGTGAGCGCGTATGCCGCACCGCTCCTTATCAACAACCCTTCGGTGGACTCCGTGATCATATATGATAAAAAGGAAAAGGGACTCGCGGAAAAATTAAAAAAACAAAAGTTTGACGCGGTCTTCGCCGTGTACCCGCGTCCGGCCCTGGCCTGGGAATTTTTCTCGGCGGGCATCCCGCTGCGCTACGGCACGTCCTCGAGATGGTATTCGTTCCTTTACAACAGGCCCGTAAGGCTGTCCAGGAAAAGTTCGGAAAAACACGAGGCTGATTATAATCTTGCCGTGGCAGGGGAATTTTTGGAAGGTGCGCGCGCGCAAAAGGAATACCTTTTCATAACCGAAGAAGAATCCTTAAAAGCGGACGGATTGCTCGGCCGGATGGGGATCAAAAAAGGTTTTATAGCGCTTCACCCGGGTTCCAAAGGCTCCGCGTGGAACTTAAGCGAGGCCTCGTACACAAAACTCGCCGGCATGATAGTTTCGGCCGGATTTGAAGTTCTGCTGACGGGCAGCGGCGCTGAAAGGGAAATGCTCGGGCGCATCGCGGCAAACGCCGGGGTCAACGCCGGTCTTTTCCTGCTTGGCAGTGAGCTGCCGCTGCGAGATTTTGCGGCGTTGCTTTCCAGGGCCGGCGCCGTGATAAGTTGCAGCACGGGGTCAATGCACATTGCCGCGGCGCTGGGTGTGAAAACAATAAGTTTTTTTCCGCCCGACAGGATCAGGGCAATGAGGCCGAGAAGGTGGGGGCCGCTGGGAAATGACGGAATTATACTGCAGCCGGCGGGCGCCGGCGGACGGGAAACAATGGATTCCATACTACCGGAGGCGGTTGTAGGGAAAATAAAAGAGACGGCCGGGAAATGAGATGAAAAAAAGGGCATTGCTTGCGCTGGCGGCCGTGATTTTTACTTCGTGTACGCCCATGGTAAGGAAAGTATCGATAGTGGACGTGGAAAACGACGAGGCAAAGATGCGCAAAGAGGCGCAGGTGGAGACATCGGCCGGGCCCGAAGAGTTCACGGTGTATGTGGTAAAGGCGGGGGACACGCTTTCGTCGATCGCGGTTGGGGCGTGCAAGAAATATTCCGCCTGGAAAAAGATAGCCGAAAAGAACGGGATAAAGGAACCGTATATTTTGCGGACCGGAGAAAAACTCAAAATAGGCGGCGGGTGCGCAGGCGCCGTCCCGTCATCGGTCCAGGACGCAAAAAAACCTTTTGTGTGCAGGATAGTGGCGAACAAAGCCTTCGGCGTGGGAGAAAAGCTGGTTTTTTCCGTGAAATATTTCGGCGTAACCGCCGGTATCGCGACACTTGAAGTCAAGGATCTTGCGGATTTTAACGGAAGAAAGGCTTATCATATAGAGGCGACGGCGAGGACGGCCCCGTTTTTCGAGACTTTTTACAGGGTCAAGGACGTAATTTCCTCGTATATGGACGTTCTGGGCCTCTTCTCCTGGAAATACAGCAAGCATCTCGAAGAGGGCGGCTACAGGAACGACACTACCATAATATTCGACCAGGAAAAGGGTTTTGCCGAAAAAAACAACGACCAGAAATGCGACATACCGGCGTTCGTGCAGGATGTCCTCTCCGAATTTTATTATTTCCGCAGCGTTTTCAGGGGCGAGAACGAAACAAAGATAGACGTCGCCTCCGATGAATGCAAAACATACCAGATAGTCGTGAAGAAAATAAGGGAAGAGAAGATAACCACGGACGCCGGGGAATTCAACTGCGTCGTGGTCCAGCCTTTCCTTAAATACGAGGGGATTTTCAGGCAGAAGGGGAATGTCTGGATATGGCTCACCAACGACGCCAACCTGACCCCGGTGCTTATAAAAAGCGAGATAGCCATAGGGACGATAGACGTGGTTCTGCAGGAGGCCACGGTCGTAAAAGCGGAATAAGCGCTCATTTTCCCGTTGACTAAAACGGCGGATACTTATAAAATTATGTATCCCAGGATATCAGGAGAGCATATGACGGATTATTTTGGAAAGTCAATAAAGGAAAGCTGTGCCGTAAAGCAAAAAAGTTACAGGGCATTAAGGGCAAAACTCCTCTTAACCGCGGAATCCATACACACCACACTTAAAACGGGGCGCAAGATACTTCTGTGCGGCAACGGCGGTTCAGCCGCCGATGCCCAGCACATTGCGGCCGAGTTCGTCGTGCGGCTGAAAAAGGAGCGCCGCGGATACCCGGCCATCGCGCTTACCACGGACTCGTCGATTTTGACCTCATGCGGCAACGATTACGGCTTCGACAGGATATTCGAGCGCCAGATAGAGGCCCTTGGAAGCTTCGGGGACTGCCTCATAGCCATTTCCACATCGGGCAACTCAAAGAACGTGCTGCTGGCCATAAAAGAGGCCAGGGCAAAGGGAATGATGACCGTGGGATTTACCGGATCCGGCGGCGGAAGAATGGCGGCGCTTTGCGACATTCTCATAGACGTAAGGTCCCGCAATACGATGCGCATACAGGAGACGCACATAACGTTCTTCCATATCATCTGCGACATGGTGGAGAAAAAACTCGCCGGAGAAAAAATTTGAAAAAAAGCGAAGCGCTCGCGTTCAAAAAAATAATAAAAAAATTCAGGGGTAAAAAGGTGCTTGTGGTGGGCGACCTGATGCTCGACTGTTACGTCTGGGGAAGCGTTTCCAGGATATCGCCCGAGGCGCCCATCCCGGTCGTCGATGTCACAAGGGAAGACGCAAAACCCGGAGGGGCCGCCAACGTGATACTGAACCTGGTATCCCTCGGGGCGAAGGTTTACGCGGCGGGCGTCATCGGCATGGACGACAATGCGGACAAGCTCATGGCATGCCTGAAAAAGGACAATGTAAATACGGCCGCGGTTTTGACCGACGGTGCAAGGCCCACCACGGTAAAGACCAGGGTCATCGCGCACAACCAGCAGGTGGTAAGGATCGACAAGGAGCACAAATCCGACATATCCTCAAAGACCGCAAAGGCCATGATAGCGAAAATAGAAAAGGAAATGAAATATGTGGACGCCGTGATATTTTCGGATTACGACAAGGGGCTCCTGACAAGGGAGCTTGTCGACGGGATAATGGCCGCGGCCGGCGACAGGATAGTGACGGTGGACCCGAAACCTTCCAATATGGAAATATTCAAGAATGCGACACTGATCTCGCCCAATAAAAAAGAGGCGTCCGAGGCGGCGGGAATGGCCATTGTGACGGAGGAAGACGTACTCGAGGCCTCAAGCATACTCAAAGACATCACGGATTCCAAAGCCATCCTTATAACACGCGGCGAGGAAGGCATGTCGCTTTTTAAGGACGGGTCCATTATTACGATACCGACGGTGGCCAGGGAAGTATTTGACGTCACCGGAGCCGGGGACACGGTTATAAGCGTGGTAACGCTCGCGCTTGCGGCCGGCGCTTCTTTTGAGAACGCATGCATACTTTCGAACATCGCCGCGGGCAGGGTCGTGGCCGAGGTTGGCGTTGTGACGATATCGCCAAAAGAGCTTGAGGCCGCGGTTGATGAAAAATAACCCGAAGGTTATAGCCGACAGGGGAAAACTTCTCCGGGCAATTAAAGGGTTGAAAAAGTCCGGAAAAAAAATAGTCTTTACCAACGGATGCTACGACATACTTCATGTGGGGCATGTCAGGTTCCTTGCCGCGGCAAAAAAGCTCGGGGATGTCCTGCTGCTGGCCCTGAACAGCGACGCTTCGGTGAAAAGGATAAAAGGGCCGAAGAGGCCGGTGATCTGCCAGCAGGAGCGCGCCGAGCTCATGGCGGCGCTTGAGTGCGTGGATATTGTAACGTTCTTCGGCGAGGACGACCCGTACGAGATAATAAAGGCAACTGTGCCGGACGTGCTTGTAAAAGGCGGGGACTGGGCCCTGGACAAGATAATAGGTGCGGATGTGGTGACGGCCGCCGGCGGGAAAGTAAAGAACATAAAATACATAAAGGGAAAGTCGACCACCAACGTGATAGCAAAGATATTAAAATATTATAAATAAAGGAGCGTCATGAACATCATCGGTATGATACCGGCGAGGCTGAAATCCTCCCGCCTGCCGGAGAAAATGCTCGCGAAAGTCAACGGCAAGACCCTGATAGAGCACGTTTACCTTAACGCAAGGAAAGCCTCGTGCCTGAAGGAACTTTACGTGGCCACGGACAATGTCCGCATAAAAAAAGTGATCGAGGCCGCAGGATGGAAGGCCATAATGACCCCGGCATCATGCAGGTCGGGCACCGAACGCATAAGGGAAGCCCTCAAGACAATAAGGGTGAACATGAACGACATAATAGTGAATATCCAGGGCGACGAACCCCTTCTGGAGCACACCCTAATAGACAGGGCCGTGCGCGCGCTTATTAACGACAAATCGTGCGACGCCGCCACGCTTGCGACGCCGGTCACCGAAAAAAAAGATATCGAAGACACCTCGGTGGTAAAGGTGGTCGTGGACATGGGCGGCAACGCCATGTATTTTTCCAGGGCCGCCATACCGTTCAACCGTGACGGTGTCAAAACAGGTAACGGGGCCTATTTGAAACATATCGGACTTTACGCATACAGGAAGAGCGTCCTTGACAGGTGGTTAAAGCTCGGCAGCGCCTACGAGGGCATCGAGAAGCTCGAACAGCTGCGCATGATAGAGAACGGCTGCAGGATAAAAGTGGTGACGGCGAAAAGCAGGAGCATCGGAATAGACACGAAAGAAGACCTGAGAAAACTTGTAAAAATATTGAAGTAGACCCGAATCCAATTGCGAGGTGTCATATGGCTGATAAAAAGTACATATTTGTGACCGGAGGAGTTGTTTCTTCCCTTGGAAAAGGCATAGCGGCGTCATCGATCGCGGCCCTGCTGGAGTCGCGCGGCATCAAGATCACCATGCAGAAATTCGACCCTTACCTTAACGTGGACCCGGGCACAATGAGCCCTTTCCAGCACGGCGAAGTGTACGTGACCGAGGACGGCGCGGAAACCGACCTTGACCTGGGTCATTATGAAAGGTTCACCAACGCCCGCCTGACCAGGGACAACAACGTCACAACGGGGAAGATATATTCACACATAATCGAAAGGGAAAGAAAGGGCGCATATCTTGGAAAGACGGTCCAGGTGGTCCCGCACGTGACAAACGAGATAAAGGACAGGATGAAAATATTTTCCAAGTCCAAGGATGTCGACGTCGTGGTAATAGAGATAGGCGGCACCGTGGGAGACATAGAATCGCAGCCGTTCCTGGAGGCCATAAGACAGATGCAGCTCGATGTGGGAAGGGAGAACGTGCTTTACGTCCATTTGACCCTTGTGCCATATATAAAGGTGGCCGGCGAGATAAAAACAAAGCCGACGCAGCACTCGGTGGCAAGCCTGAGGTCCATAGGCATACAGCCGGACATCCTGCTGTGCAGGACCGAGATAAAAATATCAAAGAACGAGAGGGATAAAATAGCCCTTTTCTGCAATGTCAGGGAAGAGGCGGTCATCCAGGCGCTCGACGTGCCGACCATTTACGAGGTCCCCAGGATGTACCACCAGCAGGGGCTCGACGACCTTATATTAAAAAAGCTCGGCCTGCGCGCCAAAAAAGCGGACCTTGCGGTATGGGACGGCATAGTAAAAAAGATACTGCATCCGAAGAAATCCGTGACCATAGGCGTCGTTGGAAAATACGTCGACGTCCAGGACGCCTACAAGTCCATAAAGGAAGGCATACTCCACGGGGGCATAGCAAACAACACCCGCGTCAACATCAAGTGGATAGACTCTGAAAAGGACGTGGAACCCCTTGTAAAAAAGAAAGCAATATCAAAGGTGCTCGGCGACTGCGACGGGATACTTGTCCCGGGCGGGTTCGGGGACAGGGGCATCGAGGGAAAGATAGCCGCCATACAGTATGCCAGGGAAAAGAAACTGCCGTTCTTCGGCATATGCCTGGGCATGCAGATGGCCTCGGTCGAGTTCGCGCGGCACATGCTGGGGATGAAGAACGCAAATTCCACGGAGTTCGACGAGACCACGGCTTACCCGGTGATTTCGAAGCTCGAGGAGCAAAAACACATCGAATATATGGGCGCGTCCATGAGGCTTGGCGCCTATCCGTGCAAGGTAAAGCAGGGGACAAAAGCTTTTGCCGCCTACAAGGAAAAGATAATTTTTGAGCGCCACAGGCACAGGTATGAGTTCAACAGCCTTTACAGGGACAAGTTCGAGGAAAAAGGTTTTGAGATAACCGGGACGTCGCCGGACGGGTTCCTTGTGGAGATGGTGGAGTACACAAAACACCCGTGGTTCGTGGCGGTGCAGTTCCATCCCGAGTTCAAGCCGAGGCCGCGCGCGCCGCACCCGCTCTTCCGTGACTTTGTAAAAGCTTCCCTGGCAAAAAAGGGTAAATAAATGGCCGACACGGAAAAACCTTCCAGGGAAATGCAGGAGGACCTTTTAAAATTCGCGCAGGCGAAATACAAGTCCGCGCAGGACAAATACAACGCGATCCAGGCGCTGGCAAAAAAATACAACATGCCACTGGAAAAGATGATAAAAAACATAATAATGGAGTGGATGATAGATGACAAGAACCAAAAATTCACGGACGCGGGCAAAAAAGCCCCTTTCAAAAAGATACTCTGAAATCACGCGCGGCGGCCTTTTCCTTATTGCCGGGCCGTGCGTCATTGAGAATGAAAAAATGGCGCGGGAGACCGCCGGAAAGCTGAAGAAAATAACCTCCGCCATCGGCATGCCTTTTGTTTTCAAGGCCTCATACGACAAGGCCAACCGCACCTCAATAAAAAGTTTCCGCGGGGTTGGAATTGATAAAGGGCTGAAAATATTATCCGTCATAGCCGGAGAATTCGATGTTCCTGTGATAACCGATGTGCACACGGCCGAAGAGGTAAAAAAGGCGGCGCAGTTTGTTGACATACTCCAGATACCTGCTTTTTTATGCAGGCAGACGGACCTTATAGTGGCTGCGGCGAAATCGGGAAGGATAGTTAACATCAAAAAAGGACAGTTCCTTTCGCCGCAGGAGATGGGGAACATAACAAAAAAAGCGGAAGCGGCGGGAAACACAAATTTAATGCTGACTGAAAGGGGATTTTCTTTCGGGTACAATAACCTTGTCGTGGACATGAAATCCATAGCGTATATGAAAACCCTCGGGTACCCGGTGATAATCGACGCCACTCACGCGGTTCAGCGTCCCGGCGGCGCGGGCGACAAGAGCGGCGGTGAGAGGGAATATATTGACGCGATAGCGAAGGCGTCGGTTGCCGCAGGCGCGGACGGGGTATTCCTCGAGGTCCATCCGGACCCGGATAAGGCGTTATCGGATAAAGATACCCAGTACAGGCTGGACAGGGTGGAAATACTGCTGGAAAAATTGCAGGATATTTACAACGTGGCTAATAAGAAATAATTAGTTCTTGTAGGGGCCGCCCCATGTGGCGGCCCGGTATTGAAGTAATGGCGGGCATGACTTTTTTAAAGATAAACCAAGAGGCTTTTAGTCGTTGCCGGATGACATGGTAAAAAGTGTTATGAAGCTTCACGCAGTTAAATTGACATATAAAAGTATTATGGACGATTGATCTTTAAAAAGTCACGCCCACCATTTTCACCTGATAATCCCTTTGTTTTTAATGGCTTTTATCGATTTTGTCTTCAAAATTCCTCTTTTTCCATGTTGCCTTAACGCCCTTTATCTGATATATTCTTTAGGTACTAAAAACCCATTAAAAATAGGAGTAATTATGGCTGAAACAGCAAAATATACGGCTTTTACCGACGGCGCATCCAGCGGCAACCCCGGCCATGCCGGCATCGGCGTGGTGATATACAAGGGTAAGGACCAGATCCTGATGGAATCCAAGTACATCGGCATGACAACCAATAACGTGGCGGAGTATTCCGCGCTTTTGCACCTTCTCGACATGGCGCAAAAGCACAAGATAAAGGAACTCGAGATTTTTTCCGACAGCGAGCTTATGGTAAAACAGCTCTGCGGCGAATACAAGGTGCGCGATGAAAAACTCAAGGAACTCGTTCAGCAGGCGTGCGCCTTCAAAAAACACATAAAATTCACGGTGACACACATACCCAGGGAAAAGAACAAGGAAGCCGACAAACTTTCAAAGGAAGGCAGCAAAAGGGGAGGGGACATAAGGAATGTATGAGTTCCTCGCGGCCCTTTTTTCTGTAATAACGTGCCTCTGTGCGTACGGGGCGATAAGGTATGGATTTAACATCATTTTCCTGTATATCCTGATATTCTCGGCCGTGCTTGTCGCATGGCTCGTAGTCGCCATAATCGAAGAAAGGAAGAGAAAGGGCGATGCAGGATAAAAAAGAAGCGGCGTCCCGCCTCAACTCGTCCGGTTTTTCCATCTGGGATATTTATGAGGAATCCTCCGCGGTCACCGCCGTCACATACGAGGACAACAGGGTGGAAAAATATTCCACGGGCGTGGATTACGGCATAGGAATCCGCGGCATAAAGGGCCAAAAAACCTCCTACGGTTACACCAACGACCCGTTAAACATAAAAAAAACAGTCTCCGGGATAGCTCAGGGCATTCCCGGCAAAGAGCTCTCGTTCATGGAGCCAAAACCTCAAAATAAGAACATCATAAGGCTTGAACCTGAAAACGTCCTGCCGGAAAAAAAAGCCGAACTTCTGCGCGCAATGAACGACGCGGCCAGGTCATATAGCCGCCATATCAGCCAGGTCACGGTGAATTATTCCGAGAAGGTGCAGGACGTCGAAATATTGAACGACAGGCTTGAATACATAAAGGAACGCAGGGTTTACACGGGCTGCACAATAATGGCCGTGGCCCGACGGGAAGGCAGGATCGAGACGGGATATTCGGTCGTGACCGGTCACGCCGGTTTTGAGATTTTTGACGGCGGCATCGCGATAAAAAAAGCCGTCGAGGCGGCGGGGCTGGCGGTAAGGCTGCTCGACGCCGACAAAAAATTGGCCGGTGAAATGACCGCGGTCATTTCGTCGAGCGCCGGAGGCACGATGATACACGAGGCCGTGGGCCATTCGCTCGAGGCCGACCTTGTGCAAAAAGGGCTCTCGCAATACGGAGGAAAAAAAGGCGTAAAGGTCGCCTCGGATATCATAACAGTCATTGACGACGCGACCATACCCGGCAGGCGCGGCTCTTTTTCCTTCGACGACGAGGGGACGCCGGCGCAAAAGACGGTGCTTATCGACAGGGGAGTCCTCGTGAATTACATGTACGACAGGGAAACTGCGGCAAGGGACAACGCAGAGCCCACGGGCAACGGAAGGCGGGAATCATATAAATTCAGGCCTATACCAAGGATGCGCAACACCATGATCGCGCCCGGGGCAGGCAGCGCAGAAAGCTTGATTAAAGATACAAAAAGAGGTATATTTGTTGTCAGGATGGGCGGCGGCCAGGTAAATACCGTGACCGGCGAATTTGTATTTGAGGTCAAGGAAGGTTATATGATAGAGGACGGGAAAGTGGCCGATCCGGTGAGAGGCGCGACATTGATGGGAACCGGAGTGGAAGTACTCAATTCCATTGACGCGGTGTGCTCCGACCTTGGATTTGACGCCGGGACGTGCGGCAAAGACGGTCAGGGAGTGCCCGTGGGAGACGCCCAGCCGACATTAAGGATACCCAGGATACTGGTG
>Ga0181520_10006441_pt1 | contig 17940 bp, 29 predicted proteins | sample PEATcosm2014_Bin_29_FD_132451 | JGI IMG/M metagenome (GOLD analysis project Ga0181520, IMG submission 132451) | Peatland microbial communities from MTU Mesocosm Facility, Houghton, MI, USA - PEATcosm2014_Bin02_30_metaG | ecosystem: Environmental > Terrestrial > Soil > Wetlands > Peat | place... | reverse complement strand
TCTGCAAATTCGCCGCCTTCCCCACTCTCACGTTCTGCCAGCAAGTCCGCCGTGACACCGCCCCAATTGCTCTCGGCGGGCTGGCCAAGGTCCAAAACAGTTCTCCGCCGGGAATTGCTGGCCCATCCGCACCGCAAATAACCGCCTACCAGTCCACCGTCATTCTCGTGGTCGCCACCAGACAGGAAAAGCCGATCTTGGCAGGGGACGTTAATAGCGGCACTAAGCATGGAGCGGCCTGCCCTTACTAACTGTGCCGGTGAAGTTCTTCGCAACTCCGTTCTCTGAATTCATTACGGCATCGTTGTGGGAGAGGCGTAGGAGTTATTGGTGACGGGCTGGTCAGACCACGCCGCTTGCAATCTGATCGTGAACGAGCCGCCCAGACTATGTTTTGTCTTTTGGACGCAAAAAGAAAACGAGGCTGGGGGATAGATATAGGAAAGGAGGTTATCAATGCAGACCACTTTTCTAAGTATCAGCCAGGTAGCGACCTTGCTCGGCATCCGCAAACACAGAATCGAATATGCTTTGTCGGAGCGTCTGATTCCGGAGCCAAAACTGCGTTTCCTTGGAAAACGGGCGTTTGATCCGGCCGAGGTGTGTATTATCGCTTCGCACTTTGGGAAGGACAACAAGGGAGGCGAGTCTCGTTCCCCTTCCAGTTCATGATGGCCTTAATGACCAAGATAACGTCATCACATCTTTGTGCTTGAAAATGCTCTTGAGATTGTTGTCCGATTACTACTATATTGATGTAGTCACGACAGCAGGATAGAGAACAATACAAAACTGAAACGCCGTCCCCTGCTGTCGTGACACATAGCACAAGTGACGGCGTTTCTCATTTTGTAATATGCCCACGACCTGTGAACACACAAATGTCGTTAGGAAGACCATCTACGGGCGATGGTTTGCCGGGAAGCGGTACATCGACCTTTTGGCCGTCAGCAGCAAGTCCGAACGGCTCGGCTTCAGCGAACGGCTCGTGTGCAGCTTCGTCCATTGGCTGGATCGATTGAAGCCTGGCGAGGCAAAGCCGTTGTCGATAATCGCCGGCCGATTGCAGTTGGGGCGGCGACAGGTGGCTCACGCTGCTGAGAAACTGGAAACAAAAGGGCTGGTCATCAGGACTACTGGGCGAGCGAATGCCACGCTGTTGTTGCCAACCGGTGAGAAGCTCGACGAGTATTTTGCCGTGAAGTCCGGTCGCCTTCTATCAAATCGCCTGTATCTGCTCAACGATACAGCAGCGATCACCATGCGGGACGCTACGCTGCTTTCGGTGCTGTATTCCATTGCCGCCGCCAGAAAATCGACGTTCATCAAGAACCGAAAGACGGGATTGGCGGCCCTGGCTTCGACCTCTCGGTCCCAGGTGGACGTGTCGCTGAAGAGGTTGAGGGACGCAGGGGCCGTAGTCATTGGGGCCAACCACTTGGCGTTGAAGCAACCGTCAGTAGACTTCCTGGCGAACTTCCGGGACACTGGTAAAACGGGGGATGAGCGAGGCCGGTTGTTTTACATCAGGGCCGAGGCTGGCGGGAACGAGGGCTTTGTCCAAGAGGTCAACGAGGTGATTGCCAAGTGGCAGGAGGAGCAACTCGGTGCCGGTTGGACGCTTGCCGATTGCACGGATTATTGGAGGGAGATGTTGTTCGACACCGACATCGACTTGGCTACATGCAAGGAGTTCCTTATCGTCCATTTTCCCGCCCTTTGGATCACCGCACAGGAGCAGCACGCCGAGACCGGACGGGCGAGGACATGCCGCTACCTCCTGAGCAGCCTGTCCAAAGAAACCATTGAAAGCATGATGAGGAGAACGCTATGAGCTATGCTGACCGTCTGGGGCTGTTGAAGACAATCTCCCAGTACAAGTATATCGATGCCGTCCGGGACGGGATCGATAGCCTCGGAGTGGAGATGGAGAGGGCTGGGTATGATCCGGCCGACATCCGGCGGTATTTTCGGTTGGTCCTCCTCAAACTGGCGGGGATGCGTTTCGCTGACTACTGCTGGGACTTTTTCGTTTTCAGCCGGGCCAAGATGTTGTTCCGCTATGCCGAGGCCGAGTACGACCGCAAATACCCCAATAGTTTTGGCCTACTCTGGACAATTACCTTTGAGCAGGGCGAGGGCATCGACCGGTGCCAGTTTGCCGTGGAACATCTGGACCGGTTTGCGACCACAGAGGAGCAGTTGGAAAAGGCACGGCGGAAGGAAGAGGAGGTTCGCCAGAAGTTCATTCGGGAACGTGGCGGGCTCACCATCCTCGTGGAGAAACCTTATTAGTTGTGCCTTTCTGGAAAGTAGTTGAGCCTTTCTGGAAGCGAGTTGGGCTTTTCTGTAAAACAGTTGCTCCGATTCCGGCACAATAATTACCTTTGATAATGACCTTAGAAAATGACCTATAGAACCCTTACCGCAAGCGAGGAACCGCCTTGCGGCGGGAAACTGGAGGAACGGTAGCACCGGGTCGGGCGAACGGTCGTTGAGTCTTGGATGCAAACATTGTATTTCGATATGGGCCGCGACCTACCCAACCCATTCTCTGACCTGCTCTTCGCTCCAGGTAGGGCAATGGCTTCACCAGATTGATAACCCATCAGGGCCAACTCTGGGCTACCGGGGAGTATCTACCGGTCTTCTGTCTCTCGGCAGCTATGTGACCCAACCTGACCTCTCCTCAACCTCCCTCATCGTTGGCCTGACTGGTGGCCCAGGCTCAGCGATGCTGTTGCTGAACACCCCTCAGTTTCTACTACAACCGGCCCCAGGTTCAACCTCTCTGCTAATAACCCGCCGTGGTTCCGGCCGTGGCCCAGGCTGACCTTTCCTCAGCTTCCACGATCCTCAGCCCTGATCGGGAAGCCAGGCCCCGAGATGGCGTTGCTAAGTTCCCACCAGCCCAGCCCAAGGCTCAACGTCTCTGCTAATAACCGCCATCGTTCCGGCCGTGGCCCTTACCTGACCTCTCCTCAACCTTCCGCATCATTGACCTGACTGGTGGTCCAGGGTCAACAATGGTCTGGCAAGACCCAAACCAGCCCTTCACACGAGTGGTCAAAGTAAGCAATAGTCCCAGTCGGTTTTTCCCTTTCGAGACGACCACAACAGAACGTTGGTGTCAGTAGGGATGGTGACCGCACGATAACAGCCGAACCTCACACTAAGTGTTTGGCGACCCGCCCGCCGCCTCGCCCGCCCCTGTCGCCGTTCATGCCGCTTGGCCTCCGATCAGCCGTCGCAATTCGTCGATCTGATCTCGTTCATAATAATGTCGCCTGCCACGACCGATTGTGATTGTCGGTCTGGGCCAAGCCCCTACTCTGACTCGCCCGAAAAAAGTCCAAATGTCAATATTGAGAGCGGCAGCCGCCTCGGTCTGCGTGAAGAGGCCCGCCCTCCGTCGCAGTGTAGTTGCGTCGATCTTCATGTTTCCTCCGTTTCCATATAGTAGTCCCAATATCCGCCAATTTCCCCGTGCGAATTTTGGAATGAGCGGGATAGATATCAGAAACGAGAGGAGGCACCATTGAGTCCTGAGTATGAAGAGTTCTTGAAGTCCGATGTTTGGAAGGCGACGGCCCATTCAGTATTCTGCCGGGCTGGTGGTCAATGCGAGCGATGCGGCACCGCCGAAGGCCCACATCATGCACACCACCTGACCTATATCGCCGGTAATCGTGATGATGCTCCGAGATGGGTGCCATCCGGTTGGTTACCAGAGTTTCCTTGGATCGTTTGCCTTTGTGAAGATTGTCATCGGCTCCTGCACCGCCGTGGCCTGTTGTTTCGCACTCGTGAAGGATGCAAAATCCTACAGAACCGTCGTCGAGATCAGAAGCGACGGCTAATCGTGATCGAAGTCCCTTGTCACGATTTTGGGACCGAAAACGGTTGGTTTATGTGCCGAGGGCATGTTGTTGCTTGACGGTTTACCTTCTGAATGCCATTCGCCGCAGAAAAATATTTTGGTCCTAAAGTTGGTTTTCGTCTCTCTGGCCAATACGCTTGCTTTTTCATCCCGATTGTGATATATTGATTGAACTAACTGGCACGCCATGCGGCATCTTTGATGTCCTCAACGGCGTCCGCAGACCTCGGCGATGTAGCCGCTGGTCTGCACAATCTGTTCACGACTGATGGTTGTGAGCATTCGGCACTGGCCGCTCAATGCTGCCAAGGCTTTTGGTTTCAAAAAGGAAAATGCTATGACTACAAATATTGTTATTGAGAAGGCTGGAGAGGTCGTTGAAGCGATTCGATCTGCGGCAACGTCCGTGTTGGAGGCGATAGAGGATGATCGTACCGAGTTGCGGGACGGGCTAGCGAGCTTGCGAGAAACGCTGGCCGAGGCACGCCAAATCGGCATACCTGAAGCCGACATCGAGAAGACTCTGGAAGACGTGCGGCAGTCATACCCGGACAGGGCCGAAACCTGGCCAGAGATTCTCGAACAACTGGTGATATCTGTGTGGCTGGAAAATCCAGATGGGGAACGGCTACGGGGAGACACCGAAATCGTTGACCGAATCATCTGGGAGAATTGGGATGATGACGAGATTCTTGAAGAGGTGGTTCAACAGCTACGTGACGATCTTGAAGCAAATTGGGAAGTTGTGGGCGTGGCGGAAACGCCAAGCGACATGCGGCCACCAATCTCGCCTGTGATACCGGAGGTCAACTCCGTGGTCGCCAAGTCCGAGCAGGAAGAGGTGGCCCAATGAAACGCATTTTCACCAAGTTGTTTTTCCAGTTGAGCAGCTACGACCAGGTCGCAATCGTCAATGCACTTCTGGCAGACATCAACAACCAATGCTACGTCAGCAAGGTTGACGAGGCCAAGGCGAGACGGCTGGCCAAAAGGATCGAGAAAAAGGCCGTTGAATACGGGGTATGGGCAGAGGATGTCCTGTCTTGAGGCGATTGCCAGGGGTGGTCGGGGGATGGTCGCTCGTGATGATGCTATGATTCTCGTCACGCTTTCATCCTCTGACCGCCTATACCTCACCCAGGCTGAGGCTGATCGGCTTGCTGACCAGCTTCGGCAGGAATTGGTGTGCCGGACGACCGCTCAGGTTGACGAGCCTGTTGTGGTGGCCGATATCCCTTTGAGTCCCGCCGAGGCTTGGCAACTGGTGGATAACTTGGAGGACTCGCTGACGGAAGCCGAGGTGGATTGGCAAACGGAGGGCTTCTGAGGCCGGGTACGCCGTCTTCCCCCCGGAAATCATCGCCTCCCTCCATACATATTCTTATGGCAAAACTTCTTATCAAGACCTTGTACCGGTCAGTTTGGAAACTCTTTGGTTTTCAGCACCAAGCTGCGGTGGAAGAACAAGAGCGATTTCGGAGCGACATCGAGAAGCGGCTGGGGCAGGATACCGCCTTAAAAATCCAGCGGCATGTGGATGTCGCTCTCGGTCGAAACCAAGCCGAGGATCTGCCAAATCCCGCCGTCATGGCAATACCGGAATTCTTCGACCTTCTGGCGGCAGAGATGAGCGTCCAGGAGATCGCCGACCGGATTTCCGCCAATGCGGCCTTCGTCGATTACGACGACCGCCTTCTGCCGAGCCTCGGCCTTTCGTGGCAAGACGATATCCTTCCGCTTCTTGATGGCCAGCAGAACCCCGGTAAGATGCCCGTGAAAAACGTGAAAAAGTTCCTCGGGATGGTCAGGAATACCGACGGGTCGGCTGAGGCAATCTCCGATGATTTCCGGGGCAAGCGGCGGGAGTTGGTCGCATTCTTGGAGAAGGCGGTCAAGTTGAACGAGCCAATCTGGTGCGAGTTGTGATTGTTGAATCACGACCTCGACCCACCCGCTACTTAATCCGGCATTGACCAGCCTACTCGACAACGGCTTAGGAGGCAGTAGAATCACGGGCAAGAAGGAGGATGCCCATGATTTCGAGCCTGGTGGCGAGGGAGGCCCAATGACCTGGCAGCACCTCAAGGCCGTAATCCTTCTGCCGTTCATGGTGGTGGTCGTCATTCCGACGATCATCCTCCACTTCACCGGACTCGGCGGCATGGCCGTGCAACGCCCAGCCCCTTGGAACGTGCTGCTCCTCATCGGAGCCGGAGTTCTCCTCTCCATCGGCCTTCTCTTGTTCGCAACAACCGTTGCCCTGTTCGCCAGGATTGGCCGTGGGACTTTGGCTCCCTGGAATCCTCCGCAACACCTGGTTATCGTAGGCCCGTACCGCCATATCCGCAATCCAATGATCTCGGGCGGCTTGTTCATCCTTCTCGCTGAGGCCCTGTTCTTTGGGGCACCTCCGCTCTGGGGCTTATTGGCTGTTTTCTTCGTCCTCAACTTGATTTACATCCCGTTGGTCGAGGAGCCGGGTTTGGAAAAGCGGTTTGGCGAGGAATACATCCGATACAAGCAGCACGTTCCCCGTTGGATTCCTCGGCTGACGGCGTATTCGCCCAAGTAGTTGCCGTGGCAACTCGGCACTGGAAACAGTCCCACCTGCCCGTTTCTTCAATACATTCAGACCCGGTATCGCTAAATGGACGCTTTGACCTTGCTTTGTCGATTGTTCCTTCGATTGTGCGGGTAATAATTGTTCAGTCAGCCGTAACCCGGGATCGGAGAGAGAGATGGCCAAGAAACGAAAAGACCACAAGGCTCTGGCGGTGTGGGATTGCCTACTCTTGACAGCATTGCCGATCTTCATCGTTTCCTGCTGCGGCCAAGTGAAAAGTTAACCTAACGGAGATGCTCATGAGAAGTAATGTGGCCGGAAACACTCTTGGTAGTTTGGGGGTGCTGACCGTTGGTGGTCTGATTGTTTGCGGAGTGGTTTGGCTTTCGCAGTCAGCGAATCCCTACACACCAGCCGGATATGTGGGATATGTGTCGCAGGGGGCCGTTTTCGGATCGGCAAAGTTCTTGGATACCCAGGTGGGACCGACTTCTTACGGTCGAACATGGCTTGCCAAGGTTGTCAACGTGAGTATCACGCCGTATACCTACGACGAGCAATTTGACGACAGTGGCTCGGCCGGTGGCTCCGCCGTGTTGGCGAAGGACTCTGTGAAGATTAAGTTTGCGGTCCATGTCATTTGGAAAGTGCGGAATACACCCGAGGGTATTCGACAATTTATTGAACAGTATTCAACGCTTCAAGAGGGTGACTCTCCTGATAAGATCGTTAAGACGGCCTACGAAAACTTCCTTCGTGAGCCTATACGGAACTCGACCCGGAATGAGATTCAACAGTTCGAGGCCCTCAAGATCAAGGATAACATCATAAAAATTGGTGAGACAGTCGAGAAGCAAACCAAGACTCTCTGTAAAGACACCCCTTTTGAGATCATTCAGATTGTTGTCGGCAATATCCAATATCCCGAAGCCGTTGCTAATGCGGTAGCTGAGAAGATGGCGACTACCCAAAAGATGGAAACGGCAGAATTGGATGCGAAACGCCGGATTGCGGAAGCGGAAGGTATTGCCAAGAGCATGACCATCATTCAGGAAAAGCTCACTCCGGCATATGTTCAATATCTCGCTGTGGAAGCTCAAAAGGCAATGGTGGGCAGCCCCAACCATACGACCATCTATATTCCGGTTGGACCGATGGGCGTGCCTATCGTGAACACAATCCCTGGTGAACCCAAGAAGTAGAAAAGATCGGCACCACGTTCAATGCGTATCCGAGTACCGGCATTTGGCGAGCCAGTCGGTATTGGCCCGCCGATAGTCCTTGGGCGGCACTTCCGAGGCCAAGAGCCTCGGCACTGGAATGCAGGTAGCACCAGCCGCCATCGTAGCGATAAAATGCCGCCGATCTATTTGTGACATTGTCACCTCGTCTTCACCAGGTCATACACCCGCACGTAATCGACAAGAAACTTGTCGGGCAGCCTGGCCTTCTTGATATCGCCTCCCCATTTCCCAATTTCGTCACTCAGTAGGACATATTCCGGCACTTGCGACACTCCACCCGCCTTGGTTCGCCAGGTCTCCTTGCCGTCAATGTAGATGATGTACTTGTCGGGCATCCACAGGAGGCTGAAGGTATGCCAACCTTGCATTACCCTCGGTGCATGAACGACCTTCCCTTCCTGTTTATGATTCTTCCCGTAGCCGTCCCAGTGGAAGGTTTGTTGTACTCGGTCGTCCAGCCAGGGCTTTTCCACGATGTCGATTTCCGTGCCGTCTCGACCTTCATCCCCAACCCGGTTGACACCTGAGCAGGTCAGCCAGAATGCGGTCCAATGGCCGGGCTGGGTCTGGAACTGGATGCGGGCGACGTAGTAGCCGAAGCGATGCTCAAACTTCCCCTGCGTTGCGATTCCGGCGTCTGTAACCTTATCGCCGTCCCTAAATGTCTTGATGACCAAATGCCCCTTGCCATCGAGACTCACGGCCTTGCGGCTCCACCAACCGTCTCGACGTTTCCCTTCGGCCCGATAGACCCACTTGCTCTGATCCAATTTCGTGCCATCGAACTCGTCGTGCCAAATGAGTTTCCACGTCTTGCCTGTGGGGGCCACCGGAAGCGTGTCCTTGGGTTCCTGTCCGCAGACCAAATGCGGGACCATCACCAACACGACCAGGCTGTGGACAATTCGCAACAGGGACATGTTTTCGTCCTCTTCAAAGAACATTGAAGTGATATCACGCTATCGGTTCTGCTCGCCGTCTGCCGTAGACCGTATCTCCCAACGCCGCTTTCTCCAACCTCGCCAGTTCGTCGAGGAAAACCTCCCAGCCGTAGCCGGGCTGCAATTCCACCGACATCAACGACGCAGTGTTTCCATCGAACTCCAGACTGAACATTAGCGACGATTCGGCCCGACAGCCTGGGGAAATCCAGGCGTGCGTCCAGATATTGAGCCGTGGTGGTTTTCGTAGGTCGTACCGCCCAGCCCGTTCAACATCGTGGTCCTGGGCAAACCTGAAAAGTGATTCCAGGTCGGCCCGGTCGTATCGCAGATTGATTCGCACGAGTTCGGCGTTCATGGCATCTCTGTACCACATAAAGTATTGGTCATTTTTCACCGACATGCCAGATTTAGCAAGGGGCGGTGGCTCCTTGCGAACCCGTGGACAATGGATGTAGAATATCCGGCTCCCCAAGTGCCACAAAGGAGCTTCCCATGCCAAACATCGCTGGTGTCTTGAAGGAAGAAATCCGTCGCCTGGCCAAGAAAGAAATCAAGGCCCAGGTCGGCAGTACCAGACAAGCCGTGGCCAGATATCGCAGCGACATCGCCAAGCTCAAACGGCAACTGGGCCAGCAGGAACGGGAGATCAAGCTGCTGAAGAAGCAGCAGGGGCAACCCCAAGCCGAGGAAGAACCGTTGGAGAGCGTTCGCTTCTCGGCCCGATCCGTGAAGGCTCAGCGAAGCCGTTTGGGATTATCCGCCGCCGATTACGGAAAACTTGTCGGGGTCAGTGGATTGACCATTTACAACTGGGAGCAGGAGAAGGCCCGCCCTCGCAAGGCCCAGCTTGCCGCCCTGGTCGCCGTTCGAGGGATTGGCAAGCGAGAAGCGTTGCAGAAGTTGGCGGAATTGATGCCAAAGAAGAAGGGGAAGAGGCGGTAAGTGTGTCGTGAGTCCCGAACGGGAGTAAGCGGAACGCCCATTGCTACAGCGAGGTTGAACATGAAACTCAGCGAGTATTTCGAGAACGCCAAGGGGATCGGTGTGCTGGCAACCACCGATCTTGCTGGGCAGGTGAATCAGGCGATTTACGCCAAGCCCCTGTTCTTGAATAAGGATGACGACGGCACTTGCTCCTTCGTCATGGCCAACCGTCTGACCCACGACAACGTGGAACACAATCCGAGTGCAGCGTATCTTTTCATCGAAGAGGGCGAGGGCTATGCAGGCAAACGGCTGTCGCTGGTGGTGATCGAGGAGGAAACCACCCCCGAGAAGATCAAGGCACTTCGCCGCTGCACCGCCCTCGGGATCAGCGAGGAGGACAGCAAGTATCTGGTTCACTTCCACATCGAGGGAGTGCGTCCGTTGATCGGCAACGAGTAGGCCGACGACCTACTTCTTAGCACGACGTTTACCCCTTGGTTTGCCATCTCCTGACATCCTGCCGGACTTCTTGGGGGCATCAACCTTGGCACCTGCATAGTCCAGCCTTTCTTCCGAGTGATAAACGGTCTGCGTGGTGACCTCGAACCACTTGCCACATTCATCACATTGGACTGGCCCTACATTGGCCACCTCCGGCCCATATTCTTTGTCGCAGTGGGGGCAAATGGGGCAGGCATAACCCGCTACAGTTCGAGGTAATTGCAAGTCAGCCATGATGGTCTCATCCTCGTAGTCCTTCGGATCATCCAGCGGTACGGCAAGGAGTATAGCCGATGGTCGTAGAGGCCGCCACTTGCCGAACGTGAGTTGGGCAAAGATGAGTTCTGGGCGACAATCTGTTCGATGTACTTGGCCGGGATATCTCCACCGTGCGAGAATCGCTCAGCCAGCACATCGCAATTTCGGGCTCAGACTGTCGGCGAGTTCTTGATGAATTTCGGCCCGGCAGATCGGCACATACCGAGGGGCGGTGAAGCCAAGCTTCACCCGGTCTCCATCAACCTCCAGCACAACGACCTCGATGTCTTCCCCAACCAGAACCCGCTCCCCCAATTTTCGGCTCAAGACCAACATGTTTGCCCTCCATGAACAGGGAAGTTCACCCAGCATGATGCTAGCAGAGAAGTGCTAAATGGAAAGCGGGGGAACTGTTAGAAATGCGTTAGCGGACCGGATTGCCTCATGCCGCACAGAATGGCAGCGTAGAGTAGTATCGAGTTGCAAAGGTTCTGCCTTTGCCTTGGCCCTTCTCAGGTTCCTGCCCCACCTGGAAGGGCTTTTTTGTTTGACGGCATAGAAAAGCCCCGCTTGCCCGAAGACAAGCGGGGCCGATATCGTGAAGTCGCATCACATCCTGCGGCACGGCTTCCGTCAGAAGAAAGCGGTGTCCTTCCGCCTGTTCCCGAAAGAATACCAAGACTGGGCGAAAGATCAAGCCATCCTTCGCCATCGCCACGCTGACAACGACCCAACCGTCCGCATACAATACTGTTGAGCAAAACCAAAGTCACCTCAGTCCGTGGAAAAACTTATGGCCGAGCACGTATGTCCGTGGTGGATGGGCTACCTGATCGACAATCCCCTTCGCCGACTGATCCACAATCCCGAGAAAATTCTCGGGCCGTATGTCAAGCCGGAGATGACGGTCATCGACGTGGGCTGCGGTATGGGGTTCTTTTCCATCGCAATGGCGAAGATGGTCGGCGATCAGGGCCAGGTGATTGCTGTTGATCTCCAGCAGAAGATGCTCGATGGCATGAGGCGGCGGGCCGAGAAGGCTGGGGTGGCTGCTCGCATCCACGCCCACCGTTGTGAAGCCGACAATCTCAACATCGACACCGAAGCCGATTTTGTGCTGGCCTTCGCAATGGTTCATGAAGTCCCCGACACGAAGCGGCTCCTCAGCCAAGTTTACGCCTGTCTGAAACCTGGTGGGAAGTTCCTCGTCGCCGAGCCTCGGCTGCACGTACCCACCAGCAGTTTCCAGCGGATGCTGGAGATCGCCGCCGCCGTGGGCTTCTGGCAATCGGCGGAACAGCCCCAGGTGCGACGATGCTATGCCGTCGTGTTCGTGAAGACCGATCCAGTAAGCAAGAGTGACTCATAAGGCCCGCAAAGGAAACCCCGATGTCAGCACCATCCCAATCTCGGCCACCTTTGGCGGTTGACGACCGAAGCCTCCAGACCGGCTTAAATGGGAAAAAGCCCACCCGACATCTGTGCCGGATGGACTTTGTCGTTCATTCTCTAAAAGTAGTCGTCCCGATTCACGCCGTCAAAACCAGCCCGACTTCAGGCAGCACTTCTTGAACAACCTGCCCGATCCGCATGGGCATAGGTCGTTTCTGCCGAGCTTTTCCGACAGTTCCTTCTCACCGTGGACGATGCGGAGTCCTTGTTTCACTCTGGTCTCCGACGGGAATCCTCGCCGCCGTTTGCTCATCGGCTGGAAAAAAATGGCTGATCGTGGAATTCGTTGCTGGTCATGGGACACCTCCTTCAGGAAGAAACAGCCCAAAGGAAGGACACCGAGATCGGGAGCGAGGTTCGCCGCCGATCACCAGATAGCGGCCAACAACTTGTTTCGATGACGATTGTACTGGACCTGGAAACTGGTTAGCCCCACGGTCAGCCGGTCTCCTGGCAGCAGATGGGCTTCCTTGATGGACTGGCCGTTGACCGCCGTGCCATTCTTGGAATCGAGATCACGAACCAACAAGATGCCGCTGATTTCACTGATCTCGCAGTGGACTCGGCTTGCCCAGCAGTCGTCCAGTTGCACGTCGGCATGAGGGTTTCGACCGAGTACCGCTGGCAACTTGTTGATAATGGTCCGCCCCCCCGGCTCGGCAGGGGTGAGACTCACAAGGCTGACTTTCATCTTGGCGGGATCGAACGTAGGTGGGAACGGACAAACCAAGGACGGCGTAGGCCGCCTCAACGGATGTACCGCACAATTTCAAGACGAACAATTCTAGAAGTCCCTCTGAGAGGGTCAAGGCCCGAGTGGACTGGAAAGGGGAGACGATTGTGCCGGACAAATCGGCGTCAGAAAGACAGAATATGACGGACACACCATCGCATCCCATACGGTCAATCGCCACTTCTCCGGCAAGCCGATACTGGGAAAATCATCCCGAGGCGACAACATGGACGAGCCGATGCACGCTTTTGCGGCAGGACTATCGGAACTGGGCCTGCCCGCCCCCACCACCGTTATCCAGACGATACTGTTGCGAGACCGGTACTTCGTTGGCCACAAGTTCAGCTACGACGGCGGCTATGCGACCTGGTTGGCGGGCGATGATACGATTGGATTCTACGACGAACAGGGAACGCTGTTGAAGGTGGCCGCTTTGGAAACAGGGCAGAAGGCAGCGTGATGAACTGTCCTATTTGCAACTCCACGAGCGTGAGGAAGAGCAGGAGCGGGAATGCTGGACTGGTGTTCCCGCTAACCCTCTTCATGGTCTGGGTGCAGTGCAATAATTGCTGGCGGAAGTTTCCTCGGTTCGGTCTGCTCCCCGGCAGCAAGATTCCCGAGGTGATCGATAAACGTCGAGCGGCGGCGTAACACGAAGTCTGTCTTTGCTTCGGCCCTTCTCAGGTTCCTGCCGCACCTGGAAGGGCCTTTTGATTTGATGGCACCAAGAAGCCTCGCTTGGTCGCTACCGTGGCAGGATTCGGGGCTGGAAGTCGCCTTCTTCTTCCGACGCACACCGAACACACTGGGCCGCATAGGGAAGGGCCTCAAGGCGGGGTTTGGGGATTCTCCTGCCGCAAGTTTCGCACCGGCCATAACTTCCCTCTTCGATCCGTTCAATCGCCGTTTCAATTTGTTCGAGGGCGTTTCCCTTGCCGCCGAGCAGACTCAGGGTGAGTTCCTGGTCGAAGTCCTCGCTGCCAAGCTCTGCCATGTCGGTCGGTATGCTGGTGCTCTTGGCCTCCATAAGGGCGTTGGCGGCCATCTGATTCATGTCGCCCCGAAGTCGTGCTCGCAGAGCCAAGAGCCGTTCCAGATGAGGCGTGAAGTCCGTCGTCACCATTTTGTGAGTCTCCATGTAGATGTTGGGGGGCCATTCGCACCGGCGTGGGATCTTGCATCCCGGATAACCCAAAATAATTCGTGAAAAGTATCGGCAGGGTGCAGGAGAGCGACAATCAGGAAGAATCTGACGTAAGCCTCGGGGTTTTTCGCCTCTCGGCACGAGCGGTTCTGCCATTTCGGGCTTTCCGCTAGAAGTAACCCCCTGGCCTGAGTTCTACCGAGGTTCGCTTCGCACCCCAGGAAGCCTTGCCCACAGTTCCCTCGTCGTCAGCATTATCAATCGGGGAGACAGTTGCCCCAACTCCATACGGATAGCTCAGATGATCTAGCCACCCGATCCCTTGGTCCCCTGACCTGCACCGCAATAATTCCATTCTCGCCAGCGTTCACGGAGACTCCTTGCTTTGTTTCAGCGAAATGCAACAATTCCAGGCAAATGAGTGACCTATCCGGCAAGATGGACATCCGTGTTCCCGGCCCATCGATACTAAGGAGAGGAGATCAATGCCATGATCCGACCGTTGACATGTACCCTGGTTGTTGGCATCGTGCTGGCTGCTGTATCCGTAGCCAATGCTGCCAACAAGGAGGCTACAAAAGCGTCCAAACCGTTGACTTTCACCATGAAATCCTTGGACGGCAAGGACATCGACTTGAGCAAGTATCAGGGCAAGGTCGTAATGATCGTCAATGTGGCGAGTTTGTGCGGGCTGACTCCCCAGTACCAGCAACTCCAGGCGTTGCACAAAAAGTATTCCAAGGTTGGCTTGGCGATTCTAGGTTTCCCATGCAATCAATTCCTCTACCAGGAACCCGGCACGCCTGAGCACATTAAGGAGTTCTGCCGACTGAATTATGGCATCAGCTTCGACATGTTTGCCAAGGTCGAGGTAAACGGCAAGGGAGCTTGCGATCTGTACAAGCGTCTGACCTCCTCGGACGCGAAGCCCAAGGGTGCCGGGAAGATTAGTTGGAACTTCGAGAAATTCATCATTGGTCGCAATGGTGAAGTCGTTGCCCGTTTCGCACCAACTACCAAGCCCGATGATGCCGAGGTCGTGAAGGTCATCGAGGCAGAGCTAGCAAAGAAGTAGGTGCCGACGATCTGTTCGGACTACGCTTGTACTGAACTTCGAAACTGGTCAGCCCTACGGTCAGCCGATCTCCTGGCAGCAGATGGGCTTCTTTGATGTACTGGCCGTTGACCAGCGTGCCGTTGCGGGAGTCGAGATCACGAACCACAAGCGTGCCGTTAATCTCGCTGATCTCGGTATGGACTCGGCTAACCCAGCGGTCATCAAGACGAACATCGGCCTCGGGGTTTCGGCCAATGACAACTGGTAGTCTGTCCAACACCATTCGGGGTTTCCGGCCGTAGTTGTCGAGGCCGATCAGTTTCGCTTTCATCGGTTTGGGGCGGGGCAAAGCGGGTGGGAAGTGGTGGGGTATCTGTTCCGTGGCTCAGGCGTGGGAGCAAGAAGCAGGCCGTTGCCTCTTCCGCTCCGGTTGGCGACGGAAACGAAATATTCTATCCCAGTTGCCCCGACAGTCAATATGCCCCGATTTAGGGGAATCGGTCGGTTGTTGGGCGGCAAGTGCAGCATCCAAAGCACACAGGGCAAAGGTACTCGCATTGCCGCGGAATTGCCGGTAGTGTTGAGGGATTGAACCAGCGAGTTTAGCGATTAGGACTCGAACCTATCGTGAGGGAGGCAGTTGCCATGCAAGGCGTCAAGCATTGTTTCTGGGGCCTGGCTGTGTTTTGGGCGGCAACCGTCCCGGCAGTGTCGCAGGATAGACCGTCAACTCAACCATCGGGTCGAGCGATCTCTCGCCAGCACCTTGCCGACTACGATGCGGAAGTTCGCCTTCCCAACGGCCATGTAGATACCGATACGATGGTGAAACGGCTTAAGGAATTGGGGGTCAACACGTATTACTGGTTGATTTGGCATAAAGCCACGGACTGGGACGACTTGAAGGTGTTTCTGCCCAAGGCGTCCCAAGCGGGCATCGACGTGTGGGTATACCTGGTGCCGCCTACCGAAAGCCGACCGCAATACTCCGAGCCGTTTCGTATGGATTACGCTCGCTGGGCCGAGGAGATCGCTCGGCTTTCGCTTCAGCACTCCAACCTCAAGGCGTGGGTGATCGACGATTTCTACGATAACCACAAATTCTTCACACCGACCTACCTTCGAGAAATCCGAGCGAGAGCCAATGCGGTCAACCCCCGCCTGGCCTTCCTGCCGCTCTTGTATTTCAGGGAAATACGGCCGAAGTTTGTGGAGGACTATGGTGATCTCATCGACGGGGTTGTGGTGGCCTACCTGCAAGACCGAGAGGAGATCGAGCGGACCTGGGCAGTTCTCAACGATGCGGCCCCGCCACCGACTAGCGAACTCATTTATCCTTGGGACAAGCCGTCACAAGTGGGCGATTACGAGATGGCCAGCCAGTCCGTCAAGGTGCTGCCCGCCGACAACTACAAACTTTGTTTCCTGGAACGGGACGACTTCACCGGGTCAACAGCCGGTTGCCACTTCAAGCAAATGCTGGTCGATGGCCATGTCGTTTGGGAGGAGGATGTGGCCGGTGGATCGAACGGTTTCCAGAAGGTCACGGTCAATGTCACCCGGCAGTTGCGAGGCAAGACTCGCATCACGTTGGCATTTCGGATGATCGACAAGAAGGCGGTATACAACTTCGGAGTCCATTGGCGGGTGGCCGAGCTTCGTGCCGAGAATCTGCAACTGGCCGACGACTTGAGCCATTCGGAGAAGTGGCAGGTGAGTCGGCAAGGGGCCTTCCAGTCGGGATTCGGCACTCCTGCGAAGATCGCCGAACGGCGTTTCCAAATCCCGTTCATCTCCATGACCGCAGCCAATGAGACCGACTTCCGTATGCGTCACGGCGATCCCGCCACGCCGAAGCGAGTCGCCGAGTTGCTTCGTGTCTCCTTGCAGGCATGGCGGGACGGCAAATGCGATGGGGTCGTCACCTACGGTCTCTATAAGCACCAGCCGCAGAGCCAGACGTTTCGTGCGGTGCAGAAAGTCTTCCACGAGTTTGAGGTTCTCCCGAGCGGCCCCATCGACTGCCCCAAGAACCTGAGAAAGCCGCCGAACCGAGTCCGACAGCTTTCGTGCGAAGGGACAAACGCACATGGTTGGTCTTCGCTACGTTTATTATACACCAACCGAGAGTCGCAGACCCGTTAGAAATGGATTAAGAATTGGTTTCTCGGCGTGGGAGAGTCGTTGTCTCTCACAATAGCTCGCAACCTGCCCGAATGACGAACCGATGCCGGTGTCGGCGACGTACATCACGGGATGAACGGTGCGGGGATGCTCGCAGATGCTCGTGTGCTCGTGCCGTCGTCTTGCAAGCCCTGCCACACTTGTCAACGAGCCAGCACAACTGGTTTGCGTTCATGCCGTCCAAGTTCGGCTGTAGCACATGACCGAAGTCAACCAAGTCCTCGATAATCCCTTGGCGATCCGGCAATTCGGAGTCCGGGTCAATGGGAAAGGGATACAACCCCTGCCACAGGTCGGCCAATCGTTCTGTGGCTAACTCGTCAAACAGAGCTTCGATCCTGGCACGATGGCGAGCCGCAGTCCTCGTGCCGGTTGTGGCGTTGCTCGCCCTGACATTGTTGGCCCTCGCCATCCCCCTGAGCTTCGGTTTGACAGCGGTCTTCGTGTTCATTGACCCTCCTTCCATGTCCAGCGGCAACAGTGGGTGCTGCTTCGCAGGCGAATTGACCGAGCCTGCATCATGTCATGCGGCATGGGCCGCAACGGCAACACCCAGTTTAGGCCGGATGGCACCAGCCCCACAATCAGAAGAATTCTGGCACAACCCTCGGAGAAATCTACAATTCTGGTTCGTCGCCAAGATTTCCGGAAGGCCAAACGTTAGCACAACGTTAGGCTAGCGTTAGCTTGTTTTGGTCAGGGGGCAGCTTGGAACCGATATCCGACGCCATGCTCGGTTTGGATCAGATTGCCATGTTCTCCCAGTTTCCGGCGAAGAGCAACCATCTGGACATCAACGGAATGCTCCGTCACTGGGTGATCTGGCCCATGAACGGCGTTGATGATTTGTTGACGAGTGAAGACTCGATCCGGATTGCTTGCCAAGAGGTGCAATAATCGAAACTCGTTGCTCGTCAACGAAATCGGTTTGCCCTCAATGAAGGCTTCCCATTTCGCCAGGTCGATGGCGATCCCATGAATCTGGATGGGTGGCGGGGTTTTGACCATTCTCTGAAGCCGCAAGAATTGGCGACGTAAGACGCCGCAACGATA
>Ga0181520_10006439_pt1 | contig 17944 bp, 9 predicted proteins | sample PEATcosm2014_Bin_29_FD_132451 | JGI IMG/M metagenome (GOLD analysis project Ga0181520, IMG submission 132451) | Peatland microbial communities from MTU Mesocosm Facility, Houghton, MI, USA - PEATcosm2014_Bin02_30_metaG | ecosystem: Environmental > Terrestrial > Soil > Wetlands > Peat | place... | reverse complement strand
GAACCTTTTGTCTTGCCCTGGTAACAGCCACATATAAAAGCCTTCTCTCCTCTTCAATGTCCTCAGGTTTTAGCAATGCCAGCTGGGACGGAAACAAATTCTCTTCCATCCCAACTATATAAACAATATTAAATTCCAAACCTTTGGCAGAGTGTATTGTCATTATAGTTACCCTGTCATTATCTTCAGGTTTTTCTGCATCTGAGTCGGTAAGAAGTGCAACATTTTCAAGAAAATGTTCCAGTGTTAATATGCCGGTGTCAATTTCATTCTGACTGGAAAATTGCCGTATACTATTAAGAAGTTCTTCCAGATTTTCCAATTTACTTATGCTTTCGGGAGTTTTTTCCTGTCTTAAATCGGTCAAAATTCCCGATCCAATTGCTACCTGGTAAGCTACTTCATAAGCGTCCAAAGTTTGAATTTTCTTACCATGTTCAAGAATAAAATTTACAAAAGCATTAATCTTCGTCTGGGTACCTTTATTAATGCCTGTAGTTAATTTGCCGATGTCTGAAGCTACTTCAAAAAGTGTTATTTTGTTTTGCCGGGCATAATCTCCTATTTTTCCTACAGTAGTGTCACCAATTCCACGCGGAGGATAATTAATAACCCGGCGGAAAGCCTCATCATCATGGTTATTTACAATAAGCCTGAGATAGGCCAGTAAATCCTTTATTTCTTTACGCTGGTAAAAGGATAGACCTCCATAAACCTTATAAGGTATGTTCCTTTTTCGAAGGGCTTCTTCAAAAATACGGGATTGTGCATTAGTCCGGTACAGGATAGCGAAATCGTGATACGATAACCTCTGTTCCATTCGGGTATCAATAATTGAATTAGCCACTACAAAACCTTCCTCTGTATCTGTTGAGAGCTTAAGGACTTTTATTTTTTCGCCTTCCGGGTTTTCAGAAAAAACAACTTTCTGAATTTGATTTTTATTCTTTCGTATAAGGCTGTTAGCAGCGTTTACTATTGTCTGTGTTGAACGGTAATTTTGTTCAAGTTTAAAAAGTTTATAATCAGGGTAGTCGTTTCTAAAATTAAGAATATTCTCTATTTGGGCCCCCCTGAAAGAATATATACTCTGGGCGTCGTCACCCACTACACATAAATTATGATGTATATGTGCCAATTTATTAACTATCCGGTATTGTGAAAGGTTAGTATCCTGGTACTCATCAACAAGAATATATTGAAACATACCCTGATATTTTTTAAGAACTTCAGGAAAATTATTAAATAAGATATTAGTATTCAGTAATAAATCATCGAAATCCATTACTCCTGCCTTATAACATCTTGTAGAGTATTCCCTGTATATCTCAAATAACTGAGGTTTTCTTTGCAGACGGTCTGCTTCCAGATAATGTGGATTTACTCCATATGCCTGGGCCGTTATCAAATTGTTTTTGGCCCTGGAAATTCTTGAATAAATTTCTCCTGGCTTATATATCGTGTCGTCAAGATTCATTTCTTTAATTATCTGCCTTACTGCATTTTTCGAATCTTGTGAATCATAAATAGTATAAGTGGATGAATATCCAAGACATTGGGATTCAACTCTCAAAATCCTGGCGAATATAGAGTGGAATGTTCCCATCCATAGGTTTTTTGCCGAACTTTCACCCACAAGGATCCCGATCCTGTCTTTCATTTCACGGGCAGCCTTATTTGTGAATGTAAGAGCCAGGATGCTATTAGCAAATATTCCTGTGGAAAGAATGTTAGCAATCCTGTATGTTAACACACGGGTCTTGCCGGAGCCTGCACCTGCAATAACCAAAGATGGTCCCGAAATTTTTGTAACTGCCTCCCTTTGTTTTTCGCTTAGGTCTTTCAGATAATCAGTTGTCACTATATTTTACAAATATGTTAGGACTCAAAGGTAATTACTTAGATTCAGAGTTGACTTACTTTTTGTTATAAGTTGTTCACAATTATAAATTGAGCCGGGAGCCTGGAGCCGGTAACCATGAATATAGACATGAAAGGATGTGAAAAAGGACGTGAAATGACAAGAAAGGACATGAAAAATAAGACTGAGGCATATTGAATAACAAAGACTACAGACAAACACTTAACCTATCCTATACTTTGCCTTTTTCATTTCCTTTAACCAGCGAAGCAACCAAAGCCAGTAAGCCAAAAATACCGGCTACTATAAATGCAAAATGAAGTGCATATACAAATGATGCCTGATACAATGGTGAACCCCGGAGACCTTTTGAGGAGTAAAATACATTAGCATTTTTAAAATTTATCGAAAACAACGCTCCTGCAACTGCAACGCCCAGTATCATACCAATGTTCCTCATTGTTGCCAGGATACCGGAAGCCGTTCCTCTGTTCTGCTGTGGAACACTTCCCATAATTGCGCTGGTGTTGGATGTTTGAAACATACCTAATCCCAAACCTGTTATTATCATTGAAATTATAATATATGTAAACGTTGTTCCGGTATTAAGAAAACTGGACAAAAATATTCCGGCAGTCATAAATAACATACCGGCAGTACATATATACCTGCTGCCAAAACGATCGTAAATAATACCGCTTACAGGCGCCATTATTATTGCGGCGATTGGCATGGGAAGGTATAGCAAACCTGTGGTTGCAGGAGAAAACATCCTTAATTTTTCAAGGTAAAAAGGTGCCAGAAAAGCTAATATGAACATAGCCATAAAATTAAATATCAAAGCAACAATGCTCGCTGAAAAAACCCTGTTTTTAAAAAGTGAAGTATCAAGTATCGGATGAGCATTCTTTTTCTCAAAAAATATAAAAATTATAATTAAAAGAAATCCCATTCCCAACATACAATATATTAAAGCACTTAGGTTTAACCTGTCAGCTATGTTCAGTGGCAGAAGGATAAGAATAAGTGCTGTAAAAATTAATATACTCCCGGTAATGTCAAACGGAGCTGATATTTTTTTTATATCATCAGGTATATTCTTGCATGCTAAAATAATTCCAGTTATACCTATAGGCAGATTGATAAAGAATATGCTCTGCCATCCAAAAATAGTAGTAAGATACCCGCCCAGGACCGGTCCTGTGCAAAGTGCAACCGCCACAGTTATGGCCGTAATACTGAATGCTCTGCCGCGTTTTTCGGGTTGAACAGCATCTGTAATAATTGCCGGCCCTGCTGAAAATAACATCCCTGCCCCCAATGCCTGAATAACACGGCTAATTATTAACATGACAATATTTACCGATAATCCGCAAAATAAGGAACCTGATACGAATACCATAAATCCTGAAATAAACATTTTCCTGTGACCGTATAGATCCGAAAGCCTTCCAAACATAAGAAGCAGGCTGCTGACAACCAAAAGGTATGTTGTAATAACCCATTCGACTATTGATATAGTAACATGAAAACTATTTTGGATTACAGGTAAGGCAATATTAACAACACTTGTATCGAGCGATGCCATAAAAGTTCCGACTGCAACTGTAAGTACTGCGACGAGGCCGTTATTTTTTTGGTTTTCCTTCATTTTATTATTGAGTTTTAATTATAACCCGAAAATAAATTGTTGCCAAATTAATTTAAAGTAAAATTCGGCGAACCAACTCATTTAATAGGTTAATTAGTATGCGTTTAAGATCATATGCTTGGATCATAAGATTTTAGAGATTGCAGAAGTTGTAGAAGTTCTAGAAGTTATAATACTGATGTTTATGCTTTAACAATTTTATAACCTTTACAACCTTTTTTACAACATTTACAACTTTACAACTAAAAAAACGAAGGCTACAGACCAGCACTTTTTACTTCAATATCCGGTGGTAAAAGTTTATACATAACAGGTGTTACAATACGTGACAGTAAAGTAGAACTAATCAACCCGCCTATAATTACAATGGCTAATGGTGAAATTAGCGGATTTGTTGAAATAGCTATTGGTAATAAACCAAATATGGCAGTCAAAGTGGTTAACAGAATAGGAAGAAACCTTATCTCTCCGGCTTCGCGAATTGCAGCCTCCAAAGGTTTTCCAGCTTCTCTCATCTGATTTGTAAAGTCAACAAGTAATATTGAATTTTTAACTTCAATACCTGCCAGGGCAATTAATCCTATTATAGCAACAAAGGATAAAGAATTTCCGGTTATTAACAGTGCTGTTATCGCGCCAATCATCCCCAGTGGAATTACCGACAACACAATTAATGTACTTTTAAAAGTTTTAAACGCCAGTATAAGGACAGCCAGGAATAAAAATACAGTTGCAAGGATAATAGTTCCGAAACCGCTGAAAGATTTACCACGGGTTTCAATTTCTCCGCCCATAGTGTAGGTGTACCCTTCCGGAAATTTTATCCGGTTAAGTTGAGCAATTACTTTTTTATTTACATTATCATTAAGGTATCCCCTTTTAACAAAAGCAGTAACTGAGGCCATCCTGGTTTTGTTAAAATGCCTGATGGTAACCGGAGAAGTTTCCAGTTCGAGGCTTGCAATCTGTCGCACCGGTATTACATTTCCATGATAGTTGTTTATAAATAAATTATTAAAAACTTCCATATTGGCATTCCCGGAGTTTGGAGAGGTTACAATTATATCATAATCATTATTATTATCATCCGAAACAGTTCCAACATTTAACCCGGCTACCACCATCCTGACATTTCGGTATATATCGCTGCTTGATACACCAAACATTTGTGCTTTAGTCTTATCGATTTTAATTTTTATATCTGAAATATTATTATTTATGGGGTTATTGACGTACATGGTACCATCAGTGTTTTTCAATAACGTTTCCATTTGCAGGGCAATATTGCTGAGTGTATCGAGGTTGTCGCCAAATATTTTTATTTCTACCGGAGCTATTACGGGTGGACCTTGTTCAAAATTTTTTACCTCTATTTTTGCACCCGGATAACCATAGAACTTTTTCCGTAATTCATCAATCAGTTCCATTTTACGTTTAGGTTCAGTGTTATAATTCAATTGAATAAAAATCTGGGCAAAATCAGTATGTTCATTTTCACGTGACAAATTGTAATATATCATTGGGTTCCCCTTTCCAACATTAGTAGCATAGTATTTGATGTCAGGATAACGTTCAAGCACTTTTTCCACATTCCTTGCAACTGTATCTGAATACTGAAGGTTCGATTGCAAAGGTGTATTAATATTAATAATGAACTGTGGTTTTTCTGAAGGCGGGAAAAGGCTGAATCCTATTACGGGGAAGAGCATCAGGGAAAATACAAACAAAAACATTGCAATACTTATTGCAATTAAAGGTTTTTTTAAGGATTTATCCAGTATCCTGCCATAGCTTTTGCTTATTCCGGCTTTTAATACTCTTAGGAAGATATTTCCTTCACTGTGTGCATACTTTTGACTGAGTATATTACTGCAAAGAAAAGGTATTATGGTAAGGGCAACAAGCATTGAGGCCAGAACTGTTGATATAACTGACATGGGCAAACTTCTTATAAAATCTCCTGAAGCTTCCGGCATAAAAGCGATAGGAAGAAAGGCAATAACCAGGGTGGTAGTACAGCCAATGATGGCAAGACCTATCTGGCTGGTTGCCTTGATGGTGGCTTCTTTACGTGTATATCCGTCCCGCAGCCAGCGTTCAACGTTCTCAACAACTACAATGCTGTCATCTACAAGTAACCCCAGCGCGACTACAAGACCTACGATACTTAACTGATTAAGGTCGAAACCGAGAATATTTAAAAGAGTAATTCCAATAGCTACTGAGAGAGGTATGGATATCATTACCACCGATGCAGCCCTAAAACCTAATGGTAACAATGTAACAGAAACCAGTAATATTGCAATAAGGAAATCACGACCCAGGCCTGACAGCCTTCTGTTGACGTTGTCAGCCTGATCAAAATTCTGTACCATTTTAATATCTGCCGGTAAGGATTTCCCGAATTTTTCCAGAACAGGCAAATATTTTTGCCGGGTTTGCGATATATTAAATCCTGGTTTTTGAGCTGCAGTAACAAATATACATCTGTGCCCGTTAAGGCGGGTGATGTATTGCTGATCCTCATGATCGGCATGTACATTTGCTACATCATTCAAAAATACCAGGTTTCCATTGGAGGAATATATAGCGGTTGTCTTAATTTTTTCAACGGAATTAAAGTTTCCTGTTGTAATAATATTAAATGACTTCTGACCTGCATTAATCCTTCCTCCCGGAATAGTCGACAATTCACTTTTCAAGGTTGAAAGTATAGAATTTAAAGGAATGTGCATCTGAGCAATTTTATCCAGGTCAAGGTCAATCCGTATAATCTGTTTTGGCAAACCTGAGCTTTCTACATCCTTAAGCATTGGAAGCTTTTCAAGTTCATCCTGCAGGCGGTCAGCGTGTATTTTTAATACATCGAATGAAGTATTTTCAGCTACCAGTGCAATTTGCATGATACTAACCGATGAAGGCATTATTTTTTTTATTTCAAGACTTTGTATATCAGCCGGTAATTTGTCCCTTATTGCATTTACCTCCCGTACCAGATCCTGATAATTATTATCTACGTTTGTGTTATATTTAAATTCGGCAGTTATTACTGCCAGACCATTTTTTATGGTAGTCTTAATTTCTTTGATATTTTCAAGCCCGTTAATTTTTTTTTCAATAGGCTTCACTACCAACTCCTCCATATCCTGTGGACTGGTGCCTGGAAATTCAACTATAACAGGGAACCCCGGAAATTTTACCTCCGGATCTTCCGATCTTGGCATGTTTAGTAAAGTTGATACACCCACAACTACCAACATTAAGAACATTATCAATGTAAACTGATAATTTTTTACTGAGTATTCGGATATTTTCATTGGTAAAAACTTTATGCGTTAATTATAATAAATGAAAGTAGAAAAGTAGGAAAGTAGGAAAGTAGGAAAGGAAGTTTTCTGTTTTCTGACTTCTGTTTTTTCAATTCCTTTCATGTCCTATCCCGTCCCTTTTCATGTCCTTTCACGTCCCTTTTCCATGTCCCTTTCCATGTCCCAAATCTCATTTATATACTTTTATTAAAGAACCATCAGACAAATACGCCCCTCCGGACACAATCAGATTAGAAGCATTTTCAAATCCTTTGTCGACATATATTTCATCTTTCCCTAAATGAAGAATTGAAATTTTTATTTTAATTGCCTTTTTTAAATCGTTTGTTATATAGGCATAACCATTTCTTTCATTTCCTTCCAATACAGCTTCATAGGGTACCGTCCATACCGGTATTTTTTTTTGGGAAGTAATGATAGCCTTTCCATATAACCCGGAGGCAATGAAATCCGGCTGATCAGTAATGTCAATTTCCACAAAAAATGTTCCTGTATACGGATCAGCTTCTTTTGATTTTCCGGCAACCACACCTTTTATTTTAGTCTGCGGGGATGCATCTGTGGATATTTCTGCTAAATCGTGTATTGCGACGGCCGACCATTCCCTGTCACTTAGTCCTGCACGGAACTTCCAAAACCTGCTTCCTGCACCGTTACATTGTATGACTGGATTGCCGGCACCAACGAATTGTCCAGGATTAACATATTTTTTTAATACATAGCCATCATTCATGGCAATAATCCTTGAGTAACTCATATTAAATTTTACACTGCTTAATGATTCATTTGCAACATCGAAGGCAGTTTTACAATTCTGATATTGTTCCAATGTCGCTACGCTATCGTTATACAAATTTTTAACCCTTTCTAAATCTCTTTTTGCTTTTTCATAACTTAATTCCGCCTGTAGTTCCAGAGCTTTTATTTCAGTAAGGTTCAGAGTAGCCAACACTTGTCCTTTTTTGACACAGTCACCCTCCCGTACGAAAATATCTTCAACTATGCCACCTGTTTTAAATGACAGAACTGTTTCATCATCAGTTAAAAATTGTCCTGATGCATAAACCGGAATGGTAACATCCTTTTTAACCAGGTTACTTATTTTAACCGGAATAGTATCAGCAGATACCGAAAGCATTTTTTCCGGTTGTTTATGATAACAGGAACATAATATTCCTGTAAACAGAACTATAATCACTAAAATATTTTTTTTCATGCGTCGTTTTTTTTTATTTATAATAGAATCACGAACCCGGAGCCAGGAAGCAGGACAATTTGAGAATGTTTAATATTGAAAATGAATACAAAATTCTGAACATTAATGATAAATGAAGAAAAAAAATATCAGTAGTTTTTTCTGGCCACTAACCACTATCAACCAGCCACTTAAATAAGTTCTCTATCTTCTTTTTTCATATTTTCCATGTCCTTTCCACGTCCCTCCACGTCCCTTTTTTCACGTCCCTTTTCATCACCTTTACCTGGCTTCCCCCAGATCAAAAGATGCCGTTTCTCTTTCTAAATTGGCTATTTCTATCATAACCTTAAATTTATTAATGTTTAATGTTAATTCTGAAGACGTTAGTTGATTTCTGGCATCTATAAATTCAATCAATGAGTTTGCTCCTTCTTTAAAGCCCTTGTTTATAAGTTTAAAATAACTCATTGCTGATTTTACCTGTAATCCGGAAGCCTGATAAACCTGCCATGCAGATAATAAATTACTTTTGGCCAGTTCATTTGAAAGTTGTAGTTGCTGTAAATTATTTTCATAATTTAACTTTGCATTTTTATATTCAAGAACTGACTGTTTTATCTGATAGTTATTTTTCCCTCCATAGAATATGGGAATTACAATTTCAATACCGGTTAAATAATATTTTGATTTAGAGTCAAAGGTCCAGTTTGCTGCTTGAGACCCCAGATCAAGGAAACCACTTATTTTGGGTATAAGATATGATTTTGTCATTTTAACCATAACATCAGAGATATCTTCCCGGGTTTTAAGCATTGACAATTCTTCACGGGAAGAATCGTTTGCCAGAAAAAGCCTGGTCATCAAACTGTTTATTTCTTGTTTTTCAAATGAACAGGATGTGTCAATGTCTGATTCAAGGTTTTTATTCAGGAGAAAATTAAAATATCTCTTTGCATTCTTTTCATCATTTTGAGCAGTGCTTAATTGCACTATAACTAATTCCTTTTCGCTTAATGAACGCAGATACGTTGCCTGTAGTCCTTTGCCGTTATCAATCAAATCCTGGTTTACTCTTACATTTTCATTCAGTATATCTATGGCTTCGCCTAATATTTTAACGGCATAGATTGAATTCAGATAATTGAAATAAGCGATTTTAATATTTTTTATTAATTCCCTTTTGTATATATCCACCTCATATTCTGTTAGTTTTACTTGCTTATTCTGGACACTAAGGTTATAATAGATATCGGTATTAATGATAGGCATTGTTGAATGCAGTTTTGCATCATAAAAATCATGAGGAAGAAAATTAATATTTTCATTGGGGATCGGTTTAAAAACGGTAGACCTGGTAAGTGAGTTTAATACCTGATAAACCGGATTCATCAGGTCACCAACAGGAATGGGAATATACCGTCCTCCTTCGCCGGAAGTATAGTCACCCTGTATAGAAATGGAAGGTAAAAAATAACTTCGTGCAATTTTTAAAGAATATAATGCATAGTCCAGGGATATGGATTTCTCCTGTAATACTATATTATTATCAAGACCTTCCTTAATATATTTGTTTAAAACCTGGCTGTCTGTTTCCCATGTAAACAATAAGAGTAATGCAGATATGTTAAAAAGCAAAATTTTATTATTCAAACTTACCATCGTTATTTTTATTAACAGTGTAATTATTTTTTTATTTGATCAACAATATTTATAAATATTTCAACACAATCATTCAGTATTGAACCTGCTTTTTCCCTGGTAAAAATTTTATCGCTTCTGCCTTTTATATATAGTGAAGCCATTCCGTGAACAGCTGACCAGAAAATATATGTCAGATTATCTGTAGAATAATCCCTGAACAAACCCTGATTCTTACATTCCATAACAGTGTCCAGGAGGATAACATAGGCATTTTGTCCTTTTTCCCATTTTTCGTCAGGTGAGTTGAACCATATTACTTCAGGATCCTCTATCATAAACATAAGTTCATATAATTCTCTGTTATCCAGGGCAAACTTAACATATACCCTACCCATGGCCTTCAATCTTTCGATCGGATCACTAACATTATACAAGACCTTCATATAATCTCCCAGCAATCCAAACCCCTCATCATGTATATCATGAAAAATGGCATTCTTATCTTTGTAATAAAGGTAAATAGTTGTAGGACTGTATTCTATTTTTTCAGCAATATTTCGGATGGAAGTTTCAGAAAAACCTTTTTTTACAAATAATTCTTTGGCAGCATTAAGAATCTTTGCTTTAATAGATTCCTTAAATCGTTCTTTTCTTTCTGTAATTCCCATTTAGTAATTTATTAACACTGCAAATTTAATTAACAGTGTTCTTTTTTCCAAAATTAATATTAAAAATAATTATCAAACTTTGCAGATAATTTATAACTTTATAATATTATCCTTATCTTATTAAATTAAAACTGTTTACAAATGAAAAAAATAAAATCACTTTTTGCACTTTTATTGCCACTTACTATTGGAAGTTTATCTAACGCTCAGGACTGGCCGGATGTTAATCACTTTACTGCCGAAAATTCCAAACTAGGTGATCCGTTGCCAGGAGAAAAACGGATTGTTTTTATGGGTAACTCAATTACTGAATGCTGGAGTAAGTTGCATCCGGATTTTTTCAACGGAAAGCCATACATAAACAGGGGCATCAGCGGACAAACCACACCACAGATGCTGATAAGGTTCCGGCCTGATGTAATAAAATTAAAACCGGCTGTAGTAGTAATATTAGCCGGGACAAACGACATTGCCGGTAATACCGGACCAACAACACCTGAAATGATAGCAGGTAATATAATATCTATGGCTGAGCTGGCTAAGGCCAATGACATTATAGTTGTTTTTTGCTCTGTTCTGCCGGTTTTTGATTATTCCTGGAAACATGGTCTGCAGCCAGCTGAAAAGATCATAGCCCTTAATAATATGCTTAAAGAATATGCTGATAAAAATGGTATCATTTATGCTGATTTTTTTTCACCGATGGCTGACGACCAAAAAGGTATGATAAAGGAATATACCTATGACGGTGTCCACCCAAATATTGCCGGATACAAGGTTATGGAGCCTATTGTGGAAGAGGCTATTAAGAAAGCTTTAAAAAAAGAATAGGATAAAGGCTAAACGAAAAATTCGCCGCCATTATAAAAAATTAAATAATATTCCAACCTTTTCTTTGTTTTTCCACACTTTTTTTTGAAGTACAAAATGCAGGTCTAAGAAAAGGACCCGATCCGGATTATTTATAATCCCTTTGTACAAATGTCAAAATCAATGTTTGTAAAATATAATACTTATGCGATTATTTCTTTCTTTACTTTTTCTCTTTTCTATTCAGATTGCATTCTCACAAAATTCTATTGATCCTGAAGCAAAAAACACCATAAGTGTAAGTGGTTCAGACTTAATTTTAGTTGGTAGTGTCAGTGTAAATTATGAAAGGTTACTATATAAATATCAAGATCAAACAAAGTTACTTTTAAGTGCAGGATATGGTACATGGTACTTTTTGGGTGACTATGCTTACACGGGTACAATTCTTCCTGTTTCTTTAAATGTGCTTATTGGGCCATTGAATAATCATTGTGAAATGAATATCGGTATAGCCTTTTTATTTAACGAAACAGCTACAGTTTATGGTTTTGGTTATGACCCTGATGGAGATACAACAGTTCCTTCAAAGATACAGGGATCAATATTTATTTGTAATATTGGATACAGATATCAAAAACCACAAGGTGGAATACTTTTTAGAACATATATAGGATTCCAGGGAATTGGAATTGGTTTAGGATATGCTTTTTGATTCCTTATTTGTATAAAATTAAGAACTTAGTACTTTTAGAAAATATTAATACACCAAAGGGGTATTAGCAACAACACAGGGCGTTGCCCTGTGTTTTACGTAAATGAGCATTTTTCCGGAAAGCGTTACGACGGCAAAGGACACTTATGATTCAAACACTATTATTTGTTTCTTGCTTTTGCTTCAAAAGGCAGTAAACAATTGTAAAGGAATTTGTTTACAGGAGTTTCTACCCCGTACCTTTCTCCGAGCCTCACCACAGTACCATTTTGATAATCCAGTTCTGAAGGTTTACCAGCCCATATATCCCGTGCCATGGATGTAGTGGATTCTTTGGGGTAGGTATCAATATACATCATTGATTTTTGAACAAAATCGGATTCTACATGTGCGCCGGCTTTAACAGATACATCATATATCTCCGTGAGAAGATTCCTTATCATTTCTTTTAATTGCGGATATTCTGATATTTCACCATAATTTAACCGTGTTATAGCTAAAATACCTCCTACACATATTAATATGAATTTTTTCCACAATTCTGTCTGTATATCATCTGTAATTTTAGAGGTAATGCCTGCATCATCAAAAAGTTTTTTTAACATGATTGTCCTTTCTGTGTTGACGTGATCCATTTCCCCAAAGACAATAACCGGATCTATCCCAAAATGATTAATGACTCCCGGAGCTTCAATCATACTGAAGATTCTGCATAACCCGCCAATAATATGTTTTTTATCTATTACCAGAGCCAGTTCTTCAGCGGCCATTACTCCATTTTGCAATGGCAGAACACAGGTATGTGAACCTAATATTGATTTGATGTCTCCCGCAAGATCCCGAACCTGCCAGGCTTTAACAGATAGAAAAACCAGATCGGGTTTTCCCATATCTTTAATATGGTCAGTTACTTTTGCAGGAACCACAACAAAATTCCCCAGAGTACTTTTAACCTGAAGACCATTACTTTGTATGGCCTGCAGATGTGCTCCCCTTGCAAGGAAAGTTACATCATTTCCGGCTAATGCCAGTTTCCCTCCAAAGTACCCTCCTACTCCTCCTGTTCCAATTATAGCAATTTTCATATTCACAAATTCAGGGATGTCAGATATAACAATTAATTGTTATTAATAATGACAGGCAGAGATTGAATTTTTATTATACCTTGTCGCAATCCGTTTGCTGAAGCCTTTGGAATTAATTCCCCTGGTTCTTTGCCCGATTGCACAATTACCTGTGCCAGACCATTAAATGTATTCCGTTTCCATTGCCCCGCAGGATCAGTTATCTGAACCAATCCCGGGTCGGTGTTGGGTTCATCGTATAAATGTTTCTTTTTGAAACGCTGTCCGGTTAATGCAAATACATTTTTGCCAGGTTTGATTATTGAATGCTCAAGACAATACGATTGACCCGGGGCATCACGTCTAACATTTGCCTCCAGTAAATGGCCGTTTATATATACCGACTGGTTTTCAACAATGCTTTTAGTAAAAAGATTAATTATTGAATTGTTTGTAAATTCCGGGAGATCAATAGTTCCGCGTATTACCAGGAGTGTATCCTTATAAATACGCCAATCATCGTTTCTTGAACTCTTAAATGCCGGTTTCCAGCCTGAATCGTCAAATTCAGGTGCTACTTCAGGTCTGTTGATGAGATTTACAACAGTATGTTCCCGCAGGTTTTCAATTTTTATTGCTTTAACAGATTCGAAATACCTTTCAGCTTCATGACTTGTTGGATCACCGTTACCAACGCCAATTATTTTACCGGATCCCTCAAGATTGAATCTAACAGGGTAATCAGCCTCTGGCACACTTAAGCCATTAGCATCTTTTATTTGAACAGTGACAACTGATACGTCAGTACCATCTGCTGATAGTGTATTTTTGTCAGCAGTAAGCTGTAAAATTCTACCTTCACCGGTAGTTTCAACCTTATCTGTAATTATTTCCTTTCCGTTTTTATAACCCTTTGCCTTTAATACACCTGGTTTGTAATTTACCTTCCAAACCAAATGGCTGTTAACCGGCATATCTTTTTTGCCAAGACTTTGGTTATTCAGGAATAATTCAACTTGGTCGCAATTGCTGAAAACAGTTACAGCTATATCCTTACCTTCCTTACCTTTCCAGTTCCAGTGTGGTAAAATGTGTAAAACAGGTGTTGTACCCCACCATGATTTGAAATAGTAAAAAATATCTTTTTGAAATCCACATAAATCAAAGCTTCCGGACTGGTTAATTACAGCCGGCCAGTTAAACGGATTCGATTCACCCCTGTAATCAAAACCTGTCCAGTAAAACAATCCTGAAAGAAATGGACGGGCATTATAAAATTTCCAGCCTGTCTCTGCTGCTATATCTACTGCAGGTTCTTCGAACGGGCTAAAATAAGATTTAGTAAGATCGGTAAAATAAATACCTCTTGTCTGGTGAGTATTGGTTTCTTCGGTACCAATGCTTCCCTGTTGAGGATACATTTTGTGATGCCCGTCAATATCGCCATGTTCAATGTAGTTGTAACCTGCAACCTGGGTTGACATTCCACTCCCGTTATCCCATCCGCCACTGAGTGCAGTGGTAAAAGCCCGTGATGAGTCGAGCCGTTGGGCAAAATTCTGCATACTTGTTGTTATTCTTGCACCATAAATGTTAGTTTCTATGGCCCATTCCTCATTTCCCATCGACCATATTACAACACTCGGGTGATTCCTGTCCCGCCTTATAAGTCGTTCAAGACAGCTGAAATGTTCTTCGTTGCTACCCATCAGCCGGTTTTCGTCCAGGACAAGAACCCCGAGACGGTCGCAGGCATCCAATAATTCCGGCGTTGGAGGGTTATGGGAGGTACGGATGCCATTAACTCCCATTTCTTTTAACCTTTTAATACGGTATTCCTGTAAGGCATCCGGAATGGCCGTTCCAATACCTGCATGATCCTGGTGCATACAGGCTCCCAAAATTTTTATATGTTTCCCGTTAAGAAAGAAACCTTCGTCAGGATCGAATTTTACAGTACGTATTCCAAATGTGGTTTCATAATTATCAACAACTTTTCCTTCCGAACGAATAACAGTTTTGAGTTTATGAAGGTAAGGCTTTTCCAGGGACCATAATTCAGGGTTGTCAATATACATTTTAGTAAAATATTCCTTCCTGTCGCCTGTATTCAACGAGAGATGATCCGTTTTCCCTGTAGCTATCACTTTACCTTCAGCATTAACGATTGTTTGCTCAATATCAAAATCCTTTATTACAGGCGATTCGTTAATAACATTTGTACGTGCCGTTATAAGTGCATTATTTCCGATAATATCTGAAGTTACAAATGTGCCAAATTGAGGAATATGCAGGGGAGAAGTTTTTAAGAGCCATACATGACGGTATATCCCGGCTCCTTCATAATACCAGCCTTCTTCCATGGAGGCATCGGCACGAACGGCTATTATATTAATTCCGCCATAATTAAGATAATCGGTAATGTCATAACTAAAGGTTGCATATCCGCTATGTTCGGTCCCAAGATAAAACCCGTTAACCCAAACAATGGAATTGCGCTGAACCCCGTCAAACCGGATGGAGATTCTTTTGCCGGTATCAGAAGCTGAAATAGTAAATTTTTTCCGGTACCATCCTGCACTATTCTCAGGAAAATTCCTGCCGATGGCTTTGTATCCATGACTATGCCCTCCGGCGGAATCGAATGGCAGTTCTACGCACCAATCGTGAGGAATGTCAAGTTTTCGCCAGGCCCGATCATCAAAATCCTTAGAGGCAGCCCCATCACCATAACCAGCTTTTGCAAAATACGAGAAATATCCTGTTCCGTTATTGAAATCTTTTGTTGCATCGGACGAATTTCCCAAAGCAAACAACCAGCCGGTATCAAAAGACAACTTTTCACGTACCGGTGGGTTTGAATCATTTTGACATACTGATTTGTGAAATTGTAAACACGATACCACAATCAGAAAGTAATATTTACAGGATTTCATATTTTTACAATTTATCGTCTTGGACTGGTATTGTCTTATTCACTTATTTTTACTTCTTTTCCTGTATAATAAATGTTACGTGATTTTTTGGCTGGTTCCAATCCCGTTCCGTTATTACCATCTACCCATACAAGGCGGAATGTCCGTTGTTTAGTCATTCCATCGAAAACACCTTTTCTTTCTCCTATTGTTATGGTTTTTTCAGCTTCCTTCCAACTCAGATTTATTGTGGAATACCTTCCCGTCTCATAGTTATAGTTATCGTTTTCATCCTCGTATAATATAAATCCGGCATCGGCTCCGGTATAAATTCGTATTTCAATAGTATCGGCATTCTTTTCGGTTGCATATTGCATATAAGGTCCCATTGGAATTATTGATCCGGCTCTGATATAAAGAGGTATTGTTTCGATAGGGGCAGAAGCATCAACTATCTGTCCGCCCTTAACCTTTTTGCCTGTCCAGAAATCATACCAATCGGCCGATTTTGGAAGATACACTTTTCTAACTTTTCTGACGGTTTTACTGTCAGGAAGGCTGTACATACGCTCTGTTACAGGGTTAACAAGGAATGCCGGTCCAAACATATACTGGCTGGGAATTGACCTCACCAAAGTATCATCGCGAAAATCAAATGCAAGCGACCTTAACAAAGTATATCCCTGATTAGTTACCTTCCAGGAAAGAGAGTATATATATGGCATCAGGCGATAGCGCAGGTTATCATATTTAAGCAGTATTTCTTTGGTTTTGACATCCCAGTTATCAGAGAATAATGCCCTCTCCCCTTTACCATGGATCCTGAAAATTGGACAGAATGTTCCGAACTGGAACCATCGTGTAAATAATTCCCGGTTGACTTTGGCAGTCCAATCAGGAGCATCCCATTTAAGATGATAACCGCCAATATCGGAAGTCCAGTAAGGTATTCCCGAAGCACAGGAATTAATTGCCTGAGGTATTTGGTTTCTGTATGCATTCCAGGTACAGGTGATATCTGATGACCATAATGTTGCCGCATTGCGTTGCTGGCCTGCAAAAGCCTGGCGGATAAGGAAGAAAGCACGCTTACCTGCAATGTCCCTTCGCCAGTTATTGTATAATCCGGTTGCATGCATTAATGAATATGTGTTCATATAGTCAATACCCCGGCCAATGGCAAAATGGCTTTTTCTTCTTAAATCAAGATCGTTCCCGTTATCAGGTTCACACTGGTCCACCCACCATGCATCCCACCCATAACGTCGCACAAGGCTGTCCCTGGCCTGCTGCCAATAAAGTTCACGTGCCTGAGGACTATGGGCATCGTAATAACTATCTAAAATATGTGTATAACAATTATCCCATAGAATATCTGTGAGTCCTCCGGAATGAGCCATCTGATCATATGTATTGGTACCCTTTGACATAACCGGCCAAATGGATATCATGGCATGAATATTTGCTTTATGAAGTTCATCCACCATTGCTTTTGGATCAGGATACCTTGCAGGCCACATCACATGAGAACCAATAACATTGGGTTCCCAGTAAAACCAATCCTGTACGATGCAATCCACAGGTATTTTCGCATTACGGTATTTGTCCTTAACTGATAATATTTCAGCCTGACTTTTATATCTGTCCTGACTCTGGAAAAGTCCAAACGACCATTTAGGAAACATTGGTGCGTTACCTGTTAAATCCCGGTATGAAGAAATAATACTGTCAAAACCTGGCCCGTACATGAAATAGTAATTCACCATATTACCACTCTCAGACACATATCTGAATTTGGTATTGCCTGCTTCGGCCCCATAAAATTCAGAAGCAGAATAATTGTCCCACATGAGGCCATAACCACTGGTAGACAAAAGTACCGGGATAGCACCCGTCATATATTCAATAACCATATGCTGGTTTCGGCCTTTATAGTTTATTGAAAGTGAATCTTCCGGATGACAACCCAAACCGTAGAGTGCCTCAGACACGGGTGAATTAAATTGTGTAGTACAATTGTATGTCTCAATACCTGCAAATGTGGCAGATGTCATTGTTTTTCCCTGTATACCATCCTCCCTGAGGATGGTTT